>Ga0182024_10024288_pt1 | contig 10783 bp, 11 predicted proteins | sample P32metaG_FD_120480 | JGI IMG/M metagenome (GOLD analysis project Ga0182024, IMG submission 120480) | Permafrost microbial communities from Stordalen Mire, Sweden - P3-2 metaG (Illumina Assembly) | ecosystem: Environmental > Terrestrial > Soil > Wetlands > Permafrost | place: Sweden: Stordalen...
GCCCGCAGACGGCGCGCCTCCAGCGCATCAAAATCCCGTTTCACACCACGTGGGTTGCCCATGCCAGCCAAACTATACCAAACTTCGGCTTATGTCAACTATATTATGCGAGATTCAATAAGTAAGGCATCCGTACAAGTAGGGGATCTCAACCTGAGAGTGTGGGATTGGCTGACAAGTCCGATCGTCAGACAGTTCCGTCTCCAGCGTCTAGCTTCTCCAAGATTGGGAGCACGCACCGATTCCGCACTGCGTTAGTCATATCCTTCGTCAATGCGCCGCTTTTTTGCATGTCCGTCCACACGTCGCGGAGATCTATCCTGCCAATAGTTGCAGGAATGCCGACGGCACCCTCAGCGCCCACGTCATCGAGAAGAACAGGAATAATGTGCTCCTTACGTCCGGGCCGCGTCATCACGTCCCTTTCATACTTGGTCCAGACCTTTTCACGGTAGTGTTTGTCGAGAAACACTAAATAATATCGGCAAGATTCTGCGTATACGCGACCAAGCGTCTTTTCTAGATCGAGAGCTAACAGGAATGCCTGCTGATCGTAGTCGTAAAATGTGATTACATCCTCTGCCTTCATTTCGGCGTTGATTGCCTCAACGATTCTTCTAGCTTCACCCGCGAACGAGAACCCAATATCATATGAGTAGAGCCGCCCTCTTTCGACAGTACTATCTTCAATCCCAAGTTCCTGAAAAAGCCGTTTGGGTTCTAAATTCGTTATGAAGTACCGGAAAAGCGGGTCTTCAATTGAAAACCCCGCGTCTGGATCAAAGGCAAGTTGCTTACGCAGGTCATTTTCTTTCGTCGGATCGTAGATAACTTCTGCCACTCGGGACCGCACGGCTTTGATCCCGGGCCTTCGGCGCTCAGGGACCACATTGAGCAGTTTATCGAAGGTGACCACGGATTCTGGAATCTTACAAAGAGCAAGGAGGATTTCGAGGTACGGCTTGTTTCCACCTGGTCGCCATCTCTTGCCCTTCGCAAAGGTTCTAGCTGTAGGCAAATAGCGCTGAGTGAGTTCAGTCATTAACCGCTGTCGAATGCTAAGAAGATCAAAAGTCAAAATCGTCGGGTCGTCCTGAGTCTCATAGACCTCTTGCGTGGCGCACACTTTACTGCACACGTATTGGGCGAGCCAAAAATTGCCTGAGCTTTCCGACAAAAGAACGTTCCTATCTTCGAAAAGAACGTTCAGGGCGGTCTCCCCCTCGCTGATCAATCGATCAATTTCAATGTCGGGAGCTCGCGACAGGACGTAGGTCCCGAGCCGCGGGCCTAGGTCATACGCTTCTGAGAGAAGTGACACCCCAGTGGTGGGAATTCCAATTAGAATTGTCTTCGGCGGGGCGGCATGTTCGAACGCTCGATCACTCATTCGCTTCAGCGAAGACCCTATCTCAGCGCGTTTATCCACTGACAGGAGGTGGAAATCGTCAATAACAATCACGGAGGGAGTCGGAATCTCACCTTTTGCTGCGACAGCGAAAAACGCATTGATCCGGTCCTTCCCATCGCTATCGCGACAGCTAACATAGCTGAACTTATCATCCTTTACCCATCCAAAGTTCTTCGAATACCTTGAACGCGACGCACGTCTTTCCAATTCCCGATGGACCCTCTACCAATAAGTGCTTGCCGGGCTGGGAGATATCCGCACGAACTTCGCCATAGTATTTCGGTTTTATGTACGTGTAAGGTGGAAGGCCAACAGTCTTAAACACGTCCTCTAGCTTCTTTTTCTCAACCATCTCGGAACCCCTCCCGAGTTACCCAACGAAGAACTGGATCTCCAACAGTAGGTCCGGATTGTGAGGTTCGAGTCCTTCTAACATACAGATTACTCGGATCTTCCTTCAGCATCGATATTTATACAGTCAAGATACAGCTTGCTTACTCAAGATGCAATCCTCCTTAATAGTTTGCCTTTCTCTAGTGCGGCAGGCGCGCACTTGAAATCGAGGGCACGGCATGCCGTGCCCCTACAACTGCATCAATCCCAATCCGCTGATATTTGCGCGCGGCGTAATCAGTGCAACAGCCCGTACACGTCAAGTTCCGTCTGCGTGCCAACGTAAACTTTGGCGTTGGCTACGGTGGGCACCGTAAATTTTACGGCAAGGCCTGCAGTGTCGCGCGTCGCCACAATTGCGCTATTGTAAATTTCATTCGAAAGATTATTGGGATCAAAGGCCCTCAGAATCGCGGACGTGTTTGGCGTCGCCAGCGCTCCGCTGCTGTCAATGAGCCACAGGAGGCCATTGTTCGGCCCTTTGGCGGAAATGACAGGGGTCGCTCCTTGCGGGCCGAAAGTTTCCCCCGACTGCGCGGCTAACGGGGACGAAGCAAGCACGCCGCCATTCACCGGAAATGCTTTCAGCTTTCCGTTCCCTGCAGCCACGTAGACCGTATTATTCCAGAAAATCGGAGTGCTCAGAATCGGACCATCGCCAACGGGGACGGTTTCCACGCGCGTCGAAATATCCGGGCAAACGGAGTTGTAGCCTCCCAGGTTGTCGCGATTGGCCAGATAGAGAGAACTATTTTTCGATGCGCCAATCATCAGATGCGGTTCTGTAGCCGATCCCGCGGAATCGGGAAGAAGAAGTGGCGCGCTCGCGCCCACATCGAGGCTGGCGGTTGCGAGCGATGCTTCATCGCATGGCGAGAAATAATCCGCAACAGCGAGCGCCCCGGCCGTTCCGAGGCGCAGGAAACTATCGCTGTAGCTAACACCGCCTCGATACGCATCAAACGGACCGTCCCCGGTGAGAACATACACATTGTGATTTGCGTCCGCGGCCGGTCCACCCCCGCTCTGCCAGATGCCGCCGCCATTCGGGCTGTCAGGAGTGTCGTCGAAATATAACCTCTCCAGCAATGTGGACGAATCGTAGCCCAGCAGCCATCCGTGATACGCGCCCAGGCAGCCGTGGGAACCGAACGCGACATACACGGTACTGTTGTCGAGAAGCAACGCGGCTCTTTGATTTTCCAGCACCGAGCTGAGGGCCGGAGATACCGCGGGAGGCGATCCGATTTGCGCCCCGCTTGGAAGAATCTTCGGTTGGCCGCTCGCGAGATCCAGCGCATACAGCAACTGTGAATAAACGGGATTGGAGCCCGTCGTCGACGTTTTGGCGACAACATAGAGGGTGGAAGTACTCAAATTGATTACCGGCGTGCCCGTAATCCCCACAAAAGGCGCGATGTCTGTGCTGGTGATCACCAGATTGGGAGTTGAAATCACCTGGTATCCTGCGGGAATCAGAGTTGTATGCCAAAGCTGGACGCAGGGACTTGCGTCCGCGTCGAACGCGAAGACGCTATCCCTTTCGGTGGCCACAAACACGACGTTGCGGGTGCCGCTGCCCGGAATCGCAAGATTGGCAACATAAAGAGGTTGCGCGTAGGCATACCCGTCGATCGGGCACGAAAAAAGTTTCCCGAATGTTGATGAGGAAACGGTCGTGGGACCCAGCGCCAGCTCCATGTTGTTTACACCGGATCGCGAATTATCGTTGCGCCACGTGAGCACTCCCGGGAGAGTGGTGACTTCGACCTGCGCTGAACCGATGGCATTGGGGTTCGCTTGTAATGTTGCGAGGATCAGATGCGGTCCGCCCGCAGTCGAAGGAGTGTAGAGCCCGCTCGACGAAATCGTGCCATTGGTCGCATTCCCACCGGGCACGCCGTCAACCGACCAATTCACCAGGGTATTGGTGACTCCGGGAGTCAGAACCTGCAATTGCAAAATCTGCGATGTGGTCACACTCGAGAGAGCTGGGGTGAGGGCGAGGGGGCCCTGAATGGCGCTCAATGACTGTATGGTGACGCTGGAGGATCCAGTCTGTGCGGTATCCGATTGCGAGACGGCAGTCACTGTGACGGTCGGCGGATTTGGGACTGAAGAAGGAGCGGTGTAAAGTCCGCTGGAACCGATCGTTCCGAGCGTCGAATTCCCGCCGGGCACATTGTTCACCTGCCAGTTGACGGCCGCGGGTCCGGAATTTTGCACCGAGGCGGCGAATTGAACGGAGGTGCCGGGGAATGGTTGCGCCGACTGCGGCGTGACCGTCAAGCTGGCAGGCGGCGGCGCGGAAACATTGCCCCCACAGGAAACACAGGTTGCGGCCACCACGAGCAAGAAAAAATGGGAGCGACGCCGGAAGGAACGGCGCGAAATATTACGCGTGCAAGGTCCGTTGTCATGCGTGGACATTACCGTTGACAGCACGACCGATGAGCTGGGCATAGCCTCTTCCGCGTGCGCGAAAACTTGAGGAAAGCTGAGAGGAAATTAGCACAGTGAGTAATTGGCGTCAATGAAATATGTCACGAATAATGACAGTGGCTCAGCTGCTGCAGCCTGGACCCGGGCAGGGCCCCTTGCCTGTGAGTTTGCGGAAGAAATTTCGCATGCGATCCAGGATGCCGGGTTGGCTTTCGGGAGCTTGCGCCGGCGTTGGTTTTTCCGGAGCGGACGCGACAGCGGGTATTTCAGCTGCCTGCACGGGGGCGGGGTTCACATGCCCGTGATAGACAACTGTGGGACTCAGGCGCACTTCGCGCACCAGGAGAATTGCTTCAGGGCTGGGGTCGGGATGTGGCGTCGGGGAATTCGCGTCAAAACTGAGCGCCGGCATCAGCACGGTATAGACGGGTTCCGCAGCGGGTGCAGGAGCCTGAGAAGCGTCCTCTGTTTTCTTTTGCTCCGGCTGCGACGGATGGCTGAGCTTGCTGATTTCGGGGCGAGGGGAGGCGGCCGGTGGATGGCGTTCCAGGGTCGCTCGGGGAAAATCGCAGGAGCATGCCGCCACGTCGCCGTGGAGTGATTCAATCTGCCCTCCGACCAGGCTGGCCGTTCCGCCTTGAGGCACGATCAAACTCTGATCGGAAAATTGAGGTTCCACTCGCATGGCGCCATGCGTGGTGAGAACGCACATTTCACCGTCCTGGCCGAGTCCCAACGTTGTATCGCTCGGGGCACCTGAAATCGAAATCGGTGTCGCAATGATCGTCGGAGTGTAAATCGTGAATGTCTCCGCCGAATCCAGCGACGGATGGACGCGGCCATAATCGAGCGCGAGCGTGATCGCTCCCGCGGACTTGACCAGCTTGAATCGTGCCGGACCGCAGACGCTGATCTCGCCCCCGCCATCGAGCGACAAAAGGGCGTGCCCGGAACGCAGCGTCACCTCACTGCCGCTCGCAACAACGGTAGGCGCGGCGTTGGTTTCGACGCCCGTCGGCGTCGTCGTCGCCACCTCAAGGTCGTCGCCTTCGATTCGTCCAACGACAGCAGGGAGGCCCTGCGCGGAGATGCGGCCCAGTTTCATTGAATACAGCGCCGAAATCGCCAGTAATATGGCGGCGAATATCTTGAGCGACGCGCGGAGCCGGTCTTTTGGGGGCATCAACGAATGCACGGTTCCCCCGCCACTTCCTGAAGGTCCTTGCGAGGCTTCCGAATCCTCTGCTTCGACTTATACTATACCCACATGGAAGAACAAACGAAACCGCCGTTGCAGGAGGAAGTAACCGCTCCGCCGGTTCATTATGATACGCGATTGCCGAAGCTCACTTTTTCGCAACGCGCTCTGATCCCGGTTATCGGCTGGCTCGTTTGGGCCGTGATTCGCATCATTGGGCCCATGATTCGATTTGAAGTTTTGGGCGGGAAGATTGCGGGGCGCGACTATCGGCCGGATTTACCTCCAAACGTCTATGCCTTCTGGCATCGCTGCATTATCGCGGGCACGTGGTATTTCCGGAACCGCAACGCCGTCCTGCTGAATACCACGAATTTCGACGGCCAGTGGACGCGGCGCGTCATCGAGCGTCTGGGATATCAAACGGCGCAGGGGAGCTCGACGCGAGGAGGTTTGCGAGGACTCGCCGTTATGGCGCAACGGCTTGACGAAGGAGTGGACGCGGCCTTCACGATCGACGGGCCGCGCGGGCCGCGTTACATCGCCAAGCCCGGTCCGGTAATGCTGGCGCGGCGGTCGGGCCGGCCAATCATCTTATTTCACATTGGAGTGGAACGCGCGTGGACGCTTCAGAAGACCTGGGACTTGTTCCAGATCCCCAAGCCCTTCACGCGAGCGGTGCTGTTCATTGCTCCGCCGCTCGCAGTGCCCGAAGATACCGATCGCGACGGGCTCGAATTAAAACATCAGGAAATGCAGAAAATATTGGAGCGCCTGCGCGACGTCGCCGAGGGTTGGTTCTCGCTTTCACCAGCCGAGCAGGATCGCGAGCGCGCTAACTGGAATTCGTGAAGCTGCGTGAATCCTAAAGCTGACCCGATGGGCGCTTTCGAAGTTCCTCGACAGATACCACGACCACCTTGCCATCGCGCCAGATATAAATTGGGAACCCACCGCGGGCATGCTCCTCGATGGCTTTCTCAACGGCTGCCTTTAGAGCCATTTCAGCACGCTCGATTAAGGGCAACTCAAGAACATTCGCTGGGGGCTTCTTCATTTTCCACCGTATCGAGCGACCAATTTTCGGTACTCCTCACTTCTTATTATACTAAGCTTATGATCCAGTTCGAAGGCCACAATCGTCGGCGTTTCGCCTGAATTATCGAATACTGTCCACGATTCTGCAAAATTCCGATAATTTGTCAGGAAATTTCCAATCGAGCGATAAAATCGCCGACGGACGACTGCCTCTGGTACATCATGTCCTCCGGTCAGAACTCTCTCTCGAACACGATCCAGAGCCAATTCGACGTCTGATAACCACAGATAGAAGAAATGGATTTCATACCCCCAGTTTCTGAGGTGCATAATTGAATTCAGAATGCTGCGACCAGAAAGCGTCGTCTCAAAACCAAAATCAATACGGCGTTTCCCGTAGCGATCGATTTCGATAAGCATAAGTCTTCCCGCTCGAATGGCTGCTGCCTCAGGCGAAAAAGGTGAAACACCTTGCGCGATGAGATCGGCGTTGATGAAATTCTTGCAATCTGCATAATGGGGTAGAAATTCGCGGGCAAAGCTAGTTTTGCCCGCGCCATTGGGACCTGCAATGATGTAGGCTTTTGGTTTCATGAAGCGCGGGACCCTTCAATTACTCGCGTCGCCGAGAGTCACCTGTACTTCCATCTTCTGCCCGCCTCGATAATACTCGACCTTCGCCGTGTCGCCGGGCCTCTTGTGGTTCAACGCCAGGTTCAAGTCCATCTGATCGGTGATGGGCCGGCCATCGATGGCGGTCAAGACGTCGCCTCCAAGCAAAACGCGTCGCATGCCCAGGATTGCTTCGCGGTTTCCGCCGCGCAGGCCCGCGCGTTCGGCCGGGCCGCCTTTTGTGACGCTTTCGATCAGCAGTCCCTCCTGCACGGGCAATTTCAGAGCATCAGCAACCGGCGGAGAAACTACGCGAGCCTCGACTCCCATGGAGGCGCGCCGCACGCGGCCCTCGGTGATCAAATCCTGCGCGATCTGGCGCGCCGTGCTGATGGGAATGGCGAATCCGATGCCCGCCGTTGTGCCCGAAGGCGTGTAAATCGCCGAGTTGATTCCAATCACTTCGCCGTGCGAATTCAGCAGCGGGCCGCCCGAGTTACCCTGGTTAATCGCGGCGTCAGTCTGAATCGCACCATCAATCACGGTCGTCTGGCCGGTTTGCACGGTGCGTCCAAGCGCGCTGACGACTCCTGTAGTCAGCGTGCTCTGGAATCCGAAAGGATTCCCGATGGCAAGGACGTGCTGCCCCACTCGCAGGGTGTCGGAATCGCCCATGGTGAGCGCGGGGAGCTTGCGGTCTTTCGGATCAATTTTCACCAGCGCGATGTCGTTGCGTTCGTCCGCGCCGATGAATTTCGCGTCGTAATGCGAGCGGTCCCCGAGCGTGACCGAAATCGCCTGCGCGCCTTGCACGACGTGATAGTTGGTCATGATGTATCCGCGCGGATCAATGACGAAGCCCGAGCCCGCGCCTTCGACCGGCACGGGTTCCATGAAGACGTCATACTCGAGGTTGCGCGTGACGATGTTGGCCACGGAAGGAGCGGCCTGACTGTAAATTTTCACATTGATCACTTCCTCGCCCAGCAGGTCCGTGGGTTTGGCATCCGGGAACGCGGCAGGAACGGCCTCGACGCGTTCCGGCTGGCGCTGGCCCCAGCGGCCTCCCGCCCAGTACGCGCCGAGCACGAGGACACCTCCCAGCGCCAGAAGACGCAGAACGTCACGGCTGTTTTTTCCTTCGGTCATGTTGATTTTCCTCCTGCTTTCAATTGCCTGGATCGCATCGTTTCCAATTCCCTGAGTTTGCCGTAGAGCGCCACAGTTTGCTCTCTCGTTTGTGCGAGAGAACCCGAGCAGTCAATGACTTCATTCGCCCTGCGCAGCTTTTCTTCAAGCGGCATTTGCGCGGCGATACGCTGCCGCGCTTGCTCGATCGTCAATCCTCGGCCTGAGCCCAGATTTGTCAGGCGCTCAAGCTGCTGCTCGGGCGTGCACCAGGTGACGATCAGAATCTCGAGCCTGTCCGTGTACCCCGCCTCGATCAATAATGCGGCCTCGACGACGGCGATGGCATGCGGCTCAGCCTTTCCGATTGCGGCAAGCTCGAGGTCCTGCGCCGCGAGGACGAGCGGGTGCACAATCGCGTTCAGCTTCGCTAGTTTCTTCGGATTGGCGAACACAATCGCGCCCAGTTGTGAGCGGTCCACGCGGCCATCCGGCGTCAGGATGCCGCGGCCAAATTCGGCAACCACATCATCATACGCGGCCGCGCCTGGCTCGATCATGCCATGCGCAATCTTATCGGCTTCAAGCAGGCGGCATCCGAGTTCGCGCAGGATCGCCGCAACCGTGCTTTTCCCTGTGGCAATTCCACCTGTCAGTCCGGCGCGCAGCATCAGGGTTTTGCCGCCGCAACGCCCGGTGCGTTTGCGGGAACCGATCGTCCCCGCCTGAGGCGCGCCGCCTTCACCGTATTGCTCATCAGCATGGCGATGGTGAGAGGTCCCACTCCGCCCGGTACCGGAGTAATCGCGCCGGCGATTTCCACGACGTCCGGATGAACGTCGCCCACGAGCACCGAGCCTTTCTCGCGGAACTGTGCCAGCTTCGCGGGAAAATTCGCGAAGATGCGTCCCGCTTCCGCAGCATCTGTGATGCGATTTATGCCCACGTCGATCACTGTCGCGCCGGGACGTACCCAGCTTGGCTCAACCATCGCAGCGCGGCCAATCGCTGCCACCACAATATCGGCGCGGCGCGCGACTCCGGGCAGGTCGCGCGTCTTGGAATGGCAAATCGTCACTGTGGCGTTCGCATGCATCAGCAGCAGCGCCATCGGCTTTCCTACGATATCGCTGCGTCCGACGATGGCGGCATTCGCTCCTTCGAGTGCGGTGCCGCTGCGGCGCAGAATTTCCATGCATCCCGCAGGAGTACAAGCCACAAGCCCCGCGCGTCCCGAGACCAGCCGTCCCAGATTCACCGGATGAAAGCCGTCCACGTCTTTCGCCGGGTCCACTGCTTCGAGGACGCGCTTGGTGTCCACCTGCGCGGGGAGGGGAAGCTGCACCAGGATTCCGTCCACCTCATCGCTTGCGTTCAATTCCGCAACCAGCGCGAGCACTTCGTCGGTCGTCACTTCCGCCGAGGGCCTATGCAGCCAGCTTCCGAGACCCAATTGTTCGCACGCCGCGATCTTGCTGCGCACATAAATTTGCGACGCGGCGTTTTCGCCTGCGAGGACAGCCGCGAGGCCCGGGCGGATTCCGGCGGCGCCCAGGGCAGCAATTTCCTGCCGGAGTTCACCGTAAATCTGGTCCCGGATCACTATGCCGTTGAGAATGCGCGCTGTCACAACTGCTCCTGCCGCGGGGATAAAGGCGTTGTTCCTGTTGATGATAGCACAGCCCGCGAATCGAGTTTGCCCGCCCAGGCCGGGGATGTTGGACCCAATCGTCAGGTAGAATTACAATTGGCCATCGCGCAGGAGGATGAAATGATCTTCGGCGAAAGCAGCGAACGCAAAAGACTCGAACAGGAACGCCGCAACGAAGGCCGGTTGCCGCCCGGGCAGTCGCTCTCGCTGAAGTGGCCGGTCTTGCAATACGGGTCCGTGCCACGCGTTAATTTAAGCACGTGGGATTTCCGCGTGGATGGCCTGATCGAAAAACCGGTGCGGCTCACCTGGGAAGAATTCAATCGCCTGCCAAAGACTGAAATTCAATGCGACATTCATTGCGTGACGCGCTGGAGCCGGTTTGACGACCGTTTCAAAGGCGTCCTGTTTACGGATGTAATGAAGCTCATGACACCCAAGACTGAAGCTCATTTCGCGATCGTTCGCGGCGAACAGGGATACACGGCCAATCTTCCTCTTGTCGATCTGATGAAGCCGACGACAATGTTTGCCTTCGCGCATGATGGCGATGAATTAACTGCCGAACACGGATATCCCCTGCGGCTGCTCGTGCCCCACCTGTATCTCTGGAAGAGCGTGAAATGGGTTCGCGGATTTGAACTGACGGCCGAGGATACTCCTGGATTCTGGGAGCAGAATGGCTACCACATATACGGCGATCCGTGGAAAGAACAACGGTACGATTCAGATTTGTAAGTCGCACAGGCTTCAGCCTGTGTGCTGCTCAGAAAGGACAAAAGACAACATCTGACAGGCTGAAGAGTTTGTGTGGCAACTCTTCGCCAGTGCGAATTCTATCTAGCGGGGGGGCGGTGTTCTTGCTGGTCCTCCGCAAGGTTGAACCCTCTGGATGATGTCTCGCTTCTCA
>Ga0182024_10024289_pt1 | contig 10782 bp, 11 predicted proteins | sample P32metaG_FD_120480 | JGI IMG/M metagenome (GOLD analysis project Ga0182024, IMG submission 120480) | Permafrost microbial communities from Stordalen Mire, Sweden - P3-2 metaG (Illumina Assembly) | ecosystem: Environmental > Terrestrial > Soil > Wetlands > Permafrost | place: Sweden: Stordalen...
CAGCAGCAGGCATTCACCACGTGGATCTCCGGCCTGGACCGCAAGGCGGCCCTAACCGCCCAGGAGGTGACGGCGTTGCAGGCGGGCAACGGCTCCGAGGCCCAGGTCTTCCAGCAGCAGGTGCAGGCGATCAACACCAATTCCCAGGCCACCAGCCTGGGCCTGCCCGACTGCGCCAAGAACGCCCAGCCCGCCGGGGCGGCGAGCGGCGCAACCGGCGCGACCGGAGTAACCGGCGCACAGGGCTCGGGCGGCTCCGGCAGCAGCTCCGGCGGCGGCGCGAGCCCGAGCGCCACCAACACCGGTGGCGGCGCGAGCTCGCAGGGCGGCGGCGGCAGCAGCTCGCAGGGGGGCGGTGGCAGCTCGCAGCAGAATGGCGGCGCCAGCCCCAGCAACACGAACACCGGTGGCGGCTCGAGCTCCCAGGGCGGCGGCGGCTCCCAGCAGGGCGGCGGCGGCTCGCAGCAGAGCGGCGGGGCCAGCCCGGGCCAGGGCCAGGGCCAGGGCTCAGGCTAAACCTGAGCGTTAGGAGCGAACGCGCTGAGTGGCTACTCACGCCCCGCAGCGTGGGCGCGAAGAGCCGCTTCGAGGCGATCCAGCGTCGCTTCGACCGCCTTCGCGCTGTCGCCGTCGAGGGGGCCCTGGAGGGCGGCGTTCGCGGCGGCGCCGACGTCGGAGCGACGCTCGCGCAGCTCGCCTAGGCGCTGATCGCTGGCGCTGCCGTCGAGCTCCATCAGCGCTGCCTCGAAGGCGACTCGAAGTTGCAGTGCCGCCTGGCGCGTGCGGCCGGCGTCGAGGTCGGCTCGCGCACGCAGTGTCAGCTCCTCGCAGATGAGCGGCTCCTGGTGGCCGCCGAGCAGGGTCGCGAGCCGCTGCTGCGGGTGCAGTACCTGAGTGCGCCGGCGCCGTTTGCGCTCCGTCGGCGCGAGCTCGACGGCCGCGAGGTAGCGCCCTTCGATGACCTGGTCACCGCTGCCGTAGCCGAGCCGCACGACGAGCGCGTGGTCGCGGCGTGGCTCGGGCAGCCCGGCGTCGGCCGTCGTCAGGCGGTGCGCCCGCACTGCACGTGTGAGCACGGACAGCGCGTCAGCGAGCTCGCGCTCGGCGTGCTCGTCTTGGCGCGCGGTGAGCAGCCAGGCGCGCCCGGCGGCCTCGTCGGCGAGCGGCTCGGCGGGGACCACCGTGACGCGCGTGGTCGGGACCGGCGACGTCTCGGGCTCGGCGGGGGCTGTCCGCGCGCCGCGGCGTTTGCCCAGGCGCCGGCGCTCGGGCGCGCCCAGCGTCGCCAGCACGAGCACGTGGCTGGCGTCGGTACGACCGAGGTCCCTGACGACGTATTTGCCGGGCTCGGGTCCCAGCAGCCACGGGTACTCGAACTGGACGAAGCGAAACAGCTGCGGTCCGGCGCTCACGCGATCGCGGCGCGAGGACGCGTGGGCTCAGCCGCCCGCGGGGGCGGTGTCGGGGGTCGCGGCGGCGCTGGGGATGGGGTTGACGTTGGGTCGGCGAGTTGGTTGAGGCGATCACGGACAATACCCGCAGCGCGCAGGCAATCAGTCGTACCCGACCCGCCGTTTGCGCGGGCCGCCGCGAGCCGCTGAGGGCGAGCGTCGCGCGGCCCGCAGAGGCGCGCGCGGCGCGCACGCTATACCGTGCGCTGGAGCCGACGTTGCCGCTCGCGCCGCACAATCCGCCCGCAAGCAATCCGCCCGTAAGCGCCGTATGCCAGGAGACGACCCCGCGATGACCGACGACGACGGGCTGCGCGCCCGACTCACCCGCCAGGGCGAGGACGCCCTCGGCAAGCTGGCTCAGGACCTGCTCGAGAACCCGCTGGTGGCCAACGCGCTGTCGGCCGCGTTCGAGGCGCGCGAGCGCGCCGCCCAGGCTCAGACGGTCGCGATGGGCGCGCTCAACATCCCGTCGGCCTCCGACATCGAGCGCCTGACGCGGCGGCTGCGCTCCGTGTCTCAGCGCCTGGAGGGTGTCGAGGACGGCGTCGATCGCATCGACGAGCGCCTGGCAGCGCTCGGCTCGAGCGCGGCGGTCGCCGAGCGTCTCGGCGCGATCGAGGAGCGCCTGACGGCGCTGACCCACGAGTTGCACACGCTGGGCGAGCAGCTGCCGCAGTCCGACGCGACCGTCGCCCGCGGGCAGGAGCGGCTGAAGGTCGGCGAAGCCGGCTAGGGAAAAAGACCACCTTGACGCCTGCCCACCCTCCGAGCGGTCACTGCACCTTCGGCCGCCGGAGGGGCCCCGCGAGGCGGCCTTGCAGTCCCCTCTGTGCCTAATCCTCGACGGGGTTCGCGTGGTAGTTGAGGGCGCGCACCGCGCACTCGCCCAAGCGCTCCCCCGCCGCCACGAGCGCCTCGTCGTCGATGCGCTGCCGCTCTCCCGCGAGCAGGTCTGAGATCGCGAGCAGGCTCGCCGCGGCGATGCCCGCCGCGGCGGCGAGCGCGAACAGCGTCGCCGTCTCCATCTCGACCGCGAGCGCGCCGGCACCCCGCCAGGCCTCAGCGCGGTGCGGGTCCGGGTCATAGAAGAGATCGCACGAGGCGACGGCGCCGACCAGCGCGTGCTCTCCCGCGGCAGCCTGCAGCGCGTCGCCGAGCGCGCGATCGTCGTCGAGCAGCTCGGCGTTCGACAGCGCCCGGCTGGCGCCGTCGCCGGCGATTGCGCGACGCGCGACGATCAGCTCGCCGAGCGCGGGGCCATCGATCAGGGCGCCGCACGTGCCGACGCGAATCAGCCGCCGCGCGCCGAGCGCGATCAGCTCCTCGATGACGATCGCGGCGCTCGGCCCACCCATGCCCGTGGCCTGGATCGTCAGCGGCGCCCCGTCGGCGCGCGCCGAGCCGGTGTAGCCCCACAGCCCGCGCGTGTGGTTGAACATGCGCGGCTGCTCGAGCAGCGTCTGCGCGAGCGCAAGCGCGCGGCCGGGATCGCCCGGGAGCAACACACGCTCGGCCAGCTCGGCGGTCGGGCGCAGATGGATCGGCGCGTCCGTGTGGTGAATCGGCGCGCCCACCATCAGCGGCGCGAGGATAGAGGTACGCTGCCGGGCTATGGCTGAGGAGCGCAAGGTGGCCGACGCGTTTGCATCGCAGGAGGAGTTCGTCGAGGTGATGAATCGGGTCTTCTCGCTGATGAGCGACGACCCCGTGATGGGTCCGGCGCTGCGCGACGCCGACGTCCCGCAGCGGTTCGAGTTCAGCGACCTCGATCTGGTCGTCAACATCCGCGCCGGCCGTGCCGGCGAGGACGCCAACCTGCACTGGGAGTGGAGCGACGACGTCGACTGGGACGCCAAGGTCCGCATGACGATGTCCTCCGAGACGGCGAACAAGTACTTCCAGGGCAAGGAGAACATCCCGATCGCGATCGCGCGGCGGCGGATCAAGGCCGGCGGCGACGTCAAGGCGGCGCTGTCGATCATCCCGATCACGAAGCCCGTCTACGCGAGCTACCGGTCGCTGCTCGAGGCCGAGTACCCCCACCTGCTCGTATAAAAAGCCGCCGCTGTCGCGGGCGGCAGATCGCCGGCCCACCCGTCGCCGGCGAGCGGCGCCGGCGGGTAGCGTGGGCGGTCAGGGGCCGGCGGGCCGGGCGGGCGGGCATGCAAGTACCGTGCGGCGATGAGCTCCAACGCGGACCTGACGCTCGCCGAGGCGGCGCGCCGCGCCGGGGTCAAGCCCGACACGCTGCGCCGCTGGAGCAAGCAGGGCGTGATCCCGCAGTACAAGGGGCGCTGGACGCGCGCGGCGGCAGCGCACGCGCGGCTCGTGGCGCGGCTGCGCGATCGCGGCCACTCGCTCGAGGAGATCAAGGAGGCTGGCCGTGCGGGGCGCCTTGCGTTCGCCTACATCGAAGACCTCTTCCCGCCGGAGGAGCAGGTCTATACGCTCGAGCAGGCCGCGGAGGAGTCCGGCCTGGAGCCGGCGCTGATCGCGCGGATCTACAAGGCGCTGGGCTACGGCCTTCAGACACTGGAGCGCATCACCGAGGACGACCTCCAGAACCTGCGCTACATCGCCGCGGTGCTCGCGGCCGGCTTCCCGCTCGTCGCCTTCCTCCAGCTGGCGCGCGTCTACGGCCAAGCGCTGGCGCAGATCGCCGACGCCGAGGTGCGGCTGTTTCACCTCTACGTGCACGAGCCGCTGATGCTCGAAGGCGTGCCGGGGATGGAGATGGCTGAGGAGATGGAGGGGTTGGCGCGCGAGCTGCTGCCGCTGTCGTCGCCGTTCATGGACCACCTCCACCAGCGCTATCTGAGCTTCTACGTGCAACAGGACGTAATCGGGCACATGGAAGCCGATCTCGGCGAGCGCGCCGACGACCTCGGCAAGCTCAAGGTGGCGATCGCCTTTGCCGACCTCGCCGGCTACACGCGCCTGACCGAGGAGGAGGGCGAGGAGTCGGCGGTCGGCGCGGTCGAGCGGTTCGTCGAGTCCGTCGGGCACACGATTCCCGACGACGCGCGCGTGATCAAGACGATCGGCGATGAGGTGATGATCGTTGGATCCGACGCGGCCGCGCTGACCGATTGGGGCGTCGGCTTTCAGCAGCTCTCGACCGAGCGCCCGCTGCCGCGCATCGGCATCCACTCCGGCGAGACGCTCTACCGCGATGGCGACTACTACGGCCGCGAGGTCAACCTCGCAGCTCGCGTGGCGGCGCGCGCCGCCGGCGGCGAGGTGCTCGTCACGCGCCCCGTCGTCGAGCAGTCCGGCCGCCACCTGGAGTTCGAGCCGATCGGCGAGGTGCGGTTGAAGGGGTTCAGCTACCCCACCGAGCTGTTCATCGCACGGCTCGCCGAAGAGGACTGACGGCGCGGTGGCGGCGGCCGGCGGGCGTGACGTCGAGCGCTCGGTAGTGCGCGACGCGGTCGCGGGGACGGCACTGCTGGAGGGCGGCGAGGGTGTCGTCGCGATGCTGTCGGGGGGCCGCGACTCCGTCTGCCTGCTCGACATCGCCGTCGCGCTGCGCGGCGCCGCGGCGGTGCTGGCGCTGCATTGCAACTATGGCCTGCGCGAGGGCGCCGACGGCGACGAGGCGCTGTGCGCGGCGCTATGCGAGCAACTGGGCGTCCCGCTCGTCGTCGAGCGCCCCCGGCGCGACGGCCCCGACGCGACCGGCAACCTTCACGCCTGGGCGCGCGACGCCCGCTACGGCGCGGCGTTCCGAGCCGCCGACGGGCTCGGCGCGGCGGCCCTGGTGGCGACCGGCCACACGGCCTCCGACCAGGCCGAGACCGTGCTCTACCGGCTCGCGGCGTCGCCCGGGCGCCGTGCGCTGCTCGGCATGGCGGAGCGGCGCGGGCGGCTTGTGCGGCCGCTGCTGGCGATCACGCGCGAGCAGACCGCCGAGCATTGCCGTGCGCGCGGGCTGCAATGGCGCGAGGACCCCTCCAACGACGATCGCTCTTTCGCGCGCGCGCGAGTACGCCACGAGCTGCTCGACGCGTTGCGGGCCGTGCATCCCGCCGCCGAGGCGAGCGTCGTGCGCACGGCCGCCGAGTTGCGCGAGGAGTCCGAGCTGCTCGACGAGCTCGTCGATCGCGAGCTGGCGGCCGCGCGCGCCGAGACGGGCGCCGGACGGATCTCGCTTGGCCGCCTGCGGGCCCTGCCGCCGGGGCTGGCACGGTTGGTCGTGCGCCGGCTCGCCGAGGACGTCGCTGAGACGCTCGCGCCGGACGCCGCGCGGCGCCACGGCGAGCTCCTGGCGCTCGGCGGCGACGGTCGCGCGCACGCCGAGCTGCACCTCGGCGAAGGGCTCCGGGCGGTCGTCGAGCGGGGCGTGCTGCGCTTTGCGCGCGACGCGGAATGAGGCCGCTACCGCCGGCGCTGCCGGGGCCGGACGGGATCGCCCGCCGCGGGCGACGCCCGCAGGGCGTGACATCCTGGCAGCGGTGCGCGACCCCGCGATCGGTGAGATCCTCGTCCAGGCCGACGACCTGCGCCGCCGCGTGGTCAGCCTCGGCGAGCAGATCAGCAGCGACTACGTCGACACGGAGCTCGTGCTCGTTTGCGTGCTCAAGGGAGCGGTCTTCTTCCTCTCCGACCTGATGCGCCAGCTCGACGTCGCCTGCGAGCTGGACTTCATGGCGGTCGCGTCGTACGGCTCGGCGACCGACTCCTCCGGCGTCGTGCGGATCCTCAAGGACCTCGACGCGTCGATCGCGGGGCGCGACGTGCTGATCGTCGAGGACATCGTCGACTCGGGCCTGACGCTGAGCTACCTGCTGCGCTCGCTGGGCGCGCGCGGGCCCCGGACGTTGGAGGTCTGCGCGCTGCTGACCAAGCCGACGCGGCGCAAGGTCGACCTGCCGATCCGCTACGTCGGCTTCGAGATCCCGGACCGCTTCGCGATCGGCTACGGGCTCGACTACGGCGAGCGTTACCGCAACCTGCCCTATGTGGCTGCGTTGAAGCAGACTCCAGACGCGTTGACGCGGCCGTGATCGGCCCGCTCGGAGGAGCGCGCCGGCGCTGGCAGGCGGGGTTTGCGCCAAATCCACCGTGGTACGCTAAATCGGCCACGGGCCGTGGTCAACGCATGTGCCGCGTCGGCCACCAAACACCATGAGCCGCTTCTTCAAGAGCGCTGCATTTCCGATCCTGATCGTGGTCGTGCTGGCGTTCTTCGCCCAGCGCCTGATCAGCCCTGGCCACACGACGCCGACGCCGCACTTCAATCAGTTCCTGACTCAGATCCAGCAGGGCCAGGTCAAGTCCGTCGACATCCAGACGAAGGACAACACCGTCCAGGTCACGCCGATCCAGGGCGACAAGTACGCCGTCGGCTATCCGAGCGACTACGGCAACTCGCTGATCAACCAGCTCCAGACGGCGCCCAACCACCCCCAGTTCGACGTCGAGGGGACGAAGAGCTCGGCATGGCTGTCGCTGCTGACCTACGTGCTGCCGTTCGTGATCTTCATCGGCTTCTGGATCTTCCTGATGAACCAGGTCCAAGGCGGCGGCTCGAAGGTGATGTCGTTCGGCAAGTCGCGCGCCAAGCGGCTGTCCGTCGATTCGCCGAAGATCACCTTCCGCGACGTCGCCGGCGTCGACGAGGCGGTCGAGGAGCTGCACGAGATAAAGGAGTTCCTCGAGAACCCGAAGAAATTCCAGGCGCTCGGCGCGCGTATACCCAAGGGCGTGCTGCTGTACGGGCCGCCGGGCACCGGCAAGACGCTGCTCGCGCGCGCGGTCGCCGGCGAGGCGGGCGTGCCGTTCTTCTCGATCTCGGGCTCGGACTTCGTCGAGATGTTCGTCGGCGTCGGCGCCTCGCGCGTGCGCGACCTCTTCGAGCAGGCCAAGCAGAACTCCCCGTGCATCATCTTCATGGACGAGATCGACGCCGTCGGGCGCCACCGCGGCGCCGGCCTCGGCGGCGGCCACGACGAGCGCGAGCAGACGCTCAACCAGCTGCTCGTCGAGATGGACGGCTTTGAGATGAAAGACAACATCATCCTGATCGCCGCCACCAATCGTCCCGACATTCTCGACCCTGCGCTGCTGCGCCCGGGGCGCTTCGATCGCCAGATCGTCGTCGACCGCCCCGACCGCAAGGGGAGGGCGAAGATCCTCGACGTCCACACGCGCGGCAAGCCGCTGGCGAAGGAGATCGACACCGATGAGCTGGCGGGCCAGACCGCCGGGTTCACCGGCGCCGACCTGTCCAACCTCGTCAACGAGGCGGCATTGCTGTCGGCTCGCAAGGGCAAGCGCGAGATCGCCCAGGATGAGCTGGAGGAGGGGATCATGCGCGTGATCGCCGGCCCCGAGAAGAAGACGCGCGTGATGAGCGAGAAGGAGCGCCTGATCACGGCCTATCACGAGATGGGTCACGCGATCGTCGGGCACTACCTCGAGCACTCCGACCCGGTGCACAAGGTCTCGGTCGTCTCGCGCGGCCAGGCGCTTGGCTACACGATCTCGATGCCGCAGGAGGACAGGTTCCTGACCACCCGTGCGGAGCTCAACGACACGATGGCGATGACCCTGGGTGGGCGCGCCTCCGAGGAGATCGTCTTCGGCGAGATCACGACCGGCGCCTCCAACGACATCGAGAAGGTCACGGCGACGGCCAAGCAGATGGTCATGCGCTTCGGCATGAGCGAGAAGCTCGGCCCCCGCGTGTTCGGCCACGACCACGGCCAGCCGTTCCTCGGGCGCGAGTTCTCCTCCGAGCCCGACTACTCGGACGAGATCGCGCGCGAGATCGACGACGAGATCCGCCGCATCGTCGAGTCCGCTCACCGGCAGGCGCAGGAGATCCTCACGGAGCACCGCGCGGCGCTCGACAGGATCTCCCAGGTCCTGCTCAAGCGCGAGACGATCGAGCGCGAGCAGTTCGAGGCGCTGCTCGCCGGCAAGTCCGAAGTGGACGTCTTCGGCCCCGACGACGTCCCGACCGAGGAGCCGCCCGCGGCTCCGACGCCGACCCCGGCCGACCGGGCGGCCGAACGCGAGGCGCCGCCGCGCACATTGCCGCGGCCCGGGCTGGCGGGCGGTACCGCCGAGCTGCGCGGCCACGGGCCCGAGCGCCCAAAGCTCGGCTGAGCGGTTGTCAGGCCGGATCGACGCGGCTCCGTGAGCCTCTGGGGGCGGATCTTCGCCGCGGGCTACGACCGTGTCCTCGCGCCGACGGAGTCCGCCGGCCTCGGGGCCGAGCGCGAGCGCGTGCTGGCGAGCGCGCACGGGTCGGTGGTCGAGGTCGGGGCGGGGACGGGTGTCAACCTCGCCCACTACCCGCCTGGCGTGCGCGAGCTGGTCGTCACGGAGCCCGAGGAGCCGATGGCGCGGCGCCTGCGGGCTCGCGTGTCCGCGCTGGGCATCCGCGCGCGGGTCGTGAACGCGCGCGCCGAGCGGCTGCCGTTTGCGGACGGAAGCTTCGACTGCGCCGTATCCACGCTGACGCTGTGCACGGCCGACGACCATGTCGCGGCGCTGCACGAGCTGCATCGTGTGCTGCGCCCCGGCGGAGCGCTGCTGTTCATCGAGCACGTGCGATCGAGCGACGACGAGGCGCTGGCGCGCATGCAGGACCGCGTCGCGCCGCTGTGGCGGCGCTTCGGTCACGGCTGTCGCTGCAACCGGCGCACGCTCGAGGCGATCGAGGCGGCGCCGTTCGACGTGCGCGAGCTGGTCCGAGGCCGGCTGCCGAAGGCGGCGAAGCCGGTGCGCCCGTACGTCAGCGGCCGCGCGCTCGCGCGCTGAGCCTGGGGCGGGCTGGGTCGGTGGGCGGGGGCGGTTCGTTCGGCGGGGCCGGGGCTGTGGGGGCGTCCGGGGGCTTAGGCGGGGTGGTGGAGGGCGTTCGCCTGATGGGTGTCGTCAATGTGACCCCCGACTCGTTCTCCGATGGGGGGCAGTTCCTCGATCCGGACGCGGCAGCCGATCACGCGCGACGGCTCGTCGACGAGGGTGCGGACATCCTCGACGTCGGCGGTGCCTCGACGCGCCCCGGCGCGGAGCCGGTCGTGCCCGAAGAGGAGCTGCGGCGCGTCGTGCCCGTGTTCGACCGGCTGCGGGCTGCGTCATCCGAGGGGATCCAGCTGTCGATCGACACCTCGCGCGTGGCGGTTGCCCGCGCGGCGCTGGAGCGCGGCGCGACGCTCGTCAACGACGTCACGGCGCTGCGCGAGGAGCCGGCGCTCGCCGGCCTGATCGCCGAGCGGGGTGTCGAATGCTGCCTGATGCACATGCTCGGCGAGCCGCGCACGATGCAGCAGGACCCGCGCTACGAGGACGTCGTCTCCGAGGTCAAGGCGTTCCTCGAGCAACGGCTCGCCTTCGCCGTCACCGAGGGCGTGCGCGAGGAGCGGATCCTGCTCGATCCCGGCATCGGCTTCGGCAAGACGCTCGAGCACAACCTCGAGCTGCTGCGCCGGCTCGACGAGCTGGTGGCGATCGGGCGCCCGGTCGTGATCGGCGTCTCACGCAAGGCCTTTCTGGGTGCAATCACCGGTCGCTCCGTGGAGCAGCGAATCCCGGCCACGGTCGCCGCGTGCGTGCTCGCGCTGGAGCGCGGAGCCCGCGTCTTTCGCGTCCACGACGTCGCCCCGGTGCGCGATGGGCTGGCGGTGGCGGCTGCTACGGTGCGGCCCGCGTGGGGCCCGCCGACGAGCACGACGATGAGGAGTACGCGGACGAGCTAGACGGCGACGATGGCGGCGCCGAAGTCGGCGTCACGATCGAGATCGTCGGCCTGTCGCTCTACACCCACCACGGCGTCAGCGACGCCGAGCAGGAGGTCGGCCAGCGGCTCGTCTTCGACATCCGCCTCGACGTCGGCGAGTGCGACGCGACGATCACCGACCGCCTCCAGGACACGGTCGATTACGCGGCGGTGTGCGAGACGGTCTCGCTCGTCGCGCAGGCGCGCTCGTTCCGCACCTTGGAGCGTCTGTGCGCCGCGGTCGCCGACCGCCTGCTGAGCGACTTCGGCGCCGAGTCGGTGTCGGTCAAGGCCGCCAAGCCCGAGCCGCCGTTGCCGCTGCCGGTCGACGAGGTCTCCGTCGAGCTGTGGCGCGAGCCGACGTGAGCTCGATCGAGCTGGTCGTCGAAGGCGTCGTGCGCGCCACCGACGGCCTCGTGAACTGGTACCTCGTCGTCGACGAGCGAGGGGTGCTGGCGATCGACGCAGGGCTTCCGCGGCACTGGGGGCTGCTCCAGGACGCACTCGCGTTTGCGGGGCGCTCCACCGCCGATCTGCGGGCCGTCCTGCTTACGCACGGGCACTCAGATCACACGGGGTTCGCGCGGCGGGCACAGGAAG
>Ga0182024_10024290_pt1 | contig 10782 bp, 13 predicted proteins | sample P32metaG_FD_120480 | JGI IMG/M metagenome (GOLD analysis project Ga0182024, IMG submission 120480) | Permafrost microbial communities from Stordalen Mire, Sweden - P3-2 metaG (Illumina Assembly) | ecosystem: Environmental > Terrestrial > Soil > Wetlands > Permafrost | place: Sweden: Stordalen...
GAGTGCCTCAATGAACATTTTTTCTTCGGGCTCGCCGAAGCCCGGCAACTGATCGAAGCCTGGCGGCAGGATTACAACCAGCTCCGTCCGCACAGCAGTCCGGGTGCTTTGGCCCCGGTCGAATACGCAAGCCGGCAAGGGGTCGGCCCGCTTGAGCAAGTTTGGGGCTCCGCGGACCGCCCCCTTGCTCAACCGCCCCGTCCGCGGCTTTACTTCAACCGACTCTACTTATAACTGCGGGTAAATCGGGATGCAGGCCAAGAGTAGCGGTACGGAGCGGCTGCGGTGCCAGCGTCGGCGCGGTAGCCTGCTCTCGGCAGAGGATAAGGGCCAGTCTCAAATTCCTTTTTCAACCGCTCGAGACGCTCGCTAATTATCTACGTTCTCTCATGGCATAGTGTGGGAATTTGCGAGATTAAACATTTTCGCTTGTATCGCCCTGTGACGCCTTGTAAAAGCAAGAAGTGAAAGAATTCCTGGATCGACGCTGAACGGTGCCAATCCGCTGCAGTTGAAGTCGATGGATGGGCACCTGCGTCGACATCGCGGCCAGCAACGTGACTCTCAGAGGCGTCCCTAGTAGGGCCGGGGGTCCTCTGACGCCGACATTCGAAGACCATGTCGAACCAACCGCGAACAAAGTCTTTCTAGAGGACCTCCAGGTTGAGAGCTTTGGACCGGGTATTCGCATCGACAGGGGGAGCGATGACGACAATTAAGGGATTCGGCAAAAAGGCGCTCAGCACTCGGTTGGTGGCAGCGTTCACAATAATGCTCGCGCTGGCCCTGACGACAGCAGCGGCCGCGGGAGCGTGCCCTACGTCGATTACCGAGTGCGGTTGCACAATTAGCGCACCGGGCACGTACAAAATGGTCGGCCCCGATTTTGTGAAGAAACCGGCCGGCACCTGTATCGATATCACGGCCAGCAACGTGACCCTTGAGGGCAATCCTTATGTACCTCGTGTAATCCTAGGCCCGGGCACTGATACGCCGACGTTCGGAATTCATATTGAAGCATCGGCGAGGAACGTTACGTTGACACAAATGTCCATTCGGGGCTTTGGCGAGGGGCTTCGCATCGATGGTCCGAACGCCACACTTTTCGAAGTCGGTGGCGGCGGTAACCACAAGGGCATCGTCGTCAACGGCGCAAAAGCACTTCTTATAGAAATTGGTATCGGATCGGACGAAACTGTTGGAATCCAAATCAATGCTTCAGCCACAAACTTCGTGATGGTGGGAGGCGGTGCCTCCTCCGAGGCCGAGGCGGGAATAGAGCTCAACGGAGTAAGCGGGGCGGTTTTGAGTTCGGTTGAGGCAGTAGCGAATGGAACCTTCGGAATCTGGCTAAACGGCGCTTCGAACAACATCATCTCCAATTTCGACGCCTCGGGCAACGGTATCGCAGGCGTCTACCTGGGATGCAACGCGGCCGGTCCCAATGGCCAGGCTTCTTGTCCTTCAAGCGCCTCCAGCAATGGCAACTCTCTGATGGGTGCCATCTTCACGACGGACTACAGCATCGTAAACAACATTGGAGGTCCCCCCAATCCTCAGCGCTATGGCATGGCGGTGGGGCTGGGTAGCCTGCACAACGACTTCCTCCTGATCAGTGGATCCGACAACCTCGTCGATGATGCGCTCGATGAGAATCCGAACTGCGGCAGCAACCGGTGGCTGTTTAATGGTTTTATGAGCACCAGTCCACCCCGAAATACCACCTTCACCTGCATCAACTGAACGAGTGTTACGGTGCCGCCGCGGTTCCAACGTCGGCGCGGTAGAATACGCTCGGGGAGAACGAGCATGAGCATCGGGGGAGCAAGGCAAATGACGAGTAAATTGGCCAAACAAGCGGTCCGCAGCGGGATGACAGCAATCGTCGCAACAATGCTCGCGCTGGCGCTGGCGCCTTCGGGAGCGGCTGCGGCAGCGTGTCCGCTGGTGATCGTTAAATGTGGTTGCACGATCAGCTCATCGGGCAACTACACGCTGAACGGCCCCAATCCGATGCTGTTGACATCGACGGAGGGTACTACCTGCGTCCATATTAAAGTCAGCAACGTGACGCTTACAGGCGGTCCCACCTTACAAGGGCCGGGCAGCAAGTCTTCGACGATCGGAGTTTATATCGATATATTTGCGAAAAAGGTTACTTTGCAGTCTGTCCAGGCGATGGACTTTGGCCAGGGAATTCTCATCGATGGCCCCAACGCCACAGTTCAGCAGGCTACCACCAGCTTTAACAACAAGGGCACCGTCGTCAACGGCGCCTACACGCTTCTGATCCAACAATCCTCCCAACGGGACGATGCGGCTGGAATCCAGATCAATGCGTCAGCGAAGAACTTCGGGATGATGTCAGGCAAGGCCGTTGGAGCAACTGGGGCGGGAATAGTGCTCAACGGAGTAAGCGGCGCATTTTTGAATTCGATTATGGCCGACGACGATGCAAGCTTCGGCATCTGGCTGAAGGACGCCTCCAACAACCTCATCACCGGTTTCGAAGCCGAGGACAACGGTGTCGCGGGCGTCTACCTGGGATGCAACGCGGACGGTCCCAATGGCAAATCCTCCTGCGCTACGGGCAGCAACGGCAACACTCTCGTAGGTCCCGTCTACGCGTCGCCCCCTAGCGTCGTAAGCTACACGGGGGCGCTCCTCCTGCAGCAGAGCTATGGCATAGCGGTCGGGAAGGGCAACCTGGACAATCACTTCCTCATTATCATGGGCATGGGCAACATCGTCGATGATGCACTCGATGAGAATCCGAACTGCGGCAGCAACCGGTGGCTTGTTAATGATTTAGCGACCTCCAGCCCAGCCAAAAATACCACCTACACCTGCCTCAACTGAGTCGGCGGAATGACTCCGGGACGGGATCGGCGCCGACGCCGACATTCGGAGATCATGTCGAACCAACTGCGAACGAAGTCCTTCTAGAGGACCTCCAGGTTCAACTTTGGACACTATCCGCATCGACAGGGAGCGATGATGACAATGAAGGGAGTCGGCAAAAAGGCGCTCAGCACTCGGATGGTGGCAGCGTTCACAATAATGCTCGCGCTGGCGCTGACGACAGCAGCGGCCGCGGGAGCGTGCCCAAATTCGATTACAGAGTGCGGTTGCACAATTAACTCACCGGGCACGTACACAGTGACTAGTGGGTTTTCGATGCCATCGACTGGCATCTGTATCGATATCACGGCCAGCAATGTGACCCTAAGATCCGCGGCTATAGGGTTTATAATCTAAGATCCGGGCTCTAAGACGTCGACGTCCGGAATTCACATCGAAGCATCGGCGAAGAACGTTACTGTGGAAAATCTCGAGCCTGAACAGGGATTCGGCTCTTCTTCGAATCTCTCCATTCGCTTGGTTCGCTAGGCTGATGTGCGGGATTGGGACGCTGATTCCCAAGACTTTGAAACCGCCAACTGACGCGAAAAGAGACCAACATCTTGTCCGCTCAGCGGACTGGATATTGGCGGGGAGTCGAGCAATGTGTGTGTGGTACCCGACAAGGAGCGGGTCACCACATGACAAACTCGATTTCGCCGAACAACGCAAAAGGGCTGGCGGTCGATCTGGAGAGTCTCCGCGCGTTGAAACCGGATGAGCTCGCTGAACGGTGGCGCAGTTTGTTTGGCTCGGACCCGCCAGCGAGGCTTCGCCGTCCGCTCCTGATTCAGGCGCTTGCCTACCGCCTTCAGGAGAAGGCCTTTGGAGGGATGCATGCTGCCACTCGGCGCCTTCTCGAAAGCGTGGCAGCCGGCGCGGGCTCAGGCCTTTCGGTCGCGGTGCAACCGAGGCGCTCGGTCAAAGCTGGGGCGGTACTGATCCGCGAGTGGCACGGCACCAAGCATCAGGTTACCGCCTTGAAAGACGGGTTCATGTTCAGCGGAAAACATTTTCAGTCGCTGTCGAAAATCGCGTGTGAGATCACCGGTACCCGCTGGTCCGGGCCGCTCTTTTTCGGCGTGAAGAACTCCCGACGGGAGCAGCAAGATGGAACCCGTTAAGCCGCGGACGTTGCGATGTGCCATATATACGCGTAAGTCCTCGGAAGAAGGTCTGGAGCAGGACTTCAACTCCCTCCATGCTCAGCGCGAAGCGTGTGAATCGTTCATCCGAAGTCAGCAGGGTGAAGGCTGGCGACTGGTCAAAACCCACTACGACGACGGAGGCCTTTCGGGCGCGACCATGGAGCGTCCTGCCCTGCAGCGTTTGCTCGAGGATATCCGTCAGAAGTTGGTCGACGTCGTGGTCGTGTACAAGGTCGACCGGCTTACGCGATCGCTTTCGGATTTTGCAAAAATGGTCGAAGTCTTTGACGCCGGTAGCGTCTCCTTTGTGGCAGTGACACAGCAGTTCAACACTACCAGCTCGATGGGCCGCCTGACGCTTAACGTCCTGCTGTCTTTCGCGCGGTTCGAGCGTGAGGTGACCGGAGAACGGATTCGCGACAAGATCGCAGCGTCTAAGCGCAAGGGCATGTGGATGGGCGGCCTGGTTCCCCTCGGCTACGAGGTGCGCGATCGCCAGTTGCACGTCGATCCGCCACAAACACCATCCCGCGGTCAATCCCCTTCTTGCGCAGCGCAGTGAGGCCGCTCACGGACTACGAATTGCTCCCCGAGAGCATCAACCACCTGCTGGACGACCTGGTCGCATTGCTTGACAACACAGACACTCGCCAGCTTCGCAAGGAAATCGCGGCTGGCGAGCTCGAGCGTGACCTCGGCGTCTATTTCTATGAACACTTTCTGGAACAATACGACGCCGGCGAACGAATGAATCGTGGGGTCTATTACACCCCGCCGGAACTAGTGCGCTATCTCGTCCGCGCGACGCACGAAGTTTTGATTCAGCATTTCGGACTCTCACGGGGACTCGCCGACTCCCACGTGATTCTTTTAGATCCTGCTGCCGGGACAGGCACGTTTGTCTTGGGAGCTGCGGAACAGGCGCTGGCAGTTGAGAAGAGTCGCGGCACGGCACGGCAAGCCAGCAGCGCCTTGTGCGAGACCATTTACTCCCAAATTTCTATGGATTCGAGCTGTTACCCGCTCCCTACGCCGTTGCACATCTAAAGCTCATGTCCTTTTATGAGCAGGCCGGTCATTCCTTCGCCCCAACTGAACGTGTTCGCATCTACCTAACCAACGCACTCCAAGTTCGTGAAGAGCAAGCTCAACTTACATTTTTACCGATTGTCCGGGGCATCGTAGAAGAGGCGAAGCCGCGGGCCACGTGAAACAGAGCGTTCCGGTTTTGGTAATTGTGGGAAACCCGCCATACGACCGCACTTCTCACAACGCGAATCCGCATTATCGTCTGCTTGAGGACTTCTACGCGCTTGATGGCGCGCGGCTGCCGGAGCGGAACAGCGGTCCGCTCAAAGACGACTATCTGCGCTTCATTCGTTGGTCCGTTTGGAAGCTGCTGGAGCAGGAAGGCTCACCTGGACACGGAGTTCTCGCGTTTGTAACAAACCGCGCATTTATCGAGCGGAAGCTGCACAGAGCAGTGCGGCACTTTCTACTTCGAAAGTTCGACGAGATCCGCGTGTTCGACCTCCACGGGGACCAGCGGGAGTGGTTCAGCGATCGAACCGATGAAAAGGTTTTCAAAGATGTGCAAGCCGGCATCGCCTTGACGATTTTCATAAAGCGCCCAAACGCGCGTGGGGACAATCTTGCCTCGGTTCAATATCGGGAGACCTTCGGCACTCGGGCCGAAAAATTGCACGCCTGCCATCGAGCGACGCTCGCAGACGAAAGCTGGCAGGTGCTGCAACCACGCCCTCCGCTGTGGCTCTTTGTACCCTATGTGGTTCCTGCAGAATACGACTTATGGCCTACAATGACTCAGCTATTTCCGAAGAACGTCATAGGCGTGCAAACCCATCGCGATCAACTGGTCGTCGCTTTTACAGAAAGAGAGCTTCGTGCGCGTTTGGAGAAGTTTGCTGACCAATCTGTGCCCGATTCATATTGGGAGGCCCAGCAAGTTCGCTCGAACCGCGACTGGAAACTCCGCCAAACACGGCGGGCTATCCAAGAAGAGAGTCCGAGGAACGTAATGCGATGGACGTATCGGCCGTTTGACAGGCGCTGGGTCGCTTTTGATGAGCGGCTGATTGACTACACCCGCACGGAAGTATACTCGCATCTCGTCGGCCATCCCGACAATCTCGCCATAGCCTTCGCATATGGCTCGCTACCTGATGGACCTTGCTGATAAGCCGGACGCCGGTTCCGGCAGCGGTCCTTTCCTGGCGGACATTTGGTCAGGCATATGTGGCCCCCCTCTGGCTGCACGATCCGCTTCACGGGGCGCTTTCGAACCTTCCTCCTCACCTCACAGAGCGCCTACAGCGATCTGGAATCGAGACGGACGCCGAAGGAGTCTTGCACTACCTATATGCAGTTCTGAACTCGCCACTGTATCGAAGCCAATATGCCCACGGCCTCAGATACGATTTTGCTCGCGTCCCTATTACACGAGCTGCTGACATTTTCTCTCAGCTTCGAGATGCTGGACGCGAATTGACGGCACTCCCCATTTGCTCGAACATCCAGAATTAGAGTCAACAGGACCGCGAATGGACGGAGATGACCGCAGCCCGATCCAGCGCCCTCGATATGACCCGACCGACCAGATACTCTACATCGCGGACAACTTAGTTGCGCGAACAGTCTCTCCGGAGTCTTGGGCTTATCAACACGGCTCTTACCCGGTGATTAGGAACTTTCTCGAAGCACGCGAGGGCAGGCCCTTAGATGCAGAGGAATTTCGAGAATTCCGCCTGGTAGTTGCTGCCGTACCCTCACGCTAGGACCTTTGCGCGCCATTGATAACCTGTAACTTGTGCAGCACAGAACACTTTTGCTGCGACAGACTTAGACTTGCGCGAGACTGCACAAAGTTAAGGGACAACCTTCATCAGGGACAGTTATAAGCCGCACGATAATACCGCGCCTGTTCCGCAGCATCCCGACTCGGAAACACGACCCGATTCTGCGGCGCCATCGCATCGTAGCTTCCGCATCCGGCCTGACGTGGCGCAAAAGAGGACCACCAAAACGGTACTCGCCGTGCACAATTTCGATGAAAGCGATGACCTGAGCAAGCAGATATTCCTGCGTCATTGTACCGGTCGCGACGCTTGATCAAGTGCGCCGGGATGCCGCCCAGCCTGATGCGACAACCACCCTTCGCTTCATCCCAGGCTGAGCAGACCGCCGGCCGCTACGACTCAGATTCATAAATACGATCATTTTCACTCTCGAGAACAACGGCGACTCGATTGAGCAAAGCTGGTAGGCTGCCGTTAGGCGGGATCCCCCCCCTCTTACGAGCTTTTCTGGGTACGCCACGTAGCACCTTTGGCCTGCCTCCCGCGCGCCCAACAGTTTAGAGGTAGAGTCCGTCACTAAATGACCTGCCCCGTGAAAGCATACCAAGTTCCTTCTTGGTATACGTCGCGCTGACGCGAAGGCGAATGGTCTATACCGGACGACCAATGTAAACCGGTTGACAGGTTGACGCGGAGAGCAGTTTCGCATCGGACTACCTCATCCGTTCCTGAGTCCTCGACGTAGAGAACTATTCGACGAAGTGCACAAAATCGCGGCCTCCGGGGGCGCTTCGCGAGTTCGAATGCCCTTGGAGAAACACCTCCTTGGGAAGGCTGTTCGCGAGCTTCTCCCCGTTTCGAAATTCGGCGGCGGACTTTGGCGTTCTCGGAGGCGGCTCTTTCTTGGCCCGATGGCGAAGTCTCGTCGGCGGGTCCGAGCCAAACAAACTGTGCCGCCGTTTAGCGGCATGAGAAATGAACTCTGAAGCCTCTTCCTATGAAGCCTAATGTAGCACTTCCAGTGGGCCAGGGAGCGATTCGTCAACCTCTCCGCTGGCCAAAGCGCGAACCGCATGTGCGGGCTCTATTTCGTACGCAAAAACTCTCCATTCGCATCCACAGACTTTCCTCTCCGAGGGCAGAGCAGCGACGTCTTTTCGGAACATGGACGATGGTCCCTTTCATGGGCCACTTTTTCCACCTATAGTTGGAGAATCGCCGTGAAAAACCCCGCTCTTGAGCTGAATGATCCTGTCCTGACGAAGGACGCGCTCTATTACGACTATGCCTCGGCGGCAAACCCGATCTATCAGAAGATCATCGGCGCTGTCCCTTGCCGGGCTTTTTCCGGCGAATTCTTCGATTCGGGCCCCACGCGCCTCCAACCGCTAGACTTGAGCGAGGAACTTGGCTGCTCCTCACCCGCGACCAGTCCGGCGTTGTGCGCCAATTTTATCCGCATATCCAACGGTTCGATCCAGACCTCCGCCGAGGCCACCAGCCAATTGTTCTTCGTGTATCGCGGCGTAGGCCGAACCGATGCCTGCGGGCACTCCATTTTCTGGGAGAAAGGCGATTTCATCGCCCTTCCGGCGCACGACCAGGCCCTTCATTACAGCGACAGCGCGGCCGCTCTCTACTGGGTGCATGATGCGCCACTGCTTCGATATCTGGGTGCTGCGCCGACTGTTGCGCGCTTCGCCCCGACCCTTTTCCGACATGACCGAGCGCAGGCCAAGCTGGCAGAGATCGCCAACGACCCGGCAAAATCCAAAGCAAACCGTGTCAGTGTGCTGCTGGCCAACGGGCAGTTTCCCCAGACCAGAACCATCAGCCACACCCTTTGGGCGATGTTTGGACTACTGCCAAAAGGCAAAGTGCAATTCCCCCACCGCCACGAATCCGTGGCGCTGGATTTCGTAATCGACTGCGAACCTGGCTGCTACACTCTGATCGGGACAGAGCTCGGCGAAGACGGGATGATCAAAAACCCGCACCGCGAGGACTGGAAACCGGGCGCGAGCTTTGTCACCCCCCCTGGTTATTGGCACTCCCACCACAATGAGTCAGCCGAGAACGCGCATGTGCTGCCAATCCAGGACGCAGGGCTTCACACCTTTCTACGAACGCTGGAGATAACCTTCAGCCACCCGGACCACGACCGGGGTGCATTCATCTCCCAGCGACCGTGAAAGGGCCGTTGGACTAAAAGCCCTCCGTCCACATTTAAAATTCCCCGGAACTGAATTTGAGCACCCGATAGAATTCCTATCGGGCTTCTTGAACGAAGGTTGTTAGCGGGATGTCTGACCGCTCGATCTTGCGCACGACGACGACGTCGACCAACTTCTGGCGGATATCTTCGAGCAAATGCCACAGAGCGGGACGCTCCATGGTCCCGCCCGAAAGGCCCCCGTCGCCGCAGTGAGTTTTGATCAGTCGCCAGCCTTCGCCCTGCTGACTTTCGGATGAACGATTCGCACGCTTCGCGTTGAGCGTGGGTGTCATTTGGCACAGGAACATGATTGCGGTGACTAGCTGATAGATATTCGCGATGTGTCGGCGCCAGGCCAGGAAAGAGAATCCGAGCATCCTATGCTGTTCTTTCCAAGCGTGGGTTGAAGTGATTGCGGATCCGGATGACGTACTCTGGCTCTGTTTCAGTTCAGACCTGAGGCGCTTAGGGTATTGTTGTGATCTCCGAGGGATCTTCCTCTCTTCGATTTACCAAGCGCAGAAAGCGGTGTAGCTATCTGCCACTCGCGTGTGGCAGTTTGCCCTACTGAAAATTGCCGTATGTTCTCGCGGGCGCCTGAAGCTGGTTCTTTTTTTACTAAACGAACCGTATGACTGGCACCGCGATTGCTGCGAATAAGTTTCACCCAAAGGGAGACTGGGGCTGCCCGACCCCAGCGGTGGGTAATTGGAATGATCGGGCGAGCCGCGACGCGTGTTGGAGACAATGGCTCGAACGAGTTCACGTACCCCGTGGCTGAAGCGAACGGTTACCGCCTGCAGTTGCGAGCGACAAAAAATACTTTGGACGGAGGGCCATACCCGGCCAGGCACTCGGTGAACGACGGTTCCAGGCCTCCCCATGAACAGGCGAGGACGGCTGATGACAAGGGTGTGGTCGATCTCCCCCCTCTCGACCAGGCCGCGCCCAGCCGTCCTCGCTCCTTGGAGAGGGTGCTTTCGCGGACCACATGTCGCTACAATGGGGCCGTGAAGGTCGGCACGCGCTTGACCCTGGTGTTGCTACTGGCGCTGACGCCAGTGATCGCATTCTATACCTACTGGAGCGCCACGCGTTCCACCCGGACTTACATCGACGATCTAGAGCGCGAGACTCGCGCAACCAGCCGCGCTCTCGTGCCTGCGCTCGAAAACGACTTGCGCACGCGCGAATGGGATCAAATCGACGACGTGCTGAAACGGATGAGTGTCGAAGGAACGCTGGGAGCGCTGTTCAGCCCCGGGGGCAAGATGGTGTACGCTGCGGCGAACTTCCCACCCGGGCTTGCTCCATCCGCCGACAAGTTTGGCCTGTCAGGATCGCGCCGCTTCGCCGAGTTTGAAGCGGCGGTCGACGGCCGTCGCTGGTTCTGCCGACTTTCCGCTTTGAAGCGGCCGGACCACGTGATTATTGGCCACTTGCTCGTCGCGCAAGACTGGTCGGACATCAGGGCCGACTTGAAAGCACGGGCGTTGGGTTCGCTGTTCGCGGAGATAGTGGTGATAATCCTCATCGCCGCCATCATACCGCTTGCGATCCGGCGCTACGTCTCGAATCCACTAAGAGAATTGTCGCGCCGAGTGACCCGACTCTCCGATGACGAGGAGTTAAGCCGCAGCATCGGTGGCGACGAAGTCAAACTCTTGAGCGAGGAGTTTCGCCGCCTCTATCAGCAACTTAC
>Ga0182024_10024291_pt1 | contig 10781 bp, 8 predicted proteins | sample P32metaG_FD_120480 | JGI IMG/M metagenome (GOLD analysis project Ga0182024, IMG submission 120480) | Permafrost microbial communities from Stordalen Mire, Sweden - P3-2 metaG (Illumina Assembly) | ecosystem: Environmental > Terrestrial > Soil > Wetlands > Permafrost | place: Sweden: Stordalen...
GTCGCGCCGCAACTGGCTCAGCACCATCGCCGCCTGCTCGCCGCCCATCACCGAGATCCGGGCATTCGGCCACATCCAGAGGAAACGCGGGCCATAGGCGCGGCCGCACATGCCGTAATTGCCGGCCCCATAGGAGCCGCCGATTACGACAGTGAATTTCGGCACGGCGGCGGTCGCCACCGCCGTCACCAGCTTGGCGCCGTCGCGCGCGATGCCGCCAGCCTCGTACTTCTTGCCGACCATGAAACCGGTGATGTTCTGCAGGAACAGCAGCGGGATATTGCGCTGACAGCACAACTCGATGAAATGCGCCCCCTTGAGCGAACTCTCGCTGAACAGGATGCCGTTATTGGCGATGATGCCGACCGGATAGCCCCAGATATGGGCAAAGCCGCAGATCAGGGTCTGGCCGTACAATTTCTTGAACTCGTCGAACTCCGAGCCGTCGACCAGCCGGGCAATGATGTCGTGCACGTCGAACGGCTTGCGCCCGTCGGCGGGAACCACGCCATGGATTTCCTCAGGCGCAAACAGCGGCTCGCGCGGCTCGCGCATGTTCAACGCCGCGCGCTGCGGCGGCTTCAGGGTGGCGACGATGCGCCGGGCGATCCCGATCGCATGGCTATCGTTCTGGGCATAGTGATCGGTGACGCCGGACTGCCGCGAATGCACGTCGGCGCCGCCGAGTTCTTCGGCCGAGACCACCTCCCCGGTCGCCGCTTTCACCAGCGGCGGGCCGCCGAGAAAGATCGTGCCCTGATTGCGCACGATGATGCTCTCGTCCGACATCGCCGGCACATAGGCGCCACCCGCCGTGCACGACCCCATCACGATGGCAATCTGCGGGATCCCCAGCGCCGACATTTGCGCCTGATTGTAGAAGATGCGGCCAAAGTGCCGTTCGTCGGGGAAAATCTCGTCCTGCTGCGGCAGGAAAGCGCCGCCGGAATCCACCATGTAGACGCACGGCAGATTGTTCTGGCGCGCGATATCCTGCGCCCGCAGATGTTTCTTCACCGTCATCGGATAGTAGGTGCCGCCCTTGATGGTCGCATCATTGGCGACGATCATGCATTCGCGCCCGGCGATCCGCCCCACCCCGGTAACGACGCTCGCCGAATGCACGTCGCCGCCATAGAGGCCGTGGGCCGCCAGCGGCGACAGCTCGAGGAACGCCGTCCCCGGATCGATCAGGAGATCGACGCGCTGGCGCGCCAGCATCTTGCCGCGCGACAGATGCCTCGCCCGAGCCGCTTTGCCGCCGCCGCCCGCGACCTGATCGAGCTTCTCGCGGAGTTCGCCGACCAGTGCCCGCATGACCTCGCTGTTGGCCGCGAAATCGGATGAGCTGGGGTCGATCGTGGAATGCAGCGGCATGGCTTCGGGCGGTTTCTTCGGCAGGTCATGGTGCGCCGTAATTGACGCGTTCCGGTCATGGTGTCATTGCGGCGCCGGCGAAAGCAACCTCAACTTTTGCTGCCGAGGCAACGGCGGCAGAGGCTCTTGGGGGAGCAGGCCCTCAATGGGTCCAGGGTTCGCCGCGCCGGAATGCAAAATTGTCGGCATAGGCGGCCTGCCGGCGCGCCGGCGGCTTCGGCTCGATCACCTGGTAGGCGATGCCTTCGCGCTCGCAATAGGCCACAGCGTCTTCCTTGGTGTCGAAGCGAAGCGTGAGCTGCTGCTTCATGTCGCCGGAGCTGGTCCAGCCCATCAGCGGCTCGATTGCCCGCGGCTGCTCCGGCTCATAGTCGAGCTGCCATTCCCTGGTCTTGGCCGTCCCCGATTGCATCGCGTTTTTGGCGGGCTTACAGATGCGTGCGGTCATGGATCGTCGGGTCCCGTGATAGATGCGGTATGGAAGCGCGTGGCACAAAGGGCCGGGATAGTATAGAGACACCTTTCAGGAATTTGATCGGTGATTCCCAACCTGGATGTACCATTTTCCACTCCGGTATAGTCATTCTACCACGTTGTGACAATCTTGGCCGACCGCACGGCTGACGTCGTTCGACCGCTGCCCTCCCTTCCGAAAGCATCACTTCGAAACGGCACCCATGAAAATCAACGCAACCCTCCCCGAAAAAGGACGCGATCTCCGGCTCGATCTGTTTCGCGGGGTCGCCAACTGGGCGATTTTCCTGGATCACATTCCCGACAATGTCGTGAACTGGATCACCACGCGAAACTACGGTTTCAGCGACGCCGCGGATCTGTTCGTTTTCATTTCGGGATATACCGCCTCCTTCGTCTACGCGCGGATGATGATCGAACGCGGCTTCATCGTCGGTGCCACCCGCCTGACCAAGCGCGTCTGGCAGCTTTATGTCGCGCACATCATCCTGTTCGTCATCTACATCGTTTCGATCGGCTACGTCGCGCAGCGTTACAGCGATCCCGAGATTATCAACGAGTTCAACGTGGCGGGTCTGGTCGACAGTGCGGTCGAGACATTGCGCCAGGGACTGCTGCTGAAATTCAAGCCGGTCAACCTCGACGTGCTTCCGCTTTACATCGTGCTGATGGGATTTTTCCCACCGGTGCTGTGGATGATGTTGCGGCGGCCCAATCTGACGATGCTGGCATCGATCGCGCTGTGGCTCGCGGCCCGGCAGTTCGACTGGAATTTCAGGGCCTACCCCGCCGGGACCTGGTACTTCAACCCGTATTGCTGGCAGGTGCTGTTCGTGTTCGGCTCGTGGTGCGCGCTGGGCGGCGCGCGACGCTCGATGGCGATCATCATGTCGCCGATCACCCTCTACCTCAGCATCGCCTATCTGGTCTTCGCATTGGTGATGACGATGGCGGGCCGGTTTCCGGATTTCGGCGCCATGTTCCCGCATTGGCTCTATGCCACCTTCAACCCCAACGACAAGACGAACCTGGCGCCGTATCGCTTCCTGCATTTCGTGGTGATCGTGATCATGGTCATCCGCTTCGTGCCCAAGGACTGGCCGGGCCTCGAATGGAAGATGTTCGATCCTCTCATCGTCTGCGGTCAGCAGTCGCTCGCCGTGTTCTGCGTCGGCGTGTTTCTCTCGTTTGTCGGCCATTTTGAATTGATGATGAGCTCGGGCTCGCTGTTCGCGCAGATTTTCGTCAGCGTGACCGGAATAGCGATCATGACCATCGTGGCTTATTACATCTCTTGGTCGAAAAGACAGGACAAGCCGCCCAAACCCGCGGCGGCCAAGCCCGTGGCCGCGACCAAGGCAGCGTGAGCGAGGCAAGCTGGCCAGGACAGACTGAGGCGCCCGGTCCAATGCGCCGTCAGGTGCGGGGCTTGATCACTAACCTGCCCTTGGACGACAATCCGCCCCAGTCAGTGGACCATTCGATATCGGGGTCAGGCAGCCGCTTGGTGCGGTCCTGGGTTCGCGGACCCTGCAACGCAAACATAGCGCCCTGAGGGTCGATGCATCGGGCAATACCGCTGTTGCCTGGCAATTCGTGCGGGCCCATGGCAATCCGGCCACCGCCTTTCTCTACCCGGCGCAGCGCCACGTCGATGTCGCCAACATTGAAGTAATAGAGCCAGAACGGGACCGGCACCCTCGCGAGCTTGGAGGACATACCGCCGATCGTGCGCCCGCCGGCGGCGAACACGTGGTACGCGGGCAACAGGGCGGGATTGGCGTCCGTCTCCCGCCAGTCAAAAAGCTCCCCGTAAAAGGCAAATGCCTTGCGCCAGTCCGCGGTAATCAACTCATGCCAGCCGACGCACCCCTCCGCGCTCATGTCGCTGATTTCCGGCTGGCCGTGCCGCAATCCTTCGACCAGCGCAAAGGTCGCAGTTTGCGGATCGGTCACCACGGCGATACGGCCGATATTGCTGTCTGTCGGCGGCACATATATCGCGCCGCCCAGACGCTTGATCCGCTCAGCGCTCGCATCGACGGCATCGGCGGCGACATACCCCACCCAACGCGGCGTCGCGCCCATTTTCCGCGCCTCTGGCGGCAGATCCATAAGCCCGCTAACGGGACCACGTCCGGTCCTAAATAGGGTGTAGGCGAATTCAGACGTCGATGCGTCTTGTCCGTCCCAGCCGACGACACTGCCGTAAAACGCCTTCGCGGCCGCGATGTCCGTCGTCAACAGTTCGTACCAGACGAAACGTCCGTGATGATCGACCACGCCGAATTCTCCGTTCGAGCTAGAGATGTTTGCAGGCCAAATCGAGCGGCAGCCGCTGAGGTTGTCGAGAGCATTATGCCTCATGGAACCGCCGATAAACGTTCATCAATATGAATGGAAACTGAACGTTGCATCGCGTCATCATTCATGCAAGCAGCCTTGCACGGCAGATTTGCCGAGCGTACAATGACGCTGCTCTGGACTCGAAAACTCTAATTACCACGTATGGAGGATGCGACTATGTCACGGGTGAAGCAAGCTTCGACAAAGAAGCGTGTGACCAAGGCCGCCTTACCGGCGTTAGGCGCTGCCGGTTTGACTTTCTCGCTGACGGGGGGCGCATCTGCATCGGCTGTGCCGATAGCGGACGTGCAGCAGACGACTAACCTTGCACCGAATCTAGCGCTCACGCTCGGTGAAGAAGAAATCGCAGATGTCAGCCTGGCTACGTTCCATGTCTTCGACAATGAGAACGTTGGCAGCGGCGTACAGGTCGCGTGGCGTGGCTGTGGCGGCTGCCGCGGCTGCCGAGGTTGCCGCTGCGCCGGCTGCCGAGCCTGCCGAGGCTGTGGTGGCGCCTGTGGCTGCGGCGTTGCCTGCGGATCTTGCTGCGCTTCTTGGGGCGTCTGCCGCTTGTGCTAAGTTGGCAGCCTGCTTGCCGACAAGATTGACAAGCGAATATCGAGATGGCCGGGTCCGACAAGGTCGGCCCGGTCGTTCCATGTCTGCCTTCGGCGGCCGCATGCCGGCGCGGCGATGATGGCTTCCCGGTTTTCCAATCCTTTCAAAAAATGCTAGCGCGTGGACATGAATGTTCCTGCGGCCTTCTTCCCGCGCCGGTGCTTCGGAGTGATTTGTAAAATGCGCGTGCTTAAATCATGAATGGTCAACGCAACAAGACCAGCAAGAGCCCCGCGACGCGGCGCCGCAACAAGGACATTCTGCAGTTCGCACCGAATTTCACCGCCTATGTACTGCCTCCCGATGTCGTAAGCCTCTATTCCGAGGACCGGAAATTTTTTCTTCACGGCGAGCTCTACTGTGCGCTCGCCTCCGCGATCGGAAAAAACGGCAAAAGTGCGGCGGATCTGATCCGCGAGTTAGGCAAGAATTTTTCATCCGACAACATTGAAGAGGCACTCAAGCGGCTGATCGAGCGTCGCTATGTCGTGCAGGCGTCGCAATCCTCCGATGGGGCGGTCGCCGGCTACTGGGCAAGCCTCGGCCTGCCGCCCGACGTCGCTGAAAAGAATCTCAAGAACTGCCGTGTACTCGTCGAATCGTTCGATGTGAAAGGCTCGGCGCAATTAACCTCGGCTCTGAGCGAGCTCGGCGTCAACATCGTGAAGCGTTCACCCGATCTGACGGTCACACTGGTGAACGATTATCTCGAGCAGCGGCTCGCGGAACTGAACCAGCAGCGCGTGTCGGACAAGACGCCGTGGTTGCTCGTGCAGCCGTCCGGCGTTTTTCCCCTGGTGGGACCTGTGTTCAACCTGGGTGAGAGCGCCTGCTGGACCTGCCTGTTCGACCGCATGATCCGGAATCGGGAGATCAAGGGGTTTCTCGAGCGCGGCCCAGCGCGGGCCGTTGCGGTGTCGCCACTTGTCCATAACACGCTGGGGCAAACCGCCATCCAGTTTGCTGCGGTCGAAATCGCCAAAGCGATCGCCTCCGGCTTTCGCACCGATTTGCGCGATCATATTGCGAGCTTCGATCTGTTGGGCGCGACCATTACCAAGCACTACGTGGCGCGCCGGCCGCAATGCCCGACCTGCGGCAGCAAGAAATTTCAGAACCCGCGCCGCGCGCCACAGCCGATCGAGAACGGCCCCAGCGCCAAGCTCGTCATGACCAGCGGCGGATATCGTTCGGTGCCGTCGCGCACCACGATTTCACGCTACCGAAAGCACGTAAGTCCCCTCACCGGCGTGGTGAAGCGGCTCGAGCCGATCGAAACCGGCCTGCCGATGAACACCAATTTTTTTGCGCAGCATAATTTTTCGGCACCGGCCATGAGCGTCGATCAACTCAGATCGGGACTGAGCGGAGGCAGCTTTGGCAAAGGCTCGACCTCCGAGCAAGCCGAAGCCAGCGCGCTGATGGAAGCGATCGAGCGCTATTCGGGTATTTTCCAAGGTGACGAGATCAGGATGAAGCGCCGCTTCACCGATTTCGCGCCGGGCGATGCCATTCTTGCCAACGACGTCCAGCTCTTCAGCGAGGCGCAATTCCAGGCACGGCACGAACCCGCTGAGGATGGTTCGCATCCTGTCCCGGACCCTATCGATCCTTCGGCGAAAATCGAGTGGTCGCCGGCCTGGTCGTTGCGCGACCAGCGCTTCCGATATCTGCCAACCGGCCTGTGTTACTTCTTCTATCGGGACTTCCACGCCGATTCCAACGGCTGCGCCGCCGGCAACACGCTCCAGGAAGCCATCGTCCAGGGTTTTCTCGAACTCGTGGAACGCGATGCCTACGCCATCTGGTGGTACAATCGTTTACAGCGATCGGAGGTCGATCTCGACGAGTTCGACGATTCCTACATCCGCGATATCAAGACCCAGTTTACCGGTGCCGGACGCAGGCTGTGGGTGCTCGACGTTACCAACGATCTCGGCGTTCCCACCTATGTCACGATCCTGCACTGGATCAAGGATGGCCAGGAGAATATCGAGTTTGGTTCCGGCGCGCATTTCGATCGCCGCATTGCCCTTCTGCGTTCGCTGACCGAGCTGAGCCAGTTCCTGTCCATTGGCCTGATGGACGGCGGAAGCGGCGATAAGTCGAGCCTCGACGGCGTCTCGCCGTTGCGCCTGGAGAACTATCCATTCCTGATCCCTGCGGGCCGTCCAACGGTGGCGCCGAAACTCGGCATCAACGTCCCGCTCGACAGCGCGCGCGACCAGGTCGAAACCTGCGTCGAGATCGCCCGGCGCGCAGGCTACGATTTCCTCGTGCTCGATCAGACCCGCCCCGACGTCGAGGTCCCGGTGGCGCGGGTGATCGTTCCGGGCTTGCGGCATTTCTACCGCCGCCTCGGGCCGGGCCGGCTTTATGACGTTCCGGTCAAACTCGGCTTGCTCGATCGCCCGTTGCCGGAAGGCGAACTCACGCCGTTCCTTCCGCACACTTGAAGGGTGATCCGGCTTGCGCGCTCCTGGAAAGAAGCGAGGGCGAAAGGCCGCAGCCAGCATTGCTGCCCGACTGAACGAGCACGTCGCGCTCGAAGCACAGACGGACGGAAGCCTCGCCGCCTGCTTCGACGGCTATTCGATCGACCTCGGAAATTTCAGCACCGGCGCCATCGATCGCGCGCAGAAGCTGCGCACCGGTCTGGCGCTCGATGCGTTCACCTCCGGTGGCGGCAGCGCAGCCGATCAGGACGTCGATCGCCTGGTGCGGCGCCTGGCCCGGCGCGGTCTTCTGGAATATAGCCTCGCGCGTTCGGGTGAAGCCCACGACCAGGTCGTCGTCGAACCGCAGGTGCCCGATTACTGGCCGCAAATGCCGGCGCTCGACGGCGCCGATTTGATCGTGCTGTCGCGGTTTGCCTATCTGCACCGGCGCGGCACCGAGATGATCCTGGAATCGCCGCGCGCCAGCGCGCTGTTCCGGATTGGCGATCCCGAACTCGTCTCCGCCCTCGCCCGGCTCACCACCCCGCACAGCATCAACAAGCTGCGGCGGCAGCACGGCTTTCCCGGACTCGCGCTTCTCGCCTTGCTGGTGGATTGCCGGATTCTCTTCAAGATCGACGCCGCCGGTGGCGATGGCCTCCGCGCCGATGAAGGCGACGACAACCTCGTGCTCTGGGATTTTCACGACCTGTTGTTCCATACCCGCAGCACCGAAGGCCGACAGGCCAACCCGCTTGGCGGGGTCTATCCCTATGCGGGGGTGTTGCCGCCGCCGCCCGCGGTACGGCCGCGCTGGCCGGGAAAGAAAATCGACCTGAGCAAAGCCTCGGCCACTTCGCCGGCAGCTGTTCCGCCGGTCGCAAGGCTGCTGCGCGGGCGGCATTCGACGCGTGACTTCGACGACCAGCAACCGATGACGCTGGCCGAACTCGCGCAGTTTCTCGACTGCACCATACGGGTGCAGTCCAAATGGCAAAGCCGGCTCGACCTTGGTGGCGATGGACCTCTGGTCGCGTACACGACGCGGCCATATCCGTCTGGGGGCAGCAGCTACGAGCTCGAACTCTATCTCGCCGTCGCCAATTGCGCAGGGCTTGCGCGCGGCTTCTATCATTATGACGCCGACCGGCATGCGCTGATGCCGATCGAGGTCCGTCCGGGCCAGCTTGACGCGATGCTGACTGCGGCCGAGTTCGCCATGGACGCTTCCAGGCCGCCGCAGATCCTGCTGACCATCGCGGCTCGCTTTGGCCGGGTGTCCTGGAAATACAGCTCGATCGCCTATTCGCTGATTCTCAAGGACGTCGGAGTCCTGATCCAGACGCTCTATCTGGCAGCAACCGACATGGGGCTGGGGGGATGCGCGATCGGGACCAACAATATCGACCTGTTCGCGAAGATGACGGGAATCGAATTCCACGTCGAAGGTCCGGTCGGCCAATTTGCGCTGGGCCGCGGCACGCGGGACGGCGAGTAAGGGCCATGCGCCATGGATGAGCCCGATCAGGAACAAGGTGGCAGCCGAATCCCCGCGATCGCGGGCCTTGCCATCGCGGCTATTCTGCTGGTTGGCTGGCTCACGAACTCACCGCGGCCAGCAAGATGCAGGACTGCGTGATGTCGGGCCGTACCAACTGCAACGTGATCGAACCCGCGCGATAGGCCGGGGTTCGCACCGCGATTGCTTGCAGCGCGGCGACGACGCGCGTCTCGAACCATGAGGCCTCGGGAGAAGCAACAATGATTCGAGTGAACCGGAAAACGCCTAGTTGCAGGGATGGCGCTGACCGTCCTGGCCCCGGTAACTTGCCGTCGACTGTCCGCAATGCCGATCGAACCCGTCATAGATGCCATAGGGCTGGCCCGTCACGGGGTAAACGACGCGATCCGGCGGAACGTTGGTACCGGGATAAAAATCAGGCGGGCCGTAATTGTGGAGGTAGATGTTGTCATCGCCGCGGGCGTGATGGCGATGGTGATGGGCATACATGTCGGCCGCGAATGACGGCGCCGAAACCGACAGCGCCGAAACCGACAGCGCCATGACCACGGTCGTCAAAATCCTGAATCTCATTGCCGTCCCCATGTTTCAGTCATCTGATTCGCGTTGCCGCTTTCGGCCAAACCTGACAGCGGTTCCCGGGCAGTCTAGCGCAGCCCGCGCCGGTGCGATAGCGCCAGCTTGGCTGGATGGTCCCCGCATCAGGTCCTGGACGCGCCGAGAACGTTGGCAACAGTCGGTGCCGTCATCGCTTCACGGGCGGCGAGATGGTATTTCAGCCGATCCCTGGCGCGTTCCTTGATCAGGAGATCGATCAGTGCCAGTCGCCGCGGCTCGTCCACCGCTTCGACCAGCAATTTCCGATAGCGATCGAAATCGTATTCCGCCTCGTCATCCATGCGCCGCGCCCCGCAACTTGCTGCGCGCAGTGTTTCGCAAGGCAGGAACCGGAGCAACAGCAAGACTCGCGGTTTCCCCAGGCTTGGAGACGAACCGGTTTGGATCGCCAATGATGCGATCGGCGAACATTCGCTGCGGCGAAGGTCACAGCACCGCGTGTCGTCGCGGAAACAGCGACACGAATCGAAACAAATCTCTCGGTCGCGCTCCGCGTTGGGTCAGGAAATCGTTAAGAGCGCGCGCGAGATAGTGAGCGCGACGCAAGCGTTGCAGGCGCTGGATCACAGGCGATGTTTGACACGATTGTGCTACTCACCGGGGCGGCTGAACAGCCCATTCTGGCGGCCGCGATGCGCGGCCACAACGCGCAACTTGCCATTGTTGCCGTCGCCACCGCCGCCGAGCTTGCCACCCTGACGCCTTCCCTGTTGCAGCGAAGCCGGCTGATCGCATTCGCCACGCCGGTGATCGTTCCAAAAGCGATCCTCGCCCGGCTCGGATATGGCGCCTACAATTTTCATCCCGGGCCGCCGGACTATCCCGGACTGGCGCCGGCGCAATTTGCGATCTACGACCGCGCGACCGAATTCGGAGCGACCGCCCATCTCATGATCGAGCAGGTCGATGCAGGGCCGATCGTCGATGCCGCCAGGTTTCCGATCCCGCCAGGGATCACCGTGTTCGGCCTCGAAGGCCTCGCTTACGCGCATCTGGCGCGATCGTTCTGGCAGCTCGCGAGGCCGCTGGCGACGCAGGCCGCGCCGTTGCCGGAAATTCCGCTGCGCTGGGGCGCGCGAAGGAGTTCACGCCGCAGCTATCGGGCGATCTGCGATATTTCGCTCGATATCGGCAAGGAAGAACTCGACCGCCGCGTCCGGGCTTTCGGACACAACCATTTCGGCCTGCTGCCGACCATCACCCTGCATGGCGTCGAATTCCGCGCCGTGGCACCGCCGCCCGCGGCCGGGACCATGGCGCCAAATCCCGCAGAGGGCGTGGACGAACCGGCCGGCCAGCCGGCCTGCGCGCAGATGGTCTGATAGCAACACTGGCTGTGTCCGGAACGGACCGTCGAGCATTGGTCGGGGCAGCTGGATTCGAACCAA
>Ga0182024_10024292_pt1 | contig 10781 bp, 11 predicted proteins | sample P32metaG_FD_120480 | JGI IMG/M metagenome (GOLD analysis project Ga0182024, IMG submission 120480) | Permafrost microbial communities from Stordalen Mire, Sweden - P3-2 metaG (Illumina Assembly) | ecosystem: Environmental > Terrestrial > Soil > Wetlands > Permafrost | place: Sweden: Stordalen...
AATGGTTTGAGCGATTAGGCTGTCAACCATGCCGGGCGGCCCGGCCAAGTAGAGATCGCAGTCCATTAAATCCGACCGACTAGACAACATGAGGTCTCCGACCATGCCGATCCTAAGAATACCGTTAGGATCTTGGATGGGACCGTCACGAAGCGCGATAGTCAGTTCAAAGTCCTCATATTCTCGCTTCAGGTCCAGAAGCTCCGGCCAACAAAAGAGTTCGTCGACGCAATTCACGCCAAAGAACAGCTGCACGCTTCGCCGCGCACCCAAACGTAAAGCGCTCCGAACGATCGATAGCATGGGCGCCAGACCCGAACCTCCGGCCACGGCGACTATGGGCCGGACGCCATTTGTTCGCAGATATCCACGCCCGTATGGCCCCTCCAATTTTAACTGGTCTCCGAGCTCCAATTGATCGAAAATAATTCCGGTCGCGGCGCCACCCGACTTCTCTTTTACGAAAAATTCCATGCACTCAGCGCCGTCAGACGGATTGGCCATGGAATAAGCCCGAAACCCGATTTCGGATCCCATATCGAACAGCACAAACTGGCCCGGCAGAAAAGGAATGGCCCCGTCCGACGTGAGGATTAGTCGGCGCACGCCGCAGCACAATTCCATAATACCACTTACCTCAGCGACGTACCGTTCCGGCGCCGGCTCCTTGTTGTCGCTTTCCGCTCTCAACTGAATAATGCAGTCAGAAGTTGGAATCGACTGACAACACAATATGCGATCGCCCTTCCTGCGGTCACGATCGGAGAGGCCAGTCGCCCCCTGCCAACGCGTATCCACGGTACCCTTTATCAAGCGGGCCTTGCAGCTTCCGCAAGTGCCACTGGCGCACTCGTAGGGAGCCGCATATCCAGCCTTGAGGGCTGCCCGGAGCAGCGTCTCCCCCTGACGACATTCGAAGGTTTCCGCCGAATCGACCAATGAGACACGCACGGCATTGACACTCCTCCAACTGCGAAGCGCCGCAGCCGTGTCGCACGTTGGTCTGTCACGCATCATGCCGCAACCCGGCGCTCGTTTGCATTGTCTTCCAGAAATTGCGGATCTCCGCCTCGATAGCGCCTGACCCGATCTGCGGCGTCTCGCGAGTGATCATCCGCACGCCGGCTTCGATGATCTCCTCCCCGGCGTTCTGCCAATTCGCCAGGATCTTCATTAGCACTGCTCGATTGGCCTGATCGTTGGCGATCGCATGTTTGCACGCCGCGACGCTCCAGCGACGGGCCCTCTCCGCATCACGATATAGATTCTCGGCAATCAGCGAATCCAACGGATCGGACAATTGCTCCGCCACACGGGAAAAGTGCTTTAGGAAAATTTCGTCGCAAATCGGCTTCACGACAAAATTATTGGCGATGAAGGCTTGGTCCCATTCAAAGGTCACAAGCAGAGTTTCTACCGCGTTGCGCAATGGCTGCCAGAGCGGATCGGTTTCCCAACTATGACGCTCAGTGCTGCCGAAGCCATAAGTTGGGTGAGTGATGTCAAGCTGCTTGGTGCGGTAAGCAATGCGCTGGACGCGGCGAAGCTGATCAGCCGTCTGAAACGCCGCACAAGTCGCCACATAGCTGGAATTCGCCAATTGCTGGAGATAGGCCGAGATCATTTGATGACCATGGACAAGATAACGGGTCGGCGTGAGACAGAGCTTCAAGAACAACAACGCTTCGTGACTGAGCTTGCCGTCCGACCCCCGTACTTCGGTGTATTGTTGCAGCAGGCTGTCGATATAAGTTTCCTGCTCATCCTGTGCCTGCATATATTTCGTGTAAGTCATTTGATCGGGATCACGAAATTCATCCCAGTTCGAGACCTTCAGATCGATTTTGTCCCGATATTGCGTGAGCCAAAGGTTTCCATGAACATCGGGCCCCATCTCAAGCGGGACAGCGCCGGTTGTGTGATTCATGTTATGCGTTACGACCTCGTAGTCGTTTGGCTTGCGACCAAGATTTCCAAAGGCGCTCCACGTCTTGCGCCGGCGTTCACGCCGGCCGATCGATTGATCTGTCATTCCGTCCTCCCGAACAGTGTTTTAAGCCTCGGTGAATGGTGTTTTAAGCCCGGTCAGTTCTTGTAGAACCAGCGTATTTCGTCCGATCTGGTGCGGAGCCGACCCTTGAAGGACGGCATTTCCCGTTCCAGGAGCGCGAGTTCGAATGCGCGGCCGAGATATTTTTCCAAACTGATTTTCGTGAGGATGCACTCTTTCTCAGTATGGATTCGGACATAGTCGCCGCGGTCCAGGACCGTAACGACCCTGCCCGGATTGTCCTGTTCGACCGCGTCGATGACGGCGTCCGCAAGCTCTCCAGAACGGAGAACTGGACCGACAAGATCGTTTCCCAGCTCTTCGGCAGTTTCGACTTCCCGAATCATTTCACACCCCTTGTGTCAGTCTTATTTTGGTTTGTTTCCAACCGAAACGACCCCGCCTTCAATTTTGATAGGAAACCGCTTCAAACAGGCGTTCGACGGATTAATTCCCTTGCCGGATTGCGCGCAGAACGTCCATTGATGAGCCCGACAGATAATTTTTCCATCCTCGGTCAGCTCGCCTTCGACGAGCGAGACGCTTTGATGCGGACAAATTCCGTCATAGGCGCTCCACTCGCCTCCGAACTTTACGACGAGAACCTCACTATCGACGACGTCGAACGATTCCATTTCGCCGTCCCACAGGTCGCCCACTCCGCAAACCTCGAAGTATTCGACTGTTTCGTCGGCTGATAAATCCGTCTCCGCCGCTGTCATTTCTTCCACCTCACATCGAACCACTGCAGCGCTGGCACGGCCGTCCCTTCCATAATCTTCGCAAGCGTCGATTTGCCAGGCATCAGTTTGCCAAGCAAAAACACTTCGTAGGCGGTTTTTCCCTTCGCGACAGGAACCCGACGCCCGACCGAATGAGTCGCGACCTTTTCAGCGACCTGATCCATGGTGTCGTCGGTGTCAACGGCGACCAGATGAGGCACAAAGTCCCCCTGGAAACGACCGATAATTGGAAACAGAGCCATATTTTCCTCCCGCGCTCATGATTGTTCGATTTGTTAGCTTTCAGCATTCCCGCGTCGGAGGCGGAGCGCCATCATTCGGCGGCCTGGGGGAGTTCGTCGTAGTCGCGAGCCCACTTATAGCCATAGGCGTCATCACCCATGACGTCTGGGGTGAGGCCCATCCACTGCAGACCGCCGCCAAGGTCCATCGGCTGGATCAGACCCCCGATGAAGCGGTCGATGACATTCGTATGACCCGCATAGCGTTCCGGCTCCAGATCGAAGATCCATTTCGAGATATCAGAGTCGAAATGGTAGACCCGTCCGCGATATTCGGTCTGATAGCACTTGAGATTATGACGATCGATCGCCGATCCGAGAGGCAACTGCGTCAAATTGCATAGCGCCGGCAGGGTTTCCGGCAAGGTCTTGTCCATCTTGCCGTCCTGCACATTCTTGATGATCACGTCCCATAAAACGCCCCAACTGTCTTCCCATGACGGATACTTCTCGTTGAGCCAGCGGCGTTCCGCCCTGGAGACTCCGCCATTTGGCTTCCAAAACAGAGTTGGACGCCAGAACCAGGTGCCGATATGCAATGCGTGATGACCATGCTCTAGCGCCAGAAGGAACTTGTCCCAATACCAAGGCAACTGCAGGCCATAGTCCGAGAGAATCCGCTCGTGGTGCTTTACGATCCATTCGAGCATGAACTCCTTGAAGGACATTTTTCGCTTTTGCAGCGGCGTGTAATAGTCCATCGCCGTTCCGGTCAGAATTTGGAAGAGCCGGAACGAGCGCCAGAAAGCCACATCTATGATTTGCTGCGCTCGGCGTGGATCGTGCTTCATGACGACTTCGAGGGTCGGAAAGCCGAGCTGGGCGTGACGGGCCTCGTCGGTTTGAATGCTGGACAGGAGATTTGAGAAGTTGATGTCCCCGGCATCCATGGCGTCGGACGCGAGCGCCACGAATTGTATGTTGGTGAACCCATGCTCCACCGTCAGGCTCGTCGCCAACGCAGCTTCCACGCAGTCGGCGTTCAGCATAATGTCGTCGAAGAAATTGCGGACCGCGATCACGCCCCATTCGTTCGTATGGAACGCTTTTTGACACCAGTCGAAGCGGGCATCATTCTTGATGAGGTCATGTGAGAAACGCATATCCAGCTGCGCGTGACGGGTTTCGTCCATCATGCCGAATACGCCAAGGTTACGCCATCGGGAGGTTGGCGCGAAACGGCAGAAGCGACTTTGCATCGTGACCGCCATCTGCTCGACCATGCAGGTCGTTCCCATGTGCATCTGCGTCGACGCGACATGCCCGGGATCAAGCTTCTCGTAAATATCCGCACGCATCATCGCGTCACGGATCGCGCTGACTCCGGATTCCTTTTCCCGCTGGACTTTGACGTAATCGCGGTAGGAAACCCGGAACGGTTCTTCCCAATCTTTCCAGGCGTCGGCCGGGATCCCCTTCGCGCCCTTCCACTCTTCTGGAAAGGCCTTGTCTTCGTCTACATAGGACAGTGTCCATTCAAGGTCCCGTCCGATTTCGTACCAATCATCTCTGTTCAGAATGGTCATAGCGAGATTTCCTCTCCGACGGCGATTGTTCTGATTTTTTCAATTGCGCTTGACGTTCAACACCTGGACATTCGTGAATTCCTTCAGTCCGTGGACTGAGCACTCAATGCCGATGCCTGATTCCTTGATGCCGCCAAAAGGAATATCGGGACCCATGGCAGGATGTTGATTGACCCATCGCGATCCCGCGTCGAGGCGAACGGCCACAGCCTCTGCCCGGTCGATGTCCTTTCCCCATACCGACGCGCCAAGGCCAAAGGTCGTGTCATTTGCCATTGCGACTGCCTCCTCCTCGGAGCGATAGGAAATGATGGGGAGAACCGGACCAAACGGCTCTTCATCGACAATACGGGTACCGGGACGTGCGCCGCGAACGATCGTGATCGGGACGAAATATCCCGGCCCCTGCGGGACCTGTCCCTGGAAGTAGATGTCGGCTCCGGCGGATTTCGCGTCCGACAGAAGATCGTTCACGCGATTGAATTGCTTTACATTCTGGATGGGGCCCATTTGCACCCCGTCGTCAAATCCAGAGCCCACTTTCACCTTCGCGGCGAACTTGGCGAGGTTGGCTGCGATCGCCTCCTCCATATGCGCCGGCACAAACAGGCGTTTCAGCCCCGCGCAGACCTGGCCGCAATTGCTGAAGGCAGCGTCGAAGAGATCCGCAGCTATCTTTTCGGGATCGACGTCGTCTAGAACGATTCCTGCATCGTTGCCGCCCAGCTCAAGCGTTACTCTCTTCAAATTTCCTGCCGCGCTACGCATGATATGCTTACCCGTAGCGGCAGATCCGGTGAACGATATCTTTCCGATGCCATCGTGGGCCGTCATCCAGCGTCCGAGTTCATCTCCGCCCGACACTATGTTGACGACGCCCGCCGGGAAAATATCAGCGATGAGCTCGCCAACTCTGAGGGTTGCCACGGGCGTATAAGGCGAAGGCTTGATGATGACTGTATTCCCGGCGATCACCGCAGGTGCGAGCTTCCACAGCGACAGGAGTATTGGGTAGTTCCAGGCCGCGATGGCGCCAACTGCCCCAATAGGGCTGTAGCGCATTTCCACGCGCTGATTTTCGGTGTTGCGGATGATTTCCGGCGAAAGATCCATGTCGCAGTAGCCGCTGCAGAAAAACAGCGCGGCGTTGATCTCCGACACGGCTTTCGCCAGCGGTTTGCCCTGCTCACGTGTCAGCAATGTCGCGACCTCGTCGATATTCCCGCGCACACGCTCAATCATTAGCCCGACAAAATCCTGCCGCTCTTTCACAGACCTTCGTGACCATGAGTCAAAGGCCCTTTTGGCGGCCGCAACAGCCTCATTCAACTGGACCTCCGAGCAATCCGGTACCGTTGCGAAAGATTTTTCCGTCGCGGGGTCGAGTACCTCCAACGTTTTCGTCGCGCCACAAAGTTTGCCGTCGATCAGCATACGCTGCGAAAGGGTCGCGGCTGTTTTCTTTGCCACTGTACTAGGCATCGCTCTTCTCCCTGTTCAGCGCTGTTGCCCGGCGCCGAATAGCATTTTCCAGCTTTCGTCGTCGCGGTAGTCTTTCTTGGTCTGCGCTGCCATATCCATCTCGATCTGCGGCTTCAAACCGTAGACGGGTCGTTTCGAGAGCATGTCGGACCAGCGCAGAACGTTAGGATATTTCGCGAGATCGACGCCCTGCCCCTTGTGAACGCGCGTCCACGGATAGCAGGCGATGTCTGCGATCGAATATTCCCCGACGATATAAGTTCTATCCTCAAGTTGAGAATTCAGTACGGAATAGCAACGTCCCGCTTCCCTTGTAAAACGCTCGACCGCATAAGGAACATGGATGCCCCGCTTTTCGGCGTGGCTGACAAAATGCGCCGCCTGGCCCAGCATCGGTCCTTGATTGGCGACCTGCCAGAACAGCCACGCGATTGCGCCTTGGCGAGTCACAGGATCGACAGGCAGCAACCGGCCAGATTTCTCCGCGAGATACAGAAGGATTGCGCCGGATTCGAAAAGTGAGACCGGGCGTCCCTGCGGCCCGTCGTGATCCACAATCGCTGGGACCTTGTTGTTGGGGCTCACGCGCAAAAAATCTGGTTTAAACTGGTCGCCTGCCGAGATGTCGATCCAATGAGCCTCATAGGGAAGGCCGATCTCTTCCAGCGCGATATGGATCTTTCGCGCATTTGGAGATTTGTAGTAGTACAGATCAATCATAAGGCAGGTTTCCGGTTGGTCGCTCGTTCAGGCGGCTTTGGTCGCCGAAGCGTTGCTGAAGTCCAGATCGAAGGTTGAACGCATCCGTTGAATGTATTCGCGAAATGGCGCTATCTGCTGGATGTAGTCGCGCCCCTTCCAGGGGAATGGCGATTCCACGGTGTGGGTCAGGATCGAGTAGACCGCCGCATCGACCGATGTCGGGCGCGGCCCCATGAAGAAGCTCTTGAAGTGCAGGAAGTCCTTCATCGCGTCGACGTCGACTTTGAAAGTCTCAAAGACTTCGTCGTCACTCTTGAGTCCCATACCCTGCTTCACGAACTCGTCCCGTATGTGCGCGCGGAATGCGTCCAATCCGACACGGACTTCAGCCGGAATCTGAGTGGCTCCGCCACAGATTATCGGCACGTAGGTTTCCCAACCGCTATCCATTCGCCAGCGCGGCTGAATCACGCCCGACCAGTAGAGATGTTCGTCGATCAACCGGACCCAAGCGACCATGACCGCCTTGTCTTCAGCGGAAATGCCTTGGTCCAACTTGTCGCCGTATTTCTTCTTGGCGTAAGCGATGATCTCGTTAGAGTCGGGTATCTTTGAGCCGTCGGGTTCGACGATGTAAGGCAGTTTCGATCGTGGAGCGTCTTCCGCCAACTTTGACAGGTCTTGAGGAATCAATTCGAAGGGATGTCCGACCATTCGAAAGTAAATCGCCACTTTGGAAACGTAGGGGCTAATGCAGGCAACCGTCCAGCCTGGTACGTATTGATAGAGCTTCGTCACCATTTGATTTTCCTCCTCTCGCTGTGATGAAGGCGCCATTTTTATGGTCAGGTCTTGCCAACCCTTATCCGCCCTCGGTAAGCCCTGGTGGTCTACCAAGGCAAATATTGTCCATTGGAATGTTGAAATCGGCCCGATGTCTGAAGCGTGAGATTGTCCATATCGCTGATAAGACCGGCGGCAGCTTCCTCCGGCTGGATGTAGGCGTAAGTGCCTGGGTAATCCTTGGTCAGATCCGTTGCGACCATTCCAGGATGCAGCGCGAGAACCGCGATCCCCCGCTTTGAAAGGTCGTGATGCAGGTTCAGGGCGACCATATTTGCCGCGCATTTTGATACGCGATAGGCGTACATCCCCCCGCTGCTATTATCCGCAAGAGAGCCGACGCGGCTGGTGATGATGCCGATCTTGGCCGACGGCGCGAGAAAGGGCAGCACGGCCTGTATGGCGCGCAGAGGCCCGATCGTGTTGATTTCGATCTGGCGACGTACATCATTGAAGTCGATCTTGCCAAGTTCATCCAGGCCAAGCACGCCGGCCACATTGACGACTGCATCGATCGCCACTTTGTCCTTAACGAGCGTATCGACCATGCCCGCGACGGCCGAATCCGAGGTTACATCTACGCCGGGAATAACCCTGACACCTTCGCGCACAGTCCCGGCACCCTCGCCGAAGCATGCGGCGTAGACCTTGTCTCCTCGGCTCGAAAGCTGCACGCACATTGCAAGACCAATCCCGCGATCCGCTCCGATGATCAGCCAATTCGCCATTTTTTCTTTCCAACGCTCTTTTATAAACGATTCTGAAGATGTACCGCCTTGGTGCACCCCAAACAAATGCGCGACGAAGTCTAAGCGCGCGCTACGTTCTTGACGTGGCTTTCTTCCATGTTGGCTTTTGGCGCTGTCTCTGCGCCTATCACTTCCGAATCGCGAAGCCTTCGTATCTCAGTCGACGTTAGTCCGATGTCCGTCAAAACCTCGACATTATGCTGTCCAAGGAGAGGTGCGCCGCATCGAACTTCAGATGGCGTCAGTTCGAACTTGGCCGCTGGCCGCGCCTGCCGCAGCTGACCACCGGCATGGTGCTCATACTCGATCAGAGAACCGCTCGCCTGAACTTGGGCAGATTTGATTACCTCGTTGCGCGTTAGCGCCGGTGCGCACGGTACACCCGCCTTCTCCAGGACATCCATCCATTCGGCGGTCGTGCGCGTTCGTAGTACCTCCTGTGTCATCGTCAACCGTTCATTGACGTGACGATCGCGCGCCATCGGCGTCGCGAAGCGTTCATCGGACCGCCATTCAGGTTTGTTGAACGCTTTGGTGAGAGCTATCCATTCCTTGTCGGACATGACAGCAACCGTCATGTATCCGTCTTTTGTCTCGTAGATCAGATCGACAAAGCTGGCTGCGGCTTGGTTCGAGGTTGGCCGGCCCGGATAGGTCTGGGCGCCAAAATCGCTGGCCCAGAGGAACGACAACATCGCGTCCAGCATAGACAGCTTCACGTGCTGACCCGCGCCAGTTCGCACTTTGGCAAAAAGACCTGCTGATATTGCTTGCGCAGCTGTGATAGCCGCAACTTTGTCCGGAACAACGGTGCGCACTAAGCGCGGACGTTCCGTATCGGATCCGCCCTGGATAGAAGCAAGGCCGGAAACGGCCTGAATCACGGGATCATAAACTGGCTTTTCAAAATATGGGCCAACTTCACCGAAACCGGAGATAGACACATACAATATGGATCCATTGACGGACCGAATGTGCTCGTAGCCAATCCCGAGACGATCGACAACGCCGGGCCGAAAATTCTGCACGAAAACGTCCGCCGTCGCAGCAATCCGCTTGAGCAGATCAACACCCTCCGCCGACTTTAGATCAATCGTGACAGACCGCTTGCCACGGTTAATGTTGTGGAACATCGCGGACATTCCGGCCGATTGGTTGCCCAATGACCTCACATGATCACCGCTGTTCGGCACCTCGACCTTGATGACATCAGCGCCTTGGTCGGCCAGCATCATCGTTGCCCAAGGGCCCGAAAGCATCGTGGTCAAATCCACGATACGCACACCATGCAGAGGTCCCGTCATCATTCCTCCCCTATTTGCCACGCGCTCCATAGAGCTAAGGCGGCCAATTACTTGTTTCCTTGGAATTAGTAAAACATGGACAATTCTGGTAGAATAGCCGAGTTTCCCAGAACAGACTGTTCGGCGCGAGCAATACGCAACCATGCGGGAGACCGAGATTGGACTTGAAGATCCTGTATCGACTTGGAATCCTTCGCGAGGTGATCGACGCGGGTTCGTTCACGAAAGCCGCGGAAAACCTAGGGCTAAGCAAGTCGGTGATCTCGCAGCACCTAACGGATCTTGAAAAGCAACTCAAGGTTCGTTTGGTCAGCCGGTCGACGCGGGCCGTGTCGCTAACAGAAGAAGGCGATCCAGTTTTTCAGTGTGCGGGCCGAATACTAAACGACGTGAGGGACACCCTCGCTAGTCTGGAGATTCACCAAGATACGCCGGCGGGCGTCATCCGGCTGACAGCCTCACAGAATTTTGCATTCCATTATTTGACCGGCTGCATATCACGGTTCTCTGAACTAAACCCCAATATTTCATTTGATCTCGTCATCAACGACGCAATCATGAACATGATTGAAGAGCGTTTCGACATCGGTTTTCGCGTCGGCTGGATCGAAGATTCCGATCTGCATGCGATCAAGATTTGCAGTTTCGAGATGATACTTTGCTCTACTCCGAAATACCTTGAGCGGCACGGTCCAATCAGAAAGCCTCATGACCTCAGTCATCATCCCTGGGTCGGTCTCACGATTTTCTCGGATATCCGTCACGTCCAACTTCATAGCGTGAGCGGCGAAGCATGTCAGGTCACCATCGTTCCAAAGTTTCAGACAAATTCAGGCTTCACTGCAAAGCAACTTGTCGCGGACGGCTCGGTGATCGGCCTGTTGCCGGACTATGCTGTCATCGAGGAGTTGGCGAACGGAACCCTCGTCCGGATTCTTCCCCAATGGCGGCATCGGCCGGGAGAAATCTCGGCAATCTACGTTAGTCGCAAACAGATGCCACCCCGATTGCGATGCTTTCTCGACTTCCTGAAGAACGACGTGCTGGAGTTCTTCCCTTCGCGGAGCTGATCGGCTGTTCCTGACTTTCGATTAGTCGGGG
>Ga0182024_10024293_pt1 | contig 10781 bp, 11 predicted proteins | sample P32metaG_FD_120480 | JGI IMG/M metagenome (GOLD analysis project Ga0182024, IMG submission 120480) | Permafrost microbial communities from Stordalen Mire, Sweden - P3-2 metaG (Illumina Assembly) | ecosystem: Environmental > Terrestrial > Soil > Wetlands > Permafrost | place: Sweden: Stordalen...
CCGGGGTAAGGACGCGCGACGGCATTCGTCGGGTTTTGACCTTCGTGGGCAGTTGCAACGCATCACCGGTGTGGGCCTGACACAAATCGACAGCAACAACTACAGCGGGTCGCCAAACAGACTGCTCTACGTATGCAACTCGTTCCAATTACCTCAGCAATTCCAAGAGGCACTGCGGGACAAGTGTGCAATTCGCCCTTGAGCACAGTCAGGGAGTTCTACCTAAAACAAAGAGCAACACAAAGGTTGCCTTTCCCACCAGGCCGTACCAATATGCAACCTGGAGATTGCTTACAGATGGATGATCGAATTGAGAAGCGTATTGAACTCAAGGCGCCAGTGTCGCGAGTCTGGCATGCGTTGACAGATCACCGTGAGTTCGGCGAGTGGTTTCGCGTGAAACTGGATGGCCCGTTCGTACCGGGTCAGATCTCGCGTGGCCAGATTACCTACCCTGGCTACGAGTACGTCAAATGGGAGGCCGTCGTGCAGAAAATGGACCCCGAACGGCTCTTTTCCTTCACTTGGCACCCTTATACCCTCGATCCCAAAATAGATTACTCGAAGGAGACGCCCACGCTCGTCGAATTCAGACTAGAGAAGACGACGAGCGGCACACTGCTCCTGCTCACTGAGTCCGGTTTCGACAAAATCCCCAGCGATCGCCGCCTCGAAGCATTCCGCATGAATGACGGCGGCTGGACGGGGCAAATGAAGAATATTGAGAGCCATGTCGCGCAAAGGCCGTAGCAGCACGGCCGCGAAACGGCAGGCTCCTGCGCCCGTCTTTGCCGCACTGGGCGACAAGACGCGGCTATCACTGGTAGCGAAGCTCTGCGGTGGGCAGCCACGTTCGATCTCTCAGCTAACAGAGGGCTCCAGGCTTACGCGGCAGGCGATCACCAAGCATCTGCGAGTGTTGGAGAGAGTAGAAATCGTGCACAGCGTGCGCACGGGTCGCGAGAGTCTATTTGAATTCGATCCGGTGCCGATTGAAGACATCAAGAAATACCTCGATCTCGTCTCCGAGCAGTGGGATCAGACACTGTCTAGGCTAAAGTCGTACGTCGAAGGTTGAGTGCCTGGAGTGAGGTGTCGGGTCAACTGACTTATCGGAGGCTGGGCGGTCAATCCTAGCCCGAAGAAATCAGCGAACCCCTGAGGAAAAGGGTGATGGCGGAGGATTCTCCTGGTCGTACACAGAAGTGGTAAATGCCGTTCACCCGGAATGTTATCCAAGGGACGCTGGGCAAGGTCGCTGTGCCGTTGTCGAAATCTGCCGTCAAATTCGATTTCTCGCGGATATATGTTCCATGGAGCGCGAACAAATTGCCCCTGGAAACTAATGACCCACTATTCCGGTAGGCTAGAATTGCGGGAGCGGAGGCCGTTCGTAGTTCTAAAGGAGACTCTGAAACTGAGGGAACCGATAGGTCTTGCTATCCGAGGAGGTGCTTCAAGATCGAAGGTGCGAGGAGGTCGTGATATTCCGCGTGTTTGGCAATATAGCTCGCAACAAAAGAGCAGATTGGCACGACGCGCAGATGCTTCGAACGCGCGAATTCAAGTGCTGTTTGCGTCAGCTTGTTCGCCACTCCACGCCCTTCGATTGCCGGAGGAACCACGGTGTGATCGAAGAAAATGCTCCCCTGTAAGACTCGGTAGGCGAGGATCGCGCTGTGACCGTCGAGATGCATTTCGAATCTTCCCGCGCGCTCATTATTTACAACCGTTGCAGAGCCTGGCTCAGTTGTATCGGCCATGCAGCCCCCTGTCCATTCTTCCGAGCTGAAGCATCTGTCAATCTTAGCGAAACCTTCGCAGATCATTTCTGTGGAAGAGAACAGCAGCGCTTCCTGCTAGCCCGTCGCGATCAAGGAATCCCCGTGGATCTTGGTGGTGGAAGCGGCGCCCGTCTGCGCCATGATGACTTGCAGTTCGCGCCGGAGCAGCGCGATCACCGTTTCGACGCCTTCCTGGCCGAACGCGGCAAGTCCCCAGATGTGCGGCCGGCCGATGCCAACCGCCGCAGCACCGAGCGCAAGCGCTTTGAACACGTCCGCGCCACCGCGAAAACCGCCGTCAATAAACACGGGGATCTTGCCGGCAGCCCCAGCTAACACCTCCGGCAGACATTCGATCGTCCCGCGGGCGCTCGCGTCTTCGTGGCCGCCGTGGTTCGACACGATCACTGCATCCACTTCATGCTGAACGGCAAGCGCTGCGTCCTCACGCGCAACAATGCCCTTGAGGATGAGTTTCATCCGCGTCAGGTCTCGCACGCGGCGAACGTCGTCCCAGCTCAGCTTCACACTGTTTTCTCCGCGGAGCGAACCCACAGCACCCATTTCGTCCATCGGAGTAGTCGACTGGATGCGCGTGATTTTCGGCAAATTGCTGTGGCATCCGGTACAACGCGAATCCGCCTCGCGGTCGAGGTCCGCAACGCCCGCGAGCTGGATCGATTTCGCCCCGATCGTATTGGCGCCACCATCGTCGACTGTCCACACCAAGGTTGGGCATCCGGTCGCCTCGATGCGCTTGATGACGTCCGGTTGCATCGCCTCGCCCGTCGCCGACACCCATACAGGTTCTCCGCGCGCCGCGATCGCATCTTCGATTCCCTGCGGCGATTCCAAAACCGTTGGCGAGGCCGACAGCATTTGCAGCGTACGCGTAGCCTTCGCCGCGCGCGCCACCACGACAGCACCGTTTGGGTAATACGCGTTCATCCTGCCCACCGGACAAAAGTAGATCGGCGATTCCCACTTCTTGCCGAATAGGTTTACAGACTGATCCACTTGGGTGATGCCGCTCAGGCGGCGAAGCCGGATCTGATACTTTGTAAAGCCTTCGCGGTTGGCGCGGAGCGTTTCGTTGTTAAAAGAACCGTCGGTGATGAACGTGTAGTGCGCAATGTTGAGGTTCCTTCGCGCCACCGGATCAAAATCAAAAACATTGAGCGCCTCTTTCACGGATTTTATGACAACTTCGTTCCGCGCTTGCTCCGCCGATGCATCTTGCGCGGGAACGGATGCCGCCATGAGATCGTCCACCCACCGCGAATTGAAGCCCGCGCATGCCAGGATTGGGCTAGCTGCCAGGAAATTCAGAAATGTGCGGCGATTCGTGAGCTTGCGTGAAGAAAGCATGTGTCTTCCCTCCCCTGCGAGGCGTCGACGTCGCGCGGCGAGAGTATACACGAGCTTCTTCGCCGCACGTCGTGAGGATCGCGCGGAGAGAATCGCGCGCCTCAATGGTATAAATCTAAAGCCATCTTGAAATTTTGCGATTGCGAGTGCGGAGACGACCGATTGAAACCAGCTTTGATCGATTTCCAGAACATCCGCGTAATGCGCGGCGAGAAATTCGCGCTGGACAATTTCAGCCTGCGGATCATGCCCCAGGAACACATCGCCATCATCGGCCCCAATGGTTGCGGTAAATCGACGCTCATCAAGACGATCACGCGCGAGTGCTATCCCGTACAGCGCGACAATTCCCGAATCACCATCCTCGGCAACGAACGCTGGAACGTGTTCGAGCTCCGCTTGCTCCTGGGCATCGTATCGAACGACCTGATGGAGCGCTTGAGAGGAGAGCCCACCGGCCGCGAAATCGTGCTTTCGGGATTTTTCAGCAGCACCCAGATTTTTGCGAATCATCACGTAGAGCCCGAGCATTTGCAAAAGACAGACGCGGTGCTCGAGCGCCTCGAAGCGATGCATCTGGCGGATCGCCCGGTCGCGGAAATGTCGTCCGGCGAAGCTCAGCGGATTCTCATCGCACGCGCGCTCGTGCACGACCCTCAAGCGCTCGTTTTCGATGAGCCCTCCAACAGCCTCGACATTCTGATGCAACATAAATTGCGCGAAGCAATGCGCGGCCTGGCACGATCAGGCGTGGGAATCGTATTGGTTACGCATCACGCAGCCGATATCATCCCGGAAATCGAGCGTGTAGTGCTGATGCGTGACGGCCGCGTTCTCGCCGATGGGCGCAAAGAAGACCTTCTCGTTGAGGATCGAATGTCGAAGCTCTTCGGTTATCCCGTAGAAATCGCCCGCCGCGACGGCTACTACCACATCTGGTAACTGCGCACCCCCCGCGGGCCGGCACGTCGCTCGAGCGAACGAACGGGACCAGAGTATTCGGATTTCACACCAGGATCCCACCTCATCTGGTTGTACATCTCGTCTTCGCCGGTCTTTAAGAAACCCAACCGCGCGTAGAGCCGGGCGGCGAGATTCAACTTGGTCACGTGCAGGCCCAGCGGTTTCCCATTCGCGGCGCATTCTACAATGATTCTGAATGACGGCTGCGCCCAGCCCGCAATTTCGGTGTTCGGGCGCAATGGAAACGTCGCCGAGCGTCTCCTGACGAAAGTCAGTCGGGCGGAAGCGCCGGGTCTGGATCGCGCGAAGGCAAGTCGGGCTCCGGATCGTGCACGGAAGTTCGGGATCGTCAGGCGAATTCGAGGGAATTCCCGGCCGCGGCGGCGCACCTCCTGGCTGTTCGGGCTGCTCTGGAATGCGGGGATCGCTACCTCTGGGTGAGCGGGCGGCGACGTCATGGTGGTGAAAGAACTTTGCAACCGCGTGGAAAGATTTCCGCATAAAAGAATCGAGCTCGATGCCGCAATCGAACACATCGAATCGGACGCCGTGCGAACGCGCTTGATGACTCTGTTCGAAATTTCCACCGGGCCGCAACATAGCCGCGCACTCCCGGAGTCCAGCGAGCCGCCGACTTCAGAATCCGAGAAGTAAAAATCTCCACAGCAACAACCCGCCCAGGCTGTAGGCTGCGCAACCGCCAAAACCGGGCGGGTTGAACCGTGGACAAAAGAATAAGCGGCCACCGGTGGTTAAAGCAGCAATCGTAGCGTTTCTGTCCAGGGAAAATCACCGATTGGGAGCCTGTGCGGAGATTGAACCTGGCCAACATTTCGGAGTAATCGGTAGATTCCTGCAAAAGATGCATATTGTCGTCGTTTGCGGGATCGAAACGACATTCAGCGGAGGACAGTCTCGACGGGCACAACTACCTGAAGGCGGGCGGAGCGCCCCCGTACCACCCCTGGGAACAAGCGGGATTTAGATTCGGGCAGCCGCACAGTAACTCTTCATCATGGGTAAACGACTACTCATACGTGCCCACAGCGACGGCCAAGCCCTGGTCCACAACCTTCTATTTACGAGCTGAAACCGAATAAGGTGCTGCAGGAAATATCCTATCCAGGTGACTAATTGCGATTCGGCGGCGGCGAAAAATAGTAGCAAAGTTGCAACAGACTCCCTGATACTCCTAACCGTTCACAACCTCGGGTAGAGCCCATATCTTCAGTTAAGCCGTCTAGGCGTGCCTCCATTTTGGTACCAATCAACAGTCTCGCCACTTGTATTCACCGTCACGACACGTACCTCAGTAAAATGGTCGAACGATTCGATTCCTGTCTCGCGTCCGGTGCCGCTATCCTTGAACCCTCCCCATGGTGATGCAGGGTCGAGCCTGTGATGGTCGTTCACCCATACCATCCCGAACAGCAAACGACTTGCCACACGGTGAGCGCGCGCGACATCGCTAGTCCAAACCGACGCGGCTAAACCAAACCGCGTGTCGTTGGCAATGCTGATTGCTTCAACCTCATCCTCGAACGGCATCACGACGGTCACCGGTCCGAAAACCTCCTCTTGAGCAATCTCGGAGCGACGGTCAACATTGTAGAGCACGGTTGGCTCGATAAAATACCCAAGAGACAGTTTTGGTACTTTACCTCCAGTCAGCACCTTGGCCCCCGCCGCCGTCGCTCGGTCGATCATGGCCAGAATTCGCCGCCGGGATCTTTCCGAGATCAATGGTCCAAGCTGCGTACGTGGATCGGCAGGGTCTCCCAGTTGAATCGATGCGGCTTTCGCGCGGAAGCGCTCCAGGAATGCGGGATAGATCGAGCGCTGGACAAGAATGCGAGATCCGCACACGCAAGTCTGTCCCGCGGCTATGAAGGCTGCGAAGGCGGCACCGTTGACTGCGCGGTCGAGGTCCATGTCGTCGAAGATGATGACAGCACCTTTGCCGCCGAGTTCGAGCGTAGTCGCCGCAAAATGGCGGGCAGCTGCCTCTCCAATCGAACGGCCGACATCGGTGCCGCCAGTGAATACGACCTTTCGAATTCTCGGATGGGAGGCGAGGGCCGCACCCGCTCCGCAGCCGGCACCGTTAACGATATTCACGACGCCCTTCGGTACCCCGGCGCTATCAAGAAGCTTAACCAGTCGAATAGTTGTGAGCGGGGTCTGTTCGGACGGCTTGATGACGACGCAGTTGCCCGTGGCCAGCGCTGGCGCAAGGCTCTTTGAGAGGATCATCAACGGGTGATTGAACGACGTCATCAGCGCCACGACGCCGAGCGGCACCCGCTGCGTGTAGCACAGGTACGAACCTTCGACCGGGATCACCTCGCTACGGCGGGTAAGAGCCACCGCCGCAAAGTACCGATAGAATTGTGGAAGACGTGAAATTTGGGCCTTCGTCTCCCCGATGGGGCGCCCGTTATTGAGTGTCTCGAGCGTGAAGAAAGCCTCTAGGTCGGCCTCGAACAGATCGGCGAAGCGATTGAGCACGCGAGCGCGCTCATAGATCGGCGCGTTGCTCCAATTTCCCTCGTCGAAGGCACGCTGAGCGGCTTCGACGGCGCGGTTCACGTCGTTTGTATCGGCGTCGGCCACCCGCCCGATTGTGGCCCCCGTTGCCGGGTTGATGATCTGCAACGTCTTACCGGTGGCTGCGTCGCCAAATTCACCGTCGATGAACAGCTGGGCGTCATTAGTGATTGATAGGTCGGTCATCGTTACACCTTGTTAGGATAGAAAGAAACGGGTGCGCCCGGATCGATCTCTTCGAGGCGGCGCTTTTTCGGTTCGATTCCGAACAGGAGGACAACGCATATCTGAACAATCAGGAAACCGATTGTGAAAGCCAGCGCTCCGCCGACGCCGTGCAACCTGAAAAGTGCGACCACGATCAGCGGTGTAAGAATCGTCGCACCGCGCCCAAACGTGTTGCAGATTCCCGATGCCCGCAGGCGAACTTCGGTTAGGAACAGTTCTGGAATGTAAATCGCGAACAAAAGCGTAACCAGGAAGTAGATCGGGACGATCGACAAAAACCCCACAACCACCAAGGTAGCAGGATCTTTGATGAAAGGGTAAGTGCTTCCAATCAAAGTGGCGAACAAAGAAGCGCCGATAATAGTTGGCTTGCATCCCCAGGAGTCGGCGGTCGGATCAATCACCAACCCAGTTGGGGCATGGGGGCTAGAGAGGTTGACTCGTTTCGCTGACATGCCGACACCGTATACAAGTAATGCAGGACATGTCAACCGGTGGCGCAAAGGCCGGGGCGCAAGCGCCCGTAATGGATGCCCTTTTGAGGCGATATGGTCCGTGCGAAGCGAACACCATCGAGCAGTTTCGCGCACAAAAAACCGGCAATCTATCAGGCCTTTGACTTCATAGGCTTTACTGACCGGTCCCAGACAGAAGTAGTTTCGCCCATCCCATTATCATCCGGTTAAGTTTCGCCGAGTCGCCAAAGCGACCCTCTACATCGAAGGCTTCAGCAGCTTTCTCTTAAATCAGGTCAGATCAATTCCGGTTCTAGTACGCATACGCCTTGAGAAACACGAAAACCACCACGCCGGTGATCGAAACGTAGAGCCAAATGGGGAACGTCAAGCGTGCGATTCGCCGGTGCATCGCGAACCGGCCTGTCAGCGAGAAAAAGAACGTCGTCAACACCATCGGCAGCACGATGATGGAAAGAATCACGTGGCTGGCTAAAATGGAAAGGTACAGCGTGCGCACCGCGCCGTGGCCGGGGAAAATGGTGTCGCCGTGCAGTGCGTGATTCACGATGTAACTGATGAGAAAAACAAAAGAGAACGCGAAGGCCAGCAGCATGCTCGCGCGATGCGCTTCCCTGTTGTGATGTTTGATGAAATACAATCCCACGCAGAGCGCAATCGCGCACAATCCGTTCAAAAGCGCGTTGAGGGCGGGCAAAAACATCCAGCGCCTGGCAAAATCAGGCGAAGCATGATGCACGTACAGCAGCCACAGCAGGAATGACACAGCGAGGCCGCTCACCACGACTATCCCTCCAACCACCGGGCGCGGACTAATTTCAGCCTGTTCCATGCTGGCAATTAAATCACAAAAATCCATCCGGAACTCATATAGAACCCGCCGTGAGAGCGCAACATGACCTCCGAGCAGGGGACAGCGGAGCGCTGTAAGTGGTGCCAGAAAACAAACGACTTACGTGTTTGCTTCCTGGAGTCCGCCGTAATCCAGGCACAATCGCCAAAATTACATAGCGAACCGGTTTGCAGACAACGCGCCCGTGTGGCTACACGCAGGGCAGAGCTCGTTTCGAATTTGAACGCAAGAAGCGGATAGAACCTGATCAATGTTTCGCCCCACAATGGGTGTCATCGAGAGCAGGTAGCGCTCTGCATCTAAAAAAAAGTGAGGACAAGATCATGGAACAGATCCGTATTGTAGCAATCCCAACGAAAGTGGTCGAATCGGTCCGCGCGACCATGCTGGCGCCTAGGTATGGGTTCCCTGCTCACAGCGAAGTGGGAGCCGATCTTGCACCTTGCCGACACTGTCTGCGCTTAATCACGTCAGGCGTGGAGCCAAGGGTTCTATTCACATACGATCGCTTCGCGGGGGTAGAGTCGCTTCCGTTGCCTGGCCCGGTGTTTATTCATGGCGAGGCTTGCGAACGCTACCCGGAAAATGTCGGATTCCCTGATGAACTTCGTGCCAGTCCGCGCACGCTTGAGGGCTATGCTCGCGGCAGACGTCTTCTGGCGCAGAAATATGTCACGGACGGAAAAATGGAAAGGGTCATCGACGAAATTCTCGCCCGTTCCGATGTGGATTATATCCATGTGAACTCTACCACGGCGGGTTGTTACACTTTCCGCGTTGAACGCCAAGACCGCCCGATAACTCCCGAGCAGCCGGCTTAACCGGCCAAACTGCTTGATTTAATGACACTTACTCCTTTAAACAGTTTGGACCGGTTATTTTTCCGATATGCCAACATCTCGGCTCCAAAGTAAACTGTAGATCGAGCATAGAGGGCACCATGTCCCGTCATAACCGTTGCCCCTCCCATTTGTGCCGCACGGCCGTTTCGCCTGATCCCCGAGCACGCAATGCTCGCCCCGCCTGGGGTGCTCTTCCGCGCGTGGACGGAACAGTTCGATCGCTGGTTTGCCGCTCCGGGTTCAGTGTTGATGAGAGGCGAGGTCAACACTGCATTCTTTTTCGGCTTGCGCCACGGTGCTTCGCCTTGCTCCAGTTGTTTCAAAACGCTTTCAGTGATTATTTCCGGTACGGCATCCGATTGGTCTCCTACCATTTAGAACAATTCGCGATTTTCCTATTGGCTAGGGCTTCCGTAAAGCGAAAATTGTTTTTTACTTTGGAAACGCCCAGCTAGATTTTTAAAATCAGACATTCCAATTTGGAGATGACAGCCTTCGCAGCCGCCACGCTGGTCAGCGTGGCGAGACGATGCAAGGTCGGTAGAATCATTTACTGAATTGATGGCACGAAGTACCCGGCCCGCCCTAGCTTCAGTCCGCGCTTCTAGCCCCCCGCCCTATTTATGTTTTTTGAAAGTGTACTAAACAGGACAGTCCCGGCGCGTCTATCGGTACACGGTAGTTATGGGGGTAGTGGACATGACCGATATACGGACTTTACTTCTAATTGACAACAATCCCGCTCATGCCAACGTGTTTACAGAGGCGGCATTCAATTCGAGTGATGGCCCATTTAAGGGTGAATGGGTTACGACACTTGCTGAAGGCCGTCAGTTAATGCACGAAGCGGCTTTGTCGGTTACGGAAGATCCGGACCGGCTCTCGTTTCTCCATGCGGTACGCGTAGTTCGCAGGAAGCTGGCGGTCTGGGATGCTATTTCCCCCTACGGCGAGAAAAAACTTCCACCACGCGATTCTTAACGAAATTCTCGAAGAACGCGTGGCGTCCCTCCGGAAACGATGGAATCCGCGCGGCGTTAAACGCAAAATGAGCAAATATCCGTTACGACCGAGACACCAAGCACCAAGCAAGTGCTTTGGCATCGCAAAATGCATTCTCATCATTAAGTGAACAGTATTTGTCTTAGCCCGTCTTAGCCCAACTTTCGCAGTTGCGGACGCTTTTTGACCTTTTCGCTCTGATTTTTATTGTTAATCCGGCGGTCGGTTTCAGTCCGACCCACACATCTCTTCGGTCAAAACTTCGACCAGATTACTTGTCGCAACGTTCCCGCTCGGCGGAAATTCTTCTCGCGATCGCAGGTCATGCGACGCGCGGACTATGAAACACGGTACCCGGATGGTGAATTACGTGCGATCTCGGGAACGTTGCTCAGAAATTCGGACCTTCGCACGTTCGACTTGGGGCGCGCGCTTCACATGTGTGAGACGCGCACAAGATTCAGCACGAACAGTTCAGTGCATGACGATTTGCGCCAGCGCCAGCAGCTTCGAACTGATTCGAAGCCCCGCCTGCGATGCCGCAGACGAGTTGATCTTAAAGCGGATTTCTTTGTCCACCAGAACGAGCTGAATCATGCCTCCCTGCTCCGCGAACTGCCCGGTTTCGCCCACGGTGAGGACGCTTGCGTTTCTGAGAGATTCCAGAATTTGAGGAATGAATTTTGCCTCCGAAGGGCTGATGTAGAGTATCTGACAA
>Ga0182024_10024294_pt1 | contig 10781 bp, 8 predicted proteins | sample P32metaG_FD_120480 | JGI IMG/M metagenome (GOLD analysis project Ga0182024, IMG submission 120480) | Permafrost microbial communities from Stordalen Mire, Sweden - P3-2 metaG (Illumina Assembly) | ecosystem: Environmental > Terrestrial > Soil > Wetlands > Permafrost | place: Sweden: Stordalen...
CCGATGCGCCAGCGACCGCCGGTTTCCTCGACGTCGATGCCGGCGTTGTCGCGCAGGGTCGCCACGTATCGCTGGACCGTGCGCGTGTTCACCTCGAGCTCCTCAGCAAGCTGCCGCGTCGTCAGCCCGACCTCGGTCTCGCAGAGGCGAGCGAACAGCTTGATGACTCGAAGCTCCTTCTCTCCCTTCTCGTAGACGCCTGGCACGCCAATGAGCCTAGCGTGTCGTCTGGGATTCCGAGTCGAGGGCTAGCACGTAGCCGAGCAGGAGCGGCCCTCCTTCTCTCTGCTGCGTCCCGGTGGGTACGAAGCCGAGCTCTCTGTAAAGCTGCCGGGCGCCGGTCATGTTCGAATCGGTATCCAGCGTCATCACGAGCTTGCCCTGGCGGCGAGCGGTGTCGATGCAGGCGAGCATCAGGCGCCGGGCGATCCCGCGGCCGCGATTCTCCGGGCTGACGCCGAGCATGCGGACATGTGCCTCGTCGGCTGCAAGTGGCTCGCTTGGTGCGGGGCCGATCCGCGATTCGAGCTCGAGGGTGACCGGGCCGGCGATGACGCCGCGGTCGACGGCCACCAGCACGATCGCCCGCTTGGCGCGGCCCTCGACGTCCGCGATCCGCGCCAGGTAGGGCTCCCAGCCGGGTTTGTCGGGTGTCCAGTACTCGCGAAACGCGCTCGCGGTGGCCGCCCCGACAGCCGTGTACTCGGAAGCGAGGAGGGAGCGGATCTCGATGTCGTCGGCCACGACCAAAACCGTACGCGACAGCCACCTGTCGCCGCCCCGGCGCATCGTCGGCCCATGGACACGCAGACATCCGGTGCGGAGGACCGCGGGATCCCAGCCGATGGCCCCTACCTCCGGCGCGCGCAGGCGCTGGTTGCCGCTCGGGCGGAGCTTTTCGTCGCAGGTCCGGCGCGTTCGGTGCGGCTCGCCGGCATCGCCGGCCCGCCGAGCGACCGAACCGTCACGCTGACGCGCCAGGGGCGGCAGCTGGCACTGCCCCTGCCGCGCGAACGAACCCGGCGGCGAGCCACGATGGTGCGCTGATGCGATTCCTCCAGGACGGCTGTCCGGTCTACACGGCCACAGATCTCTGCGACTACCTCGCCTGCGGTCACCTCGTCGCGCTCAAGCGACGTGTCGCGGCCGGCGAGGCGATCCCGAGCGACCGATCTGCGCTGAGCGAGGTGCTCGCGAATCTCGGCGCCGGGCACGAGCAGCGCCATCTCGAGAGCCTCCGGGCTCGCGGCCTGCGCGTCAGAGCGTTCGAGGACGAGCGCGACCGGTACGCGAGCGCCGCCGGCGAGCTGCGCGCTCTCGAGGCGGAGACGGTCACGGCGATGGAGGAGGGGTACGACGTCATCTATCAGCCGACGTTCTTCGACGGTCGCTGGATGGGCCGCGCCGACTTTCTGCTTCGGGTGGACACGCCCAGCGCTCGATGGGACTGGAGCTACGAGGCGGCCGACGCGAAGCTTGCCCGCCGAGTCCGTTCCGAGGCGATCCTCCAGCTCTGCGAGTACTCGGCGCACCTCGAGCGGCTCCAGGGAACCGCGCCTGCCCGGATGCACGTGGTCCTTGGTGACGGCACCGAGCATCCGTATCGCGTTGACGAGTTCTCCGCGTACCACGCAACCGTGAAACGTGATTTCGAACTGGCCATGCTCGTCGACGCGGCGACCACGTACCCAGACCCTGTCGAGCACTGCAACACCTGCGGTTTCGCCGGGCGCTGCGCCGCGCAGCGAAAGCGCGACGACCACCTCTCGCAGGTCGCCCGCATGCGCTCCGGTCAGGTACTCGCATTGAAGTCGGCTGGAATCACCACCATGACGGCGCTCGCGGAGTCTTCCCCCGACGCCGATCCGCCCGCACTCATGAGCATCACGAGCTTCCGAGACCTCCACGCGCAGGCGGCATTGCAGCACCGAGGTCCGCACGCCGACGGTGTCCCGCGACACGAATTGCTCGATGCCTGGGAGGTTGGGCACGGTCTGTGCGCGCTGCCGAGCCCATCACCGGGCGATCTCTTCTTCGACATGGAGGGCGATGGCCTCGCGCGCGATGTTCCCCTCGAGTATCTCTTCGGCGCGGTCGACACTCGCGGTGAGTACCGCGCCTGGTGGGGCCACGACGAGGCCGGGGAGCGCCTCGCATTTGAAGGGTTCGTCGACTTCGCGATCGCGCAGCTCGAGCGCCACGCGGACATGCACGTCTACCACTACGCGGCGTACGAGAAGACGGCGCTGCGCCGGCTGATGAGCCGCCACGGCACCCGGGAGGAGGAGATCGATCGCCTGCTCCGCAACGAGGTGCTCGTCGATCTCTACCGCGTTGTCAGGCAGGGAATCCGGCTGTCAACGGATTCGTACTCGCTCAAGAAGGTCGAGCGCCTGTACATGCCCGCACGCCAGGAGTCGATCGCGGACGCCGCGGGCAGCATGGTCATGTACGAACGCTGGTTGACCAGCCGTGAGGATGGGAGCCAGGGCGACGCCACGCTGCTCGACGAGATCGCGATGTACAACCAGCGCGACTGCGTCTCCACCGCGCAACTGCGCGACTGGCTCGAGGCGCGTCGCGTCGAGGAGGAAGCGCTCCGCGGCGCGCCGATCGACCGTCCACCGGTCATCGAACGCTCCGTGACCGACGCGCTGCAGGCGAAGATCATCACGACTCAGGGGGTCGCGGTCGCGCTCATCAACGACGTGCCGGTGGATCCCGAGTTGCAGACCGACGTGGAGCGAGCGAGATGGTTGCTTGCGCCACTGCTCTCGTACCACCGGCGTGAGAACAAGGTGAATTGGTGGCGCCATTTCGATCAGATCGCGATGACTCCGGAGGAGCTCGAGCGCGACACGTATGCGCTCGGACCGCTCGAGATGATCGGCTCCCACGAGGACGGCCGCCGGATCATCGAGCGATACCGGTTCGAGCCGCAGGAGCACCGAATCGGCATCGGCGACAAACCGCTCGATCCCGAGGCGAACGTGCGCTGGGCGCCGGTCGCAGGCGAGGTCATAGAGCTTGACTCCGCGCGAGGGGAGATCACGCTGTCTCGCACGGCTGGCCAGGCGGAACGCGGTTCCGTACGCTTCCTCATCCCATCGACGCCACTGCAGACGGATGCGCAGGAGGAGGCGTTGCTCGACCTCGGTCAATGGGTCGTCGCCAACGGACCCGATGCTCCAGGCTCAAATCGCGCCGGGCGCGATCTGCTGATGCGCCTGCCGCCACGGCTGAACGGCACCGACTGCGTGTTTCGCGGCCTCGGTGAGACCGCGTCACGGGCCGCGATCCGCCTGATCCTGAGCCTGGACCGAGGGTGCCTGCCGGTGCAGGGCCCACCCGGCGCGGGGAAGACTCACATGGCCGCTCTTGCTGCCCTCACGCTCATCAAGGACCGTCGAGGACCGGTCGGTGTCACAGCGGTGACGCACAACGCGATCCGGACGCTCCTGGGCAAGATCGAAGAGCTCGCGCCGTCTCTTGGAATGCAGATCCGCATGCAGCACCGCAAGGGGGACGGAACCGGTACGGCATCGATCCAGATCGCAAGGAGCAACGACGTTATCGAGGCCGCCATCGCAGACGAAACCGTCGACGTGGTCGGCGGGACGTCGTGGTTGTTCGCCCGCCCCGAGTTCGAGGGGTCATTCGACACGCTGATCGTCGACGAGGCCGGCCAGATGTCACTTGCCGACGCTCTTGCGGTGTCCCGCGCGGCTCGGAATCTCGTCCTGGTCGGCGACCCCCGGCAACTGGCGCAACCGCTGCAGGGAAGCCACCCGCGCGGCGTCGGGGTGTCGGCGCTGGACCACCTGCTCGGCGGCAACGTGACCATCCCTCCCGAGCGTGGAGTGTTGCTCGACCTCACCTGGCGCATGCACCCCGACGTGACCAGCTTCGTCTCACGGTCGTTTTACGAGGGACGGCTCGGGTCGGAAGCGCAGTGCTCGGGTCAGGCGGTGGTCATCGATGGTGTCGCGGTGACCGGGCTGCGCGCGTCATTTGTCGAACATCACGGCGATCGGGTGCGCTCCGATGCCGAGGCCGAGCGAGTGCGCGATGTCATCGACCGGTTGACCAGAGCAACCTGGCGGGATGACGCGGGGCGCGAGCGTCCGATGACGCTCGCCGACATCGCGGTCGTCGCACCGTACAACGCGCAGGTCGCGTGCCTCGTCGAGGCGCTGCCGGCCGGTGCGCGGGTCGGCACCGTCGATCGCTTTCAGGGACAGGAGGCCGCGGTGAGCATCTTCTCGATGGCCACGTCCAGCGTCGAGGATCTGCCCCGCAACCTCGAATTCCTGTTCAGCCTCAACCGTCTCAATGTGGCGGTGTCGCGGGCGCGCGGGCTCTCGATCCTGGTGTGCTCGCCCGAGCTGCTCCGCGCACGCTGCCACTCGCCGGAGCAGATGCGGCTGGTCAACGCGCTCTGCCGGTTCGTGGAGATGGCCGACCCGTGGACCGTCGCGCCTGTGCCCGCGGCTATGCTGCCGGCATGAGCAGCGATTCCCTGAAGGACCGCCTCGTGCAATCCGTCCTTGCCGCGCGCGACAGAGAGGCGGTTCTGCTCGCGCTGGTCGACGACTCGCCGTCCGCCGAGGATGGGCGTTGGAGCGCAAAGGACAGCATCGCCCACCTGAACACCTGGCGCGAACATGCCAGTCGCGCGCTCGATGCTGCGCAACGTGGGGCCGCCTTCGAGGGGCCTGCCAACGACACCGACATCGACGCACAGAATGCTGAGATTTACGAGGCCCATCGCCGCGATAGCGCGTCTACCGTACGTGCAACCGCCGCCGAGAGCTACTCGGCGCTGATCGACGCGGTCAACGCGTGTTCCGAGGCGGATCTGCTGCGTGAACGCCCTGACAACGGTGGCCCGGTGTGGCGCGTTGTTCCATGCAACGGTCACGGGCACGTCGCGCAGCACCTCTCGTACTGGGCAGTCGATCACGCCGATCCTGCGGCCGCGGAGGAGGCCGCGAAGTGGAGCTATGCAATCGACTCGGAGCTGTTCCCCGACAACCAGCCGGTTGCCGACTACAACTTCGCCTGCTTCTACGCGCGCAACGGTGATGCCGACAAAGCGTTGCCGCTGCTGAGCACCGCGCTGCGGGCGCGCCCCGACCTGCGCGTCTTTGCACTTGAAGACGTCGACCTCGAGCCGATTCGCGACGACCCGCGGGTGGAGAGCCTCCTCGGCGCCTGATTGCTCATCGGTCAGACGCCGGGTGGCGTGACCCGCAGCCGATCGATGAACAACCCCTGCAGGGAACGACCGATAGGCCCACGTTCGTCGTAGAGGCGGCTGTACGCGACGCCGACACCGTGCCGATCGACGTCGGTGCTCGCATCGAGGCAGATCCATTCGCCCTCAGGTTGGCGATGGAGGTAGACCGTGAGGTCGGTGTTGATGAACAGGTATTCCCCCCATGGCACCGCCGCCGAGACGCCATTGCCAAAATCGGCCGCCGCGAGCGCGCGCTGCAGTGGCGTCGTGGTCTGGCCGGCGACGACCGGGCCGGTCAGGCGCATCCACACTGTCGCCGGCCCCTGCTCGATGAACGAGCCACGTGCGTACCGCATCTCGACGCCGGTGCGATGAAACGCCGGGTCGTCGCTCTCCGGCGTGTGCGCGACCGAGTCCGCCGGCCCCGCGAATTGCACTTCGAGTGGCGGCTGTTCGCCGAGGTCCAGGTCCGCGATCCGCATGCGCCAGGCCGTCGCGCGGCAGAGCTCGGTGTTGCCGTCGGTGAGCGTTGCGCTGAGCATCTGCACGCGCCGGCCCTCGCGCTCGATGCGAGCCGCAACCTCCACGGGTCGCAGGGGCACCGGCCGGAAGATCTCGACGGTGGTTCGAACAATCGCCATCGGCGCCTCGGTGGGCAGCGCCTCCATCACGCCGGCCATGAGTGCGGCCGGCGGGCCGCCGTGCATCGCGCTGCGATCCCATGGCCCGCGTGCGTGCTCGCTCGGGACGTAGCCGCGCCGGTTGGGCGTGAACAGGGCTTCGGACATGGCCGCATGGTGCATGAAGCAGGCGCGCGAGCGGAGTGCACCACTCCGGCAGCCTGCTACGCTCCCATGCCGTGACGGTCAGAAGCACGACCCTAGCCGCACGGGGCATGCGGTTCGACGCGCTCATCGGCGGACCCGCGGATGGTGAGCTGGTCCTGCTGCTGCACGGATTTCCGCAGACCGGCACCTGCTGGCACGACGCGCTCAACGGTCTGGCTGCCGCCGGGTATCGAGCCTTCGCCCCCAGCCAGCGCGGATACTCCCGAGGCGCCCGTCCCGTGGGTGTTCAGGCGTACCGGGTGAGCGAGTTGTGCGCAGACGTCCTCGCCATCGCGGCCGCCCTGGGGCACGACCGCTTCCACGTGGTCGGCCACGACTGGGGTGGTGTGGTCGCCTGGGCGCTTGCCGGTGACCGTCCCGACGCGGTGGCATCACTCACCGCCGTCTCGACGCCGCATGCCGGGGCGCTGCGACAGGCGCTGCAGGGCACGCAGCAGCGCCTGCGCATGGCGTACATCCCCGTGCTCCGCCTCCCCCTCATCCCCGAATCGCTGATCGAGGCCGCGGGCGGCGTCGTCGCCGAGTCGCTCCTGACCGCGACCGGTCTCAGCCCCGCGCACGCGCATCGCGATATCAGCGCACTGCGCGCCGTCGGTCCCACCGGCGCGCTGAACTGGTATCGAGCCCTGGGCACGGAGCGCGGACATTCCGAGCCTGTGAGCGTTCCCGTGCTGCATGTCTGGAGCGACCAGGACCCGGTCTTCTCGCGTGAGGCAACCGACCTGTCGGCCGAGCACTGCACCGGCGATTATCAGCTTCTCGAGCTCGAGGGCGGATCGCACTGGATCCCCGACGAGCATTGGGGTGACGTCGAGGACCTGTTCCTCGAGCATCTCGCGGCCAACCCAGCCAACGCCGCCCGCTGAGGCCGGCGCGTGGGCGTCGTCGAGGTCACCGGCATCGCTCAACGGCGCTCGTGGCAGTCGGTGGGATTGCCCGAGGTGGAGCGGGTCCGTCCTGGGCTGTGGTCGATTCCTGTGCCGCTGCCGAACAACCCGCTGCGCTACGTGCTCGTCTACCTGCTCGAGCTGGACACCGGCGTCGCGGTGATCGACACCGGCTGGAGCACCGAGGAAGCCTGGACAGCACTGGTCGCGGGGATGGCCGTGGCCGGGTACGCCCCGTCCGACGTGAGGGCCATCCTCGTCACCCACATCCATCCCGACCACTACGGGCTTGCGGGCCGGTTGCGCGAGGCCTCGGGCGCGTGGGTCGCCCTCCATCCCGCCGACGCCGCGCTGCTTCCCGCGCGCTACGGCCACGGGCTCGAGGGCTTGCTCGCGAGCATGGACGCGCTGCTCATCGGTGCGGGCGTGCCCGATGAGACGCGGGCCGAGCTCACCGGCGCGTCGATGGGGATTCGCGAGTTCGTGGCAGCCGCCGAGCCCGATGTCCTTCTCCAGGATCGAGCGCCGGTGCCGCTGCCGGGCTGGGATCTGGTGGCGCTGCACACGCCGGGCCACTCGCCCGGCCACGTCTGCTTCCTCGACCGCCGCGGCCGCATGCTCTTCAGCGGCGACCACGTCCTTCCGCGGATCAGCCCGAGCGTCGCGTTCCATGCGCAGCAGCCGGCCAACCCGCTGGCGGACTTCCTCGACGCGCTGCGCGGGGTTCGTGACCTTGATGTCGACGAGGTGCTGCCGGCGCATGAATGGCGCTTCCGAGGGCTCGACGCGCGCGTCGACCAGCTCCTCGACCACCACTGCCGGCGGCTCGACGAGACCGCTGCGGTGATCGGCAGTGCCCCCGGCCTCACCTGCTGGGAGACGACGCTCCGGCTTCGCTGGTCGCGGGACTGGTCACAGATCGTGGGCTTCATGCGCCGCGCGGCGGTGGGCGAGACCCTCGCGCACCTGGTGCTCCTCGAAAGCACCGGGCGGGTGCGCAGCGACGACTCCCGTCCGGTCCACTGGTACCCGGCGGGCACCTCAGACCACTGAGGTCACTCGGCCGGCCGATCCCGACCAGGTAACGCTGATGGCGCCGGTGAGCAGTGCCACACCGAGCAGCAGCACAGCCACCCAGGTGATGCCTCGGCCCGAGGCGAACACGAGGGATGTGAGGGCGACGCCGAGCGCCGTCCCGAGTCCGCGCGCCATGTTCAGGAGTCCCCCGGCCGCGCCCGCCCGCTGCTGGGGTGCTGCGAACATGCTCGCCGCATTGTTCGCGGCCACGAACATGCCCATGCCCGCGCCCGCGATGGCGAGCGCCACCACGATCAGATCCGCTCGGGACGCCGACGCGGCCAGCAGCGCCATTCCGGCGGCGGTCAGGATCATGCCGGCGCCGGTCGGCGCGCGGGGGCCGATCCGGTCTCGGATCGCCCCGCCAAGGGGCGCCACCACAGCAAGTGAGACGGTGAGCGCGCTGAGTTCGAGCCCCGCGGCGAGAGGGCTGTAGTGGAGCCTGTTCTCGAGAAAGATCGGGACCGCGACGAGGCATCCGAAGAGGACGACGTAGGACAGCATCGCCGCGGTGATACCGGCCACGAAAGCCGGATGCCGGAACAAGGCAGCATCGACAACCGAGCCCGGCACGCTTCGCTGGCGCGCTACAGCGCCGACGAGGAGCGCACCGGCGACCACAACCAGCGCGGGCTCGGCCCATGGAGGCGTTCCCGACTGGGCAGCGAACGACAGCGCCGCGAGCACGGCGGCGGGGATCGCCGCGAGCAGCAGGGTCCCGTACGGGTCGATGCGGCTCGTCGGATCGTGATGGGTGCTTCGCGGTAGGAAGAGCCAGCCGAGCACAAGCCCGATCAGCCCGATGGGGATATTCACGAGAAAGATGAGCCGCCAGCCGCCGAGCGAGGTGAGCGCCCCACCGAGCGCCGGACCGACGCAGAGCCCCACGGCTTGGGCGGCCCCCTGCACGCCGAGTCCGGTGCCCAGCCGCCCTGGGGGAAGCACGTCGCGGATCAGGGCGTACGAGTTTGCCTGGAGCATCACGGCGCCGACCGCCTGCACGAGCCGCCCCACAACGAGGAGGCCGAGGGATGGCGCCAGCGCACAGGCGGCCGAGCCGGCCACGAAGATGCCGAAGCCGTACGTGTAGAGGAGCTTGCGGCCGACCCGGTCGGCTATCCTCCCGACGGCAGCGACCATGCCCGCGAGCACGAGCACGTAGACGAGCACCACCCATTCGACACTTGCGATGGATGCGTGTAGGTTGGTGCGGATGGATGGAAGCGCGGTGGCGACAATGCTCGCGTCAAGCTGACCCATGAACGCTCCGACGCAGACGGTCGCCACCGCGAGCCAGGCAGCGGAATGGAGCGCTCGGATGCGCGCCGGCCGGCGGGGCTCCGTGAGCATCCGGCGAGCGGTGCGGCGCGGCCCCTCGGGTTCAGGCACGAACGCCCGGGCCTCGCTGCTCACCGTGTTCATGGGGGACAGCCATCACCACATCATCCAGCACGGCCGCGTCTGGGACCGGGTTCGGTGGCTGATGTCTCCACCCGGTGACGGAACGATGGTCGGCGAGATCGGATCGATTCCGCGCTCAATACTGCGATGACGCACCTGTCCACGCGCCCGGGAGGCCGCAACCGTTGACCCAGCAGCGCATCCTTCTCGCTGACGACGAACCGCGCCTGCTGCACGTCGTGGGGCTGTATCTCAGCATGGAAGGCTTCGAGGTCAGCGAGGCCTCGGACGGCAGCGAGGCGATCTCCATGCTCGAAACCGAGCAATTCGACCTCGCCATCCTCGACGTCATGATGCCCGGCGTCGACGGGATCGAGGTGTGCCGCTATATCCGCTCGCAGCCAGCTACGCAATCGATGCCCGTGCTCGTGTTCACCTCGCTCTCCGCTGACAAGGACGTCGAACGTGCGCGCCTGGCCGGCGCCAACCATCTGATTACCAAGCCCTTCAGCCTGCCGGGACTAGGCGCGGTGGTCCGCTCCTGCTTCGAGGACGCCCCAGCCCTCGCCGGCTGACCTCCTCTGCGGGGTCGGTTCGTGAGAGCGTTTCTCAGGCGATCGCTCGGGTGAACCGGCGTGCCCCGATCAGCACTCCGACGACTGCCAGCGCCGCCATGATCGCCAACCCTTCGAACACGGCCTGGTCGAAGCCCTTCCCGTTGAAGAGATCGCGTGCCGCGTTCACCGCGTAGGAGAGCGGATTCGCCTTGGCGATGTCCTGGAGCCAGCCCGGTGCAAGGTCGAGCGGCAGGAGCACGCCGCTCAGGAGCAGCAACGGCAGCGAGAGCGTGAAGATCAGCGGCGCGTATGAGTCCTCGCTCTTCAACGCGAGCGCGGCGGCGTAGGCGAGCGACGACATGCCGAGGCCGATCAGCGCAACCAGTCCAAGCATGACGATGACTCCGACGACGGTCGGCTTCAGCCCGAAGGGAATGGCGAGCAGCAGGAGGATGAGGGACTGGACCACGAGCGTCAGGATGTCGCGCAGCGCGCGGCCGAGCAGCAACGCAAACCTGCTGACCGGGGTCACGCGGAATCGCTCGATGACCCCGGCGCGCAACTCGGCGATGAGCCCGAACCCCACACCGCTGGCGCCGAACAAGCCGAGCTGGATGAGCAGTCCAGGGACGAACACGTTGTACGCGCCGCCGGCCGGGAATCCGTGCACCTGGACGAGCGATTTCAGCAGCGGCGCGAAGAGGACGAGGTAGAGCAGGGGCTGGATGACGCCGATGGCCACCCATGCCGGGTTGCGCAGGAACACCAGCAG
>Ga0182024_10024295_pt1 | contig 10781 bp, 13 predicted proteins | sample P32metaG_FD_120480 | JGI IMG/M metagenome (GOLD analysis project Ga0182024, IMG submission 120480) | Permafrost microbial communities from Stordalen Mire, Sweden - P3-2 metaG (Illumina Assembly) | ecosystem: Environmental > Terrestrial > Soil > Wetlands > Permafrost | place: Sweden: Stordalen...
ATATTTGCCAAACCATTGGTTCATACTTTGACTTCCGTCAGATTTTCGGCGCCGGTTTTCGCGGCCAGCGCGGCTTCCTTGCGGATGATAAAAACGAAAAACGTCGCGATGGACGCGAGCACGGTGACGATGACGCCCATCAGCGTGAAAATGCCCCAGTTCATGCCGCCGGTCAGCGGCGAATCAATGTGGCCGTTGTCGCTGCCGCACGCGGCGCAAGCGAACAAATGCGACGGCGCGAACGCGGCCAGAACCAGAGCGAGAAAAATCATTTTCAAGAACTTTCCAGATGATTTCATAGGTAACTGATTTTTTTCAATTTCTTCAAAAAATAAACGCCGTAAATGATGACGAGAATTCCGATGGCGACGCCCGCCCAGCCGAATGTCGCGCGCCCGTCCGCAAACGCCCACGCCGCGCAGCCGAACGACAGCGAGGTCAGCAGCGTCACGAAAATAAGATGAAAGGCTTTGAGCGACATGTTCAGTGCATTTGCGTGCCGGTCGGAAAATCGTGCATGGCGTAAAGCGTCAGCCCCATCAGGCCGGCGAAAAAAAACACGGTGAAACCGAGCAGTGTGTAAATCATTTTCTTTTCCGAAATCAAGTGCATGAGAAATCCGGCGACGACGAAGGCGTTGGCGCAGGCGACCGCCAGAATCATCGTTACTTTCATCGGCCAGCCGACCTGCTGCAAAAACGACGCCCAAATCATCAGCGACGTCGCGCAAACCACGGCGATGAAAACATAGATGCAACGCCGGACGTAACTTTTAAAATCAACCGAATGTGATTCGCTCATAAATTCTTCAGGTCAAATATAGAACCGGGAACAAAAATATCCAGACCAAGTCCACGAAATGCCAGAACAGGCCGGAAACTTCGATGCGATTGGTGAATTGTTTGGGATTGGTTTTATACATCTTGCTGCCCGGCCCCCAAAGATAACCGATGACGATGCTGCCGCCGATAATGTGCAGCGCGTGCAAACCTGTGAGCGTGAAATAAATGGCTAGAAACGTGTTGTGCCACGGGCCGTAATTTTGCATGGACTTGATTTCCGAGCGCGGAATATTAATTTCATTGTCCGGGATGTTTTTCTGCGCGCGCAAATCATACAAATCGTTTTCATCCGTCACGGTGCGGCCTTCAATGACGAGGTAATCTTTCTTTGGATCGTTTTCCCGCATATGGCCGTCCGCGATGCGCCCATCGGTGAGTTGAATTTCGTAGTGAATGAGTTTGTCGTGATACTCATACATTTTGATGCACAAAAACGACAACGCCAGCAGCAGGGTGCAGGCGTGAAAAAATTTGAATTTCCCGAATTGCCCGACTTTGCAGGCGACCCACGCGAGGAGCGTCGTGATGGCCGAGAGCGCGAGGATGATCGTGTTGGCCGTGCCGAGCGTGACATTGAGCCAGCCGTGCGGCCACTGGTCGGCGCCGACGCGCAGCAGCACGTAGGCGGAAAAAAGTCCGCCGAAGAGCATGACTTCGGACGCAAGAAAAAGCCAGATGCCGACCTTGGCGTTGTAAAGGCCGGTGTCAGGCCGCGGTTGGATGGCGTAGGGTATTTCCATGAAAAATTTAGGGCGCGGTGTGAGCGGTGGAAAACGGGGGCTGGGGCGAACCTGCCGGCGGTTCGTTTTGTGGTGTGAAATCGGTGGCGTGGCCGGGCACGCTGTATTCGTAAGGGCCGCGATAAACACGCGGCGTGTGTTCAAAATTTCCGTGCGGCGGCGGCGTGGGCGTCTGCCATTCGAGCGTCGTCGAATTCCACGGATTGTCGTTTTTAATTTTTTCGCCGTGTTTGATGCTCCAGAACAAATTGATGATGAACGGAATTTGCGCAAGTCCCAGACACATCGCGCCCCAAAGAATCCAGGTATGCAGCGACATGATGAACGGACTTAAACCGCCGATGACGTCCGCGCCGGCGCGACTGTTGACCGCGGCGGAATAATTCGCGCCGCCGTCCGACATGCGCCGCAGCATTCCCGCCATGCCTTGCGCGAACATCGGCATGAACACGACGTTCATGAAAATGAGCGAACCCCAGAAATGCACGCGTCCCCAGAATTCATTCATCATTCGCCCGGTCATTTTCGGAAACCAATAATAAATTCCGGCGAACAGCGCGAAAATGGTTCCCGGCGCGACGACGTAATGGAAATGCGCGATGATGTAATAGGTGTCGTGCAGGTGAACGTCACTGACATTGAAACCAAGCGGCAAACCCGTCAGGCCGCCGATGCCGAACATTGGCAGAAACGCCAGCACAAAAAGCATCGGCGTGTTGAACCGGATCGAACCGCCCCAAAGTGAAATGAAAAAGCACGTCAAAATAATGACCGACGGAATCGAGATGATCATCGTCGTCGCCTGAAAAAACGTGGAAATTTTTGTGCCCATGCCGGTCAAATACATATGGTGTGCCCAAACGATGAAAGACAGAAAACCGATGCTGAGCAATGAATAGACGAGCGATTTGTAGCCCCAAATCGGTTTGCGCGTGTTGTTGGCGATGATCTCGCAAACGATGCCCATGGCCGGCAAAATCAAAACGTAGACTTCAGGATGACCGAGAAACCAAAACAAATGCTGCCAGAGCAACGGACTGCCGCCACCGCTGACGGTCGCCAGTTTGCCGCCAATCGCAAGGCCGGTCGGCAAAAAGAAACTCGTGTGCGCGACGTTGTCCATCAATTGCATGACGCTCGCGGCTTCGAGCGGCGGAAATGCCAGCAGCAGCAAAAACGCCGTCACGAATTGCGCCCACACGAAAAACGGCAGGCGCATCCAGGTCATGCCGGGCGCGCGGAGTTGAATGATGGTGGCGATAAAATTCACCGCACCGAGCAGCGACGACGTGATAAGCAGAACCATTCCGATGAGCCAGAATAACTGCCCATGCGTCGGGATCGTCGTCGCCAGCGGCGAATATGAAGTCCAGCCCGCCTGCGCCGCGCCGCCAGGAATGAAAAAGCTGAAAAACATCACGACGCCGCCCAGAAAATAGGCATCATAGCTGGCCATGTTGACGCGCGGGAATGCCATGTCCACCGCGCCGATCATCAGCGGCACAACGTAGTTGCCGAACGCCGCAAACGCCAGCGGCACAATGGCCAGAAACACCATGATCGTCCCGTGCATCGCGCCCAATGAATTGTAAAGATCGGGCGAAATCGCCCCATTCGCAGCGGGCTGGCCAAGAACTTTTTCCAGCAGCGGCCCGACCAGGGGAACCGGATGCCCCGGATGCGCGATTTGCCAGCGCATCATCAGCATCAGGAAAAATCCGAACAGCATGAAACACAGCGCCGTGAAACCATATTGGATGCCGATGATTTTATGGTCGGTGGAAAAAACATACTGGCGCAGGAAACCGATGTCTTCGTGATGGCCGTGTTCGCCGGGCGCGTGATGCTCTTCACGTTCGCGATACGGCGGAAATTGATGAACGATTGGTTCCATGTTATTTAATTTTGTCCCAGACCATCAACGCCAGCAGCAGCGGCAGGTAAATGATGGATGCAAAAAACAATTGCCGCGCGCGCGCCAAAGTCAGTTGCCGCGAAAATTGAATCGCGCACCACAAAAATCCCGCGCCCAGGATAATTGCGCCAGCCAGATAAGTTGTCCCCGCCATTTTGAAAACAAACGGGCACAAACTCACGGCCAGCAACGCGAGCGTGTTGCTCACGGCTTGTTGCGCCGTGCGCTGGCCGTCGGGATCAACGCCCGGCAGCATTTTGAAACCGGCCTTCGCGTATTCATCGCGATACATCCAGGCGATGGCGAAAAAATGCGGCAGCTGCCAGAAAAATAAAATCGCGAACAACGCCCAGCCTTCGCCGCTCAATTCATTGCGCGCCGCCGTCCAGCCCATCAACGGCGGCAACGCGCCGGGAACTGCGCCGATCGCGGTGTTCAGCCACGTCACTCGTTTCAGCGGCGTGTAAATGAAAAGATAACTGACGAGCGTGACCGCGCCGAGAACGCTCGTGAGAAGATTCACTGCCAGCGCGAGATAAACCAGTCCGGCGACCGAACACACGCCGCCAAAAATCATCACGGTCGTCGGTTGCAGACGGCCGGACGGCAGCGGACGGTTTTGCGTGCGGCGCATCTTCGCGTCGTATTCGCGTTCGAGCAATTGATTCAATGCCGACGCACCAGCGGCCACCAACGCCGTTGCCGCGAGGGTATTAAACAGGAGCGCGAAATTCACCGCGCTGCGTTCGCCGGCGTAAAACCCGACGAGCGTTGTCAGCAACACAAGGGTGGTCAGCCGCGCCTTGATCAAATCAGCGAAGACCGCCATCCAGCTTTTTTCGATCGCGGCTACAGTTAAAATTTCTGCGGAAAATTCTTTCATTTCACTTGTTTGCCATCATGGCCGCCGGCACATCAAACACTCCGAGCGCCCGGGACTGCGGCAGTGATGCCGACCGCCCAAAAGCAGTAAGGCACCACAGCGCGCCTGTCACGAGCGAAAGCGCACCGACCATGACGTGTGCCGTCGCGACGTCGGCGGCTTTGTTCGACCAGATTGTCGCCGCGCCCAGCGCGATCTGCAAAAAAATCAGCGCAAGCCAGAATACTGCAAGCTTTGTGAGCGAATCATTTTTGCCGAGGTGTCGCCACGCCTGTCCGGCGCACGCCACGACGAAAATAAGAATGGCCAGCGCGACGATGCGATGAATCATTTGCAAAATGATTTGGAACGCGGTGATCGGATTGACGGCGTAGATTTCCATCCGATGCTCGTTGTGACTGGCCACGGCGGCGGCGCTGGTGTCCGGCCAGATTTTTCCGTAAGCGAGCGGAAAATCGGGAATTGCCAGACCCGCGTGCTGATGCCGCATGGTCGCGGCGATGATGAGTTGGAAGAAAATCAAAAATGTCGTCGCCAGCACGAGATTTCTCAGATTGCGGGACACGAAAAAAGCTTTTTTGTCGGCGGCCAACTCATTCCAAAAACGGCTCGTGAGCAAGGCGATGGCGCACATCAAAATGAAAAATAATTGCGCGATGGTCGCGTGAAAAACACCGAGCGAATCCATGTGCAGCGTCACGCGCAGCCCGCCAAGAATTCCCTGCGCGACGACGCCAAGAAATGCGGCGACGCCGAGCCAATGCACCCATTGGCGCGGATCTTTGAGCCAGAGCCACACGGCCAGAATCGTCGTCAACAGTCCAACGGCGGAAGCCAGAAGCCGGTGCGTATGTTCGTAAAAAATGCCGCCAACCCACTTTGAGACCGGAAACAGGAACATATTGTAGCCGTAAGTGTTCGGCCAGTCGGGCACGGACATTCCGGCGTCGTGGCTCGTGACCAGACCACCGAGGCCGATCAGCAAAAACGTGACGAACGCCGTCAGCACGGCGAACCGGTGCAGCCACGGATTTGTTTTCGTTTGCGCGTTTGCGTTCACTCTGAAAAAGCGAACCGCCGCAGTTTTTCAAGCGCGGCGGCTTCCCCAACTTAAAATTTATTTCACCTCAAAAGTGAAATTTGCCGTCACATCCTTGTCGGCAACTTCCACGTCCTGCGTTTGCGCGCCGAGTTTCCGGTGCACGGCTTCAATGGTATATTTCCCGGGCGGCACATCTTTGATGACGAATTTTCCGTCCTTGTCACTGACGCAAAAATACGGGCTGTCAAAAACGCTGACCCACGCGAACATCCACGGATGCACGTCGCACTTGAACCGCAGAAACATTTCCGGCTGGGGAAAGGTGAAAGTCAAATCCGCGCCGCCGGGCATTTGGACTTGATTGGATTCGGGATTGCCCGGAACGGCCGGCGTGGTGTGGATATTGTGGATGCAAGTGTCGGAATTTTTGACAACGATTTTTTGATTCGTCTGAACCGCGAGAATGGACGGCGTATACATACAGCCTTTTTGATCCATCACGACCGGCGGCGCGGTCGCACCCGTGGATTTTCCAGTGACACCCTTCAATGAAACGACGACATCGGCCAACTCGCCATTCGGACTGACGACATAAAAATGCGTCGTCGGCGCGCTTTTATACATCGCGGCGCAATCCGGATTGTCCATGAGCGGCGTGATTTCCTTTTCGGCGGGCGGTGTGCCTTTGAGCGTGATGACACCGATGATGTCCGCCGCGCGCGCGACTGGCGTTGCCGCCAGAGTTGCAACCAAAAGAAAAATTGAAAAGGTTCTCATAATTTGTGTTCTTGAATTTATCATTCGCAAATTCCGGGTCAAGCAATTTGTGAAATTTTTCACAAGCCCTTCAAGACTTTCGCCATATCCTAAAAATCGTGATGCCGGCAAAAAGTCCGGCCTGCCCGAGCGAAACCCCCAGCCAGCCGCAATGCAGCCAGAAAAAAGTCACCGCAGAAATCACCACGGACAATCCGCCCCAAATCCAGGTTGATTCATCTTCAAATTCGGCGGCGCGACAAAAGAAAACCGCGAAGGCGATGATGATTAGGATTGGCAGATAAGGCATCGCCCCGAATTTGCCCGAATTATTCAGCCGCGCAAACTTTTCATCACCCGCGCCATTTCCAACGCCGTCTGCGCCGCTTCCATGCCGCGATTGTGCTTTTTGCCGAGGCAACGGACGCGTGCGTGTTTCACTTTTTCAAAAACGAACACACCATGGATGACGGGCATTTTGTGCTGCACCTGGATTTGCGCCAGTGCGTACGTGACGCCCCAGCCGATGTGTTGCGCGTGGCTCGTCTCACCCTGAAAAATGACCCCGAGACAAATGATGGCCGCGTAACGTTTTGGTTGAGCCAGCCGCGCCGCCGCCGCCGGAATCTCGAATGCGCCCGGCACGCGCACGATGCGGATGTGCGCTCCGGCGCGCAGCAATTCCTCCCGTGCCGCGTGCAACATTGCGTCCACATACTCCGCGTTGTAGCGCGACGCGACGATGGCGAATGTGCCGCCGCTGGCGCGAGCCGTTTTGGTTTTGATGGGTTTTAACATGAAATCATTCTTGCTCCTTGAGAGATTGTATTTGCGCATCTTTTTGGAAAATCTTTTTCATGATTCGCACAAATTCCGCGCGGCTTGGACTAAAATCATTGCCAATTTCATTCGTTCCGCTTTTTACAATGAGAACGTCGCACTCAAAACAGAAAAAGACGTCAAGATCATGTTCCCCCTTTGAAAAAGTAACAACGACGCCAGGTTGAAGAAGGCACTGTTTAGGAGTGGAAGCATCGGAATGCTCATAACTATGCACATCCAAGAGTACTTTACTTAATTGTGCCGCTAAATTAGTTGAAACCACTATTGCGCTGCCAAATTTCTCAAAACAATCTCCGGGAGAAGAATTCAATGACCCAACTGTTCGCCAAACTTTAACAGAATTTGGCGCTGCAATAATTGCTGTATTTTCATTTCCACCAAAACGACTTTCAACATCACTGGCATTAAGATGAGAAGGACCAAAAGAAATTGAAATGACTGCGATCAGCAAAAAACTTGTCGTTTTCATAATTTTACAGTTTCACCTTAACCACAGTTCAAAGTAAATGCCCCAGCTTATCCCGCTTCGTTTTCAGATACCGTTCGTTGTGCGGATTGGGCTTCACGCGAATCGGCACCTGTTCGACGATTTTCAGGCCGTAACCCTCCAGCCCGACGACTTTTTTCGGATTGTTCGTCAGCAGCCGGATGGTTTTCAGGCCGAGGTCAACGAGGATTTGCGCGCCGAGTCCGTATTCGCGCAAATCCATTCCGTAGCCGAGTTTCTCGTTCGCCTCGACGGTATCGTAGCCCTGCTCCTGCAATTTGTAGGCCTTGATCTTCGGCGCGAGGCCGATGCCGCGGCCTTCCTGCCGCATATAAAGAATCACGCCACGACCGGCGTCGGCCACCTGCCGCATGGCCTGATGCAGTTGCGGCCCGCAATCGCAGCGGCGCGAGCCGAACACGTCACCGGTCAGGCATTCGCTGTGGACGCGCACAAGCACTTTTGATTGGCCGGAAACGTCGCCGCGCACGAGCGCGAGGTGATGCTGGCCATCCACGCGCGAGCGATACAGATGCAGATCAAATTCACCGTAATCGGTCGGCAGTTTCACGACTTCGATCTGTTCGACCAGTTTTTCGCGCGTGCGGCGGTATTCGATGAGCGCGGCGATGGAACAAATTTTCAGCCGGTGCTTTTTGGCGAATTTCAAAAGCTCCGGCAACCGCGCCATCGCGCCGTCGTCGCGCATGACTTCGCAGATCACGCCAATCGGACGGCAGCCGGCGAGGTGCACCAAGTCCACCGCGGCTTCGGTGTGACCGGCACGTTGAAGCACGCCGCCGGGCCGGGCGCGCAGCGGGAAAACATGACCGGGTTGAACCAAATCATCAGCCATGGCGGTCGGCGATGCCATGACACAAATGGTCCGGGCGCGGTCGGCGGCGCTGATGCCGCTGCTGATGCCGTGCGCGGCATCCACACTCACTTGAAAATCGGTGCGGAAGCTTTCGCGGTTCTGGCGCACCATGCGGTCAATGCCGAGCTGCTCCAGTCGTTCGCTCGTCGTCGGCACACAAATCAGCCCGCGTCCGAACTTCGCCATAAAATTGACGGCAGTGGGCGTGACGTGTTGCGCGGCCATGACGAGGTCGCCCTCGTTTTCACGGTCGGCATCGTCCACGACGATGATTATTTTGCCGCGACGAATGTCGGCAATTGCGGATTCAATGCGGTCGAAAGTTTTTTTCATTCGGCTACGCCAGCGTAATCGCCCGGCGCGCAAATGCCAGCCGATTCAATTTTGCTTTTTTTGTTTGTCGCCACGTGTTCCCGGTTTAATATCATCACATTCATCCGGTTCAGAAGTTGCCGGAAGCAAGCCGCACCCAATTGGTTTTGATTATGTCAACCGACAGCGCGAACAAAAAAACCAGCGGTCTGAAAAATTCCATTCCCTGGAATTCCGCGCAGCTTTCCGAGGAGAAAATGCAGCGGCTCGACCGGCTCGCCAGTCTCGGACTGCTTTCGGCAGGCATGGCGCACGAAATCAAAAACGGCATGGTCACCATCAAGACGTTCGTTGACCTGCTGGCGAAAAAAAATCCGGACGCGGAATTGACCGAGGTGGCCGGACGCGAATTGCAGCGCATCAACGCGATTGTGACGCAGATGCTGCGGTTCGCCGCGCCGAAGTCCGCCCTGTTCACGACGATAAAGATTCATGAAGTGCTTGATCATTCGTTGCGGCTGTTGCAACACCCCATCAGCGGGAAATTGATTTCGCTCAAGCGCGATTACCGGGCCGGCCCGGACACCGTGCGCGGCGACGACGCGCAATTGCAGCAGGCGTTTATGAACCTGATGCTCAACGCGCTCGAAGCGATGGGCATGAACGGCACGTTGACCGTCAGCACGGAAATCGTGGCCGGCGAAAACGGCCGCCGCTCGCTGCGAATTCAAATCCAGGACACGGGCGTGGGCATCGCGCCGGAAAATCTGGGACGGATGTTCGAGCCGTTTTTCACGACAAAAAAAAACGGCACCGGTCTGGGTCTGGCGATTTCCCACCGCATCGCGCTCGAACATCACGGCACGATTGAAGTGCAAAGCGAAAAGAACAAAGGTTCGACGTTCAGTATTTCGCTGCCGGCGAGCGCGCCGTAAAAATTTACTCGCCGACGAGGCTATACGGCTGCACGGTGTCGTCGCCAAGGTGGTAACGCGGTTTCGCCTTGATCGAGAAGGTGAAGGCGAGCGTGAAATCTGTCGGACCGGTGTCGTTGTCGATCACGCGCAACGTCAGCGCGCCGGTCCAACTGCGCAAGTCGCGGTAGAGGGTGTAAAATTGCTGCTGCAATTGGCCGGTAGCGGCGTTGAAATCGTGCGTCGCGCGCAAACCCCAGTTGTCGCTCAACCGGTAACATATCGTGCTGGTGATGAGATTGTCGCCGCTGCCCAAAAGTCCGCCGCGCAAATACCAGTAACCGAGACCCCAGCTCCAGCGAGTATTCGGCGTGAATGTGAGTTGTTCAAACGCCAGGTTCAAATTGCCGCTGTTAATGTTGTAGCGTGTCTGCGATTCGAGCGCAATCCACGAGCGCGGTTTGAACGCGAGATCGGAATAAAGATCGCCGAACGTCTGCTGGACGCTGCCCGGCTCATCAAGATTCGTTTGATTGCGATCCGGTTTGAGCCGCCAGTCGAGCATGACGTTCCAGTTGAGCAAATTATCGAGTTGCCCGTCGCGTTTGGTTTGCAACGTGTTGCGCAGGCCGAAGCGGATGACGTTCTGGCTGCCAATCGAATCAATGTCGTTATAGTCGGGAAATTGAACCGGCAGCAGTTCAAGGCTGGGCAGTTCGGAATCGAACTGCGGTAACTGCGACGGTGGTGTGCTTGGATGCGGCACAAAAACGTAATTCACCGACGGCTCGATGATGTGGCGCAGGCCGTCAATTTCCAAAAGCGAATTCGTCGCGCCCGTCCAGAGTTGCGATGCCTTGAACGATGCACCGATGCCGGTGTTAAAAACGGTGCGGTAAGTTTCGTTGTTCGTGCCGCCCGGTCCGCTTTCTTGGCTGTAATAAGTGAAACGTCCGCCGACGCGTGGTGTGATGTTCAGCCAGTTGAAAAAGGTCCACGGCAGGAGCAACTGATGATAGGTGTCGGCGCGCGCGGCGGCATAATAGGGAAGCGCGGGATTGTTCGTGTCGGCAAAATATTTCCGGTAATAGCCCGCCGAACTTTCACTCTCGTAATAAACCGGCGTGTCAAAAACCTGCTGGCGGAAACCGGTGAGTTTCACGTCGGGCA
>Ga0182024_10024296_pt1 | contig 10780 bp, 9 predicted proteins | sample P32metaG_FD_120480 | JGI IMG/M metagenome (GOLD analysis project Ga0182024, IMG submission 120480) | Permafrost microbial communities from Stordalen Mire, Sweden - P3-2 metaG (Illumina Assembly) | ecosystem: Environmental > Terrestrial > Soil > Wetlands > Permafrost | place: Sweden: Stordalen...
CGGAACGGACGGCGCTGCCAGCAATAACAACCAGGACATGTTCGAGGAGATGGACCTGGCGGGAAAGGAGCAAAAGTTCGCGCGCATGGATCCCAAGGCGCTGTCGGCGGCACAGGTGGTAGAGATGGCTACCATCACCGGCGCACGCGCACTGCATCTCGAGCGGCAGATCGGTTCGCTGGAAGTGGGCAAGAAGGCCGATCTCATCGTGGTGGATACCAGCGCTGCGCACGCCACTCCGATGTATGACGTCTATTCGGCCATCGTCTATGCACTCAAGTCCTCCGATGTCAGGACGACCGTTGTTGGCGGCAAAGTGGTGATGGAAGATCGACGCATGCTCACGCTCGACGAGCCGGCGATCCTGGCGAAGGCGGCGGAATATGCCAAACAGATCAATGCATCGTTTGGCGTAAGGAAGAACCCAGCCGGGAGATGATGGACAGGAACAAGTGAAAGCCGGTGACAGGCAGGCGGTAACTCATCCCAAGAAACCCCTTTTCGCTCGCGTTTATGGACGATCACGCCAGATCGGATTGGTAAACGCGCCGTCGCCTGCCACGTCCCAGACCGCAAACCGCGCCCACGTCCACCCCGGCGTGTCGACCAGCCAGGCGTACTCGTGATCGTAGAATGCTGGCGTCGATTGCAGGTCAATGACTTGCCGGTGGGTGTTCACACCGTCGCCCCACACCAGTTCAGCGATTCTCAAAGGAAATGTCGAGGATATTCTTGCTTTGACGCGGATGCTCCGATCACCCTCCGCGGACATTGAAATAGACGGGAGAAGGATCTCGCCGGTGGTTATAAAACCGTCCCCCTTCTCGATCGAGTCCATGATGCGGTCATAGTGATCGAACGAAGGCAGTTCAGGCAATCGAAGATAGTTGACGTTCATATGCCCGTAGAGTTCATCCGCCGAACTGATCTGAAATACATCAACTTCTCCAATCATGTGCTTGTGCAAGCCGAGGTTGTTCACGTCATCGAGCGTCTTGAATGCTCTCTCCCCCAACCTTGGCGAAGACAAATCCGACGGCATTGCCTTCCAACCGGTGCCCAGGTAACTACTATCTCGAAAGTAATGAGTGTTCAAAATCTTATCGGGGTAACCCGTCGATCCCTTGGTGCGTGGATGAGTCTGATAAGCTAACCCGCCTTCTGCCTTGATCATTTTCCACATGTCTTCGGCATCATGTATGCGATAGATCTTGCCGTATTTGTCATCCGCGGTTTCAAAACTCTGACCAGGCGTGCGATCCTGCTGCCAATACACCGGGTGAGGAAATACGAGCCCCCAGTGGCCACCCAGATAGATATCCGCCTCTTCTGAAGGGATCAGCAAGAAGTCCCGGTCAGACTGCGCCCGGCAGGCCTTGTAGTACTGGTCTAGTTCGTGGAGCCTAAGGTCCGTCAAATCGGCGGGGTGTCCGTCGCCGTGGAAATCCATGATCATGGCGGAGTCAATCCCTATGGCCTTCATCACCGGCTTGAAAGGAGGCTCCCAGTCGAGTCCCTTTTCCATGGCCTGCACCGTGTAGGCAAGGTGCCAATGCGATGCAAAGGTTACAAAACCATCCAAATGCACAAAGTGATCGTTGTGCGTGTAAGCAAGAACGTCCTTGAGCGCTGCGCTCGAGTCCTTCTGGCTAGGCAGCAGAAACAAGCCCATTTCCTGAACGGAATCCGGCGGCGCGTTCATCCATGGATCGATGGTCGTATCGTCGTCGGCGTACTGGTGCACTCCCAGTCCAACTCTGCCCCGCCAGGAGCTGTACCAGAGGTATCCCTGATTGGTCGTGTAGTCGCGCGCAAAGAAATAGCGGTGCGGAGGTGGAAAGACGGCAATGCTCCCCGCGCCCATCTTCGCCGCCACCGTGCGATCGTGCGCTGTAAGCGAGTGACGATCTGAACCGTAAGGGGGCGTAACTTCCTGCAGCTTCCCCTCAACATCGTAGTAGGAGATGTGTGATTCCATACCTCCGCCGACCCGGCGATCCTGCTCAGCTGTCATCTCCAAGCCAGCGTCATAGTAGAAGGATGTGTCAGGTTCATGAGTGCTGACGAGCGCGGCCTGCTGAATGAGCGGGGTGCCTGGATAGAACGTATAGCGGAGTGAACCCGTGAAGATTCCGAGCCTCATCCCATCAAAGGTTACTTCCACTCGATCCCCCACCGTCTGGGCAGTTACTGTGGTCGGATGAAACTCAAGAAGGAATTGCCGAGTTCCCTGTGGGTCAGCCGGAGGGAAGTCAAAGAAGGCGTCCCATCCACCACGGCGCTTTCCGGTGGAACATCGATAGTATGGTTTCGCCAGCTCAACGATATTGCGCCCATCCACGGAGATCGCGGTGATCAAAGGTTTTGTCGGGTCAAGCGAGAAGATCGTTTGCCAATGTTGATTGGCGGTGTCATCCCAGGTGATTTTGAGCGACTGTGCCGAGGACACTACCGAGATGGGCCCCTCCTTGACCGCGGACAGGTTAGGGGTGATCGGTGTACTGTAGGCAAGGGCCGATGAGCAGCCAAGCAGGAATAAAGTGACAAGTCGTTTCATCTGAACTCGCTTTCATTGCTCTTCAGAACAGCGATCCTTGGACACGCCGGAACCATCTTATAGATTCCGCCTCCCCACATTCAAAGCCGGATAATGACAAAGGGCCGCTCTCTGATCCAGCGACCCGCGCGGGCGATGAACATCGAGCTGCAGCGAATCCGGTCCGAGCAGCAGAAGACGGTGCTGTTTGTAACCATATTTTGGGCTCAACGCTGCCGTCGAGATAAGGGAACGCCCTATCCCCCGAATTACTGCAATAGGTATGCTGTCCCTTTATCTCTGTCCCTTTATCTCTTTATCTCCTCTCGTTCTGACCGTTCCGTCCGTCCAGTTCGTCAATGCATATCACCGGCTAGTCAAGATCTACTTTTCGCAGCCATGGTGTGTAGCACAGACTGTCTCCTGGATGGAGGTGACAGGTGAAAAAACCCATGGTTTTGCTGCTTGCACCCGCAGTTTCCGCTGGTGGTTTTTCTCTACGGGCGCAACTCGACGATACAGCTCCATTTCCTGAGGAATTCCGCAAGTGGGCCCACGTTAAGAGTGTGCTGGTCGGGCCCCAAAGCGCCGCCTTGCTACCGAAGGGGGAATCCACCACATTTACGCAAACGAAAAAGCCCTTGAGGGCTATAAGACTGGCAAGTTTCCCGACGGCTCACGTCAAAGTGAATTGACCGCATGGAGCCAACAAGTGCCTCCACTCCCCAGCTGGGATCGGACTGGCGAAAACCGAATGTATGTCCGATGTCAAAAAGCAGGATGAGAACAGCGGCAATTCGATAAAGTGCAGACGCCTTCATGTCTTTCCTCCAAGGTCAGTCGGCGGGAGTGTACCACTTTGCCGCGCCCAGATTCGACGGCCACGCCGCCTCCCCCTCCCACAGGAGAGATTCATTGCTGGCCTGTAGCTGCCTCGAATAACCCCCAGCCCGGAAGAGCGTGCCTGAGAACGCGAGAACAAACCGCAAATCTCAAACAAACCCGGTATCAAGTAAACCCCCCTTTTACCACCCCTTTACCTCTGTCGCGGGCCCCCCAGGTGTGTCATTGGATAACACACCTGGGATATCATTGAATGTGGCTAAGCGAGTAGGAATCCGCAAAGCTGTTGACGACATCGATCAGGTACGGTGCAAATCCGGAAGCTATGGCATCATCCGCGAAGAGGTATATGTAGACGACGCCGCGGCGGTGGTGAATTACAATCTGGTCTTCGTTCACCTTGGTTTATGCCAGCAGGACAACGGCAGGGTACTCGGTTACGACAACGCTCACGGACACCATGAACGTCATTGGATGGGGAGCGTGCAACCGGCAGGCTTTATCAGCTATGAGCGAACACTTCGCCGTTTCCTCGACGAAGGGGAAGCCTTGAAGGAGAAGGCATGAAAACTAAAATCAGTACAAATAGCTTTGCTGAATTGAGAGAACACAAACTGGCGCGCGCCCGCAAACTGGACCGTAAGGAGCACATACCTTCGGAGAAGCGCATCACTTTCGCGACTGCAGAGGAGATGCTGTCGCACATTACCCCAAAACGTGTGCGTCTCTGTGAGGTGGCAAGGGAGAAACCTCGTTCCATCACAGAACTGGCGGCTGTGCTTCAGCGCGACCGGAAAGCTGTGCACCGTGATGTCCAGGCTCTCCATTCAGTAGGGATGTTGCTCCTACGAAAGGAACCGAACCCAGGTCACGGTCAAGTGCAGATAGTAACAGCGGCAGCCAGTCGATTTCAGCTGGTGGCCGAGGTCTGACGAATGAGGAAAACCCGCGGCCTGCTTTCGCCCGTCGGACCGATTCGCATTTTCCCAACGTTCGCCCAGGATTAATCCACATCGCCGAACGGCCGTACTGCAATGTAGTGTGCGCCATTCATTGGGGCTTTTTGTTCGTCCCCGGGGTTTCCCACACCTTCAATGCTCTAAACGGGAAGCCTAAACGGTCTTCGCGGATAGGAGTATTCCCTTTAGGGCCATTTCCGTCCCTTCAATATCTCTTCAATGCCGTCCCTTCAATGCCGGAGCGGTGCTGTCGCGGCAAAGCATCTCGCATCGCCCTCTTGTTCTGTCCTCTTGGGCCCAGTTTCAGGCCGGTACCCGTTTTCCTCAGCTCGTCTTGGTATACACAAGCCATTACGGTATTCATTTTGCTTAATTTGGTTCAGATGTTGGCGCCGTCGGCAACTGCCTGCCATTATGTAAGGAGCAACGAGGGCTGGGTTTGGTCTTAGTTGACGCAGTTGGTTTCGCCATGGATCGAGAACAAGAAATTAAGCGGTTTGCTCAAGCTCCCGATCTAGAGTGCTTTCAAGCCCACCGCACCCTAGTCGCGCTTCACGCGGTAACCCTGCGAGGCAAATGAAGATTAACGTGATCTCAGGTCAACCCACGCTCCCGTTTGCCCCCACTCTTGAGGCCCCGAACCCAAGGATAAATCTCGTCTACAGCCGGGAAGATTTTACCCACATTCCCCTGCCAGAACATGCGGCTGAGTATCCGGAGCTTCGCTACATGGGATCGAAGCATCGGCTGTTGCCATGGATCCATGGTGTTTTGCGCGGCCTTGACTTTGATACGGCGGCAGACCCATTTGTCGGAAGCGGGTGCGTTGCCTATCTGTTGAAGGCCATGGGCAAGAGCGTAATTGCCTCCGACTTCCTGAATTTCCCCGCAGTGCTCGCAGTGGCCACCATTGCCAACAGCAGGCACCGCTTGGATGGCGCCGCCGTGAAATCTCTTCTCGCTACCCGGCGCAAGGGCCCTCACTTCATCGAACAGACTTTTGATCGAATCTTTTACACTCCTGAGGACTTGCGGTTCCTTGACCGAGTTTCCGCCAACATCGAAAAGCTCCAATACCCTCACCAGCGTGCTCTTGCTCGCTCCGCTCTGATGCGCTCCTGCCTGAAGAAGCAACCGCGAGGGGTTTTCACCGTTTCCGGCGACCTTTCCCGTTATGATGACGGTCGCCGCGATTTACGCCTCTCCATCGAAGAACATTTTCTTGAACAGGTCGAAGCTTTCAATCGGGTTGTGTTCGACAATGGCCGGCGGCACACAGTTAAGCACGCTGACGTGTTTAGCATCAAACCCAGGGGCGTCGACCTCGTCTATTTAGATCCCCCGTATGTGCCGCGTTCCGACGACAACTGTTACATGAAGCGGTACCATTTCCTTGAGGGCCTTTCTTGCTACTGGAAGGGCGTTCGAATCATGGAGAATACGCGGGTTAAGAAGATCGAAAAGCCCTATACGCCGTTCAGCTATCGCAAGAGCGCGATTGAGGCTTTCGACCGTCTGTTCCGGCTGTATCGTGACAGCGTAATCGTTCTTTCCTACAGCTCCAACGGCTTTCCCGACCGGGAAATTCTCGAAGGCTTGCTGCGCCGGTACAAAACGACCGTGACAGCCTACGAGAAGCCGCACCGTTATCATTTTGGAACTCACGACGCCGTAGAACGCGCTGCCGTCCACGAATACCTCATCGTGGGCCGCTAATTGCAGATCGTTGAGCAAAAGCTGGAGGACATCACAGGAGCTTTAACGACACTCGAAGCCCCATGGCAGGATGAGCACGCCGCAAAGGTGATGGCGCTTGTCCAAAAAATTCCCGTCAAAGAGGCCTACACGCATGAGGATATTGGCGCTTTGTTTGATGAGAATTTTCGCGCGGCATTCACCATTGCTCAACTCTTTCTTGGTATTTCAAAGGATGAGTTTCAGGATCGACTAGGAGCCGTATTAGGACCGCGCAATATCGGCTCGAAGAGTTTCGCTTGCCAGCGTGCCGCCTACATCGCCGCTCTCGGCGAGATCGAACTTCCGGCAGCAATGGCCACCGCCGTTAACTTCAAGCCCGTGTGGAGCGACATTTTGATTGAACGTCTTCGCAGCGGGCGCGGCAAAGCAATCAAAGGCCAGAAGCGCGGGCGCGGGCTGGAGGATTTTACCGAAGCGTTAGTGCGTGCGGTGTTTGGCGAAAAGTTCGAAGCTCGGTGCCAATTTGTCGGCGTCGGAAACGCTGTTGAAAAATGCGATTTCGCTATCCCGGACCGCCACAAGCCACTAATTTTGATCGAGGCCAAGGGCTACGGGGCCACTGGTTCAAAGATGACTGACGTTGTAGGTGACGCGAACAAGATCATCAGGGCCAAACGACCTGATACACCCTTCATTCTGATTACGGATGGCATCACTTGGATGCGCCGGATGAGCGATCTTAGAAAACTTATCAAACTGCAAAATGAAGGTAGTATTACGCGGATTTACACGACGAAGATGGCCGCGCAGTTCGAAGCTGACCTTCGCCAGCTCAAGATTGAATACAAGCTGTAAGGTCGGAGAGCCGGGCCGTGCTCAGTGTCGGGGCACAGCCCGGTTTGAGGGCAGTTTAGCTGGTAGACCCATGACGCGCACGGCTTTTTTGCAATTCAGCACGCAGCACCTTCGCGAAAGAGGTTCTGATGCTTTCACCGACAAATTTCTGGATGTGGTTTGCCGGGCTTATCTATCTTGCCGCCGGAGTTTTTATACTTCGAAAAGAGATCAGCGCGGCTCGCGGCTGGGACACGCTCATCACCCTGGGCTGTGTCTTCATCGCCGCTCCACTCGCTGCATTCGCGCCCGAGCATTTCCACGGCCCTGAGTTTGTCCAGAATATGGTCCCGTCCTGGATGCCGGCGCACTGGTTCTGGCCTTATTTTGTCGGATGCGGGCTGCTCGCCGCAGCTACCAGTCTTACGGTGAGGAAGTTCGTACGCTTGTCGTCCACCCTGCTCGGATTGATGTTCTTTCTCTTTGTCTGCATGATTTATCTACCGTATGCGCTCGCGCATCCCAAAGATCGATTCGGGTGGGAGTACGTACTAAGAGATCTCTCTTTTGCCGGAGGCGCATGGGCTCTCGCCGGACTGCATAGTCGTGCCTCTTCTCCGCAACCATCGAAATGGATGATTTTATTTGGGCGCATCGTCTTGGCGATTGCCGCGATCTTTTTTGCCGTAGAACATTTTCTCCATCCAGAGTTTGCGCCCGGCGTTCCTTCGGAAAAGATGACGCCATCATGGGTTCCATTCCCCAGCGTATGGGCATACCTCGCAGGAGCGATCCTACTGGCCGCTGGCATCGGCTTGGCCCTGAACAAAAAAGCTCGGATAGCCGCAGCCTCGATTGGCGCATTGATGACCGTCCTCACTCTATTCCTCTATCTGGTTATTCTGATCCTCGCCCACGGCGGGCCGGACATTAATGAAGCGTTAAATTACGTTGCGGACACATTGCTCTTCGCCGGAGCAGCACTCGTCCTCGCATCGGCGTTGCCGCGCGATCCTGCTCGCGTGGGGTAAAAGCGGGATCTACGGTCTTATTTTCGGACAGGCGAGATGATTGCGGCTTTCCCTTTTCCACAGTTGTCCGGTAGCCCTCTCTTGCCAAAATATCAGATTAGACATAGTCTAATCTCTCGTGGACACCGGGGCGATCAAACGGTCATTGGAAGGCGGCGGGTTGCGATGCACTCCGCAGCGCTACGCCGTGATGGCCTTCCTGATGGAACAGAACCGGCATCCCACGGCGGTCGAAATCTTCGAAGCCGTGAATCGCATGGATCCGCGCTCTTCAAGGGCCACGACTTATAACAATCTGCGGGACCTGGTGCAGGCGGGACTGGTGCGGGAAGTGGCGGTCGAGGGCCGCGCCGCGCGATTCGATGCAAAAGGCCTGCTGCATCATCACTTCATTTGCGACCGCTGCGGAAATGTTGAGGACATTGATTGGTACGACGTGCCCAGGCCGGCCACGCGCTCCCTTGGCAAGCGGATTGTTCGCGATTGCGAACTTATTTTCCGGGGGCTTTGCACCAGGTGCGCTCCGAAGCACGGTAGCGTCAAGTCTCGTAAGCGTGTGAATACCGGATGAGTGGCGCGTAAGCGGCCGCAGCCGGGAGCGCTTGCCCGATGGGAAGGCCCCGATGGCCAAGCCGCATTGCCAAACCCTCATCGCCAAACAACATCAGTTCGTAGTTCGTCACAGTTTTAACTCATTCGAAGGAGAGAAGGGATATATGGCAAAGGAAGAACAATTCGCTACAGCAGTAGGAGAGCCTGTCCACGATAGTAAGGAGCAAAACGGGGCTAACGGAGCCAAGTGCCCGTATACGGCCGGCGTTCGCCAACAGGCAGTGACTGGGAGCCGGTCCAACGCAGACTGGTGGCCCAATCAACTGAACGTCAAGATCCTGCACCAACACTCCTCGCTGTCCGACCCCATGGGCGAGGCGTTCGACTACGCCGAGGAGTTCAAGACTCTCGACTTGAATGCCGTGATCAAGGACTTGCATGCCTTGATGACCACCTCACAGAGCTGGTGGCCCGCGGATTACGGCCACTATGGGCCGTTGTTCATCCGCATGGCGTGGCACAGCGCGGGCACCTACCGTATCGCGGACGGCCGCGGCGGCGCGGGCTCCGGATCGCAGCGATTTGCCCCCCTCAACAGCTGGCCGGATAACGTGAGCCTCGACAAAGCGCGCAGGCTGCTCTGGCCCATCAAGCAAAAGTATGGCAAGAAAATCTCCTGGGCCGACCTGATGATCCTTACCGGGAACGTGGCCCTGGAGTCGATGGGTTTCAAGACTTTCGGTTTTGCCGGTGGCCGCCCAGACATCTGGGAGCCGGAAGAAGACATCTATTGGGGACCCGAAAGCACCTGGCTGGGAGACGAGCGCTACCGCGGTGACCGCCAGCTCGACAACCCTCTCGGCGCTGTGCAAATGGGCCTCATCTACGTGAATCCGGAAGGGCCCAACAGCAATCCGGATCCGGTCGCTGCGGCCCGGGACATCCGCGAAACATTCGGCCGCATGGCGATGAATGACGAGGAGACGGTTGCCCTCATCGCCGGTGGACACACCTTCGGCAAAGCCCACGGGGCTGCCGAACCGAGCACCTATATGGGTCCTGAACCCGAGGGCGCCGCTCTCGAACATCAAGGCCTCGGCTGGATCAATACCTTTGGCACCGGCGCAGGCCCCCACGCCATCACCAGCGGGTTAGAGGGCGCATGGACCACCAACCCGGTGAAGTGGGACAACAACTACTTCGACAACCTGTTCGGCTACGACTGGGAACTCACCAAGAGCCCCGCCGGTGCTCACCAGTGGACGCCCAAGGACAAAGCGGCAGCGGGCACCGTGCCCGACGCCCACGATCCGTCGAAGAAGCACGCGCCCATGATGTTCACCACTGACCTTGCCCTGAAGGTGGACCCGGTCTACGCGAAGATCTCCAAGCGCTTCCACGAGAATCCTGAGGCATTCGCAGACGAGTTTGCCAGGGCGTGGTTCAAGCTCACGCACCGCGACATGGGGCCGATTGCGCGCTATCTTGGCCCGCTCGTTCCTGCGGAGCCTTTGCTGTGGCAGGACCGTGTCCCCGCTGTGGATCATGAACTCATCGGGGAGCAGGATATCGCTGCACTGAAGGCCAAGATCCTCGCGTCGGGGCTTTCCATCTCTCAACTGGTCTCGACCGCCTGGGCGTCGGCCTCCACCTTCCGCGGTAGTGACAAGCGTGGCGGGGCGAACGGGGCGCGCATTCGTCTCACGCCGCAGAAGTATTGGGAAGTCAACGAACCGGAGGAACTGGCGAAGGTGCTTTCGAAGCTGGAAGCGATCCAGACGGAGTTCAACTCCGGTGGGAAGAAGGTCTCGCTGGCTGACCTGATTGTTCTGGGCGGCAGCGCAGCTGTGGAAGCCGCAGCGAAGAAGGCCGGCCACGACGTGAAGGTTCCGTTCTCGCCCGGGCGCACGGATGCGACGCAGGAGCAGACTGATGTAAATTCCTTCGCCGTACTGGAGCCGGCCGCAGACGGGTTCCGCAACTATCTCCGTAAAGGTCACCACGGGCCGGCGGCGGAACTGCTGTTGGATCGGGCGAACCTGTTGACGCTGACCGCTCCCGAGATGACGGTTTTGATCGGTGGCCTGCGCGCGCTGAATGCCAACTTCGGGCACTCCGAATATGGCGTTTTCACCAAGCAGCCGGAAGCATTGACCAACGACTTCTTCGTCAATCTCCTCGACGTGAACACCAAGTGGCAGAAGTCCGCCACCTTGCCAGGCGTGTTGGAGGGGACCGATCGGGCGAGCGGTGCGCCCAAGTGGAAGGCTACTGTAGTCGATCTCGTCTTCGGCTCCAACTCCCAACTCCGGGCAACCGCGGAAGTC
>Ga0182024_10024297_pt1 | contig 10780 bp, 8 predicted proteins | sample P32metaG_FD_120480 | JGI IMG/M metagenome (GOLD analysis project Ga0182024, IMG submission 120480) | Permafrost microbial communities from Stordalen Mire, Sweden - P3-2 metaG (Illumina Assembly) | ecosystem: Environmental > Terrestrial > Soil > Wetlands > Permafrost | place: Sweden: Stordalen...
CACCGCTACGAGCGGCTCATGACGGTGAGGCTAAACACCCCACCAGCAATGCGCTCGGCCGGAGCCCACTCACCCAACCGGCCCGCGCACACGACTCGTCGGGCCGGGGCGAAGCCCCGTTAGGTGTCATCGGAAAGCTCGGCCGGGTCGCCCGTCAGTATCCCGACTCGCGGACAAAGGCGCGCGCTGGTCGCTTCGTCGCCACCGCGCTCGCAACTGCCGGCTGCAATCCGGTTCAGCTCTCCGAGCTGAGTGACGGGTCGCGGCTTTTCCTCGATGCGCGCGGGCGAACCGAGGCGGGACCGTTCTGGAACGGGTCGTACGAAGCCGACGAGATCACGTTCCTGAAAGGGTCGTACGCGCCCTGGCGCACGTTCATTGACATCGGCGCCAACGTCGGGCTGATCACAATTCCGATCGCGTCCACCATCGTCCGGTCGCAGGCCACGGGTCGCGTCGTCGCGGTAGAGCCCGTTCCCGCCAACATCGCTCGGCTTCGTCGGTCGTTGGCGTTCGAGCCGTCGCTCTCCGATCATGTTGTGACCGTGGAAGCAGCGTTGGGCGCGGCCGCCGACACTGTGAGTTTCGTCACGGAGCGAGCAGGTCGAACCTCGAACGCCGCGGTCTCGACGCTCGGCACGAGCGGAGCCACGATTCGAGATGTCGCGCTACGAACCCTCGATGACGTGCTCGACGAGCTGGCTATCGGCGACGCTGACGTGGTCAAGATGGACGTCGAGGGGTACGAGCTCGAAGTGCTCAAAGGTGCCGGCCGGTGCCTGACGGAACAGCGGCCGATCATCTACGGCGAGTTCAACAACGGTCTCATGCCGAGAATCGGCGTCAGCTTCCGCGACGTCGTCGCGCTCACCGGCCCGCTCGGCTATCGCTTCTTCGCTTTCGTCGACCGTTGCCTGCCGCGCGAGCTCCCCGACCCCGGGCCCACCGTCGGGAATGCAGCGCTCGTACCCACGGAGCGAGTCGACGCGTGGCTCGGAGCAATGGCTGACGCTCGCACGTCGAACGGGGAGCCCACGCCGGAGAACGCTCAGCGCAACCGGCACCACCGGGTGACCGGCTTCCTGCGTCCCTCGGCCCGGCCGGCTGCGAGGCCCTCGCCGTAGGATCGCAGCCGTGCCCCGCACGTCGATCTCCGCGCGACCCAGCGGCGTGGGAGGCTCCGAATCGCTGAGCGTGCTGCGGATCTATCACTCCGCGGTGATCGGCACGTGGAGGGAACGCGATCGTCAACTACGCGCTCGCGGCGTAAACGTCACACTAGTGAGCGCCGCAACCTGGGACGAGGGGGGTCGCCAGGTTGCCTACGCTCCGGGAGCTGACGACTTCGTCATGACGTCACGCACGTTCGGTAATAAGCCGAACCTCTTCGTATATGACCCCCGCCCGATCTTTCGGCTGCTACGCAGTGAACGTTTCGACTTGATCGACGCCCACGAGGAGCCGTGCAGCCTGGCCGCGACCGAGGTGCTGCTCCTCCGCTGGTTGGCGCGATCACGCGCGCCGGTCACGCTCTACTCGGCGCAAAATATCTTCAAGCGCTACCCGTTGCCCTTCCGGTGGATGGAGCGGCGAGCGCTCCGCGCTGCAGCGGGCATCCACGTGTGCAACACCGTCGCCGGTGATATCACTCGGCGCAAGGGCTTCACCGGCACGGTGGAGATGCTGCCCCTCGGTGTCGACATCGAGCGCTTCCATCCGGAGCTGCCGCCGAGCACGGAGCCGGGAGCGCTGCGCATCGGCTACGTGGGTCGGCTCGACGCGCACAAAGGCGTAGAGGTGCTGATCGACGCGGTCGCCGGTCAGCCGGGTTGGACGCTCCACATTGTCGGCGACGGACCTACCGCCGCCGACATCGGGCGCCACGCGGCGCCGTGCGGCGTTCAGGTGACGATCTCCGGGTTCGTACCGACCGAAGATCTGCCCGACGTGTACCGGTCGTTCGATGTGGTGGTGGTTCCTTCGCTCGAGACGCCGAGCTGGACGGAGCAGTTCTGCCGGGTTGCCGTGGAAGCCATGGCATCGGGCGTGCCGGTCGTGGCGAGCGACTCCGGCGCGTTGCCCGAGGTGGTCGGCGACGCCGGCGTGCTCGTGCCGCCGGGCGACGCGAGTGCGTTGCGGCGGACGCTCGCCGAGCTGGCATCCGACCCGGCCCGCCGCGCGATGCTCGGGCAAGCCGGCCGTGATCGTTCGCGACGCTTCGCGTGGGCGAGCGTTGCGGAGAACCAGCACAGGTTCTACGACACTGTCGCTCGGTGACCGATACAGCTGCCCTCAACGTAGTGGTCGTCGCGTACGGATCACCGGAGCTCCTTGATCTCTGCTTCGAGGCGCTCGGCTCGGGCCTCCCGGTACTCGTGATCGACAACTCTTCGCGCTCCGACGTTCGCGACGTCGTGAACAAGCACGGCCACCGTTACGTCGACGCGGGCCGCAACCTGGGCTTCGCCGCGGGTGTGAACGGAGCCTTGACCGAGCTCGGACCGGCACACGGCGACGTGCTGCTACTCAACCCTGACGCGCAAGTGACGAGCCAGGTGGCGCGAGCGCTCCAGCAGCGGATGCGCGCTGCGGGCCACGACCGCGTGGCCTGCGCCTCGCCGCGACTGACGCGAGATGACGGATCGGCCGAGCGGGTGGAGTGGCCGTTCCCCACGCCGTGGCGGGCGTGGCTCGACGCCATCGGATTCGGACGGGCCCGCCGCGCGCCTGGCTTTCTCATCGGCGCCGCGCTGCTGCTCCGCGGTGAGGCCATCGACGACATCGGCCCCTTCGATGAGCGGTTCTTTCTCTACGCGGAAGAGACCGACTGGCAGCGACGCGCGACGAACGCCGAATGGTTGGTGCTCGCGTGCCCGGAGCTGAGCGCATCGCATACGGGCGCCGGTACCAGCACAAGCAGCGAGCGCCGGGAAGCAATGTTCCATGCGGCCTCGGAGCGGTACATCCGCAAGTGGTTCGGCAGCACGGGCTGGGGGATCTGGCGGACGGGTGCGATCGCAGGAGCGGCGGTGCGCTGCGCGACCGGACCCAATCGCGCCCGCCAGCGGAAGCGCCTCCTCGCCTACCTCCGGGGCCCGGTGCGGTGGGAACAAGCGATCGGCCGGCCGGCGTGAACGTGCCGCGGCGGGTGGTGCACGTGGTCTGCACGGCGAACTTCGCCGGCGTGGAGCGCTACGTGAGCTACACCGCGCCCGTGCTGGCCCGGCGGGGCTGGGACGTGACGGTGGTCGGGGGAGAGAGCACCCGCATGAGGGCCGCGCTCGGAGGCGTTCGGTTCGTGCCGGCCGAATCGGTCAGCGCGGCCCTTACGGCGCTGCTCCGTTTCGATCGCTCGACGATCGTGCATGCGCACATGACGGCGGCGGAGACGGCTGCGACCGCCGCGCATGTCGTACGGAGGTTCCCCGTGGTGGTGACGCGGCACTTCGCGGCGAGGCGGGGATCGAGCGGGTTCGGGCGGCTCGCTGCACCGGTCATTCGCAGCGCGGTCTCCCAACAGATTTCCATCAGTGACTTCGTGGCCGCCGCGATTGGCGAACCGTCGGTGACGATCCGCAATGGCGTGCCGAGCGCCGAAGCCCCGCCGCACCGCGACGGCCGGACGGTTCTGATGACGCAACGGCTCGAGCAAGAAAAGCACACGGAGGATGCGCTCCGAGCCTGGGCACGGAGCACGCTGCCGGCCGATGGGTGGCAACTCGTGATCGCCGGCGACGGCGGTGAGCGGGCGTACCTCTTCGCATTCGCGCACCACCTCGGCGTGTCGGAGACCGCCCACTTCGCGGGTGCGCGAAATGACGTGGACGAGCTCATGACGCAGGCATCGCTCTTCGTCGCTACCGCACCGGCCGAGCCGTTCGGTTTGAGCGTGGTCGAGGCGATGGCCAACGGCCTGCCCGTGATCGGCGCACGCGGCGGCGGCCACCTCGAAACCATCGGCGCGGTGAGCAAGCAGTGGCTGTACGAACCCGGCGATCATGTTCAGCTCGCGACGATGCTCCAGGCGCTCGCAAACAACCGTGGCGAGCGCGATCGCTACGGCGACGCACTGCAAAAGCATCAACGCCTCGAGCTGTCGCTCGATGCGCACGTTGCGAACCTCGAGGTGGAGTACGAGAAGGTGCGCGCATGACGGTGCTGCGCGAGCTCGTGATCCTCTCGCTCGAACCATGGGACGAGGTGAAGCGCCGCAATCAACTCCTGGTCGAGGCGCTCATCGCCGATCTGCCCGATCTGCGCGTGCTCTTCTGCGAGCCGCCCATCGCCGGGTTGCGCAACTTCGCCGGCGCACGTCCACCGCGACCGGTCGCGCGACCGATCGAGTCGTTACCGGGCGTCACCGCGGTCCGCACCGTGCAGTGGACTCCGCAACGGCTCTCGCCGTGGTTCGCGCCCCGCTCCGGCCGCTCCGTCGTGCGGGCCGGACGCGACCTGCGCTTCGAGAAGCCGGTGCTCTGGATCAATAACCACTCGCTCGCCCGCTTCGCGCTCGGCACCGGCTGGCAGGTCGTGTACGACATCACGGATGACTGGTTGTTGGCCGATGTCGCGCCTGCGAAACGCCGGCGCGCCGAGCTCGACGATCGGCTTTTGATGCGAGGCGCCGATGCAGTGGTCGTGTGCTCGCCTGCGCTCGCTGCGTCACGAGGGGCGCAGCGCGATGTGACGCTGATTCCCAACGGTGTCGACGTTGCTCATTTCACGACTCCGCAACGTCGACCTGCGGATCTCGGTGGCGGGCCGGTCGCGGTGTACGCGGGCACGCTGCATGAAGATCGCCTTGATGTACGGCTGTGCTGTACCCTCGCCGACGAAGTCCCAGACGTGCGATTCGTGTACGTGGGCCCCGATTGTCTGCAACCGACATCGCGCGAGAAGCTTGCCGGTCACACCAACGTGCGGTTGCTCGGGCCCCGGCCATACGCCGTGGTGCCGGCATATCTCCAACATGCCGATGCCGTCTTCATCCCGCACGTCGTCTCACCGTTTACCGAAAGTTTGGATCCGATCAAGGCGCGTGAGTGCCTCGCGGTCGGGACGCCGACCGTCGCGACACCGGTCGCCGGTTTCCGGGAGCTGGGCCCGCCGATCCGCGTTACGAGTGCCCAACACTTCGCCAGCGCGCTACGAGAAGCGCTCGGAGCTCCACATCAGGTCACCCCCGTACCAGAGGTCTGGACCTGGGCTGCTGCCGCTCAGGGGTTCCGCGTCGTGCTCGAGAGCACGATCACCTAACCCTGCGGTTCTATGTGTCGTGCCTCAACGCGCGACCACGTCGTAGTAGATCATCATCAGATCTTGCGCAATTGTCTCCGGCCGGAAGCGCTCCACGCTGACGCGTGCGGCGTCCCCGAGACGACAGCGAAGTGCGGGATCGTTGGCAAGGCGCTGCATAACTGACGCGAGGTCGTGCGCGTCGCCGGGCCTGTGGAACAGTCCGTCGACCTCGCTGTCGATGATCTCAAGGGGTCCTCCGGCGCCGCTGGCGATCACGGGGAGGCCGGCGGCCATTGCCTCGATGATCACCTGGCCGAACGGTTCCGGAATGACCGAGGCGTGCACAAAGATGTCGAGCTTTCTCAACTCCGCAGGAACGTCCTCCCGAAACCCGACGAAGTCGACTCGGTGACTGATTCCAAGATCGTGTGCCAGGTCGTGCAGCGACTGCTCGTACGCCTGCTCGCCGAACATTGCCGACCCAACGAGGACGGCGCGGCCGCGGATCGGACAAGCTGTGGCGAACGCCCGCAGGAACACGTCTTGACCCTTCCACGGTGCCAGGCGGCCAACAAGACCAAAGACCAGTTCGTCATTGGCGCTCGAACCGTGTTTCTCCAGCCGGCTGAACTCAGCGGCGTTGTACACGACATGCACTCCGTCTCGCTGCCGGATCGAAATCGCGTTCGTGGCGTCTCCGAGTATCAGCACTCGTTTGAGGGTCGTGCGAGCCCTCGGCAGCGTCAACATTGTTGCCCTCGAGTTCGCAATGATGGCGGTCGGGAACAGGTAGCTGAGTACGCGAATGAGACCGACCGCCGGAGTTGGAAGGTAGTCGGCGGCGATGCGGTCGCGGACATGCCACACGACACGCACGCCTGCGAGCCGCCCGGCGAGCCCGCCATACACCGCGGCCTTCAGCGAATTGGTATGAACGATGTCGAAGTCACGTGCACGAAGCCAGCTGCGCAGCCGCCATACGTACTCGGCCGTGTCAACCGCAGCTCGGAGTGCCGCCCATCCGGGAACGACACGATCTCGTGGCAGCGCACGCGTGCTCGGGCGCATCGGAAGCACAGTCGTCTTGATGCCATGCTGCTCAAGCAACTGCACCAGCGGACCCTGTTCGGCGAGCACCACGTGCGCATCGACCGGCAACGCGGGTAGGAGACGCGAAAGCGCCAGCTCGCCGCCCGAGAGTAAGGCACAGTGGTCGAGGAAAGCGACGTGGAGCGTGCGATCGGCATCGATCACCGAGATACTGCGCTGGCGGCCCGGGAGGAGCCTCACGTCGATCGGTTCGACGCGATCGTTCGACGACCCGATGGAGATCGTTGTCGCGACTCCGCCGTAACGTGCTGATCCGCGGCGTCAGCGTCAGCGCTCCCGCACACGATCCCGACGATGAGCCACGGCAACGTCGTAGGCCCGGCGACCCAGTAAATGTCGAAGAGACCGTGCACGAATCGACCCACCAGGAACGCCAGCCCAATCGACGCCGCCTGCGCAGGGAGTCGCCAGAGCGCCATCATGGATCCGCCGATGAGCAACGCGAGCGCGACCAGCCCGACGATGCCACCTTCGGCCAGTGTCGTCGCGATGACGTCGTGGGCGTCGGTGTTCAGTAGCGCACCGGGCTGTTTGAAGAACCGCAGGCCCTGCCCGAACACAGGTGACAGGTGCCATTCTCGGAATGCGAGTGCGCTGTAATCGACACGGTAGGTCAGGCTGTTGAACTGAGCATGCGAACTCGCTTCATGCTGAAGGGAGACGACGGCGAAGATGAGCAGTGGCGCGACTACTAAAACCGCGACGATGCTGCGACGCGACAGCCGACCTTGGCGAACTGCTGCGACGAACACGGCTGCAGCCAGCGCGAGCATGGCGCCGCGCGACTGCGATGCGAGAAGGCCGGCTGCGCACACCACCGTGATCGAGACGAACTGGCCTCGAGTCAAACGCAACCAGGTGGGTCTCAGGACGCAGAGCAGCACCGCCGAGCCAGTCATCGCTCCGACAGTGTTCTTTTGGTACTGGAACGGGTACGCCGGCGCGAACCCGTGCGCCAGCGAGGTCGCGACTGAGGCGACGGCCAAGGCGCTGGTCAGGACAAGGAAGGCAACAACCGCCGCGTTAGCTCGCCGGGCGCGCCCCAGTACGGCACCGATCGTGATACATCCGCCCACGAGGAAGAAGCGATGCCACCATTCGAAGATGCTTTTCTGGTTCGGATGAGCAACCACGACGAGGAGGAGCACAGCTTGGAACATCACGTCGATCCACAAGAGCCGACGCGTCACTCGCATGTCGGCTCGTAGCAGCGGCAACGCGGCCAGGGTCCCGGCGACGGTCAATACGTCACAAACGCTAATGCTGAGGCTCGCGCCGCCCACTCTTTGTACGAGCAGGACGCCCGGGATGGCGAGCAGCGCGACGAGGAGCGGATCAACCAGCAGCAGGGCTACGGCGACGAAGCCAATGGCGACGACCAACAGGTCGAATGGAAGATGCGCCATGGATAGGTGCAGCGGGAGATGAGCCACAGGCGGGTCCTGAGCGACGTGAGGGCGCCTCGACGCTGGTCGAGCAATCTATGAATGGGCGGTGATCATTGCGCCGCTCAGGCGGACGCTTTCGCTTCCTTGCGGCGTTCCCGGCGCGACATGCGCACCGGTTGCGACGGTGTCTTGTAGGCGGTGTAGTACTCGTTGCGCCCACGCGAACGAGCGCGGTTGAGGACTGTGCCGAGCACGGGCACATCGGCCGTCTCGAAGACGGCCATAAGTCGTTTCAGGTCGCGGCTGGTCGACTTGTCGGCCGACATGACGAGGAGCACGCCATCGGATGCGTCGGCGAGCACCACCGAGTCGGTGACGACGAGGGCCGGCGGGGTGTCGATGATGATCACGTCGGCGTGTTCGGCGAGGGCGTCGAGGGCCTCGCGCATGCGGGTGGAGCCGAGCAGTTCGGCCGGGTTCGGTGGTGTTGGGCCGGCGGGGATCACGGTCAGGTTCTCGATGGCGGTGTTGACGGCAAGCAGGTGCAGAAACTCCGACATGTTCGCCGAGTGCTGTGAAAACGCCTTGTCGTCGGTCCTCCCGTTGGTTCTAACGCCGTTCCCGTTCCCGTTCCCGTTGCCGTTGGCGCTGCCGTTCCCGTTCGGGCTGCCGCTGCTGATGAGGTTGCCGTCTGCGTTGACGTGGGGAGCGGTCCGGGGACGGAGTGGCCCGGTGGCGAGCAGCGAGCTGAGACCTAACCCGACGTTTGTCGAGCCGAACAGTGATTCCACCCGGGGCCGGCGCAGGTCTGCCGAGACGAGGGTGGTGACGAAGCCGGCTTCGGCGTACGCGACGGCGAGATGGGCGGCGACGGTCGTTTTGCCGTCGCCGTTGCCGGCGCTTGACACGACAATGCGGCGCACGGGATGGTCGACGCCGAGGAACTGCAGCCCGGTGCGTAGCGCTCGGATCGCTTCGGAGAACTCGCCGGGACGGACGACGACGGGTGATGCGGTGCCGACGGCGTCGTCCTTGGGAATTTGAGCGATGAGTGGGTGGCCGGTGATCTGTTCGACGTCTTCGGCGGTATTCATCTTGTCGTCGAACTTTTCGCGCAGCAGTTCGATACCAAGGCCGATGAGGAGCCCGGCGGTGGCGGCGAGCGCGGCGTCTTCGAGCGGCTTGGGTGAAATCGGCGTTCCGGGCAGCCCGGCTACAGCGACGATCTCGGCCTGAGCGCGAGTCAGCTCGATGCTCACGCGCAACGTTTCCTGACTGGCGAACAGCGCCGCATACTGATTTTGCACCGCCACGCGCTGCTCAGTCAGTGCGGTGACGGTTGCCGTCGTGCCCTTCGCCTTGGATGCGTAGACGATCTCGTTGTCGAGGGAGGCGATCTGGCGCTGCATGGCGTCGAGCTGCGGTTGGATGCCGGTGACGGCCGATTTCAGATTGCCGAGGGCGTTGGCGTAGCTGTTCGCGACATACGCCTTCGCGAACGCGTTGGCGGCCTCTTGGGCCTCGGCGCGATCGCCGGACGTTGCGATGATCGTCAACACGCCGGTGGTCGGATTGATCGCCACGCTGATTTGGCCGAGGAGCAGTGCGGGCGACGGATGCCCTGGCATGAGGGCCGATGCGGCCTGCGCGACCGTGAGGCTGCGCACCACCGTTTCCTGTGACGCGGCGTAGGTGGCCGGATCGATTTGGGTCGTCGACTGTTGCGTGAGCGGCTGCGCCGAGTTGTTGGGCTCCAACAGCACTTGGGCGCCGGTCTGGTAGACGGGCTTTTCTCGGTAGTGGCTTGCGGCGCCGACGATCAAGCCGAGCACGACCGCCCAGCAGACGACCTTCCAGGCCCGCCGACGCAGGATTCGGAGTATCTGCTGCGGCTCCATTGATTCAGCGTTTCCCGTGTTCGCCGACTGAGGGGATCGCTCGGCTACGTCTCACGCGAGGCGCGAGTGTAAATGAATGTGCCAAGAACACCTAACTGGTTGGACGCATCGAAATAGGCGACAACGCGCGCTGACGACCGACAGCCGACAGTCCGGACGTCCCCACGTGTCGCGTCTGGTTAGTGACCTTGCTTGTCGTACGGGCCCTGGCCCTGATGATGGTACGGGTTTTGCCCGCCCGACGGCGGACGACAGTGGAACTTGTCCTTGTGGTGGTCCCGGTCGTGGTCGTCGCGACAGTTGTGATTGTGGTTGCCGGGCATCGTCGTCGTGGTCGTCGACGAGGTCGTCGTCGTGCTCGACAACGTTGTGGTCGAGCCGTGGTCGTGATGATGATCGCCCGGGTCGCCGTTCCCGTTGCCCTGCTGACAGGACGTCGACGTGCCGTCGTGATTGTTCGAGTACGAGCACGAGGGCGTACCGGTCGACGCGCCGGTGGCGGTGTGTTCGAGCGCGACGAGTCCGCCGCCGGCGATCACCAGTGAGCACAACACGGCGATGCGACGGACGAACAAACGACGATTGCGGGGGAAATTGGCCATGCTGGAAATCCCAACGGTTGCAGGGCCTTGCCTTCAATTTCGGATGCTACAGCAGGTCCGCGGCGAATGGAACGACGCTCACGCTCAGCGCGTTAGTCGCCATGCTCCGTTCATGTCGCTGTTCAGCGTGGCCGTGGTGGGGGGTGCGCCGTCTGCCCAGCTCCAGCCGGGTGGAAGGGTCACATGGAGGTGCAAGATGTCGCCGTCGTGGGCGGCGAGCCGCATGAATTTCAGTTGATATTCGAGTCCACCACGTGACGTCGATGTCAGGAGATGGGGCACGCTCCACACCACTGTGAACGTCGTCGACGATTCTGGCAGGGCAGCTTCGAACCAGCTCGCCGCCGGATGGGCGTCCAGGGCCGGCGGTTGCGCGTCGGGAGGATCGGACGCTGCGCCGAGGGTGGCGCCGTCGGGCCCGTAGATCGTGATGAGACTGAGCGAGTCGATGTTGAGGGTGTGGTCGTAGCCGTAGTTGGGCGGCAACGTGTTCGCGATCGTGACCGTGGTGGTGATCTGCGCGGAACCGTCGGCGTGCAACACG
>Ga0182024_10024298_pt1 | contig 10780 bp, 8 predicted proteins | sample P32metaG_FD_120480 | JGI IMG/M metagenome (GOLD analysis project Ga0182024, IMG submission 120480) | Permafrost microbial communities from Stordalen Mire, Sweden - P3-2 metaG (Illumina Assembly) | ecosystem: Environmental > Terrestrial > Soil > Wetlands > Permafrost | place: Sweden: Stordalen...
ACCGATGCAATCGGTAGACCCAGTTCTTTCGACCCGGCTCTCGGTGCTGCCACGTCACGAATTCGGCCTGGCGGCGGATCGTTTGCGCCCGCAAGCATGACCCAAACTACGGAATCCATCAAAATGGCCCGCGCCGCCTTTGCGCGCCCACCGGAATTGCCGGCCGGCGTCGGATTGCGCGCGACGGCAGCCGAGCCGCTGCCGGCCCAGGCCGGCTCGTGGCGATTGGAGGGATTGCTCGGCGAAGGGACGCTGGCTCGAGTGTTTGCGGCGCAGCCGGAGGGGAGTCCGGTTGGTCGACCGGCGCCCTACGCGCTAAAAATGCTCCGCCCGCGATGGAACGACCGGCCCGACGCACTGGCACTGTTGCGCCGCGAAGCATCGATCGGCAGGCTGGTGGCCCATCCGCATTTGGTGGCAATCCTGGCAGCCCATGTGAATGAGCCGCCCTATTTTGTCGTCATGCCCCGGCTGGCGGGCCACACGCTTGCGGTATTGCTTGGCCGGACGCCGATTCTGAGCGTCAGCCGGGCGATGTGGATTGCCCGACAGGCGGCGGAAGCGCTCGACGCGTTGCATCGCCACGGATTATTGCATGGCGACGTGAAGCCGGCCAATCTGCAATTGGCTCCGACCGGCCATGCGACGCTCTTGGACCTCAGCTTCGCGCGGCCCATGAACGACGGCAGTTCGTTGGTGGATTCGCCGCTATTGGGAACGCTGAATTATCTGCCGCCGGAACAAATCGCTTCGTCACTCCGCTGCGATCACCGTAGCGATATCTACAGCCTCGGCATCGTGCTTTATGAAATGCTTGCCGGCGGACCGCCATTCGAAGCCGGCGATCTGGCCGAGCTGTTGCAGATGCATCGCCACGACCGGCCGAGGCATTTGCGCGCTCTGCGACCGGAAATATCCTCGCCGCTGGCGAATCTCGTCCGCCGGATGATTTCGAAGGAACCGCTGCGCCGTCCGCAATCGATGGACGAAGTGATTCGCGAACTGGTGCGGCTGGAAATCGCGGAAGGCGGCGGCATCAATTTCGGCCAAGAACCTGCGGAGTAGTGCCGCCCACCGCTTGCGCTCCTCACGCGTCCGCGATCTCACCTCATTCCTCATCCTCCGGGTCAACCTCGCCGCGATCGACCGCGATGGCATACGCCGTCGCATGGCTGCGGCAATGCGAGATGCTGATCAGCACCTGCCCGATGCCCAATTCTTCCATCACGTCGCGCACTCCGCCGCGGAGCAAAACCGTCGGCCGGCCGCTGGAAAGATTGCGGATTTCGACGTCCCGCCAGCTAATACCCCGTCGCCAGCCGGTGCCCACCGCTTTGAGCACGGCTTCTTTCGCGGCCCAGCGGCCGGCGAAATGCTGCGTGGCAGCCTTGCGGTTCTGGCAGTATTGGATCTCGTGCTGGGTGTAGACCCGAGCGATGAACAGCTCGCCGTGGCGCTCGATCATCTGCGCGATCCGCAAGCATTCCACGATGTCGGTGCCGATTCCGAGAATGTTCATGGGGGGGAAGGCTACAGGCGGTAGGCTACAGGCTGAAGGACGAAGAACGAAGGAAGGTGCGTTGAATATAGAAAAAGGCCGCCGGATTCTGTTTACTGTAGCCTGTAGCCTGTCGTCCGTAGCCTTTTACGCTACTCCACAGGCCTTCTTGGCTCGATTGAGAACTTCGCTGGCCTTGCGGCGGGCGCGGGCGGCGCCGTCGGCTAGGATTTCGCGGATCTTGTCGGGGTTGGCTGCCAGTTCGGCTCGCCTTGCCCGGGCCGGGGCGAAGTATTTTTCCGCCGCGTCGGCCAATGCTTTTTTCACTTCGCCATAACCAAAACCGCCGCGGCGATACATTGCGGCCATCGCTTCTCGCTGCTCGTCGGTCGCCACCAGCGAATAAAGCTGATAAAGATGATCCGTTTCCGGGTCTTTCGGCTGGTCCATCGGGCGGGAATCGGTCGTGATCCGCATGATCTTCTTGCGCTGCGATGCCGCGTCTTCAAATAGCTCCAGTGTGTTGTTGTAGCTCTTCGACATCTTTTCGCCGTCGGTGCCCGGCACTTTTTTCGAGGCGTCGAGCAGCTTCGCTTTGGGCATCACGAACACTTCGCCAAAGTGATGATTGAACGCGCCGGCCAAATCGCGGCAAACTTCGATATGCTGCACCTGATCTTCGCCCACCGGCACCGTGTCGGAATCGTAGGCCAAAATATCGGCCGCCATCAGCACGGGATACGTGAACAATCCGGCGTCGGCCGGCAGTCCACGGGCTTTTTTATCTTTGTACGCATGGCAGCGTTCGAGCAAGCCCATCGGCGCTCCGGTCATCAGAATCCAGCACAATTCGCTCACCGCCGGCACATCGGACTGCACGAACAGAACCGCTCGATCGGGCTCCAACCCCAAGGCCAGCAAATCGATGGCGGCGTCGAGCGTCAGGCTGCGCAATTGGGCCGCGTCGCGAACGGTCGTCAACGCGTGCAAATTCGCGATGAAATAGTAGGCGGCCGTCTCGTACTGCAAATCGATGTACTGCCGGATGGCGCCGAAATAGTTGCCCCAGTGAAATCGGCCGGTCGGTTGGATGCCGGAGAGGACGTGCATGGGGGGAAGAAGATAGGGTGAGGGTGTAGGGTGAGGGGATAGGGAAAATGACGAATGACTAAGCACGAATGTCTAAGGAATGACGAATGACGAAATCCTAATGACTAATTATCTTTGATTCGGAGCAATTTACTCGCAGGATTCGGCATTCGTGCTTCGTCATTCTTTAGACATTCGTCATTAGACATTCGTCATTCGGGCGGTGGGTTTGGGGTTAGGGTGCCGACGGCTGCGGAGATGCGGGTGACGCCGAGTTGAGTGAGCGCGGCAGGGAGTGCGTCGAGGATTTCCAGGGAAACCGTGGGACGGTAAAAATTGGCGGTGCCGATTTGGATGGCGGTGGCGCCGGCGACGATGAATTCCATCACGTCGTCGAGCGTCGCAATTCCGCCGATGCCGACGACCGGCGTTTTGACGGCTCTCGCTACCTGATACACCGCTCGCAGCGCGATCGGCTTGATGGCCGGGCCGCTGAGACCGCCCATGCCGTTGCCCAACAGAGGCCGTCGGCGGCGCCAATCGACGGCCATGCCGAGACAGGTGTTGATAAGCGAGATCGCGTCGGCGCCCCCGTCGGATGCTCCACGAGCCACCGCGGCGATGTCGGTGACGTTCGGCGTCAGCTTGGCCAGGATCGGCCGCGACGATGCCGCACGAACGCCCGCCACCACACGCCGGCACATCTCCGGATCGGTGCCGAAATCGACGCCGTGGCTCACATTCGGGCAAGAAATATTCAACTCGATGGCGGCGATGCCCGGCACCTCTTCCAGCCGAGCAGCCATGGCGACGAATTCTTCGTACGTCCGCCCCGCGATGCTGACGATGATCGGCACGCCGAGACCGGTCAGATACGGGATATGATGCCCGGCAAAGACCTCAAGGCCGTCGTTATCGAGCCCGATCGAGTTGAGCATGCCGGCAGGGGTCTCAACGGTCCGCCAAGGGGCATTGCCGCGACGGGGCTCTTGCGTAATGGTCTTGGGAATGATCCCGCCCAAACGCCGCAAATCGACCAGGCCCGCCATTTCCCGGGCATATCCGAACGTGCCGGAAGCAACCAGGATCGGATTAGGAAGCCGCAGCCGGCCCAATTCGACCGACAGGTCGACGGCATCAGTCCTGGCATTAACGGCGGTTATGTCGATGGCGGAAGGATTCACAGCAAGCCAATGTACCGCCCCAAGCGTGGAGCGCCAACGCGCGGCGGCTTGAAGCCCGCGACCGCACGGCCCTAGAATAGGCATCGCGGCACTTCCTAATCCCTCACCCTCACCATCGCCCTTAGCCTTGGCCGAAGATTTCTACCAAACGCTCGGAATCCAGCGCGACGCCTCGCAAGCCGACGTGCAAAAGGCTTACCGCGATTTGGCCCGAAAATACCATCCCGATCTGAACCCCAACGACAAGACTGCAAAGGAGAAATTCCAAAAGGTGCAGGCCGCGTTCGATGTGCTCAACGACACGAGCAAGCGGGAGATGTACGACCGTTACGGCAGTTCGTTCGAGTCGCGCGGCCAGGGTGGGCCGCGAGCGCAGGCAGGCCGCGGCGGAAGCGGCGCCGCCCCCGGGTTCGAGGAGATCGACCTCGGCGACTTGTTCGGCCAGCGCTACGGCGGCGATCCGAGCAGCATTTTCGGCGATTTGTTTGGCGGCCAATATCGCCGCAAAGGGGGCGCGGGGGCCGGCAAACGCGGCCGAAAACCGGCGGCCGAACCCCCTTCCGGCGCCGATCTGCAGCAACAGATCGAGATCCCCTTCCAAACCGCGATCCTCGGCGGACAGATCGAATTGAGCGTTCCGCGATCGTCGGGCCATATCGACACGATCAAGGTCAAGATTCCCGCCGGCGTCGCCGACGGCGCCAAGATGCGCCTCCGCGGGCAAGGGGAATCGATGGGCGACGAACCGGCCGGCGACATTTTGCTGACCGTTCGCGTTGCGCCGCATCCGTGGTTCACGCGGCGGGGAAACAATCTCGAAGTGAAATTGCCGGTCACGCTGGCCGAAGCGATTCTTGGCGCCAAAGTCGATGTGCCGACGTCGCGTGGAACGATCTCGTTACGAATCCCGCCGCATACGTCCAGCGGAACGAAGTTGCGGATCAAGGGACACGGCGTGAAGGCGAAAGATGGGCCGGCGGGGGACTTGTTTGCCGACGTGCTAATCATGCTGCCCGAGAAGATCGACGACACGATGATGGAAGCTGTGAAGAAAATATCAACCGAGCATCCGCAGAATCCACGCTCTGGGCTGCAATGGTAGGAAAAAGTTCGCCCGAGGGCGGACCGCAAATGACCAATCACCGATTGCCGCCTGAATGCCGCCTGCGGCGACCGGCCGATTTCGATCGGACCTACAAACGACGACGGTCGGCCTCCGATGGTCGGCTCGTTGTGTACGGCTGCGAAAATGGTCTCGCGTATTGCCGAATCGGTTTGTCGGTATCGTCGCGTCTGGGCGGCGCCGTCGTACGGAACCGTTGGAAGCGACTGCTGCGCGAGGCCTTTCGGCTCCATCGGTGTGAATTTCCGGACGGGATCGATCTGGTTGTCGTGCCTCGCGTTGGAAACCAGCCGGAATTGGTGTGGTTGGAAGAAACGTTGGTTGATCTGGCCGGCAAGGTAGCAAAACGGCTGGCAAAGGACACCGGCCGTAGCTGAATTCGCCAGAATTCAGTTGCCGAACGATCGCTAACGCACGGATTTTTCACAAAATCCGCAACATGCAGTTTGGATTCGTCGAATGGAATTTCTTTGGGCCACGATCGTCGGTCTGCCGTCTTGGACGCTGATAGCACTGGTGCGACTGTACCAGTTCTTTCTCAGCCCTTTCCTGGGGCGACAATGCCGCTTCCAACCGACATGCAGCCACTACTTCATCGGCGCGGTGAACAAGTACGGAGCGCTGCGGGGAACGGTCAAAGGCGTGTGGCGGATCTTGCGCTGCAATCCATTTTTCCGGGGCGGGTGGGATCCGCCGTAGACAATTGGCGGACGCGCGAAACCGCAAGCGAGCTTCGACACGCAGTTTGATAGCGAAGCTCGCTTGCGGGGAGCGCGCGTTGGCCCTCTTTTCCTAACCCCTCACCCTAACAGCTCACCCTTTCCGCAACTCGCCTTGACCCCTCCGAACCGAACCACTATCTTCCCGGCCGTTCGTCCCTCGTCTTTTCACGCATTCGCGGATAACCAATCGCTTCGGACCAGGCGGCGGCGCACGGATGCGCTCTCCGTGGTTAACCTGGTTTTACCGAGCGATCCCATGGAGCGCGGCACGGCATGAAGCCTGTTGATGCCCAACTACTACCGTCGCTGGACCGCCGAGACTTCTTGGTTTGCGGCGGCTTGGCCGTCGTCGCTGGCTGCGCAGGGCCGGCCGTGCGATCGCAAAGCCCCGAAGACGCCGAAATGGCGTCGATCGAAAAGCAGGTTCGGCTCGTCGAATCGGTTGCCGGCCCGTTCGGCATGCATTTCGTGAAAGCGGAGAGCACGGCTCTCGTCGTCGGCCTGGCCGACACGGGCAGCGATCCGCCGCCGTCGCCGCAGCGCGCCGAGCTGATGGCCGACATGCAGGCTCGCGGCGTGATCAATCCAAATTCCGTATTGGCTTCGCCGAGCACGGCATTGGTGGTGGTTGGCACATTTTTGCCGCCGGCCGCTCAGCGCGGGGATACGTTGGACCTTGAGGTGATCGTCCCACCGCACAACGACACGACCAGTATCGCCGGCGGTTGGTTGATGGAAACGCGGCTGAAGGAAAAAGCCCTGTTGGGCGGCCAGATTCACGATGGCCACGTGCTGGCCATCGGCGAAGGGCCGCTGTTGGTCGATCCGCCTGGTCCAAACGACAAAACATCGCAGCTGCGCGGCCGGGTGCTTGGCGGCGGCAAGGTGCTGCACAACCGCTCGCTCGGCCTGATGATCAATTCCGACGACAAGTCGGTCTTTCTGAGCAAGCAGATCGGCGACGCCCTCAACCGGCGGTTCCATAGCTACGCCCACGGAGTGCAACAAGGCGTCGCCACGCCGAAGACCGACCAATACATCGAGCTGCTGCTGCACCCGCGCTACAAATACAACATGCCGCGCTACATGCGGGTTGTGCGCTCGATTGCGATTCACGAATCACCGCAGGAACAGGCCGGCCGTTTGCGGCTACTGGAAAAACAATTGCTCGATCCAGTGACCAGCTCCACGGCGGCGCTGCGGCTGGAAGCCGTCGGGAAAGATGGAATTCCGGTTCTTCGCACTGGGTTGAAAATGAGCGATCCGGAAGTGCGATTCTATTCGGCCGAGGCGCTGGCATATCTCGACGACACATCGTCGGCCAAGGTACTGGGCGAAACCGCCCGCAATCAGGCCGCCTTCCGTGCCCATGCTCTAACCGCAATGAGCGCGCTAAACGATGTCGAGTCGGCCGACGAGTTGCGAGCGCTGCTGGATGTTCCCAGTGCCGAAACACGCTACGGCGCCTTCCGGGCACTCTGGGCGATGAACCCCCACGATCCGGGAATTCAAGGCGACGATTGCAATGGCCGCTTCTTCTACCACGCCCTGCATACGGGCGGCCCGCCGATGGTGCATGTCACCCGCAGTTTCCGCGCGGAGGTGGTCACGTTTGGGCCCGATCAACTGCTGCAGTTGCCCCTGTCGGTGGACGCCGGCAAGTCGATCGTCGTCAATGGCACCAACGGCGCGGAAGGCGCCGCCGACGGCGCGCATATCACCGTCAGCCGGTTTGAGGTGGGCAAGCCCGATCAGAAACGGGTCGTATCGACTCGCTTGGACGACGTGATTCGAGCGATTGTCGAATTGGAAGGAAACTATCCCGACGTCGTGCAGTTCCTGCAACAAGCCAAGGCCTGCGGCGCGCTCACTTGCCGATTCGAGGTCGATGCTTTGCCCAACCCGTCGCGGTTGTACGATCGAACCAAGACCGACGGTCCGGCGGCCGGCGGCGACGGCTATCAGGTCGCCACGCCGCTGCCGAACCTGTTCGCTCCGCCGGGCCAGGCTTCGCACATTCCCGACGTAGGTTCCGATCCCGACACCAAATCGTCCGCCGCCGCCAAGTAGTCGCGCTCTGGCTCATTTGTCGGCCCTGCACCCGTCACCCTCACCCTCACCCTTCCCCGTGGCCATGCTAAAGGCGCTGGAACTTGTCGGCTTCAAGAGCTTCGCCGACAAAACCCGCTTCGATTTTCCCGCCGGAATCACGGTGGTCGTCGGGCCCAACGGTTCGGGGAAATCGAACGTCGTCGACGCCATTCGCTGGATTCTCGGCGAACAGAGCATCAAGAATCTCCGCGGCAAGGAGATGGTCGACGTCATTTTCAACGGCTCGACCAGCCGCCGAGCCCTGAATTCGGCCGAAGCCACGCTCGTGTTCGACAACTCCGACCATCGGCTGCCGGTCGATTCGGCGGAGGTCGCAGTCACGCGCCGTGTGTATCGTAGCGGCGAGGGCGAATATCTGCTGAACCGGCAGCCTTGCCGTTTGCGCGACATTCGGGATCTTTTTGCCGGCACCGGGGCGGCGACCGAGGCTTATAGCGTCATCGAGCAGGGCAAAGTCGATATCCTGCTGCAGTCGTCGCCGCGCGATCGCCGCGCGATTTTCGAAGAGGCCGCCGGCATCAGCCGCTTCAAGGTCAAGAAGATCGAAGCATTGCGACGATTGGAACGGGTCGAGCAAAACCTGGTGCGGCTGCGTGACATCGTCGACGAAGTCGAAGGCCGGCTCAATTCGGTTCGCCAGCAGGCCGGCAAGGCTCGGCGCTACAAGGAGCTTGCCGATCGGCTGCAAGAGTTGCGAATCCAAGTCGGCTGGACCGACTGGCGGCAATTCACTTCGCGCCTCGATGCTGCCGAAGCGGAGATCACGGCTTTGCGAGCCGAAGCGGCCGGAATTGCCGCCGAGGCGGAGACGATTGAAACCCGTGGCTTGGCGCTCGACACCGAGATGGCCGAGATCGATCGCCTGATCCGCACCAGCGAGTCGCGCATCGCCGAGAATCGCGAACGGCTTGCCGGCCTCGAATCGACGATCGAACATCAACGCGCGCATGTCGCCGAATTGGAGGAACATTCGGCTCATCATCGCCGCCAGGTCGCCTCGCTAAGCGTGCGCACCAGCGACGTCGAAGAGCAAATGCAGGCCACGCGGGATGCCGCCGCCGCGGCTCAAATCCGCCATCGCCATATCGCGTCGCAATTGGCCGATCAGCAGCGGACGCTAACCGATCTGACAACCGAGCTCGATCAGGTTCGCAGCGAGAATGAGCAGCGCCGCACCGCACTCTTGGAAGAAACTCGCGCAGCCGCAACATTGGCCAACGAGATCGCGGCGCTCGAGTCGCAGTCGGCCGAGGCCCAAAAAAGCCGCGAAAACTGCCTGTCGCAGCGAGCGGAATTGGATTCCGACCGAACCCGGCTCGCCGCCGAATTGGACGAATTGAACGACCGCCACCAACGGCTGATCGATCAATTGTCGGTTCGGTCGGATGCACGCACCGCGGCGCGGAATCAATTGGTCGAAGTCCGCCGTCGGCAAGAATCCCATCAAGCCGAGCTGACGCGGTGGAAAGAGCGACTCACCACGGCCGTGGAACGGAACCGCATCCTGACAGAACTGGAAAGCCGTTTGGAGGGCGTCGGGGCCGGCGTGAAGCAAATGCTGGCGCTCGCCAGGCAGAATCCAGACGGGCCGATTGGCACGGTGCGCGGAATGTTGGCCGATCTGCTTCAGGTCGACGTGCCGATCGCGGCGCTCGTGGAATTGGCGCTCGGTGAGAAAGCACAGTATTTGGTGTTGGAGTCGGACAAGCGTCTCGGTGAACTTTCAACGACGGATCAATCTTTCGCGGGCCGTGCCGGATTCTTGCCACTCACGCCACCCTCCGCCACGACGGCCACGAAGGACCTCGACAAGCGAGCCGGCATCATTGGCCGCGCCGACCGTTTCGTCCGCGCTGCGGCCGAATACGGTCCGCTGATCCGTCATCTGCTGGGCCATACCTGGATCGTCGAAGATTTTACAACCGCGACGGAACTCTCCGAATCGACCGCGGGACGTGGTTTGCAGTTTATCACCGTTAGCGGCGAGCTTCTCGACACCGACGGCAGCCGCTCGGTCGGACCGCTGCAATCGGCGGCCGGATTGATCTCGCGCCGCAGCGAGCTTCGCGCCTTGGAACATCAACTCGTCGAGTTCAAGCGAAACATCGCGCAGCTCGAAGCGCTGGTGTCCAAGCTAGAGCAACAGGCGGCCCGCCACGACCGTGAGTTGACCGATGCAACCGCTCAGCATCAGCAAGTATCGGAACAATTGGCCGAGAGCCGGATGCGATTGGAAGCGGCAACCGGCCGGCAATCTCGCTTGGACGCGCGCCATGCCGCGTTGACGGCCGCTGCAAACGAAGCCGAGCGCCGCCTATCCGATTTGGCGGCGGCACTGACTTCGTCGCGGTCTCTGGCAGAGCAAAAAGCGGCTGCTCTGGCTCAGGCCGAACGCCGCATCCACGAAAACACTCGTCGGATCGCAGAGTTGGACGAAAGCCGCGAGCTTCGCAATCGCGAGACGATCTCGGCGAAAGTCGAATTGGCCCGCGGCGAGCAGCAACTCGATCATTTGCAAAACCAACTGCGGCAATTCTCGAACGACCGCGAGGAACGGCAACGCGCCTTGGCCGACAGCCGCGAGCAATTGTCGCGCTGCATCGACCGCATCCGCGAGGCCGAGACCCAAATCTTGTCGGCCGAGGCGGAATTGGCGGAGTTGTATTTGCAAAAAGAAGCATTCGGCGGCGAAACGATCGGCCACATCAATCTTCGTGAAACGCTTCGAGCCGAACGGACCGCGGCAGTCGACGAAGCCCAGCGTCGCCGAAATCGGGTCCGCAAATTGGAGGAAAAACTCCATAAACGCGAACTTGCCGCCGGTCAGCTTCTGCACGAACGAACCACTCTCGTCGACCGCCTCCGCGAAGACTACGGCATCAATCTAGCCGAATTGCCAGAACCGACCGCCGACGCCGGCCGGGGACTGGCTCATTTTGCGCTTTCCCGTGAGCAAAATGTGCCTGTCCCCCTTTCCGCGGCGCAGATTGCGAAACAACGAGCCGATGTCGAGCAGGAAATCGCCGACCTGCGCGGGCAACTGGCGAGCCTC
>Ga0182024_10024299_pt1 | contig 10779 bp, 7 predicted proteins | sample P32metaG_FD_120480 | JGI IMG/M metagenome (GOLD analysis project Ga0182024, IMG submission 120480) | Permafrost microbial communities from Stordalen Mire, Sweden - P3-2 metaG (Illumina Assembly) | ecosystem: Environmental > Terrestrial > Soil > Wetlands > Permafrost | place: Sweden: Stordalen...
CGATGTCGATGTCGTCGTTGCGGCGGCCGGCTCCGCGATAGACATAGATGTGGGCGTCGCTACGGACTTGGCCTCGGCCGGCGCAGCCGGCTTCGCCCGACGATCCGGCGCGGGCTCGCGTGCGGATTCTTTTGCCGGTGCTATTGCGGGCTCTTTTGAAGATTCTTGCGCCGCTTGCGTGTCGCCTGATGCGCTCGCGCGGCTCGTCCCATCGTGTATCCCGCTTTCGATCATGGCCAGGCGATCGACCACGTGCTCGACAGTGCCGTGCACGGCTTCGAGCGAATCCTGGGTACGCCGTTCGCTGCGTTTGATCTCATCGACGTCGCGCGCGATGGCGTCGACCGGCTTGCGCGGCGTGACTGCAGCCGCGACGCCGTTGCCGCCACGGATTTGATCGATATGCACCAGCAGATCGGCGATCCCGCGCTCGACCGCTGCAAGATTGCCGAACCGCGCGTCGGACGCGTCGAGCCGTTTGATCAGTTGGGCGATACGGTCTTCCAAAGCGCCGAGCGCGGCATGATCGGTATGGGTGAGCTGCACCCATTCGAGCTTTTCGATCAGTCCGGAGAGAAGCTTCTCCAGCTCGGCCGGCACGGCGCGGCCCGCTTCGTTCGAAGCGTTGAGGGCATTGGCGAGCGTATCGATGCGGCTCTCGAGCGCGGAAACCGCATGGCCGCTGGCCGCGCTAGTGGCGACAACGTCAACCTTGGCGGCGAGTAAACGCACGTCCTCCGCCACTTTGGTCAAGGTATCGTTTGAGGCGACATGGGAGACGATGCCGCGCAGCGTGCCGATGGCCGTCTCCAGCTGCTGCAGCGCCGCCGGATCTTCTTTGGCGATGATCAGATCGACCTTTTGCGACAGCGCCTTCACCGTGTCTTCGAAACCGACCAGATTCTCGGCCGGCGTCAGATTGCGCAGCGCATCGCGGACCTCCTTCAGCCCGCCCTCGATTCCGGCCAGCACACCCAAATCGATGCCTGATGCGCGGGATTGATCAAGCCGCTTTGCCAGCGCCTGCACTTCGGCTTCGAGCGATTGCACGGCGCGGCGCGGCAGCGCTTCCGTGAGCTGCTCCCGGATTTCCGCAAGGTCCTTGCGGAAGGATTTGACGACGTTTTCAAGGTCGCTCGACGGCCGCAGCGATTCGATCCGCGCCGTGATGCCGCGCAGCTGCTCCTCGAGATTGCTGATATCGACGGGCGGCTCCGCGACACGCTGCGCGCCGGCGGGCAATGGCGGAGGGGCCGCAGCGAGTGCCGGCTCCGGCGACGGCGCGACAGGAGCGGCGGCAGCCACGCGGCTAGCCGCGTCATCGCTGTAAAGCTGGCGTTGGCGCTGGGCAATCTCGGCGACGGCGTTGTCGACCGATACCAAGGGCCGATAATTGGGAGCGCGAATGCCGGAACGCGGGGGCGGCGGCTGATAAACGTGCGGCTGCGGCGCCGGAGCTCCGGTAAGCCGCGGGGCGTCGGTCTGCACCATGCGCTCGAGCTGCTGCGTCAGCCGGTCGAGGTGGGCGTGGACTTCGCCGAATTCCTCGCGGGCCAGCGCCGCTTCGCGCTCGATCTCGGCTTCGCCCTGGCGGCGTCGCGAGGTCAGTTCATCATGGTCATGGCCGTGGCGCGCGCCGCGGCGCGGCGGCGCCGGCTCATCTTCTTCGAGGCGCCCCCGGCGTCGGCGCGCGGGCCGATCGTCATGCCGATCGTCATAATGTGACTCGCGGGGATGGTTATGACGCGACTCGCGGCGCTTATCGTCGCGCCAAGCCTCGTTATCGTCGTCGTAATCAGCGGACCGCATCGGCTGGCCGTGATCCTCGTCGTCGTCCTGTCGGATCACGCTGTTCAGCCATTCCCCGACCGACACGCCGGAGCGGCGCGCGGCGTCGCGGGCGACTTCGCGCGTTTCTGGACGGAGGCCTCTCAGGTTCCACGGACCGCCGGATTTCATTGCGCGCCAAGCCACTCCGGGAGGAACGAGATGCCCCTGTATTGAGCTTGGGCTCGTTAACAGAAGAAGCGGAGGGCACCATCCCGTGTCCTCGGCACGGACTCTTCCGGATTAGCGTAAACAAGTCGTTAATGCGGCCGCGGCGGGCATTTTGCCGGGGTTCCCGCCATGCCGGCTGCCACGCAGAATCCCGCAAAATGGCCGTCGTGACAGCGTCGTGAATCAGTTAGTTTATGCGTCGATCCGCCACGAGCGGACACCGGGGAGGGGACGTCATGCCAAGCTACAAGGCGCCCGTCGACGACATGATGTTCCTGTTGAGCGACGTCTTCCATATCGATCGCTACAACAACCTGCCCGGCTTCGCCGAAGCCACGCCCGATCTCATCGAGGCGGTGCTCGGGGAGGCGGCAAAATTCGCCGAACAGGTGCTCACGCCGCTCAACCGCGTCGGCGATAAGGAAGGCTGCCGCCGCCACGACGATGGCTCGGTGACGACGCCCACAGGGTTTAAGGACGCCTATCGGAAGCTGATTGCCGGCGGCTGGCTCGGAATAGCGGCGCCCGCCGAGTTCGGCGGCCAGGGCCTGCCGATGGTGTTGGCGCAGGCGCTCAATGAGTTCCTCTGCTCGGCGAACATGGCCTTCGCCATGTATCCCGGTCTGACCGAGGGCGCCATCGCCGCGCTGCACACCCACGCGTCGCCGGAGCAGAAAGCGCTTTATCTGCCGAAGCTCGTCGCCGGACAGTGGTCCGGCACCATGAACCTGACCGAGCCGCAATGCGGCACCGATCTGGGCCTGGTGCGGACCCGGGCCACGCCGCAGGCCGACGGCAGCTATAAGATTTCCGGCACCAAGATCTTCATCTCCGCCGGCGAGCACGACCTCGTCGAGAACATCATTCATCTGGTGCTGGCGCGTATCGACGGCGCGCCGGCCGGCACCCGTGGCATTTCGCTGTTCATCGTGCCGAAATTTCTGCCCGATGCCGGCGGCGGTGTCGGGCCGCGCAACGCGGTATCGTGCGGCTCGATCGAAGAGAAGATGGGCATCCACGGCAATGCCACCTGCGTGATGAATTACGACGACGCCACCGGCTGGCTCATGGGCGAAGCCAATCGCGGTTTGCAGGCGATGTTCACGATGATGAACGAGGCGCGGCTCGGCGTCGGCGTGCAAGGCTTGGCGCTGTCCGAGGTCGCCTATCAGAATGCCGCCGCTTACGCCAAAGAGCGGCTCGCCGGCCGCGCCTTGACCGGCGCGAAATTTCCTCAGCTGCCCGCCGATCCGATCATCGTGCACCCGGACGTGCGCCGCATGCTGATGACGATGCGCGCCTTCAATGAGGCGGCGCGCGCATTGGTACTGTGGGTCGCTCTCAAGAGCGACGTCGCGCACCGCTCCGAGGACGCCAAAGAGCGGCAGGCGGCTGACGATCGCTTGAGCCTGATGACGCCGGTGATCAAGGGCGTGCTCACCGATGAGGGCTTCGCCAACACCGTATTGGCGCAGCAGATTTTCGGCGGACACGGTTACATCGCCGAGCACGGCATGGAGCAGTTCGTGCGCGATGCGCGCATCGCCATGCTGTACGAAGGCGCCAACGGCATTCAGGCGCTCGACCTGGTCGGCCGGAAGCTGCCGAAAGACGGCGGTCGCGCCTTGCAGGCTTTCTTCGCCGAAGTGACCGCCTACATCAAGGAGCGGGGCGGCGTTGTCGGCATGGCGCCCTTTGTGACGCCGCTTAATCAGGCGCTCGGCGAATTGCAGCAGGCGACCATGTGGTTCTTGCAGAATGCGGTGGGCAATCCCGATAATGCCGGCGCCGGCGCGACTGACTATATGCTCCTCTTTGGCCTGGTCGCACTCGGCTATATGTGGTGCCTGATCGCCGAGGCGGCCATGGCCAAAACCGGGGCCAAAATCGAGGCCAAGGCGAATGGAGGGGACGGCGCGGCGGGACGGATGGCGGAGCGGCTGACCACCGGCCGCTTTTTCATGGAACGGGTGCTGCCGGCGGCGGCGACGCATCTGGCGCGCATCAAGGCCGGGGCCGCCTCGACCATGGAATTGCCGGCCGAGGCTTTCTAGCTATTCGACAGAGTGCTCAATGCGCCTGCAGTGACGATTGAGAGGAATTCATGCCCGACGCCTTCATCTACGATCATGTGCGCACCCCGCGCGGCCGCGGCAAGGTCGATGGCTCGCTGCACGAAGTGACCGCGCTCAATCTCGCCAGCCAGGCGTTGCGCGCCATCAAGGACCGCAACCATCTCGACACCGCTCTGGTCGATGACGTGGTCATGGGCGTGGTCGATCCGGTCGGCGAAGCGGCGGCCGATATCGCGCGCACCGCGGCGCTGGTTGCCGGCTACGGCAATGAAGTTCCTGGCGTTCAGATCAACCGCTTCTGCGCCTCCGGCCTCGATGCGGTGAATTTCGCCGCGGCGCAGATCATGTCCGGCCAGCAGAATATGGCGGTCGGCGGCGGCGTCGAATCGATGAGCCGCGTCGGCATCGGCGCGGCCGGCGGCGCCTGGGCGGTCGATCCGTCGATCGCGGTTGCGCATTATTTCCTGCCCCAGGGAATTTCTGCGGATCTTATCGCCACCAAATACGGTTTCTCGCGCGACGACGTCGACGCCTATGCGGTGGAAAGCCAGCAGCGCGCGGCTGCGGCGTGGGACGATGGCCGCTTCAACCACTCGGTCGTGGCGGTGAAGGACGTCAACGGCCTGACGATTCTGGCGAAGGACGAGCACATGCGGCCGGAGACGACCATGCAGTCGCTGGCCGCGCTGAAGCCTGCCTTCGTGCAGATGGGTGAACTGGGAGGCTTCGATGCCGTCGCCATCCAGGCGCATCCCGAAGTGGAATACGTCAATCACGTCCATCACGCCGGCAATTCCTCGGGCATCGTCGACGGCGCGGCGGCGGTTCTGGTCGGCAACAAGGCGGCCGGGGAAAAGAGCGGTTTAAAGCCGCGCGCGCGCGTGCGCGCTTTCGCCAATATCGGCTCCGATCCGGCGCTGATGCTGACCGGTCCGGTCGACGTCACCAAGAAAGTGCTCAAGACCGCCGGCATGACGCTTGCCGACATCGATCTGTTCGAGATCAACGAGGCCTTCGCCTCGGTGGTGTTGCGCTATCTGCAGGCCTTCGATCTCGATACGGCCAGAGTCAACGTCAACGGCGGCGCCATCGCGCTCGGCCATCCGCTCGGCGCCACCGGCGCGATGATCCTCGGCACGCTGATCGACGAAATGGAGCGGCGCAATGTTGCGACCGGGCTGGTCACGCTCTGCATCGGCGCCGGCATGGGCACCGCCACCATCATCGAGCGGGTGTGAGCGAATGCCCAAGATCGATATCGCCAAAGTGCCGGCGCAGCCGATCGCGTCCTACCCGAAGGAATTCGCAGCCGTCATCTCCGGCCGCGAGAAGCAGCGCATCGGCGATGTCGCGGGGCTGACTCAGTTCGGCGTCAACATCACGCGCATCAAGCCGCATTCGGCTTCGGCGCTACGGCATGCTCATGAGAACGAAGACGAATTCATTTTCATGCTTGACGGCGAGCTGGTGCTGCACGAGGACGACGGCGAGATCCTGCTCAAGCCGGGCGACGCCGCGGGATTCAAGGCCGGCAGCGGCGTGGCGCATTGTCTGATCAATCCCACCGACCGTGACGCGGTCTATTTCGAAGTCGGCACGCGCGCCAAGAGCGAGCGCGTGCAATATCCCGACGTCGACTTCGTCATGGAACGCGACGAGAATGGCCGCCGTTTCTTCCGTAAATCCGGCGAGCCGATCGGGAATTGAGCGGCCATGCCGAAGATCGACATTGCCAATGTTCCGGTCGATACGCGCACGGGCTATCCGAAGCCCTTCGATCGCGTGGTGATCGGCCGCGAACGCAGGCGGCTCGGCAACGCTGTCGGCCTCGACCAGTTCGGGGTCAATCTGACGACGCTAAAGCCCGGCGCGGCGTCCGCGCTGCGGCACTGGCACGAGAAAGAAGATGAGTTCGTCTATATTCTGGAAGGCGAAGTGATGCTGATCGAGGATGGCGGCGAATGCGTCCTCAAGCCCGGCGATGCCGCCGGCTTCAAGGCGAACAACCGCAACGGCCATCAGCTCGTCAACCGCGGCAGTCGCGACGCGGTTTATCTCGAGATCGGCACGCGCTCCGAGCACGAACGCGTCGACTATCCCGGCGTCGACCTGATGGTCGTGCGCGACGACAAGGGCATGCGTTACACCCACAAGAACGGCGAACCGTATGACTGAGAGCAAGCCGACCTTCACCAATTTCACGCTCGACATCGACGGCGACGGCATTGCGCTCGTCACCTGGAATGCGCCGGGCCGCACGATGAACGTCATCGATGTCAAAGTGATCGAGGAGCTGTCGGCTATCGTCGAGGAGCTGGCGACCGACGGTGCCGTCAAGGGCGTGGTGATCGCATCGGGCAAGGACACGTTCTGCGCCGGCGCCGATCTGACGATGCTGGAAGCCTTGAGCCGCACCTTCGCCGAACTCGCGGCGTCACAGGGCGCGGAAGCGGCGAATGTAAGATTGTTCGAAGAGAGCCGCAGACTGTCGCTGCTGTATCGCCGCATCGAGACCTGCGGCAAGCCATGGGTGGCGGCGATCAACGGCACCGCGGTCGGCGGCGGATTCGAGCTGACGCTGGCCTGCCATCACCGCATCGCCGCCGACAACGGGCGAACCCGGCTCGGTCTTCCCGAGATCAAGATCGGTCTGTTTCCGGGCGCCGGCGGCACGCAGCGTATCGCGCGCATGCTGCCGCCCTCTGACGCGCTGCAATTTTTGCTCAAGGGCGATCAGTTGCAGCTCAATCGCGCCAAGGCGATGAAGCTCATCGACGCCGTGGTTCCGCAAGGCGATTTGATCAAAGCGGCAAAAGACTGGATCAAATCAAGCGGCACGGTCAAGGCGCCGTGGGACGTCGACGGCTTCAAATTGCCGGGCGGCCCGGTCTATTCCAAAGCCGGCATGATGGTGTTCCCGCCGGCGAACGCCATCTATCGCCGTGAGACCTACGACAATTATCCGGCCGCGCGCGCCATCATGCAGGTCGTCTATGAGGGCCTGCAGCTGCCGATCGACCAGGCGCTGCGGGTCGAGTCGCGCTGGTTCGCCAAAATCCTGCGTTCGCCGGAAGCGGCGGCGATGATCCGCTCGCTGTTCGTCTCGCTGCAGGAGCTGAACAAGGGGGCGCGGCGGCCGGTCTTGCCGGCGCAGCCGCTGAAGAAGATCGGCGTGCTCGGCGCCGGATTCATGGGCGGCGGCATCGCTTATGTCAGCGCGCTTGCCGGGCTGGAGGTCGTGCTGATCGACCGCGATCCGGAAACCGCGGAAAAGGGCAAGGCGCATTCGCAGAAGCTGATGAGCGATCAGGTCAATCGCGGACGCGCCACGACCGCCGACCGCGAAACGGTGCTGGCGCGCATCCATCCGACCGCCGATTACGTCGCATTGAAGGGCTGCGACCTTGTCGTCGAAGCCGTGTTTGAGGATCGCAAGGTCAAGGAAGAGGTGATCTCGCGCGCGCAGAACGTGCTCGGCGATCAGGCCATCTTCGCATCCAACACCTCGACACTGCCGATCTCTTCGCTGGCGGCCGCATTCAAGGATCGCGCCCGCTTTATCGGCATCCACTTTTTCTCGCCGGTCGAGCGCATGATGCTAGTCGAGATCATCATGGGCAAGGAGACCGGCGACATGGCGCTCGCCACCGCGCTTGATTACGTGCGCGCGATCCGCAAGACGCCGATTGTCGTCAACGATTCGCGCGGCTTCTATACGTCGCGGGTGGTCGGCACCTACATCCGCGAAGGCCATTTGATGCTGACCGAAGGCGTGCCGGCGGCGATGATCGAGAATGTCGGCCGCATGGCCGGCATGCCGGTCGGACCGCTGGCGCTCACCGACGAGGTCGCCGTCGATCTGGCGTGGAAAATCCTCAAAGCTACCGAGGCCGATCTCGGCGTCAAGATGATCGATCTCAAGCAGAAGGCGCTGCTCGAGGAAATGGTGGAAAAGCGCGGACGCCTCGGCCGCAAGAACGGCAAAGGTTTTTACGATTATCCGTCGAATGGGCCGAAACGGCTCTGGCCGGAGCTCGCCGAGCTGCAGCCGAAAAGGCTCGATCCCGACGGTATCGATATTGCCGTCCTGGAGCGCCGGCTGCTGGCGATTCAGGCGCTCGAATCCGCCCGCTGCATCGAAGAGCAGGTCGTCACCGACGTGCGCGAAGCCGATGTCGGCTCGATCCTGGGCTTCGGTTTTGCACCTTTCACCGGCGGCACGATTTCCTATATCGACGGCATGGGCGTCCAAGCCTTTGTCGATCTGTGCAACGGCCTCGCCAAGGACTATGGCGAGCGTTTCAAGCCGTGCAAGCTGCTCAACGACATGGCGAAAAAGGGCGACACCTTCTACCGCCGCTTCCCGCCGCCGCAGCGCGCGGCGGTCGCCAAAGCGTCATGAGTGCTGCATTGCCCTCCCACGCTTCCCGCGTATAAGGTCGCGGCCGATTTTTTTCCGGGACCCTGCATGGCGCGTGATCAAGTCGACCTGACGCCGATCGAGCGGCGCGACGATCTCGTGCACTGGCTTGCGCAGGGCGCCAAACCCAAATCGCAATTCCGTATCGGCACCGAGCACGAGAAGTTTGTCTTCACGCGGGAGAACCACCGGCCGGTGCCCTACGAGGGACGCCGCGGCATTCGCGCGCTGCTCGAAGGCATGCAGCACCTGCTCGGCTGGCAGCCGATCACGGAGGGACCGAACATCATCGGGCTCTTCGACATCCCCGGCGGCGGCGCTATCTCGCTGGAGCCCGGCGGTCAGTTCGAGCTGTCCGGCGCCCAGGTCGAATGCGTGCATCAGACCTCGAGCGAACTGATGGCGCACCTGGCGCAGGTGCGCGAAGTGGCCGAGCCGCTGCACATCGGCTTTCTCGGCGCCGGCTTTTCGCCGAGTTGGACGTTGTCGGAAATCCCGAAAATGCCGAAGGGCCGCTACAAGATAATGACCGAATATATGCCGAAGGTCGGCAAGCTCGGTCTCGACATGATGTACCGCACCTGCACGGTGCAGACCAATCTCGATTTCTCTTCCGAAGCCGACATGGTCAAGAAGCTGCGTGTCTCGGTCGCGCTGCAGCCGGTGGCGACGGCGCTGTTCGCCAACTCGCCGTTCACCGAAGGCAAGCCGAACGGCTATCTGTCGTACCGCTCGGAGATCTGGCGCGATACCGACAATGCGCGCGCCGGCATGCTGGCTTGGGCGTTCGAGCCCGGCATGAGCTTCGAGCGCTGGGTCGATTATGCGCTCGATGTGCCGATGTATTTCGTCAAGCACGGCGACGAATATGTCGACGCCTCCGGACAATCGTTCCGTGACCTGTTGGCGGGTAAATTGCCGGCGATGCCCGGGGTGCGCGCCACGATCTCGGATTGGGCGAACCACCTGAGCACGATCTTCCCGGAGGTGCGCCTCAAGCGCTATCTTGAAATGCGCGGCGCCGATTCCGGCTCGCTGCCGAACCTGCTGGCGCTGCCGGCCTTCTGGGTCGGCATTCTTTATGACGATAGCAGCCTCGATGCGGCCTGGGATCTGGTCAAAGGCTGGAGCGCCGAAGAGCGTCAAAAGCTCCGCGACGCCGTGCCGAAGCAAGGTCTCGCGGCGACACTTGGCGGCCGCACCGTGTTTGAGATCGCAAACGACGTTCTCAAGCTGGCGCGCGCCGGGCTGGCGCGCCGCAACTGCCTCGATGCCGGCGGGCAGGACGAGACCTGCTATCTTGAAGTCCTGGAAGATCGTCTGGCGCGCGGCACCACGCCGGCGCAGGAGCTGCTCGATAAATTCCACGGCCCGTGGGGCGGCTCGGTCGATCCGATCTATGCCGAAGAGGCGTATTGAGGAAGCGCTTAAGGCCTCTCATTTCGCGCAACCTCATTGATCCACGTCGTAGAGCCGTTTTGCCTCGGTAAGCGCCGCGTTGCAGGCGGATGCGTTGCCGGCAGCGTCCGCCTTGCGGGCAGCCTTGAGCGCGGCGTCAGCTTGTTTGCGGCCAATCTGTTGGGCCTGCTCGACGTCCTCCGGCGTTGGCTGGTGATGCAACTGCGCACCGAGCGTTTGCGAAAAGGTAGGGCCGCTCTTCGGGCCCGGCGGAATGGAGCGGACTTGCTGCTCGAGTGCGGTGATCTGCGCCGTGCACGGACCGCTATGGGCTACGCCAGCGCTGGCGAGCAATGCCGCGGCAGCCGTGCCGAAAAGGAGGCCGCCCGCGACGGAGCGGTTGAAAAATCTGCCGGCGCAGCGGTCAACGCCGTTCATTGCGGCCTCCGAGGCCCCAGCATATGCCAGTTTAAGTTCCAAGTTCCAGAGCGGTTTGGACCCTGATCAAATCCTCTTTGCGGCCATACGTACTGTTCCGACAGCCGAATTTACTGCTTGTTCATAGTGCCGAGGTCGGACGGACGGCAAATTCGACGGCGCAAAATATCTATTTTTTCGGCAACCCCGCTGTTTTGATTCTATTTTTACATCTCGTTGGCAGAATCCGGTCTATGACCAAAAGCGCGACCACGGAAGTGCAGCGCCAACATGCAGAGCGGCAGCTGTTCACCGCCCGCCGGGCATTGACTCACCTTGTCGAAATGTACGACAGCGGTCAGTGGCGGCATTACTACAAAAAGGAAGAAGCCTTTGCCGACGCGGTGCGCGAAGCGCGGCACGTCGTCGAGCAATGGACCGACATCGTCAACCAGATCGGCGGCGGCGCAG
>Ga0182024_10024300_pt1 | contig 10779 bp, 7 predicted proteins | sample P32metaG_FD_120480 | JGI IMG/M metagenome (GOLD analysis project Ga0182024, IMG submission 120480) | Permafrost microbial communities from Stordalen Mire, Sweden - P3-2 metaG (Illumina Assembly) | ecosystem: Environmental > Terrestrial > Soil > Wetlands > Permafrost | place: Sweden: Stordalen...
AAGGGCGGCAGGTCGCGGCAGGTCGCTCTTTAAGCATTGGCGACGCCTTCAGGGCGACATTTACTTGCCGGGATGACACCAGCTTCGATTGCAACCTCATTGCTCGCGATCATAGAAACGCGCAATTTACGGGTCTCTCGAAAAGGAAGGAATTTGAGGGACGGCGAGCCAGCGAGGGGATCATCGCTGAACGCGCGGAGAACGCCTCTCGAAACTCACTCTCGATTCCCACCTCTCAAAAGGTCGCAGACCCCATGAGTTTCGAGCGGGGCGTGATCAAGATTTCCGGCCGGGATACTGCGCGCGCCCGCGTCCATCTGGGGCCTGCCCCTACCCCTCGCTTTTTATTCTTGATAACAGATTTTATCAAGAGTACGATTAGAAGAAACACGGGGCGGGGGGACCATGAACGACGACGCCACGACCGACCAGCTTCCGACCGAAATCTTACCCGCCGACCGGCTGTTGACGGCCGCCGAGTTCCAAAAACTCGCGGACGTGCCGCCCGAGGTCGAATGGTTCGCCAACCTCAGCAATCCGAACACCCGCCGCGCTTATGAGGCTGCGGTGAAGGACTTCATGCGCTTCGCCGGCATCCGGCGGCCGGAGGAATTCCGCATCGTGACCCGCGCGCACCTGATCGCTTGGCGCGACGAGCTGCGCCGGCGCGAACTCGGCGGCGCGACGATCCGGCATCGGCTGGCGTCGGTCGCCTCGCTGTTCGAATATCTCTGTGAGAAAAACGCCGTCACCCACAACCCGGTCAAGGGCATCGAGCGACCGCGCACGGAGAGCGGCGAAGGCAAGACGCCGGCGATCGGCGACCACCAGGCGCGCAAGCTGCTCGAAGCGCCGGAGGCGGACACGATCAAGAGCAAGCGCGACCGTGCGATCCTTTCAACCCTATTGTTCCATGCGCTGCGGCGCGAGGAGCTGTGCAAGCTGAAGGTCAAGGATTTTCGGCACGCGCGCAAAGGCGTGCCGCACCTGAAAGTTTCCGGCAAGGGTGGCAAGACGCGCTATCTGCCGCTGCATCCCGGCACCCATGGGCTGATCAACGACTACCTCGACGCCGCCGGTCACGGCCTCGACGAGGCCGGCGCGTTGTTCCGGCCGGTCCGCAACAACCGCACCGGCCGATTGGAGGACGCGATCACCGCGGACGGCGTCTATCGATTGGTGCGGCGTTATTCGGGGCAGCTGGGGTTTTTGATCGGCGCGCATGCGCTACGCGCGACCGCGGCCACCAACGCGCTCGATCACCAGGCCGACATCGCCAAGGTGCAGGAATGGCTCGGCCACGCCAATATCTCCACCACGCGCATCTATGATCATCGACGCACGCGGCCGGAGGACAGCCCGACGTTCAAGGTCGCTTACTGATGGCGATGAGGAGACGAGCCTCGATGAGGCGAAGCGAGGGGCGATTTCACGCTGTCGGGAGCCGCGAGTTGGTGGTCTTCCGTCGATAAGTTCCCGCGTAGCGCACATGCGACACGCGCGAGAACCTTTGCGAGGTGCTGGGAATCCACCCCGTCCGCTGCCATCATGAGCCGAACCATCGAGTCTTCGAGCAACTCCATGTAATCCTGGAATTCCGGCACGACAGATATCCTTCTAGAGCAAGCAGGAATCCGCGACTACAAGGCTCAATGACTATTTCCTGCGACATGATTGAATTCGATGAGAACTGTGAGGCCGAGTGCGATCGTCGCCGCAGTGAGTTTCGCGTCGACATGCCACTCGAACATGATGGCGGGCGACCACGAACACCGCCGGGTAAGGGCTAATCCCCTCGCCCATGTCGCTGAATTTCATGCTCAAGACCTCCCGCGGCGCTCGCGCTTCCTTCGCGCAGGTGCACCGTTTCGGGTTTGACGCCGCGCGCCACGACCTCGTCGCCGAAACCGAATTGGCGATAGAATTCGAGCGTCCGGGCATGCACGCCCATGGCCCGCGAGTGTTCGCCCCTTCGCATTGGAAACGAGTCTGAAAAACGGTCGGCCCTGCACCTGCAATCAGAATCGGAGTAGAGATCATCATCTTGTTTCCTTCTTTGAACAGCGCTAATCTAGAGTTTGCCGAGCGGCTCATTCCATCCGGGAGCGGAAGAAAAGCGCGGAGCCGGTCAGTGTCACGCCCGCGATCAAGACGAGCGGCCAAAGATTGGCGAACACGTCGCTAGCGCCCATGCCTTTCAGGAACAGCCCTTCGACGATAATGAGGAAATGCTTGAGCGGATCGACCTGGGCAACGACCTGCAACCACGGCGGCATGTTGTCGACAGGACTGGTGAAGCCGGAGAGCAAAATCAGCGGGACCACTGACAGGAACATACCGAGGAACGCCTGCTGCTGCGTGCGCGACAGGATCGAGATGAAGAGGCCTACACCGACGAGCGCGACCAGGTAGAAGAACAGCGCAACATAGAAGAGCAGCACCGAGCCCCGGAAGGGGACCTGGAAAACGAGCGGAATCAGGACTAGAAAGACCGTTGCATTGAAAGTGCCGAGCAGCACGGCCGGGATGATCTTCCCGGTCATGATTTCCCAGGTTCGCATCGGCGAGACCATCAGCTGGTCGAAGGTGCCGAGTTCCCGTTCGCGCGCGATCGATTGCCCCGTTACCGACAAAACCGAGAGCGCCGCCAGCGTGACGATCAGGCCCGGCATGGTGAACCACATGTAGTCGAGGTTGGGGTTGAACCAATTGATGACCTCGGTGGCACCTCCGTCGCTGCTCTGCGCCGCCGAAGAGGACCTCAGCTCCGCGCCAAAGCCGCCGATGATCTGGCCGACATAGCCATTTACAATCTGGGCGGCGTTCGAGCGGCGGCCGTCATAGACCATCTGGACGGTCGCCGGCCGCCCTGCCGCAACGTCGCGTGAGAAGCGATCATCGAGGCTGACGACGCCGATGACCTGGCCGTTATTGAGCGCATCCCTGACCTCATTGGGCGATCCGAGCGGTACGATCTCCTTGACGTTGGGGCTCCTGGCAACCCGCTCTATCAACTCCTGCGAATAGCCGGCACGGTCACGGTCGTAGACGCCGAGGTCGATATTCTTGACCTCCAGCGTCGCGGCGAACCCGAACAAGGCGAGCTGGAGGATCGGCGGCGCGATCAAAGTGATGCGCCCACGCGGATCACGCAGGAGCGCCCAGAGCTCCTTGATCGTCATCGCGACAACGCGCCTCCAGGCTGTTGAGGTCATGCAATCCTCCGCTTGGTCGCGCGCCAAGTCAGCACAAAATAGAAGACACCGAAGCCAAGCATCACGGCGATACCCCGCCCGAACAGGCCCCACAGGTCGCCGGCAAGGAACACGCTTTGCAGGAGCGGCATCAGGTAGCGCACTGGCACCGCATAAGTGATCAGCTGAATGATCCACGGCATCGAGCTGATTTCGAACAGAAAGCCAGAAAGCAGGAGCGCCGGCAGGAAGGCCGTGAGAAGTGCTATCTGGCTGGCGACAAACTGGTTCTTGGTCGCAGCCGAGATGAACAGTCCCTGGCCGAGCGCGGGCAACAGGAACGCCGAGACGATCAGGAACAGCGCGAGAGGCGAGCCACGGAACGGGACGCCGAATATCGTCACCGCGAGCACGGTGCAGATCACCGCCGAGCCGACGCCCAAGAGGTAATATGGCACGACCTTGGTGACGATCAGTTCGGCCATGGTGATCGGCGTCGCCATGATCGACTCCATCGTGCCGCGCTCCCACTCTCGCGCGACGACGAGCGCAGTGAGCAACGTGCCGATCATCGTCAGCACGATCGCCACCGCGCCCGGTACGAGGAAGAAGCGCGAGGTGAGCTCGGGGTTGAACCAGTAGCGATCGACCAGCTGGATCGCGGGCGTCGCGCCGCCCTGGCCGCGCTCGGCGGCGCGCCCCGCCGCCCAGTTCATGCGCACGCCCTCTGCATAGGCGGCCGCAAAGCTCGCGGTGTTCGGGATCGAACCGTCGGCGATCACATGGATGGAACCACCGCCGTCCGCGACTTGTCGGCCAAAGTCTTGCGGGATGACGACAATGCCGCGCACCCGGCCGGAGACGAGCGCCTCCTTCAAAGGCGCAACGCTGTTGGTGGTCGTGACCTCAAACCAGCGCGAGCGCTGGAAGTCGGTCGTAAGGCTCAGCGACGCTTCGCTGGTATCGAGGACGGCGAGGCCGATCTTGGTGCGCGCGGTATCGAGGTTCACCGCATAGCCGAACAGGAACAGCAGAAGCGGCGGAAGCACGAAGGCGATGAGAAGGGTCGACGGATCGCGCATAATTTGGCGCGTCTCTTTGAGCATCATCGCTAAGAGACGGCGGGGCGAGAAACCGCTCATGCCGCCTTCCTCGCGTCATTGGCGTCACTTTTGACGGCCACTTGCAGCAGTGTAGCGAAGGCGTCTTCGAGCGTCGGATCGTCGCCTGCGCCCGCCTCGCGCGCCTGCGCTTTCAACTCATCTGGACTACCCTGCGCGATCTCCTTGGCGCGATAGATCAGCATGATGCGGTCGCAATATTCGGCCTCATCCATGAAGTGCGTCGTAACGAGGACGGTGACGCCCTTTTCGACGAGGCCGTTGATGTGGGTCCAGAACTCGCGCCGCACGAGGGGGTCGACGCCCGAGGTCGGCTCGTCGAGGAACAGCACGGGCGGCTGATGAAGCACCGCACAGGCGAGCGCCAGCCGCTGCTTGAAGCCAAGCGGCATACCGCCGGCGTTCTGCTGCACATAGGGTTGAAGGTTGAAGACCTCGACCGCTTGATCGATAGCCTGCTTACGTTGCGCGCCTCCGAGCCCATAAGCGCCCGAGAAGAAGTCGAGGTTCTGGCGCACCGAGAGATCGCCATAGAGCGAGAATTTCTGCGCCATGTAGCCGAGTGACTGGCGCGCATCGGCCCTAGCCGTCCGCAGGTCGAACCCGGCGACGCTGCCGGTGCCTGGGTCGGCGTCAGCAATCCGCAGAGCATCTTGAAGGTCGTCGACTTGCCTGCGCCGTTCGGACCGAGCAGGCCGAAAATTTGACCGCGCCGCGCTTCGAAGCTTATGTCGTCGGCCGCCGTGAAATCCCTAAAACTCTTGGTCAGACCCTCGGCGACGATGACCGGTGTGTCGCTGTCGGGCACGGCGGCGTAATTCTCTGCGAGCCTACTTGTGCCCGGCGGGCCGCCGCCCAGGATTTCGACGAAGGCGTCCTCGAAACGTGGCTTGACCGGCTTTGCTTCGCTCGCGAGGTCGCGAAGCAGTTCCGTGTCGGGTTTTCCCTCCTTCATCACGAGCCGCACCGAAGCGCCCTGGATGACGCCGTCCAGAACGCGCTTGCCGTCGAGCACGCGCCGCAGTAGGGGCCGGCGCTTGTCGGGCGCGACTGGAACGCGAAACACCCTTCCGTCGACCTTGGAGGACAGGTCGTCGGGCGCGCCGGAGAACAAGAGCTTGCCCTCGTGCAGCAAATAGACGGCGTCGCAGCGCTCCGCCTCGTCAAGATAGGCCGTCGACCACAGCACGCCGACGCCCTCGCCGATCAGACCCTTGACCATCGACCACAGCTCGCGGCGCGACACCGGATCGACCCCGACGCTCGGCTCGTCGAGCAACAGGAGCCTCGGTTGCTTGATCAGCGCGCATGCCAGGCCGAGCTTCTGCTTCATGCCGCCCGAGAGCTTGCCCGCGAGCCTTGTCTCGAAGCGCTTCAGATCGGTGAAGTCGAGCAGCTTGTCGAAACTCGCTTGCCGCTCCTTGCCAAGGAGGCCGCGCAGGTCGGCGTAGAGATCGAGGTTCTCGCGGACGGTCAGGTCTTCATAGAGTCCGAAGCGCTGCGGCATGTAGCCGATTTCGGAACGATCGGCATCGAGCGCCGGGCGGCCGAGGACGATGACATCGCCGGCGTCGGGTTCGATCAGGCCGGCGAGGATGCGGATCATCGTCGTCTTACCCGCGCCGTCTGGGCCGACAAGACCGGTCATCCGACCGGCGTCGATCACGAGATCGACGCCATCAAGCGCCGCCGGTCCGTCCTTGACGAAACGCTTGGTCACGCCCTTGGCGCTGGCGACGGGCTCGGCCATCGTCACTCCTTGCGGGCGGTGCGCGCGCCGGACACCCGCACCGTGACCGGCTGTCCCTGACGTAGCGCGTCGTCGGGATCGGTGACGATCACCCGGATGCGGTAGACAAGATCGGTGCGCAACTCGTGCGTCTGGACGGTCTTGGGCGTGAACTCGGCGGTCGGCGCGATGTAGCCGATCGTGCCGTGATAGACCTTTGCGTTGCCGTCGGCGGTTACCTCGACGGCCATGTCGGGGGAAATGCGCGACAGGTCCGCCTCATCGACATAAGCCCGTATGCGCATCGGGCGGTCGATTGTCAGGGTGAGGACCGTTTCGCCCACCTGAACGATCGCACCGGGCTCACGAGCGCGCGTCAGGATCACCCCGTCGTTAGGGGCGTGAAGTTCGGCGTCGGCGATGTCTGTGCAGGTTTTGTCGCGCTGCGCCAACGCCTGGGCGCGCTGTGCCTGAGCCGCCTTGATATCCTCAACCCGCGCCCCGGCATGCTGGAGCGACAACGCCTCATCGGCGGATCGAAGCTGGGCTTGCAGCGCGAGGAACTTCGAGCGCGCCAAATCGAAATTGGCCCTACTGGTGGCGCCGTTCGAGACCATCGACGTGTTTCGATCAAATTCCTGCTTCGCGTTGACGAGTTGCGCGCTTAGTTCGGCGACCTTCGCGTCGGCCTGCGCTACGTCCTGAGGCCGGTTGCCGTTGACCGATTTTTCAAGCTGCGCCGACATATTGTCGACCTGCGCACTGTCCGCAGCGAGCTGGTCGCGCAGCGGTTGTGTGTCGATTGCGGCGAGGCGGTCGCCCGCCTTGACATGCGCCCCTTCCTCGAACGCGATCTCGGCAATGCGGCCGCCGACCCGGAAGCCGAGATCGACCTGCCGGATATCGACATTGCCGTTGAAGGGGAGTTCGTCTGATGGCTTAGCCGCGAAAAAGCCGAAGCCGCGCGTGAACACCGCCGCGCCCCCGACGAGGAGAATGATCACGACGATGGCGACGACGATGATGCGGCGGCGGCTCATGAGCGGCCGTCCCGTTCGAGATCGATCAGAACCGCGCGCGTATGCGCCAACACGGCCTGTCGGACGATCTCAACCTCGCGCGGACCGACGATTTCCCAGCCTGTAATTCGAAAAAGCGTCGCCCGGGCAAAGCGGAAGGCGAAGACCTGCCCCATTGCGGATGTTGGCGGTGAAGAAATCGAGGAACCGCAGCGCGGCGTGCTCGCCGGCGTCGGCGATCAGCTTCGGAAGCGTCGGCGATGCGACGCGCGCCGCCACGATCGTCGTCGGCTCGATCAGCGCGAGCGCCTGCCCTGGCTCGTCCGGCCCGACGTCCTCGAATTTGATCCCCATGCCCCCCCGTGCTTCTCGTTTTCGGCCGCCGCGCCCCCTGCTCTCGGCGTTGCACGCCAGCGTCCCATAAGGACGTTATGGGACGCTATCAAAAGAGAGCAGGGAGGGCTGGGCAGGAGTGAACGCCAGCGATAACAAGTTGAACTACTCACGAGTTGGGGGAGGGCGGGTCATGGGAAAACCGGAATATCTTCTGCTCTTGAAAAGAGGGAGCATTCATTGGAATAACTGGCGCGCTACGCAACCTGCCCCTCCCCCTGCAAAAGAGCAACGCCTCAAACACCCGGTTACGAGCAAAACGGTCGACGAGGCGTTGTCTGAAATGTCGCGAGGTCCTCAACAGTTGGACCTAACCGATTTGACTCTTGATGGTATATTCCTTTCCATGGTCAATTGTAACAACGTGAATCTCACCATGACAACCTTGCGGGGAGCGTATTTGGCTGACGGAGACTTCTCCTCGGCAAATATGACTAAGGTAGACCTTGGCCAGGCAGAGCTGAGGGATGCAATTTTTGTGAAAGCCAATTTGACAGAAGCAAACCTCTCCGGTGCAAAAATAGTTCCCGGAGCTAATTTCAATGCCGCCAATTTAACAAGCGCAAATTGTCAGGGGATAGACCTGCAAGACGCAGATCTCCGAGAGACCAACCTGACGCTCGCAAATCTTAGTGACGTAAATCTTACCAGGGCCGATCTGCGAGGAGCAAAATTATGGGGAGCGACATTGGACGGTGCCAAACTAGCGGAATCAAGGCTCGATGACGCCAACTTAACTCATGTAAGTTGGGACATAAGGCGTATGAGTGGCCGATATCGAGGTATCAGAGGTTTGGATTCCTGCTATGGAAACGCTCTGTTCAAACGTGCTGCGGCAGATCAAGATTATCTAGATACATTAAAACATAGCGTTCGGTTTTCATTGTGGGGTAGCTTGTTGTTTTGGATATGGGGATTACTGGACTATGGACGAAGTCTATGGCGTGTAACGCTTATAGCAGCTGCAATTGGTGCTAGCTATGGAGCAATTTACAGTCATTGGCCATATTTAATCGATTATACGCAAAGCGTTTCGAGCAAATTCACACCGTACTATTTTTCTATAGTCACTTTTACAACGCTTGGCTTTGGCGATGTTAAGCCAGCCAGCGATACGGGAGAGATATTGGTGTGTAGCGAAGTAATTCTAGGGTATGCGACGCTAGGAGTCCTACTATCCGTGTTAGTGGAAAAACTGGCGCGGCGGAGTTAGCTGATTGTCCAAAGGGTTTGAGCATCCCCGAGATGGCCTCGCGCGATAGGGTAACAAGAACTGCCTGCGGGCTTTCAATGGAAGCACCCCATGCCGAACCGTGACGGTCGGTGTCGTTTGCGACAACGAGAATGGCCCGCTCGACTTGCGTCCCTAAGCTACGCTATTCGCCGGACGAGGAAGCTCTTTCCTCCATCCACCGTGGAAGCCACGCCAGTTCGGACTAACGCTTGCAAAATCGCGATGATTTTCCTTTCCGCGCTTTTCCCCTGCCTGAAACCCGCCGCCAGAGTTGCGGGTGTTATCGAACCGGACGCCGACAAAAGCGCCGCCGCGACCGCGCTCGCTTGATCGATGGGTGAAGTCGGGAACAGCGGCTTCTCGGATCTCGTCGGCAATACGATGAGTTCCATCTCTTCGGTTTCGCCGCTCGCGCGGCGGCTCGCGCTGACCTGGTAGTCGGGCCGCAGCCAAAGCGGTTCGCTAGCCTTCTCATCCAGGGCACGCTGCACGTTTAGGGCGACCAGGCGTTCAAGCATTTCATAGTCGCTCAGTCCTGCGTCCCATCCGTAGGCGCGAAGCGTCAGGGCATCGATCCGATCGTGATGTTCGATCAACGATAATATCTGGCCAGCATCGAGCGTTGCGTCATCCGCTTCTGAAAGCCGTCGTCCGCCTCTGACTTTCTCGACCACGTTGTATATCGCCGTAAGGGTAAGAGACGGGTGCGCGGCCTGGCGATCTTTGCGGAATTCATCGAGGCTCTCCGCCGCGTCAGCAAGCTGACGCCGTATCTCCGGATCGTCCGCCGGGAATGGGAACGGATAAAACGTGCGCTTGCTGTTGTAGCGCGGCCGTGTTTCCAGAGTGCCGCTGCAATACCGGCACCATGTCATATGAACGGATGAGCTGAGCACGCCCAGGATGAAAGGGTCATCCGAGGGAATGCAGTACACCATGGCATCCGGAATGTAGTCGGTCGTCCAGAACTGAAATGTTCGATGCTGCGCCGTGTAGGGAGTGGCGATAAAACGCGAAAGCCCCGCGAACGATTCCCGCAACCGGCGGCGCGGCTCAGCAAAGAGCCACCAATTATCGCGATAGGACTTGCGAGGGTTTTGCATGCGTTCCTCGTACACATGCTTTTTCAGCCAGTTATAGATTTCGGGCCGTGTTCGCAGCAAATCATCTTCGCCATATCCAAATGCATCGACGATGTATTTTTCGTCAAAGCGGTCATTGAGGTCATTGCCAATGATATAGGGTTTGACGAGGCTCGGTTCGGCTGTTTCGTCCGCGCGAAGCCGCGCCGCCTCTTCGGGCTCGACCTTGAAGCCATCGTTTGCGGGGATGACTCCCTGCGAGCACATCCCGGCGTTGGCCCTCAGCGGACCGGCCGCCAGCACGTTTGGAATGTTGCGAAGCGTCGAATTAATCCGCACGACGTGGCGCTCGACCACGATGTCGCTGCGCCCCACATCCAGCACTTCGCCAATCACGGGTATCGTCACGTCGCCGGGTGCGGCATGGACCGTCATGGCTACGCGAACGGCGGCCCCGTCCGCCTCGTCAATCCAGGGATGATTGGTGATCGCGTATGTGAGCTTGGTCAAGGGTTGATCCCCGGAAATGAAATGATCGAGGACCGGCCGGCTGTAATCCTGGACAATGCTGTTGGTGGTTATCAGGCCGCATCGGCGCGCCCTTCCCTTGGCGACCTGGTCGGCCGCCATGAAATACCAGTACATCACGTAATCTGCGGTTCGGGCGACGCTCGGATGGGTGTCCCGCACCGCCGTGACATATTCCTCGCCCTGGCGTTCCTTCAGGCGACGGGTGCCGATGAACGGTGGATTGCCGACGATAAAGTCCGCCTCCGGCCATTGGGGGATGCTGGGGCTCACGTAGCGCACGACCGGCACAGTATAGGTCAGGTCCGGCACCATGCGTTTGGACACAGAGTCACGCCGTCGGTGTTCCCCGTCCCAACGGCGGCGCTTGTTCCCGGCATCGTCTAGAACCGCCTCGGTGCGCGCATATTTCAGGATTGCGTCGCCCTGACTGATTTTACGGAACTCCTTGATAATGGGTTCCCCCGGCGCGCCTCCGC
>Ga0182024_10024301_pt1 | contig 10779 bp, 6 predicted proteins | sample P32metaG_FD_120480 | JGI IMG/M metagenome (GOLD analysis project Ga0182024, IMG submission 120480) | Permafrost microbial communities from Stordalen Mire, Sweden - P3-2 metaG (Illumina Assembly) | ecosystem: Environmental > Terrestrial > Soil > Wetlands > Permafrost | place: Sweden: Stordalen...
CCCGTACCGTTTACCCGCGGGGTTCGGAGTACCTCACCCCGCGGCGTGGGAGTGCTGGTGATTCTATCCCGCCGCGCAACCGAGTGCCATGCCACTGGCCCCCGAACCCACCGCGAAATAGGTTAATCTTCAACACGCTTCGGGCCTGGTTACGGGAAAACGGTCATGAGTTATCGCCTGGTGGTCCTTGCGGGACCGGATGAAGGACGTATTTTCGCCCTCGGAACTGAGAACGTCCTGGTGGGACGCAGCCGGGCCACGGATACCAGGCTTATCGATCCGCACGTCGCGCGCGTACACTGCCAAATCCAATGGTTGGACGATCATTACGTGATCAGCGATTTCGAAAGCGAAGGCGGCACCTTCGTTAACGGCATGCGCATCCGCGAACACGAACTCGGTGTCGGCGATCTCATTCGCATCGGCAACACGCGTTTGCAATTCCTCGAAGATGACCAGACGCCGTCGCCGGAAGCGGCCATCACCGTGGTGCCGTCGAAATCTCCGACGCTGACGGGCGACGCCGTGCCCGCGCCGGTTCCGGTCAGCGGCTGGGCCCGGCAGCTCACCGGGCAGAGCTTCGGCCAATACAAGATCGGCACCTTGCTCGCCAAGAGCAAGACTGGCTACGTTTTCCACGCCCGCCATGTCCGCAAGAACGTCGATGCGGCCCTCAAGATCCTCGACCTGAAATACTCCAGCGACGACGCCCTGGTCAAGCGCTTCATCGAGGCCATGAAGACCGTGCTGCCGCTCAGGCATCCGAACCTGGTTCTGGTGCAGAGCGCCGGCAAGACAGGGCAGCATTGCTGGGTGGCCATGGAATACGTTCGCGCCGAAAACATGGCCGCCGTCATTGGCCGCATCGAAACGACCGGCATGTTCGACTGGCGCAACGTGGTGCGCGTGCTGGTTTACCTGACCCGGGCCCTGGTCTACGCACACAGCCAAAAAATCATTCACAAGTGCGTGACGCCGCAAAATATCCTGCTCGGCAAGGACCTGGCCCGCACCAAGCTCAGCGACCTGATGCTCGCCAGCGCCATCGAACGCGATCCGACGCTGCCCTTGCCCAGCGGCGAGCCGTCCGACGAACTGGCGTACATGTCGCCGGAGCGGACCGACGGCCCCGGCAAACCGCTCGACGCCCGCACCGACATCTACAGCCTGGGAGCCAGCGGCTACGCCTTGCTCACGGGCCAGCCGCCGTTCGCGGGCAAGACGCCGCAAGACATGATCGCGCGCATTCGTCTGCAATCGCCGCCGAGCATACCGCAGCTTCATCCGGGGGTGCCCGAAGAGCTGGAGTTCATCATTTTGAAGATGCTGGCCAAACGGCCGGAGGATCGTTATCGATCCGCGCAGCAGCTGCTGGAGGAACTGGAGAAATTCGCCGAAGCGCAGGATGTGGTTTGCTAAATCAGCGTGCACTTGCGAATGCGGTGTTCGTGGAAATCATTTCATCCCCCGAATCCACGCGCGCATCATCTCCACCGCCCGTTCATCGACCAGGCGCGTCGCCAGCGGCGGCATGTGGCCCTTGTCGCGCTGGGCGATGCGATGCAGCATGACCGAGCGCTCCGGATGGCCGGGGGCGATCAGCTTCGCGTCTTTCAGGCCGAAAGTGTCGTGCTGCGGCTTCACATCAATGATGAGCATTTTGTCGAGCGGTTGTGTGAACTCAAGCTCCATCTGGGCATTGCCGCCGCCGGCGCCGACGTGGCATTGCGAACAGTTGCTGTGCAGATAGGAGCGCACACGCAACGTCAGGTCTTGCTTGACATCGTACGGATCGACCAGGCGCGGCAACTTGTCGGGATTCAACGGCAGCAGCGACGAGCTGACCGGCGAACGCTGGTCGCGCGTCGCGCTTTGCTTCTCCATGTAGGCGTCGATCTCCTTGTCGGCGTTGCCCTTGTCCTTGAGCTCCTTGCGCATCTGCTGTTTCGCTTCATGGACCCAGCCGAACTTGCCGAATAGGCCGAGCCGTTCAAACACGGCCAGCTGGTTCTCTTTTACGTCACCGTAATCATGTTCCTTGTTCATCTGCAATTCGGTGAAGCCCAGCACCCAGTTTGCGGCCCGGCTGTGGCAGACCATGCACTCGGCCCGGCTCGGATAGTGCCAGTTCAGCTTCTTGACGCCGTCGGGATGCTCCTTCGATTTCGCCACCTTGACGGCGAACTCGCGATCCATGCCCTTGGACTCGATCAGGCTGCCTTCCGTCTGCTCGTCGTTCCAGGCGTAGGAATAGCCGAACCACTCGCTGCCCTGCTTGGTGAGGAAACGCGTCTCGATCCAGCGGCGCGACTCGGGATTGCCCTCTTCCGTATCGATAAAGAAGGACTTGACGATCACCGTTTTGTCCGGGAAGTTCCAGCCACGCTTGGTGGTGTAGTCGATCTTGGTTTCCGGCGGCAACCCGAGCCAGCGCTGTTTCGCCGCTCCGTCGGACCAGAGAACCGCGTTGACGGAATACGGGATCAGTGCCGGTTCCATGACGTGGCCCTTCACCGACTGAAACAGGCCGCTCTCCGACAGTTTGCGTGGAAACGTCGAAGCTTGCGCGTTCGCCGGGGTCGGCACCAGCGTGTACAGGGCGCCGTTGCTCTGGAAGTCGGCGATCAGGATTTCACCGTGCCGATCGGTACCGAAACCCGTGATAGTTAGCCGCGAATCGGCGATTTCCTTGTGCCAGAGGAGTTTGGTGTTGTCGTGCTTGACCGCCCAGATCCTGCCGGTCGAGTAATCGCCGTAGATGTAGGCGCCGACCAGATCGGGATACTTCTTGCCGTAGTAGACGAGCCCGCCGGTGAGTGAACGCGCCTCGGAGTGGTGATGCTCGACAATCGGCTTGACGAACGGTCCAGGCCCGGCCTTGCGATTGAGATAAAACGGATGGCTGCCTTCCATGATGCTCCAGCCATAGTTTTCGCCCTTCTTGATGATGTGGGCGAACTCCCACAGGTCCTGGCCATTGCTGCCGCACCAGATTTGCCCGGTCTTCTTGTCCACGCAGATGCGCCACGGGTTGCGCAGGCCGAGCGCCCAGATTTCGGGGCGGGCGCCTTTCATGTTGACGAAGGGATTGTCTTTCGGAATCGAATAAGTCGCGCCGGGTTCTGGATGATCGACATCGATGCGCAGCACCTTGCCGAGCAGCGTGCTCATGTCCTGGCCGGTCAGCTTCGTGTCGGAGTCGGAAGTTCCGTCGCCGGCGGTGACGTAAAACATGCCGTCGTGGCCGAAGACCATGGCGCCGCCATTATGGCCATCGGATTCCCAATCGATGATGACCTTCGCCGTTCCGGGGATCAGCTTATAGGGCGGCTTCGTTTCCATCGTGTGCCGCGTAATTCGCGTCTTCTTGGGCGTCTTGCCATCATCTCTCTTTCCTGGTTGATCCTGGCTATTGCTGCCGATGTAGACGAAGCCGTTCTCCGCGAATTTGGGATGAAACTCGATCTGATACGCGGTGTCGGTTGAGCTGAGCCAGAGGTCCCAGGTTTTGACCTTGGGATCGTCCTTCATGCGATAGATCCGGGTTTGGCCGTAGGAGTTGGTCAGGGCGATGATGAGAAACTCGTCGGAGCCAGGAATGAGAATCGGGATTTCCGGCCAGGCCATTTTCATGTCGGGATAGACGCGCTCGACCCGATAGGGCAGCGGCGGATCCGGCGAGCCGACGACGCGCGAGGTCGTGAGCGGCAGTCGCTTTTGCAGTCCGCCGGCCTTCGGATTGCCGGGGCCGATGAAACGCAGCGTGGCGTAATCTTCGAATTGATGGAAACTCGCAATCTTGAGCGGAGCGCACGTGGAAAGTTCCGGCCCCTCGAAATCGACGGAGTAGTCGTAGCGGCACAGGGCGAACTTCCATTTCTCGCCGACGTCGGGCCGGCCACCGGTGCGTAAAAAGTCGGTCCAGGGTATCTTGCCTTCGACGGACCAACCCTCGTCGCGATCGGTCCATTTATTCAAGGTGCCGCGCAGATTGACCTTGGCCTTGATGTGGAAGTCGCCGTCCTTGATAAAGCGATCGTAGCCGCCGGACCCGCGCCGCGGCAGGAACATGTCGAGCACGGCGCCGGCGGGGTTGACCTGAAACTCGTAGTAGCCGGGCTTGTCGTCGGCGGGCTTGAAGAACAGCTCGAAGACGTCGCCGTTCCAGAGTTTGCCGTCGTGCTTCTTGGTGTTGGCGAAGAGATCGCTGTCCTCCATGTCGGCGAAGAAATAGAGATTCTCGCGGTCCCAGAGCAGTTTCGCGGAGGTCTTTGTCTTCGCCGGCCGGGCGTTTTTGCCGAGCCAGGGCAAGTAAAAATGATCAATGGCCTGGGCGTTCTTCCAGGCGGGATCGGAGCCCTTGCCGTCGATGGCGATCGGTTTGTTCGCGAAACGGCATTCGAATTCCGTTGGCGGCTTGGCGTCGGATTTCGGTTGGGCGCCGCCTCCGGCGAAGACCAGGAAGACGGGAAGAACGATGGCGGCCGTCAACGCCAGATATCGGGATTTCATCGGTGCATCCTCAAACGTGGTGCCCGTTTAGCCGCGACGCGACGTACTCGGAGCGGAGCGCGGGGCGACCCCGCGCTCCGCTCCGAGTACGTCGCGTCGCGGCTAAACGAATGTCGCGATTATAGATATAGTACAATGTTGTCAAGAACGTCGCCCCCCTGCCAGGAGCACACCGCCATGAAATCCATTCCCGCCATCCTTCTCGCCCTCGTCGTCTCCAACATCGCCCTTGCCGATTGGCCTCTCTTTCGCGGCGACCCGCTGCAAACCGGCAAGGCTGACGGCACCCTGCCCGATCCTCTGGAAGTGCGCTGGAAGATCAGCTTCGGCGACAAGAACGGCGACATCGAATCGACCGCGGCCATCGTCGGCGGCACCGTATTTGTCGGCAGCTTCGACGAACACCTTCACGCCCTCGACCTGGCTAGCGGCAAGGAAAAATGGAAGTACAAGGCTGGAACCTTCAAGGCGCCGATCAGCGTGGCGGATGGAGCCGTGTACGCCGGCGACGATGAGGGCAACTTTCACTGCATCGACGCCGTGACGGGCAAGAAGCGCTGGACCTTCGAGACCAGCGGCGAGATCACCTCGGGAGCGAACTTCGCCGGCGATCACGTGCTGATCGGCTCGCACGATTCGACGCTGTACTGCCTCACCAAAAAAGACGGCAAGCAGGTCTGGAAGTTCAAGACGCAGGGCCCGGTGAACGGTTCGCCGCTCGTGGCCGGCAATCGCACGTTTGTGGCGGGCTGTGACGGCAACCTGCACATCGTTGACCTGAAGAGCGGCAAGGGCCTGAGCGAGATCGATCTCCAGGGACAGGCGGCGGCAACCGCGGCGGTCGTCGGCGACAAGCTCTATGTCGGCACCATGACCAACGAGGTCCAGGCCGTTGACCTGGCCAAGAAAGCCATTGCCTGGACCTATCGCCCCGATCGGGCCCAGGCGTTCTTCGGCTCCGCGGCGGTCACGGACAAACTGGTCGTTGTCGGCGGCCGGGATCGCTTGATCCACTGCCTCGACCGCGCCACGGGCGACAAGGTCTGGACGTTTGCCACCAAGAAGCAGGTGGATAGTTCGCCGGTCGTGGTCGGCCAGCGCGTCTATGTCGGCTCATCCGACGGCAACCTCTACGTCCTCGACCTGGCCAAGGGGACGCTAGTGCAAAAGATGCAGCTGGGCCGAAGCATCCTCGCCTCGCCGGCGGTGTCGCAGGGGTGCCTGGTGATTGGCACGACGGATGGACATTTGTATTGCCTGGGCAAAAAATAGGTGTTAACTTGAACAATTGGATTCGTTTAGCCGCGACGCGACGTACTCGGAGCGCGGGGCGACGGGGCGCTCCGCTCCGAGTACGTCGCGTCGCGGCTAAACGAGGGCGCGAATTTGCCGGAAAATAATCGACGCGCCGGCCCCCGTCCGGGCAAGTATGGTAGCGTCGGCGACCCTGTTCGCCGGCAAGCGGAGTGAACGAGATGGCTAATGGACAACTCAACGGTGTGATCCGCCATATTCGCAAGTTGGCGGGGTGGCAGGACATCAGCCAGTTGAGCGACGGCCAACTTCTCGATCGCTTCATCAAGGACCAGGACGAAACCGCCTTCGAAGGCCTTGTCCAGCGGCATGGACCGATGGTGCTGGGAGTCTGTCGCCGCATCCTCGGAAACCATCAGGATGCCGAGGACGCGTTTCAGGCGACGTTCGTGGTCCTGGTCCGAAAGGCGGCGTCCATTCGTCCGCGGGACATGGTGGCGAACTGGCTCTACGGCGTCGCTTGCCGTGCCTCGCTGAAGACCCGGTCCCTCAACTGCAAACGCCGCAGCAAGGAATTCGAGATGGCTCCGACAACCGAACAGTTCTCGTCGCCAAAGGATGTCTGGTTTGACGTCCAGAACGTGCTCGACGAGGAACTGGAGCGTTTGCCCGACAAGTATCGCTCTCCCGTGGTGCTGTGCGACCTGCAAGGCAAGTCGCGCAAGGAAGCGGCCGGGCAGCTGCAAATTCCCGAAGGCACGCTTTCCAGCCGGCTCAACACCGCCCGGCAAATGCTGGCCAAGAAGCTGACGCGGCGCGGCGTCGTGCTCTCGGCCGGCGGTTTGGCCACGCTGCTCTCGGACAACGTGGCCGCCGCGGCATCGGCGACCGCGGTTCCGGCGGCCCTTGTGCTGAGCACCGTCAAGGCGGCTCACGTGGCCGCGGTCGGCTCGACCCTGGCAGCCGGGGCCATGTCCACGCAAGCGGCCCTGGTCGCCGACGGCATCGTCCACGGCATGTTCGTGACCAAGCTGAAAATCGTCGCGGCTGTGCTGCTGACCGCGGGCCTGTTGACCGGTGGAGCCGGCTATGTCTACTATCAAAGCGGTGCCGGATCGCAGAGAGCGGAAGCCAAGACCGCTGAAATCGCCCAAAGCAACGACAAGCCCGCGGAAAAACAGCCCGATCAACCCCAGGCTGAAGCCAGGCCTGTGATTCTTCCCGATCCGCCGAAGCCCGAGCCCGAAGAACCGAAGCAGCCCGATCCGTCCGTGGTCGGCTACAAGGAATTCTTGAAAAACGGCGACGCGGAGATCATCAAAATTCGCCAGGCCATGCTTAAGAAGATCGACGAGGAAGAAAAGAAAACGACCGAAGCCATCAAGAATCTCAAGCCCGGAGACACAGCTTCGCTGCTGCAACTCCAGCTCCACAGGCAACGGCTGCACAACGACCGCAGCCACGTCGGATTCGGCATCATGGTCGGCGGCACCAAGACCATCGCCCCGCCCATGCCGTCGCAGGAACAGCTTCTCGGCATCCAGGTCACGTCGCCCACGATCTTGGTGGTCAAGCAGCTGGGGTTAGAAAAGGGCCAGGGAATCGTCATAGAGAAGGTTGACCCCGATTCGCCCGCCGCCAAGGCCGGTCTGCAAATGCATGACATTCTCCTCAAGATCCACGGCAAGTCCGTGCCCAGCGATCGCAAAGAATTCAAGAAGTTCCTGGCCGAGATCACGAGCGAGACTTCGGTGGAAGTCGTCGTCCTGCGTGCCGGCAAGGAGCAAACCCTCCAGGGCCTGATCCTCCCTCACCGTTAGGAGTTCCGCACCCATGATTCGATTTTCCCGCGTCCGTTCGCTGATCCTGTGTGCCACATTGCTGCTTGGGCCGGTGTTCGCCCAGAACGTCTGGGCCGATAACTTCAAGGGCTTCGACAACCTACCTGAAGTGTTTCAAAAGAAGGCCCCCGAAAACGTCGCGGACCTCAAAGCCATCGAGGACCATGTCGCCAAGGTGGTCGAAAAAGTGATGCCCTGCGTCGTCTCAGTCCGCGTTGGGGCGGCGGCGGGCAGCGGCGTGATTGTGACCAAGGATGGCTTTATCCTGACGGCCGGGCACGTTTCCGGCGCTCCCAACCGGGACGTCACCGTCTACTTCCACGACGGCAAGAAAGCCAAGGGCAAGACCCTGGGCGGCAACCACGGCATCGACAGCGGCCTGATCAAGATCACCACCGACGGTGAATGGAACTGCCTGGACATGGGCGACTCCGGCGAACTGAAGACCAACCAGTGGTGCATGGTCTGCGCTCACCCCGGCGGCTTCAAGGTGGGGCGGACGCCGCCGGTGCGATTGGGCCGGATCAGCCGAGTGACCGGCTCGACCTTGTGGACCGATTGCGTCCTGGTCGGCGGCGACTCGGGCGGGCCGCTGTTCGACATGAAGGGCCGGGTCATCGGCATCAACAGCCGGATCGGCCAGGGGCTCGACAACAACATGCACGTGCCGGTGAATCCATTCAAGGACAGCTGGGAGAAACTGGCCGCGGGCGAAGTGTTCGGCGGCAAGCTGGGCGGCATCGGCGGTCTTCCCGGGCCGGGCCCGGGCAAGAGCCAGCCGTTCCTCGGCCTGGGCTGCGATCCGGATGCCAAGGGCTGCGTCATCGCCCAGATCGTCACCGGTTCGCCGGCTGAAAAGGCGGGGCTGAAGGCTGACGACGTCATCGTCAAGTTCGCGGGCAAGGCGGTCGAAACCCCCATGGCCTTGACCACCCTGGTGCGTGCGTCGAAGCCCGGCGTTCGCGTCATGCTCGAAGTGATGCGCGGCGATGAAACCATCAATATCACTGTGGAAATCGGCAAACGATAGGTACGCCGCTTGCGGCTTAGCGCTCGCCGCGCGCCCTGCGAGCGCTACGCCGCAAGCGGAATCCAGAGGAATCGACCCATGAAACACCTACTTTCCCGCACGATTCTATCGATCGCAGTCCTCGCCCTGCTGGCGGTGAACGCTCGCGCCCAGGCCACCAAGAGTCAGCAGATTGTGTCGCTGTTTCGCCCCGTCGTCGCCAGGTCCAGCGAAAGCACCGTGCGCGTGCTGGCCGGCGGCAAGGACGCGGCCCTCGGCGTGATCGTCTCCGCCGACGGCTGGATCCTGTCGAAGTTTAGCGAACTCAAGGGCAAGAAGATCAAGTGCAAGCTTCCCGGCGGCAAGGAAGTGGAAGCCGAGATGTTCGGACACGACGACCCGTTCGACCTCGTCCTGCTCAAGGTCGAAGCCGAGGACTTGAAACCCATCGAGTGGACCGACAGCAAGGTCTCACGGCTCGGCCACTGGGTCGCGTCGGTCGGGCCTGGCCAGGACCCCGTCGCCATCGGCGTGGTCAGCGTCCTGGCCCGCAAGGTGAAGGGGGCCAAGTATTCCGCTCCCGCCGGCGGCCAGGGTGGCTTTCTCGGCATCGCCCTCGACCAGGAGTTCGCCGGCGTCAAAATTCTCGAAATCGTCCCCAACATGCCCGCGGCCAAGGCGGGCTTCAAGGCCGACGACTTGATCCTGTCGGTTGACGGCAAGGAAGTGCAAGACAGCGAAGAGTTCCAGGCCCTGATCGGCCGGCACAAGGCTGGCGAATCGGTCACGCTCAAGTTCGTACGTGAAGAGAAGGAAATGGAAAAAACCGTGACCCTGGGCGAGCGTCCGGGCTCCGCGGGCGGCAAGTCCAAGGGCGACGTGCAAAATAACATGGGCAGCAAGCTGAGCGATCGCAAGGCTGGCTTCCCGGTCATCCTGCAGCACGATTCGGTCGTGAAACCCCACGAATGCGGCGGGCCGCTCGTCAACCTCGACGGCAAGGTCATCGGCATCAACATTTGCCGGGCCGGCCGCACCGAGAGCTATGCCATCCCCAGCGAGGAGGTTCGGCCGCTGCTGGAAAGGCTGAAGGCGGTGAACACCAAGAAGGAGCTGAAGCAACCATAGTCCTTACCCCCATTCATTATCAAGCCCCAGGGTGAGGTACTCCGAACCCTGGGGGTTATAACCCCCAGGGTTCGGAGTACCTCACCCTGGGGCTTGTGGCATACTTATTTTGAACAGGAACATTGCACATGCCAGAGATCGACGAAATCAAGGCCGTGGAAACCCTGCGGCAAGCTCATGACAAGATCATGAAAGAAATCCGCAAGGTCATCGTGGGCCAGGATCAGGTCATTGAGGAGATGCTCATCGCCATCTTCTCGCGTGGCCATTGCCTCCTGGTCGGCGTGCCCGGCCTGGCGAAAACCCTGCTGGTCAGCACCCTCGCCAAGACCCTGTCGCTGACCTTCAAACGCATCCAGTTCACGCCCGACCTGATGCCGTCCGACATCACCGGCACCGAAATCCTGGCCACCGATCAGCAAACGGGCCAGCGCCAGTTCAAGTTCCTCAAGGGCCCCGTGTTCGCTCACATCGTCCTGGCCGACGAAATCAACCGCACCCCGCCCAAGACGCAGGCGGCCCTGCTCGAAGCCATGCAGGAAAAGAAAATCTCCGCCGGCGGCGAAGACTATCCGCTCGAGGAGCCGTTCTTCGTCCTGGCCACGCAGAACCCGATCGAGCAGGAAGGCACCTACCCTCTGCCCGAAGCCCAGCTCGACCGCTTCCTGTTCAACGTGCTGGTCTCCTACCCCAGCTGGGACGAGGAAATCGAAATCATGAAGCGCGTCTCCGGCGACACCGACGCCAGGGTGGAAACCGTCTTGCATCGCGAGGACATCATCGCCCTGCAGAAAGTGGTCCGCAAGACGCCCGTCGCCGACCATGTATTTCAATACGCCGCCAAGCTGGTGCGTTCGACCAGGCCCGGCGATCCCGATGCCCCGCCGTTCATTCGCGATTGGCTTTCCTATGGCGCCGGCCCGCGTGCCAGCTTGTTCCTGATCGTCGCGGGCAAGGCGCGGGCGGTCTTGCATGGCCGATTCCACGTGTCGGTCGAGGACATCCAGGCCGTCGCCCACCCCATTCTGCGGCATC
>Ga0182024_10024302_pt1 | contig 10779 bp, 8 predicted proteins | sample P32metaG_FD_120480 | JGI IMG/M metagenome (GOLD analysis project Ga0182024, IMG submission 120480) | Permafrost microbial communities from Stordalen Mire, Sweden - P3-2 metaG (Illumina Assembly) | ecosystem: Environmental > Terrestrial > Soil > Wetlands > Permafrost | place: Sweden: Stordalen...
AACGCGGTTCTCGGGCGAACTGGGAAACCTTTTTGGCAGGACGAATCTTATGACCACTGGGTGCGAAATGATTGTGAGAGGAGTTCGATCATACGATATATTCACCTCAATCCTGTCAAAGCGAATTTGGTCACTGAGCCCCAGGATTGGCGTTGGTCCAGCGCGGGATGGCAGCGCATGGCGCCGCCCCACATCCTAAATCCCTAAAAATCCCTAACGGCGCTTGGTTTTTAGCACAATTGGCGTGCCTTCAAAGCCGAATTTTTCTCTTAGGCGGTTAACTAAGAATCGCTCCGCCGAGAAATGCATGTCGCCGGCTTTATCCGTAAACACGATAAACGTCGGCGGACGCACGCTGCCTTGCGTTATATAGAAAATCTTCATGCGGTATTCCCACTTCAGGTCCGCAACGAAGCGGTTGAGCGCGCCGGTGCTGATGTGGGCGTTGGCCGAATCGTAGGCTTTCTTGATCAGCGCGAACAAGCCTCGCGTGCCTTGTTTCTTCATCGCCGAAATGAGAACCACCGGGGCATAGTCGAGAAACTTCAGGCGGTCGTGAAGGTCTTCCAGAAATTTGCGGCGATCTTTTTCCTTCGCGATGTCCCACTTGTTTACTGCGATAACCACGGCTCGGCCTTCTTCATGCGCGTAGCCTGCAATGGTCGCGTCCAGCGCCAGCACTCCTTCGCTCGCATCGATCACAAACAGAGCCACATTGCACATACGCAGGTGGCGGCGCGCCATGACCACGCTCAGTTTCTCCGCCATCAACTTTGTTTTGCCCTTGCGGCGGATTCCGGCTGTGTCGATAAACACATACTCAGTGCCGTTCTCGAAAGTAGTTTCATCGACGGCATCACGCGTGGTTCCGGCGATCGGGGAAACAATGGAGCGCTCCGATCCGGTCAGCGCGTTTAACAGCGTCGACTTGCCTACGTTCGGACGCCCTATGATCGCGACCTTAATTTTTGGCGATTCTTTAGCGTGCTCGGCCGCGGTCGATTCTTTTATCGGGTGTTCTTGTTTCGTCGCGCGCGCTACATCGACTGGGAAAGACGCGGTGACATGTTCGAGAAGATCGTCCAGGCCGAGATGATGTTCGGCCGATACGGGGAACAGGTGCTCGAAGCCTAAGGTATGAAATTCGTGCGCCAGCATCTCGCGTTTTTGGCTATCGATTTTATTGACGGCGAGGGAAACCGGCTTGCCCAGCTTGCGCAGCATCTTCGCCAGGTCGCGGTCCGCGCCGGTAATTTCGGTGCGTCCGTCGATTAAAAAAATCACCTGAGCCGCATCTTCTAACGCGACTCGCGCTTGTTTCAGAATTTCGCGCGGGATCATTTCCGAATCGTCGGTGATGATGCCGCCGGTGTCTATCAACTCAAATGGCCTACCTCGATACGATCCCGCGCCCGCGATCCGGTCGCGCGTGATGCCCGGCTCATCGCCGACAATCGAACGCCTTTGGCGCAAAATCGCATTAAATAGCGTCGATTTTCCTACGTTTGGCCGCCCGACGATCACCACCGACGGAAGCGCGTTATGAGGAGCGAATTCGTCCGCTTCCGTTTGTGGAGGCAAAGGCATGAGATGATAAGAAGGTGCGCCGCGCTTCCGCGCCGCGAGCACCTGTTAAAGATAACACCCGAATGCCCCACGAGAAGAACACAACTATACGTAACGTCGCCATCATTGCGCACGTCGACCACGGCAAGACTACGCTGGTCGACGCCATGCTCCGTCAGAGCGGCATTTTTCGCAAGAATGAGGCGGTCGCCGAAAGGGTGATGGACTCCAACGATCTGGAGCGCGAGCGCGGCATCACCATCCTCGCCAAAGCCACCGGCGTGCACTATCATGACGTCAAAATCAACATTGTCGATACGCCCGGCCACAGCGATTTCGGAGGCGAAGTGGAGCGCGCGCTCAAAATTGTCGACGGAGTGATTCTTCTGGTCGATGCCAGCGAGGGTCCTCTGCCGCAGACGCGTTACGTGTTGATGAAGGCCCTTGAGGCGCACCTGCCGCAGATTGTCGTCATTAATAAGATCGACCGTCCCGACGCGCGCATTCAGGAAGTCTTAAACGAGGTCTATGACCTGTTTATCGATTTGGATGCTACCGAGGACCAGCTAAGTTTTCCGGTGGTCTACACCAACGGCAGGGAAGGAATCTCGCGCACCGATTTCACCAAGCCCGATGTCGAAGGCGAGCCGGAAACGCTGCAGCCGCTGTTCGAATTAATTCTCAAGAACATTCCGCCGCCGGGCGGATATCCGGATAACGTTTTACAACTGCTGGTCGCGAATCTCGATTACAGCGAGTACCTCGGCCGCCTGGCGATTGGACGCGTATTTAACGGCACGCTGAACCTGGGTGACGAAGTGGCAATCGCCAAGCTGGATGGCTCTTTCCATAAGACGCGGATCACCAAGCTCTATTCCTTTGAGGGGCTGAAGCGGGTCGACGAAACCGTGGGCCGCACAGGAGACATTTTGGCGATTGCGGGCGTGGAGGGCATCACCATCGGCGAAACGGTGACCAGCGCGGAGACGCCGGATCCTCTGCCGCATATCCAGATCGATGAACCTACGATCGCGATGACCATCTCGATCAATACGTCGCCGTTCTCCGGGCGGGAAGGCCAGTTCGTGACGTCGCGCAATATTCGCGACCGCCTGGACAAGGAACTGCTCACCAATGTTTCGATCAAGGTCGAAGAGGCGGGCGGTCCGGATTCGTTCAAGGTGATGGGCCGGGGCGAGCTGCAGCTCGCGATCTTAATCGAGATGATGCGCCGCGAAGGCTATGAACTTTCTGTCGGCAAGCCGGAAATTCTGACCAGGAAGATCGATGGCGTGCTGAGCGAGCCGGTGGAACTGCTGGTGATCGATTGTCCTGAGAATTTCGTCGGCGTGGTGATTGAGAAACTAGGGTCGCGCAAGGGCAAGATGGAGAAGATGGTGAACCACGGCTCCGGGCGCGTACGCCTGGAGTTCAAAATCCCTTCGCGTGGGCTGATCGGTCTGCGCAGCGAAATGCTGACCGATACCAAAGGCACCGCGATCATGAATTCGCTGTTCTCCGGATATATCGAATGGCAGGGAGACATTCCTTCCAGGCCGACGGGGTCGCTGATCGCGGATCGAGCGGGCCGGACCACCGGCTACGCGCTGTTCAATCTTCAGGAACGCGGCGACATGTTCGTTTCGCCCGGCACGGAAGTGTATGAAGGGATGATCGTTGGCGAAAATGCCCGCGACTCCGACCTGGACGTCAACATTGTTAAAGAAAAGAAGCTCACCAACATGCGGGCGGCAAGCGCCGATGAGGCGATCCGGCTGGTTCCTCCGCGCCTGTTGAACCTGGAACAGGCTATCGAATTCATCAGAGAAGACGAATTCGTCGAAGTCACTCCGTCGTCCATCCGATTGAGGAAAAAGGTCTTAAAACAGAATCAGCGATAAGTGTGAATTATTTTTGATAAACACCGTTATTTCAATAAGTTAGGGCCAATTTCCGGAGTCCATTTGTTTTCAATTGTTGGTTCGCCATGCGATACTAACCGATAAGACACATGACTCAGGTCGGCGAGGCTATCGCCCGTTATCACAAGCTGATTGAGAGCGGCCCCTATATTGACCTCGGGTGGGCACAAGCTCTTCAGGAACAGTTGAAAGCCGCCAAACTCGGCGGGCGCGCGATATCTCCGGTATTGCGTCCTCATTTCTTAAGCAGCCGCGATTATGCCGCGATGGCCAAGACGGCGGAAACGATTTCATCGGCCATGGCTCGCGTGGAGCAGATGGCTCTGGCGACACCATCGCTGCTGGCCCGCATCCAGCTTCTGCCGGCTGAAAGAATGCTGGCGCAGGTAGATCCGGGATATACTTTCGCGGGCGTCACCGGGCAGCTCGACACGGTCCTGAATAACGGATCGATGAAATTTTCCAATCATCATGCCGACGCTCCGGCCGGAGTTCTTTTCGGCGATATGCTGGCGGACGTGTATTACGAAGCGCCTCCGGTAAAGGAGTTTCGCAAGAAATATAAGCTGAAAAAACTCGGCGGAACGAAATTCCTGCTCAGCGCCCTGGTCAAATCGTACAAGGATTTCGGAGGCAAACAGAAAAAGCCGCGGATCGCCATTGTCGAGCTGAAGCAGCCATTTGCCGGCGGTCCCAGCGATTTCGCGCAGCTTGCGGAATTTTTCGCGAGCGAAGGGTATCCAACGGAGATCGTATCGCCGGAGCAGCTCGAATATCGAAACGGAGTTCTGAGGCACGGCGATTTCGCGATCGATATTCTGTACCGGCGCATCCGCCTGCAGGAATTTTTGGTCCGCTTCGATCTTTTGCACCCCATGGTACGCGCGTATAAAGAACACGCCGTCTGCATGGTGAACAGCTTCCGCGCGGAGGTGGGCGCCAAGCGCGCGATCTTCGATTTGTTGACCGACGACGCTCTTACTGAAAAATTTCCGGCGATCGAGCGCCGGGCGATCAAGGAACATATTCCCTGGACGCGCGTGGTTCAGGCCGCGAAGACCACGCATAAAGGCCACACCGTGGATCTGCCGGACTTCGTCATGAAGCACCGCGCCAAACTGATCCTCAAGCCCAACGACGATTCGCCAGATCAGCATTCCTTCCGGGGCTCGGAAACGGACGACATCGGCTGGGAAAAAGCGCTGCGCCAGGCCATGCGGACCCCCTACGTGGTTCAGGAGGTCGCCGATCCGGCCAAGGTGGTGTTCCCTCTGATGCAGTACGGCAGCCTGATGATGAAGGAAATGCAGGTGGACGTTCACCCGCACTCTTTTTATGGAAAAGTACACGGCTGTTCCAGCTGGCTGAGTATTATCGGGTCCCAAAGCTTCTCGACGCTCACCGGGCTCGCTCCAACTTTTGTTCTTGAAGGCAAATAGTGCTCCGGCTTCTTTCCGTAGTTTTGCTGGTTTCGCCGTTGGTCAGCTCCGCCGCCGAATCGTGCGATATGGTCCCGGAGGCGCAGATTTTCGGAATGCTGGGAACCACCAAGAATAACGGTATCCCTATCACCGGCAAGAAGCTTCCGCCCAAGGCGACGGAGGGCAAAGCGTGCACCTACGCGGGCAAGGACAACAGCGCGACGGTCATCGTGTTCAAATTTCCCACGCCCGCCGCGGCGCGCGAGTATCTGAAGACCGTCCGCGATGGATTCTCCGCGCAAGCCCTGAAAACTACCTCCGAGAAGTTCGATGGCGAAGATGGCTTTTCCTTCAGCAGCGGAATGCTGGCCGTCAAGAAAAATGTCTGGCTCCGGGTCAACGTGTACTCGACTGTAGGAAAGGTCGTCGCTCTCGACCTGACCCGTCAGCTGATCTTGGACGCCCTGCAAGCGAATTGACGAATGGCTGCCGGATTGCACAGGTGATGGGCATGAAGACCACCCCTCCCGCCAGCATCTTTCCCACGGTCGGTTTCATGGGCAAATTGCAGCATCTTGAGCAACAGGACCCTACGCTATACACGCAGGTCGCCTCCCGCATCGCCACGGAACTAGAAGCCGATGCGAAAACCGCGCAAACCGGCGGCCAAACGGCCGAAGCCCATACGCTCAACCAACTGGCCACCGCGTTTCAGAACTCGGCGCAAACCGGCCACGTCCCATCGTCGCAGGAGCTTCAACAGGCCGTACTTTCTGGAGGTCATTATGCGGAGAGCATTCTCGGCAATACCATAGAGGGGCATCTGGCCAACGCGTTCTCAAAGGCGATGAAATCCACCAGTGCGCCCGCTTCGCCCACATCGTAGGCGATGAAAAACAAACTTGGACTGCTCCCTCTGGTCGCGGCGACCTTCTTCATGGTCTCCGGCGGCCCTTACGGAATCGAGGGACTGGTTCAACAATTGGGCTACCGGGGCGCCGTGGCGATTCTCCTGGTGATTCCCGTCATCTGGGCACTGCCGACCGGCCTTATGGTGGGCGAACTCGCGGCCGCGATCCCGGCCGAGGGGGGCTTCTACGTTTGGGTGCGGCGGGCGCTGGGCCCCTTCTGGGGATTTCAGGAAGCCTGGCTTTCTCTTGCCGCCAGCGTGTTCGACCTGGCCGCCTACCCGGCGATTTTCGTTCTCTCGCTCGGCCAGCTTTGGCCCGGCGCGCTTCATAATCCCTATCGGGTCCTGATACCCGCCGTAGTGATTCTAGGATGCGTCGCTTGGAACATGCTCGGAGCGAAAGCGGTCGGGAGCGGCTCCATTGTCCTCGGGCTGTTGCTGCTGGCGCCGTTCGGCCTGATGGTGGCATTGGCTCCCCATCGTGAGATCCCCAAAACCTTCGTGCATCCGAACTGGTACGCAGGCCTGGTGCTTGCGATGTGGAATTTCATGGGCTGGGACAACGCGTCGACGGTTGCGCAGGAGGTGAAGGATCCGCAGAGGACCTATCCGCGGACCATGTTCTGGTCCGTGGCAGCCGTGGCGCTGGTTTACATCGTCCCGATTTTAGCCGTCGGATATTCGGGCGTCCCTTCGTCCAGTTGGTCGGACGGCGCGTGGGTCAGCCTGGCCGGTGGCATCCGTCCCTGGCTCGCTGTGCCGGTGTTGCTGACGATCATGGTCAGCGTAGTGGGACAAGTGAACTCGCTGACCATGTCCTATTCGCGCGTCCCCATGGCGATGGCCGAAGACCATCTGGCCCCCTCGATCCTGAGCCGCGTGTCCGCCAACGGCGTGCCATGGTGCGCGTTGTTGCTATGCGGAGCCATCTGGACCATGGCGCTAAGCATGAGCCTGGAAAGAATCCTGCTGATGGACATCCTGCTATACGGAGCCAGTTTGATTCTAGAGTTCGTAGCGCTGGTAGTTCTGCGAATCAGGGAGCCGGAATTGGTGCGCCCCTTCCGAATCCCGGGAGGAACCATCGGAGCCGTCGCCATCGCCACCGTCCCGTGCCTCTTACTGGTGCTGGCCGCAGTACTAAACCGTAACGAAAAAATCGGCTCAATCGGAGCCGCGACGCTAGCCGGTGGTGTCGCCATTTCCGGTGTGCTCATTTATCCATTGGTAAAAAAGCTCTGCGCTTCCTAACTTTCGATGGTGTATATACTGTCTTGTATGTATACCTTGGTGGAAAGAAGGGCTTGTGAAAAAGAAGATCTCGACTGATAAGTCGAAGAGAAGAGCCGTCGCGCCGCGGGCGAAGCGTATCGACACCAGCGATATCCCGGACTTGTCGAACACGTCTAGATGGACCCGTGGGCTGATGTATCGGCCGTTGTTGCAGCCAACACCCATCCGCCTGCCCGCACCTGACATCGCAGCGGCGCAGAAACTCGCGCGGAAGAAGGGCATCCCGTACCAAACCTACATCAAGACGCTGCTTCACGATGCATTAGTGCGCGAGCTTGGCGGTGGCTCGCCAGACCGCAACTCTAAGAGATTTACCCGCCAAGGTTCTCGACGCTCAGATAGGCCTCGCCCGTCTGCGAACTGTGGCGACGCAGGCGAGCGATTAACTCGGCACAATGGATCGACCCGGTGAGCAAGAGGTACAGATGGCGGTGATCCAAGAGAAGCAGCGGCGTCTTGTCCCGCGAGGCCTCGCTCACAGCCACGCCGGAATACCCGGAGATCGACACCATGACGCCCATCGTGTTGTCCGCCTTGCTGAGGACTTTGCCGCGGAAGACATCGATATCCGGCGCGTCACTCTGGTCCGTCGTGAACTTAAGCTCCACTAGGTAGGTCGTGCCATCGACCGTGACGGAACCGTCGATCTGCCTGCCTTGGGCCTTGTATGGTCTTCTGTTGGCCACTTCAAAATAGTCCAACAGATCATAAAACCACTCCTCAAACGCATAGCCTGCACCCTGTTTTCCCAGTTCCATCGACAGCGAATTTAGTCGATCGGCCAAAGTATCCAGCCGCTGATTGCGCTTAATCACTTCCTTCTGACGTTCCCGTGCCCTTTGCTGCGCTTCCCTACGATCTCGCTCCGACTGAGCGTCCTCGGCTTGCCGCCGTCGATAGTTCTGGAGCGCCTGGATTGCATCCGTTGCCTGTTTGATCCTAAGCTTGGAGTCCTCAAGACGATCTAAGTCGGGGAAGATTTTCTGATCCAGGAGCGTGTCTGCTAGGCGGTTCACCACCAGAATTCCCTTTTCTAAACCCTCAAGCTTCGGAAACAAGCGCTCGAGCAACTCGCGCTTGCTCTCGTCCTCCGCCCATGAGGAGAGGAAATTCTCCGACACGCCGCAGCGCCGCAGGGTGTTCCTAAGAGACTTCTTGTACCAGTAGACCTTCAGCAGCGCATCGCTGACAAGTTCGAGATAGTGTGCCGCTATTCGCTCCACGATGAACCCAGGGAAAAAGCTGTCCGCCGCCCCACAGCGACACAGTCACCTTACTTCTCCACCACCACCTTCGCCCGCAAATTCGCAACCCCCGCCGTGTACCTTTCATCGGTCACCGTAAACGCTACCGCATCCTCCATCCAATCGTGAGCCGTCCCGTCTGGATCGTGTGACGCGACCGTCAATGTGTAGGGATGCGGACACAGGTCGCATAAGAACGAAATCGTCAGTGTGACCGTATCGCCCGCGGCGCGCGTCCCGATTTTGACCCCTTCGAGCTCGGTATTCGTGCCATACACTTCAAACCCGATCTGCGTGCGGATCAGAATACCGAGCACCGGATCCTGCACCGCTTCATGAAATCGCACGCTGGCCTTGATGCTCACCATCTCGCCGCTCTTCCATACGATGGTCGGCTTCCCGTCGCTGCCCAGCGTTTCGAGCGAAATCACTTCGGCGCGCCCGTCACCCCTTCGATAAGACGGCGCTAGGCGCGGAGGGATGGTCTCGCCCCAACTCCGGATTTTCTCCGAAATGGCGCGTCTATATTTCCGCAGCGTTTCCCGCGGATCGCCCTTCGCTGCCAGATATCCCGCTTCCAGCCACCACACTTCGTCGCACAGCGTTTCCAGCAGACGGTCCTCATGCGACGCCAGCAACACCGTCGTTCCGGAGCGCCGCAGCCGGTCGAGCCCGGTCAATGTCCGCGCCCGCACCAATGCGTCCTGCGTCGCCAGTGCCTGATCGAGCGCCACCACCGCCGCCGGCGCGAGGTTCAACGTTTCGCCGAGCGCCACGAACCGCCTCTCCGGCGCGGCGATAATTTCACCCTCGTCCGGTTTCAGAATCCCACAGGCGAGCTTCAGCAACTCCGTCACGCCCGAATTTTTTTCGCCAATCACTCCGATGATCGCCCCCGAAGGTGCAACTGCCCGGAAACCCGTCAACGGAGGCGCAGAAACGTTCTTAAACTCAATGGACATCCAGAATCAGCATACCAGCGGAGCCGCGACCGTCAGGGAGCGGGCAGGTGCGGACGCTCCCTTTCCAGCGTAAAATCCTCACACGCATTCTCCCCGATCGAATTTTGCTTAAGATTCACCCCGGGCCCCGCCACGATGCAGCGCGACTTCATCTTGTGCCCGGAAATCGTGTTTCCCTGGATCACGTTGTCCCGCACCTCCTCCATCCGCACCACACCTCTGCTCATATAGATGCCGCTTTCGAGCATCATCGGCTCATCCGCCTTATAGATGCACACGAAGTTTTTAGCATTTTCGTTGCACTCCGCCTTATTTAAGTGCAAGAACGAATTGTCCGTCACCCGATGCCCACTGCCCATCAGAAACAGGCCCCCGAACTTGGTGCCGTCGATTATATTTCCGCGAATCTCGATGTTCTGCGAGTGCATATTCGGATCGGTGTCATTCATGACGATTCCAAAATGGCCGAACGGATAGGAAGCCGGAGTGCCACGGTTGGTGCACATATTTTCGACGATCGACCCGTCGTGAAAACCATCCAGGTCGATGCATTTCCCGTCGATCTCCTCGAACCTGTTCCGAATATAAACCGACTGGTCGACGTTGCCCGCCGTATCGAGCGCCACCGGCGTCCCCTGATTCTCCACGTCCACCGCTTCCGGCGGATAGCCGATGTGGTCGCCCGTATTGTCCTCCACGCGCACGCGGGTCGCGGCGCCCACCTCGATCGCATCGCGTCCGATGGTCTCGAAGCGATTCGCGGCGAACACTCCATCGTGCAGCAGAGGCGAGGTGTACAGAGAATGCGTCCAGAGGCCGTTTCCGCAGATGCGCCGGAAGCGCGACTCCCTCACCTCGAAATCGAAAGAGCCTTCTTCAATGACGATTCCGCCAGTGGTGTTGTTGCGGCCCTTCGCGTTGCGCGTTCCCGAATCCTCTACCAGAACGTTTTCGATTCTTATTTTCGAAGACCGGCTGGCGATCACGGCGAAGCCCGGAATCGCCGCGAACTGCACGTCGGAAATCTCGACGCCGTCGACGCGATCGACCAGGATCCCGTTGTTGGAATAAAAAATCCGGAACGCGTTTTCCGAAGGAGCCATCTCCATCGGTTGATCGAAGGTCGCGCGATTTCCGTCGATTGAAAAATCGCGAAACCGGATTCCGCGCGCATTCTCAGCGACGAATATCGCGCGCCCCTTGAAATCCTTCGCCGCCTTGAACAGGGTAGCGGCGCCCGCAATTTCCAGATCGTGGGCTCCCGGCGCGAGGCGCAGTTCGGAGGAGACTTCGATCACTCCCGCCCGAAGCTGAATGACGCCGGTGGTCTGCGCCGCCAAAGTTTTTCGCAGACGCGATTCCGCAGTTCCTCCGCAGGACGTGAGATTAAGGGCAACAAAGGCGCAGACCAGCGCTAATTCGGCGGCTTTTTGAGCCATTCTCCGATCCATTCCAGGAATT
>Ga0182024_10024303_pt1 | contig 10779 bp, 9 predicted proteins | sample P32metaG_FD_120480 | JGI IMG/M metagenome (GOLD analysis project Ga0182024, IMG submission 120480) | Permafrost microbial communities from Stordalen Mire, Sweden - P3-2 metaG (Illumina Assembly) | ecosystem: Environmental > Terrestrial > Soil > Wetlands > Permafrost | place: Sweden: Stordalen...
TCCGGCGCCGAGTTGCTGGCTCACCTGTTGCGCGGTGACCGGTTTGTCGCGGAACGCGAGCATCTCCGAACGCGGAAAGGTTTCCAGTTGCGCGATCCTGGAAAGTTCCGTGACGATATCTTCGGTAATGCCGTCGCGGAAGTATTCGTCTTCTTTCGCGCCGCTCTGATTTTCGAAGTAGAGCACGGCAACCGATTTTTGTTTGGCTGCAGCAGGGTGCGCCTCGATGCCCGCAACGCCCTTCTCAGCGGCAGGCCGGCGGCTGGATTCGACGTCCCGCTGAAGCCGCTTCAGATCAGCGCGGAGTTCGGCGGCGGTCTGGCAGCGGAGGTCGGGGTCCTTCTCTAGAGTCTTGCCGAGAATGGTATCCATCGCAGCAGGCAAGCGCGGGTTGAGTTTCTTGGCAGGCGCGGGCGTGGAGTGCAAGATTCCGTCATAGATGAGCGCGGTGGTGCCGCCGGAGAACGGAACCGTCCCGGTGGCCATTTCATAAAGCACGACACCGAGCGAAAACAAATCGGAGCGCGCATCCAACTCGTCGCCGCGCGCCTGTTCCGGTGACATGTACGCGACGGTGCCCATGGAACTGCCCGGGCTGGTCAAGTGCTCGTGCTGGAGAACATTCGCGGCGGTGCGCATCGCTGAGGCGCCTACGGATTCGGTGGCGTGCTGGTGCACGGAGGTGAGCTTCGCCAAGCCAAAATCCAGAATTTTCGCTTGGCCGCGGTCCACGAGAAAGATATTCGCGGGCTTGATGTCGCGGTGGACGATTCCCTTGGAGTGCGCCGCATCGAGACCGTTAGCGATCTGAATGCCGATCTCCAAAAGCTCCGATATTTCGATGGGTTTCCCTTCGATACGGTGCTTGAGAGTCTTGCCCTCGAGCAACTCCATGGCGATGAACGGACGGCCTTCGAATTCTCCGATATCGTGTATGGTGCAGATGTTGGGATGATTGAGCGCGGAGGCAGCGCGAGCTTCGCGGCGAAACCGCTCGATGGCCTGGGGGTCGTGCGAAATATCGTCGGGGAGGAATTTCAGCGCTACATTGCGGCCCAGGCGCGTGTCTTTGGCTTTATAAACCACACCCATGCCTCCGCCGCCCAATTTTTCGAGGACGCTGTAGTGAGAAATGGTGCGGCCTACATTGGAGGAAGGGTCTGGCACAGGCCGTGCATTGTACGACAGCATCTGAGTACAGGCAAACGCGCGTGGGCGCAAACGTAGCCAGATTGTGTTGCGCCGTCGGGCCCTTGTATGTCACGGCTGAAGCGGCGACGCACGGTGGTTGGCCCAAAGCGGATCCCGTGCCTCCGGCAGGCAGGCTTCGGCCGGCAAGAGACGCCGGCCGAAGGATGACGTTGACTCCGAGGTAGACCCTAGCTACAGAACAGATCCCTCGCGTGACCACGGCGATTAAGCAAAGCGGATCCTTCGGCCGGCGAGGGACGCTGGCCTCAGGATGACGACCCTCTTTGGGTCGTCATTTCTTTGGGCGCGACTCCGGAGGGATTTGGCCGGTGGCGCGGTAGTAAGCGACTAGCAAGCCGTAATGTTCGCCCATGTGTTCGGCGTAACCGATCCAGTAATCGAGATGCTTGAGGATGCCTGCGTCGCCTTCTTTTTGGATTAGGGCGGCGCCGTCGGTGATGGATTTCTTGAGATAGTCGACGGTGGCGGCTTTGGTTTTGTAATTAGCGACGGCGGGATCGTTTGAGGCTTCGCCCAATTTTGAGCCGCTGGTCTGATTTAAGAAATCGTAATTCGAGCCGGCGATGTGCAAGAGGACTTCCTGAAAAGAACGGACGTTGGGAGTGAGCTTGTAAGTGTATTTGTCTTCGGGCCAATCCTGGGCCATGGTGATGAGGCGGTTGCCAACGTCATTCCAGGCTTCGAGGACGGCTTCGCTGGGGGTTTTTGTTTTTTTCGCGGCGTCTTGGGCGCGGACAGCGCTTGCACCGGAAAAAAGCGACAGCGCGAGTAGAACGAAAATGGAGCGAGAAAATTTTCGCATGATGGAACTCCTTCGTGGATTGTCCCCGCTGTGCGCCCCGGGTGCCCGGTAGCGTACCGAGGAACTTGGGGGAAGTCCAGCGGATGAAAGCTGAAGTAGTGAGTCTAAGCTGACTTGTGGCGGCGCAATGCCCGGTATCCTTGCTGCGCCAAAAAGAACATTGTTAAGAGAAGAAGAAAAAAGAGCAAAACGCCAACGGATTCTAGGACCCAGGGCGGAACACGGCGATCTTCGGCCAATATTGCCAAAGGAAAACAACCTGCGATGAACGCACCGCCATACTTGACCACCTTACTTCCCGGATCATCCCTCCCAGCGTCTGTCGGTAGATGTCGTCCCCACAGCAGCAGAACGTAATGGTCGTCCTTTTCAAGCGTAGAAATCGCTTCGTCCCACTGCAGCTTTCCTCCCGGATTTTCAGCTTTCAAGCGTTTGTAAGCACGATGGAGTAGTCGCGACATTTTCGCCTCGTATGCTGCCGTGTCGCATTTTTCCTCGAACTCATCGTTAAGGCTGAAAGGGTCACCGCAGGAGGCTGGATCACTTTCGGTGAAATACATCATCCGCCTTTCGAGATCGGAAAGCGGAGTATGGTCAAGAGCCGCTTGTTGAGCAGCCTGCTCGGCGAGAAAGTCCTTCGCCTCGTTGGTGTTCATGTAGACCTTTGGCTGCGGATTGTATATCGAACGTTAGCACTATTTCGCATCTCTTGGGCCAAAGTCATGATAAGTCGGATAACCCGAAAAGTTGTTCATAGTACCCAAAGTGCCCAGCATTCCGGTAGATACTCAGTTTGGCTTTAGGCGAACCTCGCTAAAGCGCCAGTTTTTGGTATCGCCCTGCGCTAGCAAACGTCCATCACCCGCAAAGAGCGCGGCACCCTAAAGTTCAGAGTCCCACCCCGACGTGCGCGCTTCGTTTTCGGCGGGGATAAATGCCTGCCCTTCCAAAATACAGGCGCGAGGTTTGGCGCGGCGAGTGCGCTCCGGTAAGATGGTGACGCGAATTTCGCGGTAGTTCGCAATACCGGCAAGAGACGAAGACCAATAAAGGTGTGCGCGGATTCGACACGGGCATGGAACAAGAAAACAAAAAAACGGATGGAGCGCAGGAGAAAGACACGCGCGACAGTGCGACAGCCGTAGGCACGAACTTGCGCGATGAGATTGCGCGGATTGTGCGGGGCGAGGATTCCGATGCGTCGCTGATTCTGGGGCCGCACTGGGTGGAGCGCGATGGGCAACGCGCGGTGGTTGTTCGCGCGTTTCGGCCAGGCGCGATAGAAGCGAGCTTATTGTGGCGTGGAAACCCGGAACCGCAGGCGATGACGGAAGTTCATCCCGGCGGCGTGTTCGAGGCTGCAGCGCCCGCGAGCGCCGTGGCGTTGCGCAAAGGCGACACCTTGGGATCGCACGGTGGCGCTGACGCAGCTAAGAGCAAATCACTCTCGACGCCCGTTGCCGTGCTGGGCGACAGTCGACTACCTTCCCCGACGGAGTACCGAGTGCAATTTCGTTTTGCGGACGGAAATACTTGGGAGGGGTACGACCCTTACGCGTTTCCTCCGCTGCTGACCGAGTACGATTTGTATCTTTCGGGCGAGGGCACGCATTATCTGAAATACGAAAAGCAGGGCGCGCACGTGCGCGAGATCAATGGCGTGCGCGGAGTGCATTTCGCGGTGTGGGCGCCGAACGCTCAGCGTGTGAGCGTAGTGGGCGATTTCAATTTTTGGGACGGGCGCGTTCACACCATGCGGAATCGCGGAGCTAGCGGGCTGTGGGAACTTTTTATTCCCGGGCTGGACGAAGGCGCACTTTATAAGTTCGAGATACGTTCGCGCTACGGGAATTTTGTGCGGCTGAAATCCGATCCGTACGGATTTGCGGCGGAGCTGCGGCCGAAGAGCGCGTCGGTGGTAGTCAATATTGATAATTACGAATGGAAAGATGCGGCGTGGATGGCGGAGCGCGCGGCGCGAGACTGGCAGCATTCGCCGATGACGGTGTACGAGCTGCACGCGGGCTCGTGGCGACGCAAAACTTCTGAAGGAGACCGGTGGCTCACTTATCGCGAGTTGGCGGAGGAGTTGATTCCCTACATCAAGCGGCTGGGTTACACGCATGTGGAGCTACTGCCGATCATGGAGCATCCGTTTGATGGATCGTGGGGATATCAGACGGTTGGGTATTACGCGGTGACGCGGCGATATGGTTCGCCGACGGATTTTATGTATTTTGTGGATCGCTGCCATCAGGAAGGGATCGGCGTTTTTCTGGACTGGACGCCGGCGCATTTTCCGCGGGACGCGCACGGGTTGAGTTTTTTTGATGGCACACACCTTTATGAACATGCGGACCCGCGTCGCGGGGCGCATCCGGACTGGGGCACGCTGGTTTTTAATTACGGGCGCAACGAAGTTCAAAATTATCTGATTTCGAATGCGCTTTTCTGGATGGACAAATATCACATCGACGGAATGCGCGTGGATGCGGTGGCTTCGATGCTCTATTTGGACTACTCGCGCAAGCCGGGCGAGTGGTTACCGAATCCGTATGGCGGGCGCGAGAACCTGGAAGCAATTGATTTTTTGAAGCGGCTGAACGAAGTGGTGCATAAGCGGAATCCGGGCGCGTTGATGATCGCGGAGGAGTCCACGTCGTGGCCGGCGGTGTCGCGCCCTACTTATGACGGAGGACTGGGTTTCGATTTGAAATGGAACATGGGATGGATGAACGACACGCTGCGTTATTTTGCGCTGGACCCGATTCACCGGCAGCATCATCACAACGAGTTGACGTTTTCGATGATTTACGCGTTCAACGAGAATTTCGTGCTGCCGCTTTCGCATGACGAAGTGGTGCACGGCAAGCGTTCGCTGCTAGAAAAAATGCCGGGAGACGACTGGCAGAAATTTGCGAACTTGCGGCTGCTTTACGGCTATTTGTATGCGCATCCGGGGAAAAAGCTTTTGTTCATGGGATGCGAGCTGGCGCAGCGGAATGAATGGTCGGAGACGGCGTCGATCGATTGGCGGCTGGAGGGATCGCCGCCGCACCGCGGAGTTCAGAGGCTGGTGGAGGATTTGAACCGCTTGCATAAGACGGAAGCGGCGCTGCATGAAGTGGATTTTGAGTGGCCGGGATTTGAATGGGTGGACGCAGATGACAGCGCGGCGAGCGTTCTTTCGTTTTTGCGGCGCGCGCGGGATAAGAGCAACTTCTTGGTGGCGGTGTGTAATTTTACTCCAGTGGTGCGCGAAAATTATCGCGTGGGCGTGCCGGAGGAAGGCTTTTACAGAGAGATTCTGAATACCGATTCGCAGTATTACGAAGGCAGCGGGAACGGGAATGAAGGCGGGGTTACTGCGGAACCTGTACCGTGGAATGGGCGACCGTTTTCGTTGAAGATTCGAGTGCCACCGCTGGCGGTTGTTTACTTTAAGCTTCAGAGGTAGTAGGCCGGGGAGACGTAGCTCCAGTCTCATTTAATACTTCAGTCTAAACCGAAGAGCAGATCTCTCGAACATGTTCCGTCTACTTCGTAGACTCTTCCCCAGGCTCGACTAACCGTCGACCTGGGCGGCCCCGTTTGTCCCGCGCCTCCAAAACCCGGAGGCAAGAAAAAGCGCGCGGGACTTCGCTCCCTTCCTTTGTCAGGGCAGGCGGGATGACAATTTTGAGGTGATTTTTTGGAGAGTACGGAACATTTGTGGGGGTAGCTCCGTACATAGGAGCAGGAAGAGCAACGGAGGCTTCCCCAAAATGAGAAAACGACTTTGCGGGCTCGGGATGATTTGTGTGTTGGCAGGGCTGGCGGTAGCCGCGCTGGCAGGGATCGCGGTAACCGCGCCGGCCGCGATGGCGACGCCGACCGAGCGGTACCTTCACGTGAAGGTGGAGGATGCGTCGAAGGGCGAGAGCGTGAATGTGAATGTGCCGCTTTCAATGGCGGAAAAGATTTTGCCGACCATCAATAAGGGCGAGATGCACAACGGGCATGTGAAGATCGGGCATGCGGATATGGACGATGTGGACATCCGCGCGCTGTTGGATGCGGTGCGCACGGCGCCGGACAATGAGTTCGTGACCTTGAAGGAAAAAGATCAAGACGTTCGAGTGGCAAAGTCGAATGGGAATTTGGTGGTGCACGTTCGGGACGCGTCGAAGGGCGGGCAGAAAGTTGATATCACGATCCCGATGAAGGTGGTTGATGCGTTGCTTTCCACCGCGAAGGATAACGAGCTGGATGTATCCGCGGCGATTCGCGCGCTTAGCGATGCGGGCGATGCTTTGCTGGTGACCGTGGAGGATGCGTCGCAACACGTTCGGATTTGGGTTGATTCCAAAGGAAGCCAGGAGTAGCGGCCAAAATTTCGGCGGAGGTGATTTGTGGTCCTGTTCGGAAAAATTGCGCTAGGAATTGTGGGAACAGCGGTGGCCGGCGTGGGATTGCTTTGCAGCGAAGGAATGATCGAGGTGAAAGTCGTGGAGCGGGCGCCGGAAGTGCATCACGTGTATGTGATCGCTCCGGCGATGCTGGTGCCGATCGGGATGCACTTCGCGCCGCGAAGGGATTTGTCGCGTGCCGCCGCTGAGATCAAACCGTGGCTGCCGACGATTCGCGCAGCGCTAGAGCAATTGCGCGACACCGATGACGTGACGTTGGTGGAAGTGCGGGAACCGGGCCAGCACGTTCGCGTGACGAAAGAAGGCGGGTCGATCGTGGTGGATGTGGAAGATCATGATGATACGGTGCACGTTTCCACGCCCATACGCGCGATTTCCAGCACGATTGAACAGCTTGCCGCTGCGGGCGCCTCGATTTAGAGAGTGACGCAACGGAATCTCCCCGCTGGCGGACGCACAAGGCCCCTTGCGCGGCTGTCAGCGGTGGAGAGTTTTAGGCGGAATCCAATAGACTTCTTCTTTTAACGAAAGCTTCTCGAATCCGCGCCGGAGCAGAATTCCCTTTCCGTGTTCAATCATTTGAGGATTACCGCACAGGTAGCCGGTAGTGTCGGCGCCGGATAGTTTCCAGAGGTCGATGTATTTGCGAATGATATCTTCCACGCGGCCGATTTCACCGCGCCATGCGGTGTCTTCATACGGACGGCTTACGGTGGGAACGTATGTAAGCCAGGGGACTTTCGATGCCAGCTGATCGATCTCGTGATGATAGCCGAATTCCCAGGAGCGGCTGGCGGCGTTAATCAAGTACAGATGAAGATCGGCGGGAAAATTTTTATCGGTCCAGTCTTTGTAGAGTGTACGGAGGTAGGAGATGTACGGCGCCACGCCGGTGACGGTGCTGAGCAGCAGATGATTTTTGTGGCCGCTCTTTAGATCCAGGGTGAACCGGCCTTTGGCGATCTTGCGGAGAGAAACTTCGTCGCCAACCTGAAGAGCATGCAAGAGCGGCGTGAGTTCGCCGGCGGGAACAAGCTCGATGAAGAGTTCCATTTGCTTTTCGTAGGGAGATGAAACTATGGAGTAGGCGCGCTCGACGAGCTTTTGCGAAGTCTGCACACCGAGAGTTGCAAACTGCCCGGCAACGAATTTGTACTCACCGCCGGTATCGAGAAGAATCTTCCACAGGCCAGGCGAAAATTCATCGCGATGGGTAACCCGCGCACGATAGAATTTTTCTTCTGCGGAGCGCATTGCGTTTCCTCTCTCGAAAACTTCGAACTGTTTCAGCTTTACAAATCTTTACAAATAAAAAATGAATAGACGTCCCGACCGCATTGGAAAACGTTCTGATCGAATAGTCCTGCTGTGATTCAGCCAGTCTACTGGTTAGGCGATTGTTGCTGCTGCCCGAACGCTTGCGGGTTGAACGGCTGAGGCGTACCGGTGATCTGGTCCTTCGCGCCGGTGACGACTTTGATCAATTCCATGGACGAATCGTTGGTTTTGGACTTCACGAGACCGTAAGGAGAAATCTTTTCGGATACCCAGACATCGCCGCCCGCTTTTTTCGTGCGGTAATGCTTGCAGGTGAAAGTGCCGGCCGGGACTGTAATTGTTTCGCTGCCCAAGTCTTCGGCGTCGCTGCGAACGTCAGCAGGCTGCGTTGTTCTGTCCTGATGCATCATTTGCGTGGGCATTTCCATGGGCGGACGACCGGGCATCTGCATAATCATGCGCGAGACGTGAGTGTCTGTTCCATTGAGGACCATCAAAGTCTTTATGATCATTTGACCGCTTCCGCGATTGAAAGACATCTCGTACCAATATGCGTCTTTCCCATCGACCTGCTCTTTGCCGACAATCGCAATTTGCATGTCGGTCTTGTCGCCTTTTGCGGACTGCATGGAGTACATTGCGCCCTGGCCGACGACGGGATTCCAAAATCCCATAACGTGAGGAGCTGAGAACGAGCCCATCTGGGCTGCAGCAGCAGTCGCCATCAGGCCAAACAGAACCGCGGATAGCGCGAAACGCAACGAATTGTTCATGAAAGCTCCTGGAGAGATTGGGATCGAAGTGGGACGTTCACTTTAGAGGTCGCGTCCTTGGTTGTCTTGCATTTTAGGAATTTCGAAGCCAACGTGAATTTTCGCGCCGTTTAAATTGCAATTGAAATCCACGCTCTTTTCATCCTCGGCGATGGTGGGCTCACCACTGCTCGATTTCTTGTCGAAAATGAAGGCAATGGACAGCACCTTCGCGCCGTCCGGAGTGCGGGCGACTTGCACTTTTGTCGGCACGACTTTCTGTTTGGTTTTCTTTTCCACCAGAATAGCGCTTTTAATCAGCGTCTCGTCGTCCGCGGATTGAAAAGGCCTCATGTCTGGGCCAGTGACGGCGATTTCGTAAACATCGGGCGGGTTGGCCAACTGCTTTTCAACATCCTCCGGTTTTAGCTGGCCAGCCAATTCGGCACTGCGGGCCGCCGCTCTCTGAAGGGTGCGCGAGGAAATCCAGCGAACGGCAAACATTGTCGTCGGCTGGGGTTCACCGGGACCCGGAAGAGATCCGCCGGGAGTGTTTCCAGCGGGAGCGTCTCCGGAGGGAGACTTACTAGCCGTCTTGCCTCCGTTTGCAGGCGCGGCGGTAGTGGACGGCTGACCTGGGTCGGGCAGGGCTGATTTGCCGATGGTCCAAGGGGCTTCAACTTGGACAACCTTGGACCACGGAGAATCTCCAAGAATTTTACCAACATCCTTTTGATCCCACTGCTGATACGGCTTTGCTTTCCAGACGTCGGTACCGGCAAAAGCAAGAGTCGCCAGGACGATTATTGCAGAACTCGTTAAAATAGCTTTACGCATAAAAATTTTCCTCACGGAGTGTTCGGCGAAAGCCCCAAATGTAGCGCGTACTTTAACGACTGACGGACTTGGCCGCAAGTGGATTCTCGGACGCCCGCGGTTGGGCTGGCGGAGTCCGCGTGGCGCCATAAACGCGCTCCAGTCGATAGACTGGGTTCTCGCGAGATTCGAAATGTGTGCGCATGAGCAGCTCGCCCACCAAACCTACGGCAAGAAGCTGAACGCCAAATAAACATAACATCATTCCCAGAATGAGAAGCGGGCCGTGCTGCACAAAGATGGAGACGCCCCAGAACAATTTTTCTAAAGACAGCACAAATAGTATCGCTGCCCCCACGAACATTCCCAGCAAACCCGGAGGGCCAAAAAAATGCAGGGGCCGGGCCATGTAGCGCATCAGGAAGCGTATGGTGATGATGTCGAAGAAGACTCGCAGCGTGCGAGAAATTCCATAATGGGATTTGCCGCCGGGGCGAACGATGTTTTTTATAGGTACTTCGACGATCTTGGCGCCGTTCCACGCGGCCAGCGCTGGAATGAACCTGTGCATTTCTCCGTACAGCGGAATGTCTTTAATGATTTCGCGGCGATAAACCTTGAAGGTGGTGCCGAAATCGTGGATGTCCACGCCGGAAAGCTTGCTCATCATCCAGTTAGCGGTTCTAGAGGGCAGCCGGCGGAGGAGGAAATTGTCCACACGTTTTTCGCGCCAGCCGCTGACGATATCGGAATTGGTGGCTTCAAGGGCGGCGAGCAGGGCGGGTATATCGCCAGGATCGTGCTGGAGGTCGCCGTCCATGGAAATGATTATGTCGCCGGACGCAAAATCGAAGCCCGCTGCGAGGGCGGTAGTTTGTCCGTAGTTTCGTTTGAGGCGGAGAACGGAGACGCGGGGATCTTCGTCGGCGATGGCCGCGAGTATTTGCGGCGTGGCGTCCGAGCTTTGGTCGTCCACGTAGACGAACTCAACCGGGTCGTATCGCGCGGTCATTACTTCGCTAAGGCGCTGATGCAGCTCGCGCACGCTTTCCTGTTCGTTGTGGAACGGGACGACGACCGAGTACCGAGGTGGCACGATGTGCTCGGGTAGCATGCCGTTAGTTTAACTCGCGATAGGTAATTAGGCGAATATCCCTTTCCACGAGAGCACTCTTTACGCCGGGGTCGATCAGGGCGGACATTTCGACGTCGCGGTGCATTTGGAGGCGCGAGCCGGAGTTGGCCAGGGCATCGTCGCAAATTCCGGGATGGAGCATGATTTCGGTGGAGCCGTCGGAGAGTGTGTCAATCATGCGACGAAGGGCAGCTGGGCCTAAGCTGCCAGTCATCGCCAGGCCTAAAAAATGATTGGGCGTGAGCAAGCTGTACTTGCGGACGACTGCTTGAAACCATGGGGCGACCGTGCGCGCCGCCGCCGCAGCGATCAGTTCCATTGTGTGGCTCTTGTTTTCGCGGCGAGTGCTCTCCCACGAATCTCGAAGATTTTCCA
>Ga0182024_10024304_pt1 | contig 10778 bp, 10 predicted proteins | sample P32metaG_FD_120480 | JGI IMG/M metagenome (GOLD analysis project Ga0182024, IMG submission 120480) | Permafrost microbial communities from Stordalen Mire, Sweden - P3-2 metaG (Illumina Assembly) | ecosystem: Environmental > Terrestrial > Soil > Wetlands > Permafrost | place: Sweden: Stordalen...
ATCGGGTGCGCCCGTGCACCGTTACCGCCTTTGCGCCCGCCGACTGCGCCCGCGCGGCCAGTTCCGGCGCGTTGCGCGAGGCCTCGTCCCAGCCCAGCCGCATCTTCACGGTCACCGGCGCATCCACCGCATTCACGGCTGCGGCGATGAGGCGTTCGGCGTGGTCAAGGTCGCGCATCAGCGCCGACCCGCTCGCCACCCCCGTCACCGTCTTGGCCGGACAACCGAAATTGAGGTCGATGATTTGCGCGCCCGCCGTCGCCGCTAGGCGGGCCCCCTTGGCGATGGAGTCGGGATCGGCGCCGACCAGCTGCACGACCATCAGCGGTAGGCCCTCGCCCACGGCCGCCCGGCGCACCACGTCGGGGCGCGCCGCGGCAAACAGCTCACAGGCCACCATCTCGGTGGCCACATACGCCGCTCCCAGCCCTGTGGCGATCTGACGAAACGGCAGGTCGGTAACACCGGTCATCGGCGCCAGCCACACCCGCCCGGCAACCTCGATCCCGCCGATCGTCAGGCTTCTGCTTATTTTATGGTCATCCACAATGCCTATCGTTTAGGCAGTTGGCGCGGCGGGGTAAACCCTTTCCCAAGCATCCCGACGGCCGGAGTCGCTTCACCGGAGCCGCGCCTTGCTCTAAGCAGCGGCATGGAATTTTCCGCCATCGTCGTCGCGGCCGGTTCAGGCGAACGGGCCGGAGGCGGAGCTCGCAAGCAGTGGCGGCCACTGGCTGGCAAGGCGGTAACCCGCTGGTCGCTTGAGGCCTTTCTCGCCGCCGGGGCTCGGCGGGTGGTTGTCGTCATTCCACAAGGCCACGAATCCCTGGCGCGCGAGGCTTTCGCCGGATTGCCAGATTGGGTGACGGTCGGCGGCGGCGCGACGCGCGCCCAATCGGTGAGGGTCGGGCTCGCCGCGCTGGCGGCGACGGACGGTGAAGCGGTCCTCATTCACGACGCGGCCCGGCCTTTCCTCTCGCCCGCTCATGTCGCGCCGCTGATCGCCGCCTTGGCCGCGGCGCAGGGGGCCGTTCCCGCCCTGCCCGTGGCTGACACCTTGAAGCGGCGCGACTCGCTGTCCGGCGCGGTGGTCACGGCGCCGCGCGATGGCCTTTGGCGGGCGCAGACGCCGCAGGCCTTTCGGCGGGAGGTGATCGGCGCCGCCTATGACGCCTGGCCCGCCGGCGAAACACCCACCGACGATGCCGCCGTGGTCGAGCGCGCCGGCGGCAAGATCGCCCTGGTCGCCGGCGACCCCATGCTGATGAAGCTCACCTATCCGGAGGATTTCGCCATGGCCGACCGCTTGGCGGGGGCGGCGCGGATGACGCGCATCGGTCTGGGTTTCGATGTCCACCGCTTTGGCCCCGGAGACGCGGTCTGGCTGTGCGGAGTCAAGATTACTCACGACCGGGGCCTGATCGGACATTCCGACGCCGACGCCGGTTTGCACGCCCTCACCGACGCTCTCCTGGGGGCCATCGGCGCCGGCGACATCGGCGATCACTTCCCCCCGAGCGATGCCAAATGGAAGAACGCGGCCTCCGAAGTCTTCCTGCGCCACGCCGCCAGCCTCATCGCCGCGAGCGGTGGACGGGTGATCAACGTCGATGTCACCTTGATCTGCGAACGGCCGAAGATCGCGCCGCACCGCCAGGCCATGCGCGAGCGGCTGGCAGGCTTGCTCGGCCTCGCCGTCGATCAGGTCAGCGTCAAGGCGACCACCACCGAGCAGCTCGGTTTCACCGGCCGCGGCGAAGGTCTGGCCGCCCAGGCCGTGGCGGCCGTGGCCCTGCCGGTCTAAGGGGTGCGGGCGTTCGCGCCGTCACACAGGGTCCGCCCGATGTTTTCCCTCGAAATCGACACCCTCGCGCGCTTGGTCATCGACGACGCGCGAGAACGCTCGCTGCGCATCGTCACGGCGGAAAGCTGTACCGGCGGCCTGGTGGCGGCGGCCATCTGCGCCATTCCCGGCGCCTCGGACGTCTTCGAGCGCGGCTTTGTCGCCTACACCAATCGGGCCAAGCAGGAGCTGCTGGGCGTCTCGGGCGACCTGATCGCCGATCTGGGAGCCGTCTCCGAGCCGATTGCCCGGATGATGGCCGAAGGCGCCGTGGAGCACTCACACGCGCATCTTTCGGTGGCCATCACCGGCGTCGCCGGGCCGGACGGCGGCACGCCCATGAAGCCGGTCGGCACGGTGCATTTCGCCACCGCGCGCTCCAACCAGTCGGTCCAGCACCGCATGGAGATTTTCGAGCTCGAAACCCGCTGGGAAATCCAGATGGCGGCGGTTCAGGTGGCTCTGGAACTCCTCAGAGAACGATTGAGGTAGCAAGAGCTCTCACAACGCGTCGCCAGTATCACCGGCCATCGCCAGGATCGCGGACCACTCCTCGCCCGTCACCGGCGTCACCGACAGGCGAAACTGACGGAACATGACCATGCCGTTCAGAGCAGGGTTTGTCCGCATGTCGGCCAGGGCGACGGGCGTGGTCAGGGCTCGCACGGGTGCTATCTCCACCGCCGAAAAGCGGCCCACCGGGTCGCTGGGATCGATGAAGGCTTCCCGCGTGATCCTCGCCACGCCAACCACCGCAAGCTCGGTTCTGGAATGATAGATGAAAGCGCGATCGCCCGTTCGCATGGCGCGAAGATAGATGGCCGCCTGGGCATTGCGCACCCCGTCCCAGACCGTGCGTCCATCGCGCACCAAGTCGCCGAAGGCATATTTTTCCGGCTCGGATTTCAGCAGCCAGAACGATGTCGATGGGTCCATGCCGCGTCTCCTGTCAGCCATAGAGCTCTTCCGCCCGCGCCTCGAAACAGCCCATCAATCGCCTAACGGCCCGATTGGCGTTGGCGGCCAGGATGCGCTCAAGCAGGCGAGACCCAAACTCGAAATCGATCTCGAAGGAAAGTTCGGCGCCATCGGCATGGGGCGCGAAACGCCAGCGGTTTTCCAGGCGCCGGAAGGGTCCGGAGATCAGGTCCACATCGATGGCCAGGGCCGGGCGATCCAGCCGCACGCGGGTGGAAAAGCGCTCGTGGATGATGGAAAACTTCACCCTAGCCTCGGCGTCGAGCAGAATCACGCCGTCGGCGGCCTCGCGGCGGTTCCAGGTGCGAAGGCTGGTCACCCATCGAACGAACTGCGGATATCGCTCCACATCACCCACCAGGTCGAAGAGCTGCTCTGGCCGATAGGGCAGGACGCGCGTCAGGCGATGGCGCAAGCGGCCGGCGCCCTGGGTGTCAGCGCCAGGCGGGCGGCGCGCAGGCGGGCGAAGTCCTCGCCGGCATGGTGCGAGGAGCGGGTCAGCGGACTGGCCGACACCATCAAGAAGCCCTTGGACCGGGCGATCGTCTCCAGGGCGGCGAACTCCTCGGGGGCGACGAAACGGTCGATGGCGGCGTGCTTGCGGGTCGGCTGCAGATATTGCCCGATGGTGATGAAATCGACGCCGGCCGAGCGCATGTCATCCATGACTTGCATCACCTCCTCCTTGGCTTCCCCGAGGCCCACCATTAGACCCGATTTGGTGAACATCTCCGGCGCCCGCTCTTTCACCCGCTCGAGAAGACGCAGGGAATGATAGTAGCGCGCGCCAGGCCGGATGGAGAGATAGAGCCGCGGCACGGTTTCCAGGTTGTGGTTGAAGACGTCGGGCGCTGAATCGATCACCTTCTCCGCGGCGGCAGCCGGCTTGCGAAGGAAGTCGGGGGTGAGGATCTCGATGGTCGTGTTGGGCGCCGCGGCGCGGATGGCGGTCACCGTGGCGGCGAAGTGGGCGGCGCCGCCATCGGCCAGGTCATCCCGGTCCACCGAGGTGATCACCACGTGCTTTAGTCCCATCACCGCCACGGCCGCTCCCACGCGGGCCGGCTCGTCCTCGTCAAGGGGGCCCGGCAGACCGGTGATCACATTGCAGAAAGCGCAGGCGCGGGTGCAGGTCGCGCCCATGATCATCATGGTGGCGTGCGAAACGCTCCAGCACTCGCCGATGTTGGGACAGGCCGCCTCTTCGCAGACGGTGACCAGACCGTGCGCCCTGACGATCCGCCGCGTCTCGTTGTAGCCCGCCGAGCCCGGCGCGCGGACGCGCAGCCACGGCGGCTTGGCCAGGAGGGGCGTATCGGCCCGCGCCTGCTTCTCGGGATGGCGCATCGCACGGGCGTCCGATCGATCGATGACCAGAGTCATGGCGTCTAGATCGTCCCTCTTGCGCGTTCAATCAAGCGCTGGGCGCGCTTTGCAAAAGGCCAAGGGGGTCTATAGCGTCGGGGCGATGTCGAGCTCATTTGCCCCCGCGACCGGTGAACGCTCTTTATTCGACGCCCTCTTGGACTCCGCTCACCACTTTGGGCGCAAGAAACTCATCTTGGAGGACCAGGAGCGCCACCCCCTAAGTTACACCGATCTCATTCGCGCCAGCTTCGCCCTGGGCCACAAGCTGGCCGCCGTCACCGCGCGCGGCGAACGGGTCGGAGTTCTGCTGCCGTCCAGCTCGGGCGCCGTGGTGACCTTCTTCGCCCTGCATGCCTACGGCCGCGTCCCGGCCATGCTGAACTTCACCGCCGGACTTCGAAATCTGCGCGCGGCGGTCAATCTCGCCGGCGTCAGGCGGGTGCTGACCTCTCATCGCTTCGTCGAACAGGGCAAGCTGCACGATGTCATCGACGCCCTCGAAGAGCGCTGCGAAATCACCTACCTTGAGGACGTCCGCCGGACGATCGGCGCCCTGGACCGGATCTCCGCCCTGGCCGCCTCGCTCTTCGCCCGCAGCGTCCGCGCCGCCGTCGAGCCGTCGGCCCCGGGCGTCATCTTGTTCACATCGGGCAGCTTCGGCGCGCCGCGCGGCGTGGTGCTCAGCCACGCCAATCTGATCGCCAATGTGGAACAGGTGGCCGCCCACATCGACCTCGATCCGGCCTGGGTGATGTTCAACCCTCTGCCGGTCTTCCATTGCTTCGGGCTGACCGGCGGCGTTCTGCTGCCCATCCTGCGCGGCATGAAGGCGTTCCAGTACCCGAGCCCCCTGCACATCAAACTGATCCCCGCCCTGATCAAGGACTGCGGGGCGAGCATCCTTTTGGCCACCGACACCTTCGTCAATCAGTATGCCCGCGCCTGCGATGGCAGAGAGCTCTCGGGGCTGGAGTTCATCGTCTGCGGTGCCGAGAAGGTGCGTGACGAGACCCATAACCTAATCACCGAGCGCTTCGGCCCGGTGCCGGTTCTGGAAGGCTACGGCGCCACCGAGGCATCCCCGGTCATCGCCGTCAACAAGCCTCTCGACAATCGCCGGGGGACCGTCGGCGGTCTGGTTCCGGGCATGCGCACGCGCCTTGAGCCCGTGCCCGGGATCAATCGCGGCGGTCAGCTTTTCGTTCGTGGTCCCAATGTGATGAGCGGATATCTTGATGCGACTGGGGAATTGGATCCGCCGCCCGATGGCTGGCACGACACCGGCGATGTAGTGGAAATCACCGACGACGGTTGGATCACCATTCTGGGGCGGGTCAAACGCTTCGCAAAGATCGGCGGCGAGATGGTCTCGCTGACCGCCGCCGAAGACCTGGCCGCCGCCCTGTGGCCGGACGCTCGCCATGCGGTCATCGCCCTCGCGGACAAGAAGAAGGGCGAGCGGCTGATCCTGGTCACCGACCGTGGCGACGCCGATGTCGCCGGGCTGGTCGCCCATGCTCGAAGCGTCGGCGCCTCGGAGCTCACGGTCCCGCGCCGCATCGTCAAGGCCCCCGAAGTGCCGGTCCTGGGCTCGGGCAAGACCGACTATGTGGCGATCCAGCGAATGGCCGAGGCCGAGGCGGGGGTGGTCTAGAAGCCCCGCGCGCCGCCCTTACAGGTGCAGCACCCGCCCAAAGGCGTCCAGCGCCGCCTCGTGCATGACTTCGCTCATCGTCGGATGCGGGAACACGGTGGCGAAGATTTCCGCCTCGGTAGCTTCCAGCGTCATGGCCAGGGCGAATCCTTGAATCATTTCGGTGACTTCACCGCCGATCATGTGCGCGCCGATCAACGCCCCGGTGGCGGCGTCGAACACCGTCTTGACCAGGCCCTCGGTCTCGCCGGCGGCGATGGCCTTGCCGTTGACCCTGAATGGGAAGCGGCCGACTTTGACGGCCATCCCCTTCTCCTTGGCCTGGGCTTCGGTGAGGCCGACGGAGGCGATCTGCGGCGTCGAATAGGTGCAGCCGGGGATGGCGGCGGCGAGTTCGGGGTCGGACACCCCGGTGATGTGTTCTATGCAGTGGACTCCCTCGTGACTCGCCTTGTGCGCCAGCCACGGCGGTCCGGCGACATCGCCGATGGCGTAGAGGCCTGCGACATTGGTGGCCCCAAAGGCGTCGGCGACCACATGGCCGCGGTCGATCTTCACGCCCAGGGCTTCGAGGCCCAAATCCTCCACATTGCCGTCAATGCCCACCGCGACGATGGCGCGTTCGGCTTGCAGGATCTCGCTCTTGGCGCCCATCTCTACCGTGACGGAGACGCCGGTCTTCGAGGCCGTGAGCTTGGAAACCTTGGCGCCGACGCGAAACTTGATGCCGCGCCTTTCAAACGCCTTTTGGGCGGCGCTTGAGATCTCCTCGTCTTCCACCGGAAGAATGCGCGGCAGAGCCTCAACGACCGTGACGTCGGAGCCCAAAGCCCTGTAGAAGCTGGCGAATTCAATACCGATGGCGCCCGAGCCGATCACCAGCAGAGATTTTGGCGCCGTCTTGGGAACCATGGCCTCGCGGTAGGTCCACACCCTCTCGCCGTCCGGAACCAGGCCGGCCGCCGGTATCACCCGGGCCCGCGCGCCGGTGGCCAGGATCACCGACTTGGCTGTCAAGGTCCGCTCGCCGCCGGCCTTGAGCGCGACGATGACCTTGGGCGCGCCGGGCGCCTTTTCCAGTCGCGCGGTCCCCTCGATGACCTCGATCTTGTTCTTCCTCATCAGGAAGGCGACGCCGGCGGAGAGCTGCTTGGCCACCTTGCGCGATCGCTCGATAAGCTTGGTGAAATCGTAGGCCCGACCCTCGACGGAAAGGCCATAGTCGGCCAGATGGGCCAGCTGCTCATAAACCTCGCCGGACTTCAGCAGAGCCTTGGTGGGGATGCAGCCCCAGTTGAGGCACACCCCGCCCAGGGCTTCGCGCTCGACGATGGCGGTCTTCAGGCCAAGCTGGCTGGCCCGGATGGCCGTTACATAGCCGCCGGGTCCCGCGCCGACGATGACCACATCCAACTCGCCCGTCATTCCAGCGCCGCCTCGATGGCGCCCTCCAGCGCCTTGGGCTCGGTATTGGGAGCGAATCTGGCCGTCACCGCGCCGCTACGATCGATGAGGAACTTGGTGAAGTTCCACTTCACCGCCTCGCTGCCGAGTAGGCCGGTTTTCTCGTGCTTCAGCCACGCCCAAAGCGGGTGCGCGCCGGCGCCATTGACCTCGACCTTGGCCATCATTGGAAAGCTCACCTCATAGGTGAGCGAGCAGAAGCTGGCGATCTGCTCGGCGTCTCCCGGCTCCTGGGCGCCGAACTGGTTGCAGGGGAATCCCAGGATGACGAGACCGCGATCCTTATACTTGCGGTTGAGAGCCTCCAGGCCGGCGTATTGGGGCGTGAACCCGCACTTGCTGGCGGTATTGACGATCAGCAGAACCTTGCCGCGAAAGTCAGCCAAGGGCGCGGGATGGCCATCCAGGGTTTGGGCCGTAAAGTCATAAGCGTTCATGATGGTTGTCCCTGCCGTGGCGTCATTGTTCAGACGATCATGGAAATGGGATTTTCGATCATCGCTTTGAAGGCGTTCAGCCAGCGGGCGCCGATGGCGCCGTCCACCACCCGGTGATCGCAGGTCAGCGTGACGGTCATGACCGTGGCGATGGCCAGGGCGTCGCCGCGCACCACGGGACGCTTTTCCCCGGCGCCGACCGAAAGGATGGCCCCTTGCGGCTGGTTGATGATCGACGCGAAGGATCGGATCGCAAACATGCCGAGGTTGGAGATCGAGAATGTGCCCCCCTGGAACTCCTCGGGTTTGAGCTTGCGGGCGCGGGCCCGCTCCGCCAGGTCCTTCATTTCGGCGGCAATCTCGGCCACCCCCTTGGTCTCCGCCGCCCGGATGATGGGCGTGATCAGGCCGCCTTCGACGGCCACGGCGACGGCGATATCGGCGTGGTGGTGCAGGGCGATTCCCTCTGGGGTGTAGCTGGCGTTGGCGGCCGGCACGCGTCTGAGCGCCGCGGCGGCGGCCTTGATGACCATGTCGTTGACGCTGACCTTGGCGCCTTCGGCCTCAAGCATGGCGTTGATGCTCGTCCGCGCGGCGAGCAGCGCGTCGATTTCCATATCGATCGTGAGCGGAAAGTGCGGCACGTCGCGGAAACTCTCTGTCATCCGCCGCGCGACGGTCTTCTTCATTCCATCCAGCGCGATCAGATCATAGGACCCGGCGGCGATGCCCATCTGTTCGAGGGATCTGGCCGCCTGAGGCGCGGCGCCGGCCGCGACGGGAGCGGAAGCAGCCGGCGACGCCGTCACGCCCTCCAGGTCCCGCCGGATAATGCGTCCGTGCGGCCCCGAGCCCTTCACCGTGGCCAGATCGACTCCGCTGCGCGCGGCCAAGCGCCTGGCCAGGGGAGAGGCGAGGATGCGGTGGTCATCGGAGGCTTTGACCGGCATTGCGCCGCCCGCGCCATTTTGCGGCGTCCCCCCACGCGAGGCCGCGGGACGAGTCTCGACGGCGCGGGCGGACTTCCCCTTCTCCTCACCTTTCTGAGGAGCGGGCGGCCGAGGCGGCGGGTCAGACAACAAAGAGGCCTTGGCGCCCGGCGCCTCCCCCTCCCCCTTCAACCGGGCGATCGGCGTATTGACCTTGACCTCTTCGGTCCCCTCGGCGACCAGCAGGGCGTCCACCACCCCCTCGTCCACCGCTTCGACCTCCATGGTCGCCTTGTCGGTCTCGATCTCGGCGATCACGTCGCCGCTCCTCACGGAATCGCCCACCTTCACATGCCACTTGGCGAGCGTGCCCTCCTCCATCGTCGGAGATAGCGCCGGCATCAAAACGTCGGTGGTCATCGGGCCTCCAGAGAAAGGTGAGCCAACGCCGCTCCATGATGTTCCCAGTCGCGGCCGTCGAAGGCCGTCACCGTCAGGCTCAGCGCCTCCTGGGCATCCAAGCAACGGGCGTTGACCGACCAGCCGTCGGGGTTGGAGCGCGGCCTATAGAAGGCTTTCACCCCACAGACCGAACAGAAGAGATGCCGCGCGGCGCCGGTGTTGAAACGGTACTCGGTCAGGCGATCTGCCCCGGCAAGCAGCCGAAAGCGGCTGTCGGGCACGATGATGTGGATGAAGCCGGTCATGGCGCAGATCGAGCAGTTGCAATCCTGCGCCTCGACCTCATCGGGGAGCGCGGCCTCGAAGCGCACCGTCTGGCAATGGCAGCCGCCGGCCCGCCATTTTGGCTCTGGCTTACGGCTCATCGGTAACACACCGCCTTGGCGGCCTGGACGATCTTTTCCACCGACGGCAGCGACAGGACCTCAAGATTGGCCGCGTAGGGCAGCGGCACGTCCTCCTGATGCACGCGCAAGGGCGGAGCGTCGAGATAGTCGAAGGCGTGCTCCACCACTCGGGCCGCCACCTCGGCGCCCACGCCCATGGGACCCCAGCCTTCCTCGACGGTGACCAGGCGTCCCGTCTTCTTGACGCTTTCCACAACGCTCTGGTGATCGAGGGGCCGCAGAGTGCGAAGATCGATCACCTCGGCCTCAATGCCCTCGGCGGCGAGAGCGTCGGCGGCCTGCAAGGCGAAACCGACCATCCGCGAATAGGCGACCAGGGTGACGCCATCGCCGACGCGGCGGACCTTGGCCTTGCCGATGGGAACCAGCCATTCGGCGGTGTCGGGGACCTCGAACTCCTGACCGTAGAGCATCTCATGCTCCAGAAAGACCACCGGATTGGGATCGCGAATGGCCGACTTCAAGAGGCCCTTGGCATCGGCGGCGTCGTAGGGCGCCAGGACCTTCAACCCCGGAATGTGGCCGTACCAGGCGGCGTAGTCTTGGCTGTGCTGGGCGCCCACGCGGGCCGCCGCGCCGTTGGGACCGCGAAAGACAATCTGGCACCTTATCTGGCCGCCCGACATGTAAAGCGTCTTGGCGGCGGAATTGATGATCTGGTCGATCGCCTGCATGGCGAAGTTGAAGGTCATGAACTCGACGATGGGCTTGAGGCCCGCCATGGCCGCTCCGACCCCCAGCCCCGCGAAGCCATGCTCGGTGATCGGCGTATCGATGACCCGACGTTCGCCGAACTCCGCCAGAAGGTCGCGGCTGACCTTGTAGGCGCCTTGGTACTGAGCCACTTCCTCGCCCATCAGGAACACCGCTTCGTCGCGCCGCATTTCCTCGGCCATGGCGTCGCGCAAGGCGTCGCGGACGGTGGTCTTGACGAGCTTGGCGTCGGCGGGGACTTCAGGATCGTCGGCGAGCGACTCGCCGCGGCCATCTTGAGCGCCCCGCGTCACGACGCCGGAGGGCTCCCCTTCACGTGTTCCACTTGGCAGGGGGGGAATGTCGTCGCGCGGCTCACTCGCTTGCGGAGACGATGGAGGCGGCGGAGCCGACGACGAAGCAACCCCGGCGCCCGGCGCCTCCCCCTCCCCCTTCAACCGGGCGATCGGCGTATTGACCTTGACCTCTTCGGTCCCCTCGGCGACCAGCAGGGCGTCCACCACCCCCTCGTCCACCGCTTCG
>Ga0182024_10024305_pt1 | contig 10778 bp, 9 predicted proteins | sample P32metaG_FD_120480 | JGI IMG/M metagenome (GOLD analysis project Ga0182024, IMG submission 120480) | Permafrost microbial communities from Stordalen Mire, Sweden - P3-2 metaG (Illumina Assembly) | ecosystem: Environmental > Terrestrial > Soil > Wetlands > Permafrost | place: Sweden: Stordalen...
ATCAGATCCTCGAGTCCCTCGCCCGCTACTGCGAGCGAATCTCCGCCGCGGCTGCCCCATCGTGAGCTCCCTCCCGCGCCTGCAACGATATCCACTACGAACTAGCAACTCAGGACACTAGGGGAGAAGTTGGCAACCCACGCGTCGGTGCCGTCGGAAGCGACGCCTATCGGACCGCTAAGTCCGTAATTCGACCCGGAGATGACCTGCACGAGAGCGCCGATCGAGGCATCGAGCTCGGTCACCGCGTCGCTGCTGAGCTTCGCCCCGGCTCATCCTCGCGAGATGACCGGCGGGTCGGTCAGACAGCGCGTCGCCAAGAAGCACGGCCGAAAGCCGCACAGGGACGGTTAGGAAGTCAGGCCGTCAACAGCACGCTGCGCCTGTGGCTCAAACGAAGATCTGCCTACATCCTCTCTAATCACCGGCCGCGGACACAGCCTCGTCCTCCGAAACGCTCAAAGCATAGACGTGCGCTATCCCGCCCGGAGCCTTCTCGGTCGCTCCCATTCTTTATTGCCGAGATCTCCTTCCCGAGCGCGCCCGTCGAGGCACTCAGGTCGTCACCGCGTTGCCGTAGTCGTTCGCCACCCACACGTGGGTGCCGTCGGAGGAGACGGCGCCGGGACGTCGACGCCATAGGCCGAGTCCGAGATCACCTTGACGAGTCCGCCGGTCGAGGCACTGAGTTCGGTCACCGAATCGCCGTTCGCAGATCGCCGTTCGCAGACGTGGGTGCCGTCTGAAGCGACGCCATCGGGGTAGCTGAACCCGCACGTTGGAAGCAGATTCACCTTGACGAGGGCGCCTGTCGAGGCAGTGAGTTCCGTAACGGAGTCGCCGTCGAGGTTCTCCACCCAGACCTTGGCGCCGTCAGAGGAGACGGCTTCGGGATAGTTGAAGTCCCACCCGAGTACCTGGGTGCCGCTCACGGCGGTAGATAGGGCAGCGGACACCGGGGCGGGATTGGCCAGTGACACGACCATGAGCGAGCGCCGTGTACGAGGGGGGTGGGCCGTAGCCAGTCTTATTTAACCTCGAAGGCACTAGGGTTGCGCTGAGGGCGCTCAGGTTGGCAAGTCGCTTGGAATGAACTCGGTCTCACTGAGCATGAGTGACGAATCGTCCCATTGCTGGCCTTCGTAAGTCAGGCCGCCACTTTTGCCGTTGTTGAGCATAGTTGCCAGGGAAAAGCCGGGCGCCGACCAGTTCGTAGCAGTCGCGTAATCGAGATCGGTGTATCCGTCGCCATTCGTGTCTGCGGGGATGAACAGCGTGTTGCCGTAGTCGACTTGCGATGATCCGGGCGAGGCCCACCAGACGCCCTTCCAGACAAGTCCAGACTTGGTAGAGGTGAACACCGCGAACGAGAAACCGCCATCCGAGTTTGCCGTGACGTAGCCAAGGCCTTCTCTCGTTCCGCCAGACCAATATCCCGGAAGGAATTTGATCTGAGAGAGTTCAAGGGAAGTTGTTGCCCAGGCCGTCCCCGAGTAATCGAATGTGGCACCAGTGCTGGTCATTAGCCCTAGAGCAAAACCGGACGACGACCAGTTCGTGGAGGTCGCGTAATACAAGTTGGTTCTCTTCGGTCCGGAGCTGTTCGACGGCACGAACAGCGTGTTCGCGAACGTCACTCCCGTACTTCCGGACTCAGACCACCAGACTCCCTTCCACGTCAGACTGAAGTTCTTGTTCGCAGCGAACACCGCTACATCGAAACCTCCATCACTACCCGGCGTGACATAGGCGAAGCCGCCTCTGCCGTTTCCGACGAAATCCCCGGGCAGGAATCGAGTTTCGCCCAACGACAACGACGTGGGGTCCCATACCTGCCCTTCGTAGGTCAACGACGAGCCGTTGTTATACATGAGCGCGACACTGAATCCGGGCTGACTCCAGTTGGTTGACGTGGCGTAGTAAAGACTGGTGTATCCATTGCCCAGCTTGACTGGAATAAAGATCGTGTTGCTGAAGGTGACGCCTGAGCTGCCGGGCGAAGTCCACCAGATACCTTTCCAGGTCAGTCCCGTCGGCGTCTGCTTCCACACAGCCAGCGAGAACCCCCCACCTCCGTCCTCCGAGACGTAGGCGAAGTCCTGCCCGCTGTCGCCACTGACCCAGTGGCCGGGAAACGACTCCGAGACATCTGCGAAGCTAGGCGTGATTGAAAGCGATCTACTCGAAGACGCACCGTTGCTCCCCGCCACTGACACCGAGAAGCCGTACGTGCCCGCAGCCGTGGCCACGCCGGAAATGGCACCATCGGAGGCTAGGGACAGACCTGGCGGAAGGGAGCCTGAAGCGAGGCTCCACGAGTAGGGAGTGCTTCCTCCCGACGCAGAGAGGGTCTGGCCGTAATTCTCCCCGACGACAGTTGGGGGAAGTGATGAGGTGGTGATTGTGGGTGCACCAACCGAAGCCGTTCCGTCGGGCAGCCACCAGCCCACATAGGTGTTGTAGTCACCGGCTGCCGCGTGCTGAGCGAGCGTCTCTTCGAAGACGGCTTTCCCCGGTTCGCCCGGCGTGCCGATCATCTCGCCGTTCGAACCCATTATCTCGACGTGACTGTAATCCTCGGCGTTGTAGCCCGGCTTGGCATCGAAGAACACCAGGGACCCGTAAGGGGGGGTCGTTGAACTTCCACCCGTCGTTCCCGCACTGAACGTGCCATCCCAAACGTCCTCGGGATCGGTATCAGCGTTCCAGCCGCCGACCGGCTGCGCAAGGGACTGGATATTGATAGTGGGGCCTGTTCCGTCGGCGTAGGCGTCCTGCACGAAGGGCAGGCAGAATCCGGCCCAGGTCGTGCCGTCAGGCTGATTGGTCCGTCCGATCTGACCGACCGCCCATCCCACAGCGGACGTCTCAGCCGAAGTTGCCGCGCCCGCTGGAGTTGCACTGTCGACCGCCATGCCGACGGCGGTGAGGGGCACTGCCACCGCCAATGCGGTCAGCAACATGCGGATGCGGCCGGGTCGAGGCGACCGCGTGCATGTCGGCGCGATCGAATTCTCAGCCATCCTCTGCCTCCGATTCTTACGTCTCTTTGCCCGCCTGTCGGGCAACACCGTAGCCCAGGAGTCCGAACGGGCCTTGCTCAGCGGCCCTGACCCCGCCACGGACCGGTAGCCCTAAAATTTGTGGTCGAAATTCCCTCCGAAGGCCTTGACCACCTCCGTATGTCGTGAAGACGCATCGCTTCCGTGAGAGCTACGACCGGGAACTCATCGGTGGTTATGGGCTCAGCGCCTTCCTTCTCTGGTGCACACTTCGAGACCGAGCGACCTTTCCTTCTCGCCTACGAGCGTGTCGAAGGTGAGACCTTGTTTTCAGTCGATTCCGACGCGGAGTGGCGGTATGTCGGCCGCCAGTTCAAGATCCTCCACCTATCCCCGGGTCGCACCGATCTTCCCCGCTTCCACGAGCCTGGAGGGACGTGGCTCGCGTTCAGCAGGCAACGGCTGGCGGAGGTGATCCGGGGGCGAACCTCGGCGGCTTCCTCTCCGACGGGGCAGCGGAATCATTGTTCCAATCGGGTCTCGCCTCGCTCGACCTTCCCGAGGACCCTGAGCTGACGTTCATCCACGGCGACATGCAGACCAGTCACGTGCTGCCCCAGCGACTCGCCGGGCCGCTGAAAACCTTGTTCCTTGACTTCGGCGATGCCGACTTCGGCGATCCCGCCTGGGATCTCGTGACCCTAAGCATCTACAACCCTGCCCGCGAGATCCTCCTCGAGGGCTACCGCCCCCTGCCGGACTTTGCAGAGCACGTGGAGGAGCTAGAAGTCGGCTACCGCCTGATTCGACACTTGAGCGTCGCTCACTGGCTAGCCGAGCACGAACTCGACCCGTGGCCAGACATCCAGATGGCACTGCGGGTGGAAGCCTGAGGACAGCCACGCGATCGGCTCGGTACCGTGGAAGGTAGGGCCGGCGGGACGGAACTGGCTGTTCGCTTCTCGGGCACGGCGGTCGGCCCAGAAGGAGGGATTCGACCCTCGGACCCCTGTCCGGTCACGCGATTTCCAATCTCGCCCAGGCCGTGTGAGCCCGGTCACGCCGGTCCATTTGTGCATGTCAGCGGGGCGTCTGGTCCGACGGCGACCGCGGAAGTCCGGGGCCGTCCACTGCGGTGGTGGTCAGTTAGGTGGTCAACATCCTCGTGGGGACCAATGGCGTTCCCGATTAGAAGGGCCCCGTCCCTGATCGACGAACTGGGCACGCTCTATGGTCTCGACCGCCAAGCTTGCTATCGTGTCCAGCTAGACAGCTCGAGGCCGAATTCACCATTCAGGTCGCGGCTGCCCTGTATGCCGCCCCTGCGGCCCACTCATCCGGGCTGACACCGTCTGGCCATTCGATCGCCGACGTCTCCCAGCCCACCGGCGCCAGAGCGCTCGTCGCCCACCTCGTCGGCCCTTGCGCTGCATCCCCGAAGGCCATTCGATCGCGTCCCTGGGTCCCAGGACTGCCAAGGGGGGTGCCAGCCGCGGCTGACAACCTCGCCGGCGCCGAAGCCACCGTGACAGCGACGATGACTGCCACAGAGGGTGCCTCTGCTTTGGTCCCAGCCATGATGGGGACCTGCGCTTCCTGTCGGGGCTCCGAGCCCGTCGAGGAGGTCGGCAATACCGGCAAGCGGACGATGCCCAAGGTGGTAACCGCAGCATTTGCGGAGGCAGGAGTTGAGGTGCTCGGCACCGCCACCTCCGGCCTGTCCGTCCGCAACTCTCGAACGAGGCGGTGGCATAGAGGGCGCCTTGCTTCGATGCTCGCCACCGCGGGTGGGTGATGACACGAAAGCCTCGCTACCGGTCGATTACGGTGCCGCTCGGCCGTTACGAGTCGGGACCGGCTTATCGGTTGCAACCCGCGGCCTTGGCGCGCTGAAATCTCCGCTGGCGGAGTTTCGACTCGACGAACAGCCACGACCTGTTATGGCTGGCCAGGACCGTTGTCGGGACGCTGGCGGATTGTGGCGAATGGCAAGCGAATGTGACACGGACGTGCCTCGTCCTGGCTAATCGGGCGCGGCGGCGATTCGCACCAGGCAGATCAAGTCTCCCAAACCTCGACTCCGCCGCTGGGTCGCGTCGTCTTGGCGCCACTTGGAGGGGGTCGTTGCGGAGTAGCGCTGGACGCCTCGGTGGCGAGAGCATATGATACTCATATATGAATGAAGTGTTCATGTATGAACAACAGTACTCCAGCCCAGGTGCCCGGGCCGCCATCGAGATCCTCAGCCTGTTGGCAAGGAACAGATCCCCGCTTTCCACAAGCGAGATAGCGCGCCAACTGCAGATCTCACGATCGCTCGCCCACCGGGTTCTCTGCGAGTTGCGCAACCAGAGATGCGTCGACCGAGCAGACGACAGGAAGTACCGGCTAGGCCTTCGAGTGCTCGAGCTCGGCGGCGCCTACGCCGGACAGCTGGACTTCGGCCACAGCGTCCGGGTCGCGATGATGGAGGTCTCCCGTGTCACGGGCGAGACCGCCAACTTCGCCATGCTCGAGGGCGACGAAGTCGTATACATCATGAAGCACGACGGCGTGAACTCGATCACGACGATCTCCCTCGTCGGCACAAGGCTCCCTGCAAACTGCACAGCACTCGGCAAGGTGATGCTGGCGCAGCTTTCCGACGACGAGCTCGCGGCCCGTCTGCACGATCCACTTCCTCAGTCGACGCCTCGGTCGCTCGGCACCCTGACGGAGCTGCACGCCGACCTCGTGGCGGTCCGCGAGCGCGGTTACGCCATTGAGCGAGGCGAATCACTCGCGGGCAGGAGCTGCGTTGCCGTTCGAGTCGAGCTTCCGGGTCGCGAATCGGCGATCTCCGCGATGAGCGTCTCCATGAGCGAGGACGTGTTCCCGGAGCGGTACGAAACGGCCGTCTCCTATCTACTCGAGGCGCGCGACCGGCTCCGGATCGAGTCGCGAGCTCGCGAGCGCTTGGACGGGATCGCGGCGTCCGGTTCCCCTCGCACGAATGCGGGAGCGTGAGATGACGACCCCGATCGAGCCAGCGAACTTGCGGGAGCTGCTCCAGACCGTGATTGGTTTCCCCGTCACGCCCTTCGACAGGGCCGGCGAGATCGACCTCAAGGCATTCGAGCAGAACCTTTCCTACATGGTCGATGGCGGTGTCGACGCCATGGTGATCGCCGGCGGAACGGGTGAGCTCTACTCGCTGGCAGAGGACGAATGCCGGAGCTTGTACGCTACGGCGGCCGGCCACGTCGGCGCCAGAGCGACATTGATCGCGGGCGTCGGGTTCGGCACACGCATTGCCCGCTCGCTCGCACAGGCGGCGGAAGCTCTCGGGCTCGCCGGCGTGATGATCTTCCCGCCGTATTACGGAGCGGCCGACCAGGAGGGCCTGTACCGCTACTACCGCCAAGTCGCCGAGTCGACGTCCCTTGGTGTCTTTCCCTACGCCAGGGACCTGACCGTCATCTCGCCAGGGCTTCTGCTCCGTCTCGCCGAACTACCGAACGTGGTGGCGTATAAAGACGGGCGAGGCGACCTGCGCCACTGGAACGACATGCGCGGGGCCATCGGTGACCGCTTGATCTGCTTGAGCGGAGCCGGCGACGACCTCGCGCCCGTATTCCTCGCTAGCGGCGCAGTCGGCTTCACCTCGAGCGTCGCCAACTACGACGTCGGCACGCCACTCGCCATCTTCGAGGCCTGCCGCGCAGGCCACTACGACCGGGCCTCGGACATCCTCCGGCGCCGCCAAGTGCTCTCGATCTATTCGATGCGGCAGCGAAAGCGCGGCCACGAGGTGACGGTCACGAAAAAGGCGATGGACCTGCTCGGCCGCAACGGCGGGAGCGTGCGGCCGCCGTTGGTTCCCCTTCAGCAGGAGGAGGTCGAGGAACTCGAGCGACTGGTACAGCTCCTGGCGGGTAGCGACAGACCCGGGGCGCCCCTAGTGACCCCGGGTGGAGCAGCGAAAGCGACGATATGACGGCTCGAGACGCATTGGGCACGCATGAGACCCCGCTCCGGACGCTGGTCGACGTGGCCGGCGGCCGGGCCAGCCGCGAGCTATTCGTGAGCCAGGACCTGTACGACCAGGAACAGGAGATGGTGTTTGGCCGTGCCTGGCTCTTCCTCGGGCACGAGAGCCAAATACCGGAGCCGAACGACTTTTGCCTTTCGCGCATGGGGGAGGAAGAGGTCATCATCACGCGCGGGCGGGACGGAGGTATCCACGCCCTGCTGAACAGTTGCACCCACCGCGGCATGAAGGTCTGCCGATACGACAGCGGGAACGCTCGCACCTTCACGTGCCCCTATCACGCATGGAGCTTCTCCAACGACGGCCGAGTGGTCGGGCGCCCAGGCGAGCTCATCAATGTCCCCGGCTACAAGTCGAGATATCACGAAGAACTCGAGAAGGAGGCCTGGGGGCTCATCCAGGTACCGAGTCTCTGCGTCTTCAACGGCTCGATCTGGGGATCGTGGGACCCCGATGCTCCACCGTTCGAGTCTTACGTCGGTGGCATGGGAATGTGGCTCCGGTTTGCTCTCGACTCGCGCGACGGCCACTCGGACGGGGCCGAGGTCATACCCGGCGTCCAGAAGTGGCGGACCGCGTGCAACTGGAAGCTGTCGCCCCTGAACTTCAGCGGCGACGTCGCCCATGTCGTCAGCCACAAGTCGGTGGACATGGTGGGTATCGGACCGAGCGGCGTCGGCCGGCGGGACGACAAGGAGGAGGGCGGCGGCGCCTTTGGCTGGCCCGACCTTGGCCACGGCGGTACCGGCTGGGTCGCCGCGCCCGAGGAGGACTACGTGCAGCCCGCGAGTTTCCGGAATTTTCCTGAGGTGGCGCGCTACTTCGAGGAGGCCAGGCAGCAGCGCCGCGAGCTGCGGCGCGGTGAGCTCCACTTCCAGGGCAAGGGCTCGATCTTCCCCAACATGTCGTTCCACGAGGAGCAGCCCCGGACGGTGATAGTCGCTCACCCCGTCGGCCCGACGATGACCGAGTTTTGGCGCTACTACCTCGTCGACAAGGACGCTCCCGACGAGGTGAAGGACATCCTTCGCCGATACAACATCTCATATTCCGGTCCCGCCGGACTGACAGAGAGCGACGACCTCGAGAACTGGTCCGCCGCCACGGCCGCCAGCAAAGGCTTCATGGCGAGGCGGAGTTACTACAACTTCCAACAGGGCCTCGGGCACTCCGTGCCTTATGAAGCAGTCCCTGGGTGTGTCTGGGCCGGCCACGAGTACTCGGAGCAGAACCAGGTCATCTTCCTGAAGCGCTGGCGCGAATTCATGGAAGGACGTACGTGGCCGCAACTCATGCACCACGAGCCGGTTCTGGGCGACGTCCGCTTCCCGCTTGCGGGTGACCGCTGATGCCGGAGCCAGGTTCCTTGGAGCTCACCGGCGTCCGCGCAGAGCTGGAGGAGCTGCTCTACCTCGAAGCCGATCTACTTGACAACCGGAAGCTCGCAGAGTGGCTGGACCTCCTCGCGGACGACATGACCTACCGCGTGCTGATCGCACGCGACGTCCACTCGAAGGAGCTGGCTCATCAGTACCACGACGCGCCGTTGGATGTCGCATGGATGGACGAGCGTAAGGACCTGCTCGAACGACGAGTTGCCCAGCTCGCCACTGGGATCCACTGGGCGGAGGAGCCGGCCTCACGCTTCTGCCACCTTTACACGAACTTCCGTCTGCTCGGCGTCGACCACGAGATGGGCTCGGGAGCTCTGTCCGCTTGCACCAGCTGCCGGTTCCTCATCTACCGGAATCGGCTCCACGAAGAAGAGGAGTGGCTCGTAGGAAAACGCACAGACCGTGTCGTTAGGAGCGAGTCGGGCTGGAAGTTTGCCGAACGCATCGTCTACCTCGACCAGCCCGTCCTCATGGCCAAGAACCTGACGACTTTCCTATGACCGCGGTGACCCAGACCACTTCGGCTCCAACTGCGACGAAGGCAAGGCCTCTCGTGCTCGCCGAGAAAGCAGTTACATCGACCCTGAGCCGCACCAGCTCCGACAGCCTGACGCGCAAGTGTCGCCTGCTTGAGATCGAGAATCTCGCGGACTGGCTCAAGGCGGCCGACCGGGCGGGCGACGTGCGAGGCGTGCTCATCACGGGACGGAGTTTCGTAGACGACGACGTGCTGGACCGAATGCCGAGCCTCGATGTCGTGTCGGTGAGGGCGGTCGGATACGACAGGGTGAGCATCCCCGCCTGCGCCGCCCGAGGTGTCACGGTCTGCAACACGCCTGGCGTGCTCGACGGCGCGGTAGCGGACTTCACGATGCTGCTGATCCTCGCTCTTGCGCGGAGGCTGCGAGACAACATCCAAGATGCCCTTGAGCGCTGGCAGAGCCCCGGATTCTCGGTGGCGCTCGGCACGGACGTACGGGGAAAGACGCTCGGCATTCTCGGCATGGGGCGCATCGGCAGCCTTGTGGCGCAGACGGCCGCGTCGGGGTTCGGGATGAACGTCCAGTACCACAGTCGGAAAGAGGCGACGCCGGCCCGGGCTCGCGGCGCGAGATTCGTCGGCCGGGACGAACTCTTTGAAGCGGGCGACTTCGTCTCGATCCACCTTCCGCTGACGGCGGAGACAAGAGGAAGCATCGGTGACGCCGAGTTCGCCCTCATGCAGGAGACCGCCTTCCTCGTCAACACCTCGAGAGGCGAAGTGATTGACGAGAAGGCAGTCGTCGAGGCGCTGGATCAGCGAAAGATCGCTGGGGCGGCGCTCGACGTGACGACCGCGGAGCCATACCCGAGCAACGGCCCGCTGCAGCGCGACGACGTCCTCCTCACGCCGCACGCCGCCAGCGCCACTTGGGAGACCAGGCAGGCGATGAGTGACCTCGCCGCCAGCAGCCTGCTCGAAGTCCTGTGCGGCGGCAAGCCGGCAACCGTCCTCACGCCCGATTTCAGGAAGGGCAAGTGCGCTCGAACCCAGCCGAGCCACCCGACAAAAAGCGCCATTCACACGAAGCCCGGAAAACGAAAGGACTGACAGGTGCAAGACCAGATAGAGCGAGCCAACGGCGGTCGTAGCGGCATCAGCAGGCGGCAATTCCTTTCCGCAGCAGCGTCCTTCTCGGCCGTCGCGGCCACCGGCGGCGTGCTCGCGGCCTGCGGCTCGTCCAAGGGATCGACCTCTGGGTCGACGTCTGGCTCAGGCGGCAAGCCGTCAGAGGGAGGCACCCTCCGGGTAGGCCTGACCGGTGGCGGGAGCGGGGACGTGATCAGCCCGTTCTTCCCCCGCTCGAACGTCGACTTCTGCCGCACAGACCAGATCTTCGACCCGCTCCGCGCTTACACGCCCGATGGCCAGGTGCAGAACGTGCTTGCGGACGAAGTCACCTCCAACGCTGACGCCACCGAGTGGACCGTGCGGGTGAAAAAGGGTGTGACGTTCCACAGCGGCAAGCCGGTCACTGCCGACGACCTCGTCTACACCTTCCAGACGATGCTCAACCCGAAGGACCCGGGGAGCTTCATCGTCCTGTTGCCAACCGTCGACGTCAAGAATATCAAGAAGGTAGACAGTTGGACGATCAAGGTGCCCTGCACCCAGCCGCTGTCCCTGTTCGGGGATACTCTGGCGGATTACGCCTGCATGGTCATCCCGACCGACTACGACCCGAAAAATGGCTCTCCTGACTCTTCCGTGGGTCACTTTGCCGAACAGACGTGCGGTTCGGGCATCGGCAACATCGCTGCCAGCTGAGCGATGATGGGCAGATGGGAGGAAGCGCCGCTCCGCTCGACTGG
>Ga0182024_10024306_pt1 | contig 10777 bp, 6 predicted proteins | sample P32metaG_FD_120480 | JGI IMG/M metagenome (GOLD analysis project Ga0182024, IMG submission 120480) | Permafrost microbial communities from Stordalen Mire, Sweden - P3-2 metaG (Illumina Assembly) | ecosystem: Environmental > Terrestrial > Soil > Wetlands > Permafrost | place: Sweden: Stordalen...
ACCCACCTCCTGGGGAACGAACAACCTCTCGGCGAAAGGGAAGTTCAAAAACTCCACGAGGTACGCCATCGCTACAATGGCGGAGCCGCCGAGAATTGCGCCAAGGAAAAAAATCTTAGACCAAGTAATCCGCGCGACGAATTAAACTCCGATGACTTAAACTCCGAAGAAGAAGTAAAAGAGACTTCGCCCAGCCGCCGCTAAATTATTCGCCCCCGATTCGAAACCTCATCCCCGCTCGAAAATTAGCCGTCAGCGCCGGATATCCCACCACTTCGTTGTAACGCTCATTGAGCGCGTTCGAAACGTTCACGTACGCGCTGACTCGAGTATTGATCGCGTACCACCCGCCCAAATCCACTCGTGCATAACCCGCCGCATGATTGATTCCGAATCCCTCGAAATCAGAGTCCGGACGCCGCCCCACAAAACTGCCCGCCAGATTCGCCCCCCACCGCGTCCCCAGGTAACTCAACATCGTCGTCGCCGAATGTTTGGGCCGGCGAAGCAGCGGATTCCCCGTGTCGTACAGCGGATTGCAAAAATTCGCCGCAGTGCAAAGCGGAGCCTGCAAATACTGCGTCGACGTGTAGGTATAGGCCGCTGTCAACAGCAACTTCTTCCATAGCGCTCCCTGCAATTGAACCTCGGCCCCATGAGCAAGCGATTGTTGCACATTAAAAAATTGTCCCAAAGTTCCCGCCGGATAGCCTTGATACGTCGATTGATTGGTCCCGTACTCAATCTGATCGTGAAAAAGATTATTGAAATACGTTGCATCCAGAGCCCAACGACCCGCAAAAAGTTTTTGCTGAAATCCAGCCTCGAACGCCCGTGTGCGCTCCGGCAAAAGAGCCGGGTTCGCAACATAGTACGGAAGACTGGCAAATGTCTGATACAGGGCGGGCTCCATAAAACCCGTAGCATAAGAAAAACGCAAGCGCGTACCAGAAAACAATTCTCCACCGCGAAAAGCCAGCAGCGTCAGAGCGACACGCGGCACTCCCGTATTGCCAAACACGCTGTTGTGAACGAACCTCCCTCCCGCAATCACCGAGAGCCTGCCCAGCGTGAACTGCTGCTGCAAATAAGCATCTTGCGTCAAACGCTGCCCAGAAGTCGACGGCGGATACAACAGATCTCCCACAACTCCATTTTCATTCTCAATGCGGTAACCAAACGTGGAATGCGTCCACGCTCGTTCCGAGTAATCTCCCTGATATTCAAATCCTACCCGGTTGATGTGATCGTATTGGTGAGATGGGTAGTCGGAAGGAAAGCCATATCCATCGATCCTCGCCGGATCGCCATTCAAATTCACTTCCGTATAGCGATACAGATAATCAAAGCCCGTAAACCGGTGTTGCCATCCCGACGGAGACGCCACCGCAAGTTCCACGCTCCCAAGCAGACTGTTCAGCTGCGACCATTCGCTAGGATCGGGCGGCAGAGGCTGCAGCACTCCGTTTACCGGCACGAGCGGGTCGTATCCATTAAAACTCCACTCCCCCGGAACTCCCGTATGACTATTCGAGTGGCGCATACGAACTCGCAATGAAACACTATCGCTCAGCGCCGCGCCGACGTTCGCCCCCTCCAGCGAATCCGAGTAAGAATTGTTAATCCCCTGTCCGTTGCTGTTGAACTGGTCGCCAAAAAAGTTGTAGTCGAAACGTCCGTCCGCTCCGGCCAACGACGCATATCCATTAGCAGTCCCGAAATTCCCTCCATCCGCTCCAAATCGCAGCTCCGGAACCCTAGTGCTCCCAGTGCGCGTCCAAACCTGAACCACGCTGGTCATGGCATCCGAGCCGTATAGAGTGCTCTGCGCCCCGCGCACAAATTCCAGTCGGTCCGCCTGCCCCAGCGGCAGAGTCCCAAAATCAATTGTCTCCCCAGGATTATCGACGGCGACGCCATCGACGATCACTTTGTTGTAAGTCGATTCCCCACCACGAACAAACAGTGATGAAATTCCGCCGCGCTGACCTGAAGTATTTACCACCGCTCCCGGCAAGAAACGTATGGCATCATCCGCCGCTACCGGATGCATCAACTCCAGCTGTCCACTAGTGAGCGTATTGACGTCAGCCCCCGCTGCTTGACTCGCAACGGGAGTGCGAGTCGCAGTCACCACCACAGTTTCCGCAGCCGTAGCCAGGCGAACCTTTACCGTTAAGAGTTCGTCGTTCTTGGCGACATCCGCTGTTTCAACCGCGAAGCCAGCGGCCAGCACTCGCACACGATATGAGTTTGATTTAGATCCCGCGTCGCGAAACACAGCCAGCCCTTCGGCCGACGTGTTTTGAATCAGCGTTGGAAGCGACTTATCATTCGCCAGCAATCGAACCTGCGCCCCCGCTACCGCCGAGCCTTGAGGATCGATAACTTTGATTCTGATTTCGGCGGATGCCGCGGAAACGAAAGATAGAAAAATCGTCAACAGAAAAAAACTACCAGCAAGCAAGCGCATGGCACGTCTCCTTTATCACGCGAAAGGGTTGTGGTGGACGGTTCACGCCGGTCTCCTGGCTTTGCGAGTAAGGATGTGAGCATGAGCCCAGCATCCAGTTTCTACAATCGGCCTTCCCAGGTTTCCCTAGTGGCCGGTTGCGTTGTCCTCGCTTACAGTTGCGCGGCAGCGCGGGATTATCACCCGCTTCCCATAGCACCAGCACCGAGCTGGCCTACGATCATGCGCGAACCTAATTTTGAGAAAGAATTTTGAGAAAGATCAAAAAAGCAGTTCCGCAAATTTACTCGGCGACTCGCTGCAAGTCAACCCGCACATCCAGTCAACTCGAACTTCGCGTTGCATATCTAGTCGCGGCCTGCTTATCAAATCACTGCTCCACAACAAATATTCCTTCGAATCGAAACCAACTTCCCAAGGTTCTGCTAGCCTATCTGTATGCCGCAGTCCGTCAAAGAGCGAGTCGGGAAGTTACGCGACGAAATCGCAGAGATCAGCGAAGCGAATCGCCAATATTTGCAAGGCGGGAAAAAAATGATTGGAGCGTCCGATCAGGAACGCCGTCTACAGCGGCTGCAGGAAATTATGGACGAACTTATGTCCCTCACCGAATGGAAAAAAACATAACCACGATTTAGTTCAGCTAGACCAGCGCCAGCTAATTCTGCTATCCGATTCCCCAGTGGCATTTCTCTGTGAACCCCTGTGTGCCCTGTGGTAAAGATTCTGATCTCTGCATCAAACGCAACCACAACAACTCCAGACGCCACTCTTCAATTCGAACTCTGCACTTCCATCGTCTCCGTAATCCACAACTGTGCCGGAGCGCCCTTCGTAGTCCGCGTAGCCGTCGCTCGAAAACTGCTGGACGTTATCTCGACGTTATAAATGTAAGGCTCACGCTCACCTTTGACGGTTAGATATTTTCCCGCCGTCAAATCATCCAGCGAGCCATACTTTCCCTCAGATGCCAGGTATCCACGCTCGGCATTCGCAATACCAATCAGGTCGTTCTTCACGCCCGTGATCGTAGCCATCTCTTCCGGATTCTCCCCGCCCGCGCTCGGTGCCAAAGTCTTAACCTGCAGCGAGTAGATGTACATCCCAATCGCCATCGTAATGACCGTCCCTAGAAACCCAAAAACACGCAGCATAATTCGCTCCTCACGATAATTGCACCGTGAAAAGGAACCCACCGCAAGTAACCATAGTGCAAGTGCTACCAAGCTCTTAAGGGAATTTAGAAAAGAAATACCTAAAAATGGTGACCCCGGAGGGAGTCGAACCCCCAACCCTCAGATTCGAAGTCTGATGCTCTATCCAGTTGAGCTACGGAGTCATTTCGTTGCAGAAGCTGTTGATGTGCTCTTGATTTTACACTGCAGCCCCGAACCCTGCGGCTACCAGTCCAAGCAAAAAAGAACTTCCTTCGTGTACCTTTGCGCCCTTAGTGGTGAACGCCCCCTTAAACTCTCAAAATAGAGACGAATCTCCCCATCCACCAAAATCCACCCAGCGTTGTACCATCAACAAGCATGCCGTCCGTCCCCAACCCCGTAACCCACACCAGTTCGCGCCTCCTGGAATTCGACGCCCTGCGCGACCTCCTGGCCGGCTACGCTCCCTCGCCCCTGGGCCAGCGCCGCATCGCCGACCTCGCGCCCTCGACCAACCACGCCTGGATCAATACTCAGCACCAACTCACCGCCGAAATCCGCGAATACCGCCGCGTCGGAGGCCGCTTCGAATTCGCCGGCCTCCTCGAAGTCCGCCCATTACTAGACCAATCCCGCATCACCGGAGCAACCCTCGAAACCACCAACATCCGTGACATCATCCTGGTCGCCGACCGCGCCTCCGAATGGCGCGAAATCGTCCGCCAGCCCCCCGCCGCCATGCGCTCCCACTGGACCGCCGTAGCCGCCCTCTCCGCCGGCATCCAGGACTTCACCACCTTCCTCCGCGCCTTCCGCAACAAAATCCTCCCCGACGGCACCCTCGACGACCACGCCTCTCCCCAACTCGCCCGCATCCGCCGCGAGATCGACAAACAAAAACGCACCATCCAGGACTCCCTCCGCGGCTACCTCCGCAAATTAGCCGAAGGCAATACTGTCCAGGACGAACTCATCACCATCCGCGGCGAGCGTTTCGTCATTCCCGTCAAAGTCGAGCAGAAACGCCGCGTCCAAGGCGTAGTCCACGGAGCCAGCTCCAGCGGCCAAACCGTATTCGTAGAGCCGCTGGAAACCATCGAGCAGAATAACGAACTAGTTCGCCTGCTGGACGACGAACAGTCCGAGATCCACCGCATCCTCCTGGAGATGACCCGCCAAATCGGCGAGAACGCCGAAGCCATCAAATCCGCCGCCGAAATCCTAGCCGACCTAGAACTCCAATTCGCAAAAGCGCGTTTAGCCGAAGACTACAACTGCGTCGAAGTGCTTCTGTTCGAGTGTGGGGACAATAGTTCGTGTGGGGACGGGCGCCCCCGCCCGTCCAAGGCGAACGCAGCTCGCCTCCTACTCCATCGAGCCAGACACCCCTTACTAGAACGAAACCTAAAATTAAAGAATCTCTCCATAGTCCCCATAACCATCGCCCTAGAAGCCCACCACCGCCAGCTAGTAATCACCGGCCCCAACACCGGAGGCAAAACCATCGCCCTAAAAACACTCGGCCTCCTGGCCCTGATGGCCCAGTCCGGAATCCCCGTCCCCACCGACCGCGCCGAACTCCCCGTCTTCGACGCCATCCTCGCCGACATCGGAGACTACCAATCCATCGAGCAGAATCTCTCCACCTTCTCCGCGCACGTCACCAACATCGACTTCATCTCCCGCACCGCCACCGCCAACTCCCTCGTCCTCCTCGACGAACTAGGCTCCGCCACCGATCCCGAAGAAGGCGCTGCACTCGCCGTAGCCATCGCCGACCACTTCCGCCAGCTAGGATGCATGAGCGTCATCTCCACCCATCACACCTCGCTCAAAGTCTATGGCGCCAATACTGCCGGAGTGCTCAACGCCTCCGTAGGCTTCAACGAGACCACCCTCCAGCCCACCTACGAACTCAAGCTCGGAGTTCCCGGAGCTTCCGCTGGCATCAACATCGCCCAACGCCTCGGCCTCAATCCCGCCATCATCGCCTCCGCTCGCTCTCGCTTAGGCTCGCAAACGCAGGACGTAGGACGCTTCTTAGATCGCCTGCACTCCGACCTGCGCGAAGTCGAAACCGAGCGCAAGCAAATGCAAGAGCGCGAGCAGGAACTAGACCGCGAAAAGCAGCGCCTGAACAACGAAGGCCGCAAAGAGCAGCAAACAAAACTGCGCGAGATGGAGACTAAACTAGAAGCCCTTTTCCGCGACTTCGAATACAACGCCCGCGAAACCGTCAACGCCTTGCAGGATCGCGCCGCCGCCCAGAAATTATCCAAGGAAGCCGAACGCCGCATCGCCAAAATGCGCCGCGAATTCCGCGAGCAGTTCGACTCGACTGTCGTTGCGCATCACACCGGAGCTGACCGAGGCGACCCAAACGCCCAGCCCAGCCTGGTCAAGCACGTCTCCGAAGGCGACACTGTCAAACTAAAATCCCTGGGCCGCGCCGCAGTAGTCAAAAAGAAAATCGGCGAAAATCATTTCGACGTCGAAATCGGATCGATGAAAATGCGCATCTCCCGCGAAGACATCGCCGAAAACTTATCCGCATCATCAATGTCCGCGAACACGGCCGCGGCCGCAAAAAATCAGTCTCCCGTCGACGCCGCCCGCTCCCGCGGCATCACCATCAAACTGCAAAACGAGATCAGCGACCTCAACACTCCCTCCGAAATTAACGTCATTGGACGCACCGTCGACGAAGCCACCAGCGAAGTAGAAAAATTTGTCGACCGCGCCTTCCTAGCCGGCATGCCCCGAGTCCGCATCGTCCACGGCAGCGGCATGGGCATCTTAAGAAAAGCTCTCCGCCAGTACCTCCAAAAACATCCCCACGTAGAATCCGTAACCGAGCCCCCCACCAACGAAGGCGGAGGCGGGGCGACGGTGGTTGAGCTACGAGTGTGAGGGTACCCCCCTCCCCCCCTTTTTGACCCCGGTATATTAGAATCAGCGACTTAGATAGGTACGCCTTTTTCAAAGTCTTCAATCTAAAGACTTTATAGTCAAAGTCCTGATAAGTAAGGACTTAGCTTCTGTGCTTCCTCAAAGTTGCACCACCCTACTTTCGACCACTTGACTTTTTAGCCTCTAGAATTTGGGCACTGAAACAGGTTTTCGGCGCTTCTTGTCAGTGACGCGCAGGAGCCGCTAAGCGCGGGGTTCCCAAATCGGATCGCAACGGAAACGATTGGACTCCAAGGGGTTAGGGTCCGAAAAATACCTTTGGGAGCTTGCCGGGTCTAATTCCGCAAAATAACTAATGACAAACGCCGACGATTATGGGTATCGTTATAGACAGTGTGAACCTGAAAGAGTGATTTTGACAGGTGAACTTATGTGAGAAATGTAATTCTGAAATGTACGCATCGGCGGGGAACTCCCCGCCGTTTTCCATTTACGCATGAACTCCCAGGGACGCCCTGAATGCGGGATGCACGGAATAAGCGAATGTAGGCAGCCCGCTCTGCATTCTTTTCACATTATGCTCGAACAGATACGCATATCTCTCATCATCCTCATTAACGTAGATGCCCAGGAACCCAAACCATAAGAGAAGCTTTATAACCGACTCATGTTCCTCGACCGGAATCCGGGCATCAAGCAATTTTTCCTCAACCTGAGCGCGCGAAAGTACGGGCTGCGCGGAAATGAATCCGTAGGGGACATCAGCGTACTCGGGTTTGACATCTTTCATTTCCAGTGTGATATCCACTAGCGCATCTTCGGAGTACGAACGCTCAGCATGCAAGATATCGCCTTCGGTGACCCGTTCGTGGTTGCGATTAATCGCCACATTGATACATTCGCGCACAAATCGTATGACTTCGCGTGGACGCATCAAGGTGCGGCCCAGAATGTAATGAAATGATGATTGCCCCTGCACCTGCAGATCGAAAAACACCGCCCACAAGTCATCAAATGACATCTCTTGCAGGCCCGTACTCTGCCCAATTCGGCGTCTGAGTATGTCCTTGAACACTTCAGGATCATTCCAGTCAAGGATCACTGGGGTATCTTTACCCCTATCCGCCGGTTCCATAATCAGATGTTCGTATATGTCATTCCGAATGAAAACCACGGAATGCAATTCGACGGACCTCGACTCGAACTGCCTTTGCAGCTTTCTCGTCGCCTCAAGTAGACAGCGCAATAAGAGTATATCTTCGGGCCTTGCGGCACGGACTGGCCATCCTTTGTCCAGGTTGTCGAAAAGCAACCAGATATCCCGACGAGTGAGGCTGAAGTAAGAGGTCAGTGAGTCATTGAGTTTACGGATGTCGCGAGTATGAATCAGTTCCGTGATCTGACCGGTACTAGTTGCGGGGCCTGGGTGCGCCTTTCTTCGTTCCGCGATATCGCTTACTAGCTTCAGAAGCCGCTCCGAAAAATCAGCCTGCTCTGCATCTTCGTCTTCGCCGTACGCCGCTTCTACATTATCGAACGCGGCTTTGAGCTTCGCATCGCGATACTGCAGTCCCGCCTCGTGATGGACGATTTGGTGGGCCAGTTCCATCAAGAGGAGGTAATTCCAAAAGGCCGTGAGAACATGCTGTTGAACCCCCTCGGTCATTTCCGCCATAACGGATTCACGCAACTTCGTGAATTGATGGCCCTCAGGTTTTAGGTCTAAGACAAGATGGGACCTGCCTGGTCGATACGTGCTTCTCACCCCGTAGAAAATCGCTGTTTTCCCCGCGCCCTTTCGTCCAACCACAAGACGTGCATGCCCCCTCTTCACCTCCTGAAACTGGGCTGTTGGAACGAAATAACTTTCTAATGCTTTAATTTCATTCTCTGCCGCCAGGTCGCCCAAATCGATCTTTTCGAGAGGTTTCAGTGGCAGCGTCGTCGGAATAAACGTTGTCGTTTGAAGTTCCTCGATCACCGCCCTCATAAGAGGGGTAATCAAATCGAGAATCTGGGATGCCTTTGAATACGTTTTCACAACGTCTCTAAAATCGAGCGCGTGCTTGGCCTCTCCCTCTTGCAACATAAGTACGTGCTTCTGTGCGGCCATTCCCATGCCCGCCATGAAGGCGCAACGTGCATTGTGCGCAATCTCGCCACGATCCGGGGAAAGCAAATGGAGCACCAAGGCTCTGCTCGACATTACCTGTTTATAGGCGTCATGTAGGGAGATGCGTGCAACTTCCCGCGAGTCAAATGTACGGAATTTTAATGCCGATTTCTTGACGATGGACATGATTTTTACCATTCCATCGTTCTCGACAGGACTCTTAACAACGTACAAAGGTTGAGATGTATTTAAGGCAGGCTTCTGTAAAGCGAGCGGCGCAATATCCTGCCGTTCTAGGATTCCCGCTTGCAGTTCGTGAGAATTTTGAAAGTCGAAATAACCGAAGGTGTCTAAGATGCCAAGTTCGTCGAAGATTTTCTTGTCGCGAATATAGCTAGTATCTCGTATCGGTAGAATTGGTACACCGAGTCCAAGGGCATACCCAATTTCAAAAACAAGGTTGAAGTTCAACGTTGTCACATCGGCGATGACTAACCTAGTAAATCGAATCGCCTTGCAGATCTCACAAAAAATAATTTGACCCGAAACACCGAGATCTTTCCACGATATCCAAGTTTTACTGCCGGCCATGATCTTTAAATGCTGCATTGCGCTCTCAATGGGATTCGCAATAGCAGCCGGATCGCTTGCGTAAAGAAACAGTGCATCAGACTTTACAGCTGTCCCAAAGTTTTGGTCGCACGGTCCCTCAGCATATTGGCAAAATTTGGGAGGAGTGCGGACATCGATAATTAGTGGGAGTTGCGCCGACGGAAAAGCCATCAAATATACCTGTCCTCTGAGCGCAATCGCGCTATCCCGGATCATTTTATTAGCGATCGGCTCACCAGCTACGCTTGAGCGGTCCTCGTCACAAAATACAATACCGACGCTAAATCGTTCCAAAAGCAAAAAAGGGCCATGGGTTTCCCCATGACCCCCTCGGTCGGCACCATTATCTATCAGGGACGCGTCCTAACGGGTAGACCACTTTGGTGCCGGGTTGATTTACACCGTTCAGCCGTGACGAAAGCAGAGAGTGTGGAAGGCCCCCTTCTCGAAAAGCGCGAGAAGGGGGGCACCCCCGGTGTTTTGTTTCATATTTAAAAGCCGGGTGCGGTTACAATTCCAACGGCGACCTGGCCACCCCGCCCATGGTACGAATCAAACTAGCCAACCAAAATTATATTTGCTTTTTGTTCGCCCGCAATGCCATACTGCTCGACGGGAATTCTGGCGAACTCCCGACTTCTTTTCTCACTAATTTATTTTTCGCAGCGCTTAGACGGGACAAGTCCCGTCTCTACACTCGCACCAAGCTCTGCGTCATCGGCGATTCATTCTTTGTCGCCTGCGAAAATTTAGTTTCGGACGAGTTTTCCGCCATCATCCTCATGGTCACACAGGCGGAACAAAGGTTACGATGCAACGCACTCACTTAAACATCGTGGCAACTCTCGAAACCAGCATCGGTCGCATGCCCGCGAATATCGAAGCGGAACGCTCCATTCTCGGAGCTGTCCTGCTCGATAATCACGCCTTCAACGACGCCGCAGAACATCTCAAGCCCGAAGACTTTTCCATCGATTCGCATCGCCGCATTTACTCGCGCATGATGGATCTGGCCGAATCGTCGCGGCCCATCGACATCATCACGCTGGTCGAAGAACTCGAGCAGAAGAAAGACCTGCAAGCAGTCGGAGATGTTGGCTACATCTCAGGACTTCTCGATGGAGTTCCCGATCGCCCATCGATCGAGCATTACGTTCGCATCGTCCGCGACAAGGCCATTCTGCGCGGACTGATCAGCGTGGCGAATGCCGCAATCGCCAAGGCCAGCGAGCAAGCCGAACCCGCGGACGAGATTCTCAACGAGGCTGAAGCCGCAGTTTTCGCGCTCTCCGAGAAGCGCATTGGCAAAGGCTTTCAGGGCATCAAGGAGATTGTTCGCAACTCCTTCGGCTCCGTCGACGCCCTGCTGCAACGCGGACAGCGAATCACCGGACTCGCCACGCATTACACCGATCTCGACGAGATGACCAGCGGATTCCAGAAGTCCGACCTCGTGATTCTTGCCGCTCGTCCTTCGATGGGCAAAACCGCCTTCGCCATGAACATCGCCGA
>Ga0182024_10024307_pt1 | contig 10777 bp, 6 predicted proteins | sample P32metaG_FD_120480 | JGI IMG/M metagenome (GOLD analysis project Ga0182024, IMG submission 120480) | Permafrost microbial communities from Stordalen Mire, Sweden - P3-2 metaG (Illumina Assembly) | ecosystem: Environmental > Terrestrial > Soil > Wetlands > Permafrost | place: Sweden: Stordalen...
TCCTTCGATAGTCGCTATTTCGGACCGGTCAAGCGTTCCGCCGTGATCGGCGAGGCAATTCCCCTATGGACATGGTGACGCGGCTTGCCGCTCTGCGAGCATGGGCTCTAGCGCTCGTGCTGGTGAGCACGACAGCGGTGGCCGATCGCCCCGTCTATTGCAGCACCGAACGCTGGCGATCACTCATCGGAGAAGCCGCCGCACGGTTCGAGATCCCACAGGCTTGGCTCCATGCTGTGATACGCGCCGAGAGCTCTGGCTGCGAATCAATTGATGGCCATCCGACCACATCGGCCGCTGGTGCCATGGGCTTGATGCAGCTTATGCCTGCGACGTGGGACGAGCTCCGAGGGCGTCTCGCGCTGGGCAATGATCCTTACAACCCGCGCGACAACATTTTGGCGGGTGCCGCGTACCTGCGTGAACTCTACGATCGCTATGGCTCGCCGGGTTTCCTCGCTGCTTATCACGCGGGTCCTGAGCGTTACGAAGCCTATCGATTGGGAGAAAGTTCATTGCCGGCGGCGACGCTCGAATATCTCCAACGTATAAGCCCGGAATCGAGGATCACAGCAACAGTTCCGACCATAGCCACGTCCGCAAACCCGCATCCCATTGGCGACCTATTCATCCCCCTTAAGCACACGGATCTGCGCGAAGATCACGCGGCGAATGAGCGGCGCAAGGCTCCGCCTGATGCGCGGTCGGAGTGAGTGCGATGACCAGCGGCAGGAGAGGTGGGCGTCGAGTTATGGAAAACCGTGGGCAGCAAGATAAAAGGCCGCGGCACGTGTGCGCGGCTAAGATTTTGTCTGCACATCAGTTTTGCCGGCACGCATCTTCACCGCCCGCGTGCCGTTGCGCTGATAACCCCGCTCTCGGGCTCACTTTTTTACGTGCCTATTGCGCCCGCCTGCGCTCTACAGGGATGGATGTGATAAATGTCGAGTGACGATGACGAGTCTTTCCGTCCCAAGCTCGGACCGCCGAAGGCGCGCGGTCGGGCGCGCATTCCGTTCGTCAGTCGCGTACTGAAGGCGAGCGCGAGAGCCGGCCATCCGATTGGGCATAGGGTTCATTCGCCCGGCGTACGTCCGGGCGCCAAGCTCGGTCGGGGACACGTGGCGGCAAGATTGGCGGGCCAACATTTGGGACCGCGAGCGCGCCGAGTCGTCATCAAGACCCGGCTCGTGGTCGCGAAGCGCTCAACCGTACGCGCGACACAGAGGCATCTACGTTACGTCCAGCGTGACGGCGTCACACGTGAGGGCGGCTCCGGCGAGCTTTACGGGGCGGCGAGAGATCAAGTTGACGCTAAGGAATTCGAAGAGCGCGGGCAGACCGATCGACACCAATTCCGCTTCATCGTATCGCCGGATGATGCGGTAGAGATCGGGGATCTGAAGGCCTTCACTCGACAGCTTATGGCACAAGTGGAGCGCGATCTGGGCACTCGCCTCGACTGGATCGCGGTCGATCATTGGGATACCGAGCATCCACATACGCACGTTGTTCTGCGGGGCGCGGACGAGGAGGGCCACGACCTGGTCATTGCGCGCGAGTACACCGGTGCGCTAGAGCCATCTGGACTCGATGATCGAGGCACCTCCTTCGGTGTCATCGTTTTGCAATTGTTTTGCCAGACGGCAAGCGACCCGTACCCGCGGCGCTCTACGCCGAAAATGGCGCGAATGGTTCTGCCGCTCAAGGTCCGCGCGCTCGACGGTGACCGTCAATAGCCACGCCCGACCCGTTCATGGCCGTACCTGTAGATGCTGGATGATCAATGCATGCCACAAGATCTCGTGATGTGCCCCTTATGCGGGCGACGCGTGTATCGGCAGCCGCCCACTTCCGGGAAATGGCGGACCATTGAGAAAGCGGTGGAGGCCAATGTGTATTCCCATGCCGATGACTCGATCTCGCGCCCGATTCGCTGCTCAACGACGACGAGGAGTTGGACTTAAGCCTGTAGTGCATCGTGGAGAGCGGCCCATTGGCGTGGGTGTCGATGCGAAGGTCGGTTCCTTGTGTCCTGTGCCATCGCGAGGATGCGACGAACGATCCGGACGTTAATGCCCCGGATTGTTCCGCCCAGCGGGCGCGTCACGCGCGCCGCTACCTCGCAGTGTTCTTAATGTTGGCGGCCGTCACTGCGTTCTCTCGCGCTCGCAGCGACGTGCCCATCCTGACCGCACATGAAGAGCCAAGCTGGCGAACCGCGTGCCTGGTAGCAGCGGTGCGCAATTCATACTTCGAGCGACCATCTCCTCGCGAACTCTGCGCACTTTGACAGATCGATGGGCGCTTGCCGAGGCGGATCGCATCGATCCGCTCATATTGCCGAAGGCAAACACTGCGACCGCCGAAGGCACATGCGAAGACGCCGAGCCTGAATGATGTAACCCAAATCGTGAGAGGCATACGTCGTTCCACTCTGTGTTTCTTCGGAATTGCAATTGCATTTTGATGACAAGCGCATCGGCAAAAACATCTCCGCTTCATGGAACTGCCATGCGTCACGGCGACACTAACTCATCGCAGCTCATTGCAGGAGATTTCAATTAGAGCTCATCATCGTGTGTGGCGCAGGAGCTTTCGTCGTCATAGCTGGAGAATGCGCCGAGATCGTCGCCCGGCTCGGCGCGGGTACCGTCGGCGGCATTGAAAAAGGCGATTCGGCATCCCGAAGACGCCTGCGCGTGCCGAGACCCTATTTGGTTCGCGCAATACCGCCCTCGAACATATAGGCACAGACAGAGAGCGAAAAAGTTAGCTCGCGGCCGACACTACGCGGTGTGAAGTCATCAATTATTAGACCACGGGTGGATCCGCCAGGACGCGACATGCGCCGCAGGGCCGGCACTCGTTGCGTGCAATCAGATTCGCGGGGTAAACGATGTCCGCTCGGGCTGCGGCGTTGCCCTCGCTCTGTGAAGGGGGAGCGGTGATCCGGCTACCGCGGCATTCCCTTGGTGAGCAGTTCATGACCCTCTTGAGCGCTGTGCTGAAAGCAGGTTCGGATTCATAACCAAGCGACCGGGCAATGACGGAAATCGGATTGTCGAAATGCGTCAGCTTGTCCGCAGCCAACAGCATGCGCCAGCGCGTTAGATATTCCACGGCCGATGCCCCATTGAGAGCCACAAATGGCCAGGAGATTGCTCTAATCTGATTGCTACCGGGCGCTTCGTCTCATTAGTAGATTGCGAGAGCCAACGCGCCCCAGGGTGTGGAATATCAATGAGCCAGTACTCGGAAAATCAGCTTTATCTCGGGAAATCTGGGGGAAATATTTCACAAATAGAAATAGGAAAATCCATCAAAATAAACGTCTTATGGTGATTTTAGCCCCGGACTGAAAATCCGCGTGTCGGTGGTTCAATTCCACCCCTGTCACTTGCGTTAATCAGAAGAACGCTGAGCAACAATTTCGCGTTGTGCTGCCAGACGCGAGAACGCAACGCCGCCTAGGGAGTCCGTGGAATTTAGCAGACGACCGGGATTTCAATCAGCTTCGCCACTGCGTCACGAGTCTGATTGGGCGAAAGGTGTGCGTACCGCAAAGTCATGGACAGACTGCCGTGACCGAGGAGGTCGCGAATCGTATTGAGAGGCACTCCCTTTTGCGCTAGGCGCGACGCAAAGTGGTGCCTGAGGTCGTGCCATCGAAAGCGCGTAATCTGCGCTCGAGTCAGCAACGCATGCCAAGCCGTCTTGAAACTCGTTGTCACGGGAATCACCCGTGCAGTCTGATCAGACTGCTCTCGCCAGCGTTTGAGCACATCTATCGCTTCGGTGTTCAGCGGTACGTATCGGGTGTCACCTGACTTGGCGGATACTCCTTGAACCGTGAGCAATTGCTGGCCGAAGTCGACGTCTGTCCAGTTCAGACTAAGCAACTCTCCGCGCCGCAGGCCGGTATTCATCGAGAGCAATACCGCAGGCGTTAGGTGATCCGAAAAGTGAGGACGCTCCGGTAGGAGAGCGTATCGTCGCGCACGACGCCATGAATTTGCGGAAGTTCGAGCCGTTTGACCTTTTGCGTCACGTTCTGCCAGCGCCGCCCGCAGGCGCCGCTCCTCCTCAGCAGCCAGGTAACGTACCTTCGGGCGCCGGTCAATCCGCGGCTTATCGACGTTCCGAACGGGATTGCCGTCGAGCTTCGCCATCTTCACGGCCCGCGACAAGACCCCGGATAAAGTGGCGATGTCGCGCAAAATGGTAGTGGGGGAAAGGCCTCCGCCAAGCCGAGTACCTTTCCAGTCCTCAACTAGTTCGGAGGTAATCTCCAGAAGCGGCTTGTGGTACCACTTCTCATAGCATCTCTTGAGGCGTCCCAACGTGTAGTCTGCCGTTCGAGGACGATTTGTGAGGACCCAAGGTTTGTACTTGAGCTCGATGAATTCTCCGAGGGACAGCTCATTATTTGGACCAAGACCCGAAAGAGGGGCCCGACCATGCGCAACGTTGCCGAGAACCTTCTCGGCCCGTTCCCGTGCCTCAGTAGGTGTCAGGTGACCGACTTTACCGATCGTGATCCGACGCGCACGGCCAATCTGGACGACGTAAGACTTTGCACCTGATGGCTGCAATCGCAAGAGGAAGCCACGCAGGTCACGGTCGCGAATTTCTAGAGGCTTTGCCGATGGACGAACCTCGGAACTTGCAAGGAGACGAGCACTAATGACCGCCTTCATATATCTGTTGTACTCCGGCTCATTCGACTCGTGGGAGTGAGTAATCAAAGCTTACGGCTGCTGCACTTATAAGTGCAAGTGCAAGCAATATGCGGCGCGGATCAGCGTACGCGCGCGCAGTGGAGCGCGGATAAGTTATTCGACTAAAACAGTCATTTTGTGCGATCCGCCTACCAAGTGACTGAGTCGATTAACATCTTTGAAAGGGTTGAAAATTGAACTCATAATGCCGGGGTCGAGGGTTCGAGTCCCTCCCTTTCCTTTATAAATCAAGCAGTTGAGCGTGTTTCGGATCGCGATCTTTTTGCTGTGCCAGTTTTTGTGCGGGGCTTCTTGAGGGTAACGAGCGCAGCGGCTGCCGCCAGGTGATCCGGCGCGAGATGAGCGTAGCGGAGCACCATCGTATAGCTGGCCCAGCCGCCGAGCTGCATGACTTCTTGGAGCGTTGCGCCGTTCTGCACAGCCCAGCTCGCCCAGGTATGACGAAGATCATGCCAACGAAGTGGCCCGACGTTGGCACGATTCACAGCTTTCTTGAACGCCGCTGTGTTGGCGTCAGCGATCTGAACGCCCTCATACTGAAACACCGAGTTGCCATGGGGCGCAAAGCGGCGGAGATCCTTTAGCACCTTCACAGCATCCGGCGAGAGAGTGAGTCCGTGAGTGCGACCGGCCTTCATGTGCTCTCCGGGTATCCATGCGGTTGCCGCCTTCAAGTCTATTCGGTCCCACGTCATGGCGAGCATTGAGCGCATGCGAAGCCCGGTCAGTATTGCGAACCGGGCAGCAACCTTCAGGTGCTCGGGCAGCTCTTTGCGCAAGCGAGCGAACTCATCGTGAGAGAGGAAGCGCGGTTCAGTAGGTTTAGGCCGGTACATCGGAACCTTTGGCGCGCTCGCCAGTACCTGCCAGTCATTCACGCATTTACGCAGGACGGCGCGTACCAGTGCCATGTATCTGTCAGCTGTAGACTTGGAAGACTCCGCAGCCCTCAGTGCGCGCAGCTCATCAATCACTTCCCGCGTGATGCTTTGCACCGACTCGTTCGACAAGTGTTTGTCGAACCACTCCAGAATTGTCTTGTCCTTCGCCTTCGTGTGCTTCTGCGTCTCGGCAAGCCATCGTTTATGAGCGTCGGCCCACAGATATGGTGGACGCTCACCTAATTTGGACTGCTTCCAGGCTTCTCCGCGCGCTACTGATTCAAACGCGCTCGCTTTTTTCTTATCTGCTGTGCCAGTTGAGAGCCTAACTTCGCGTCCGTCGATGTGAAAGCGGACCCACCAGTTCGGAGTGTCGGAGCGGCGATAGAGGGACATTTTTTGCTCGCCTTCAAGTACCCAAGAATTTCTTCTGCCAGAAATACCCAGCTCTTGCCAGGCTTGTATGCTGGCACGCTACCCGCAGCCGCGCGCTTCCGCAATGTGGCGGGGCGCATCCTTAGAAAGGCTGCCGCCTCCTCCAGACCCACCGTCGGATCAGGGAAAGTTGACGCGATACTCATACTGTCATGCTACCGCGCTCAGCTCCTGACGCACCGGCTCGAAGGAGCGCCGATGCACCTGCGAGGGCGTCTGCGCCCGAAGGGTCTTTGCGTGAAGTTCATGACGCCGCCTCACTGATGGCTGATAAAGCTGAAGAAGCTAAATAAGCCTGCCCGTTCAGATCTTCTTCCGCTTTTTCTGCATCTTCCGCTCCCCTCGATTTTATAAACCACACGGTCGTTGGCCGTCCCTCTGTCATCCTCCGCTCGGATTCAATCTCCCCTGATGACTGAACGTCCTTAAGCAACGCCGCTAGCTTCGGTCCCTTGAGATGGCCACCGAACATGCCGTTGATCTCAGTCTGAGTACGAGGGCCGCCGCGGAGGAACTCAAGAAGTTTGGTCTTGTGAGGGCTTTCGGAGACGCCCCCAAAGATCAATTTGGCCGACGCCTTGGCGTGTTCCCAAACCGCTACGGCGGAGAAGAGATGTTCGGGCTGGATTGTCCGCGAGCTATCGATGAGTGCATATATCATCGCGAGACGCCACACCTGCGCCTCAGCACGTTGCGTAACTGCGTCAAAGGCCCCTGCTTTGTCTACAGATATTTCTTCGTACAGTGCCTCCCACTTTGCTTTGGCCTCTGGGCTCCACTCAATGTGGTCTACTCCGGCGCTCTTATCGAGAATGGCTCTCACCGAGCGCGCCAAAGTCTCAATAGTCTCAGGCGGCATAGGCTCAGGAAATGGGACGCGCTTGTCGCGCCTGACGCAGAACCAAAGCACACGGTTCGCGAATCCGTTCCAGACTTCAGAAAATCGCAAAACTTGCGTGAGTTCTTCACGTGTAATGTGCCCAATGATTGAGATATGAGCGCCACTTGTCTTGATGCGGTTGGATTTGGTCAACGGTGCGATGTCCCCTGAATCCCACGCCATGCGAAGAATGGCCGATAACGTGTTGCCGTCCCTTTGTGCAGCCCTGAGCGGTGCGCCGAGTTCACTTTTGATCACCAGCAGGCGCTTGTCCGATACGCCGGGATCGACGGGGCTGCCGTCGTCTTCCTTGTCGTCGCTGGGATCGCGCACTGCATGGAGGAGGCCTTCGCCTGTCGAAAGCGGCCCTTCAGGGCATGGTAGAAGGCCGCTACCGAGTATTCGAGATGTCTCGAGGACAGACGATTGACCGCACGCCGGAGCAGATCGCCAACCTGAGAGATCAGATTCGGCAGTTCGAGGAGGAGATTAAGCGATGGGCTACTGCAAGAGCGATGGTCTCAGCTCAACGGGAGTGATGGCACCAGAGAAACGCCGTTCCGAGCTGTAGGGGTCCAGACTCAGAACGCGGAGTGCAGGAGCGCCGATCATCCCCAACCGATCCTGGCGATTTGGGCTGCGCAGGCATGAGTGACCTCCTGCGGATTCCGGGTCAAAGGTCGCCTCCTGACCCCCAGCGGTCCGTCGCGAGCGGCTGCTTCGCGGCGGCCGAATCAGCTCGATTGTTTCACCAACGCCTTGCGCGCATCCGATGATTTGCCGTGCCGTCAATTAGCTCCCGCAACGAAGGCGACAGTCACTTCAATCGGCTTGGGGCAATTCGTAGCCATTTTCGCGAAACAGTTTTAGGCACGCATCGACAACAACAGGGTCGTAGGCACTGCCGCGCCCGCGCTCAATTTCCGCCAGCGCTTTATCGATTCCGAGGCCCGCGCGGTAGGGACGGTGAGAGGACATCGCCTCGACAACGTCGGCCACTGACATGATGCGCGCCTCGAGCAGGATCTCCTCGCCTTTCAGGCCCTGCGGGTAGCCGCTGCCATCCATTCGTTCATGGTGCTGCAGCGCAACCTGCGCCACCGGCCAGGGAAACTCTACATTCTTCAGAATTTCGTAGCTGGCTTGCGGGTGCCCTTTGATCATCAGAACTTCAGCCGCGCTCAGCTTCCCCGGCTTGGACAGAATCTCAGAGGGGACGCTCATCTTGCCGACGTCATGCAGGTTGCCCGCGATTCGCAACCCCTGCTGCCGTCGCGCATCGAATCCAAGTTCGGCGCCGATGGCAACAGCAATCTCGGCCACCCGCCGTTCGTGGCCAGCGGTGTACGGATCACGGATCTCGCTCAATGTCGTGGCGACCTCCACGGTGTGCATGAAGGCAGCTTCCAGTTGCGCGACGTGGAGTTTGATTTGCTGCTCGGCATGTCTCTGTTCGGTGACATCAAGTAGCACGCCGATGAGGATTGGCTGGCCGTTGTGGTGACCGAGCGTGCCGTGTGCACTGATTAGTACCTCCCGGCCATCCTTGCGCCGCCCTCGGAACTCCACCTTGAGGGTCGGTATCTCGCCGGACGTCACGCGCCGAATCTCCCGCTCCACCGCCGGCCAGTCCTCTGCCAGGACGTGCGGTCGCATGCTCTGCCCAACCATTTCTCCTGGCTCGTAGCCGAATATCTCGTCGGCTCGTGGGTTTTGATAGAGAATCTTATTGCCGTCAACCAAGTAGATGCCGACCAACGACTGCTTCTCGACTAGCGAGCGATACGTGGCTTTGGCGTCTGCCAGCGCCTCCTCCACTGCGTGGCGCTCGTGAATATCCGACAGCAGTGCCAGCAGATGCCGCTCCGAGCGGAACTCGAAAGGAACAAGCCGAGCCCTAATCCAAGCTTCTTTCCCGTACGTCGTGGACGGGATATGAATTTCCTTGTCAGCCGTACGATTGGTGGCGAGCGCTTCCTCTGCAAGACTCAACAAGCCCGACGCCTTCCACGATTCAATGTCACGAAAATTCTGCGATGCGATTTGTGTCACAGCTCCGCCGAGTATCTCAGCCGCAGCAGTATTAGCGGAAACAGCAGCGCCGGTTGCCTTGTAGGTGATAATTCCAATCGGAGAAGACTCGATGAGAATACGATTGTAATCGAGCGCATCGGTCGTGCGCAGTTGCGCATCTGCATGGTCGACGGCACGCGCATGGTTGTGGAGTCCATATACAACAACTGCCGTCATCTCTTTCAGCGTCTGAAGCATATCTGGCGTAAAGAACCCGGCCATGCGTGCGTAAACGTTGAGCGTACCGATGACGCCGCCGCGATCGCCTAACGGGCACACGGCCATGGCACCGATGCCGGCGCGTCGTGCCGCCTCGTGCAACGGAAAGGTCGCCGTATCATTGATAAGATCGTTGACTGCAACCAGCTTTCCGGACCTTAGCGTCTCCTCGATGAGGCCTCGCCCTGCCTCGGCAAACTCGTCGAGCGCGACGTCGAGTCCCGTCGAAGACTCCCCGGCCTCGCTGTACGAGCACACCGACATCGGATGTCGATCCGCCCGATCAGTGAGGACGATAGCTGCGAGGCGCAGGCCTCCGTGCTTCACCGCGATGCGGCAGACGGCGCGCAGCAGCTCCTCGCGACACCCAATGCGCACGATGGCATGATTGGTTTCGAATAACAGCTTGAAGCGGCCCGACAACCCTTCCAGTTCCGCTACTTTTCCTTCGAGCCGTGCGACTAATTCCGTGGAATGGCGCTCATGAAACGTCTCGGTGTCCCGCTGCTGCAGCTTTTGGGTGGCGTCAGGAGCGCCGCCGAAGGACAGGCACACATCCACTGCTGTGCGCAGCTGCAGAGCCGTGACTGGCTTCATCAGGACAGCGACCGCTCCGACGTCCTGAGCAAACTGCTGCATGTCAGGTCCGCTGGCCTCCTCCGTTAGCATGGCAAGCGGCACATGGCGCAAAGCCGGTTCCTGCTGCAGTCGGCGGCATAACTCGAAGCGGTCGACTCCTGGCAAATGAAGGTCGGACAGAATCATGTCGGGTGTGGCTTGCCGGACCAGCGCAAGCGCCTGCTGAACATTGGATGCGTCGATGACCGCGTGGCCAATGTCCTCTAGCAGGAGTCGTAGTTGCTGCCGGGATTCCGCGCAATCGTCCGCAACTAGAACCACAGCAACACGCTGCTCACTAGCGGCGGTGGCGATTGTTTGATCCAGCCTGTGTCCTTGCGGAGTCACATGTCCGAGTGCACGCCGTATGGGTATCCGACGCAATGATGTGTTGCGAATATTGGGGGTTGCGTCACGGTAGTTGATGTCAATCCAGTGCTCTCACAACACGTGCCGAGCAAAGTCGCCGTCGGGCGAATGGGCATTGCCATTGGTGGTTGGCGACACGCGCCACAGCAAAAAATAGTTGATTCACGTCGCCACACCCGAGCGTGGGCTTTGCCGAGTGATTTCCGAGGATACTCAGCGCGTCCGCAGGTGGCGTGATTTCGGGACTGGGAACGTCCGCTATTGGGCGCGATATTGGAGATCATTCCGACTGGTTTTGGCCGGTCAGCGACCTGTGGGCACCGACCGGCCAGCGGCCCCGGCTACACGTCCGTCTGCTCTGCCATTTCGAGAGCGTCATTAACCTCGATGCCGAGGTAGCGAACTGTACTTTCCAGTCTATTGCCTGCAGGCAATAGGCTCGACTATCTCCCGAGCCGGACTATGTCCCGTTGTGGTCAGTTGAGCTGATTTCCCAGGCATTAGTGTAAAAGGCGCTGGACATAGCGATTCTCCTTGGCGGGCACTTCCGCCCGCAAGGA
>Ga0182024_10024308_pt1 | contig 10776 bp, 8 predicted proteins | sample P32metaG_FD_120480 | JGI IMG/M metagenome (GOLD analysis project Ga0182024, IMG submission 120480) | Permafrost microbial communities from Stordalen Mire, Sweden - P3-2 metaG (Illumina Assembly) | ecosystem: Environmental > Terrestrial > Soil > Wetlands > Permafrost | place: Sweden: Stordalen...
CCCAGGCATAGGCGAACCGAAGCGTATGAGCGGGGCGGCGGCATAATCCGGCGGCAGTTTGCGTTCGAGCGCCTGGACCATCATGGCCGGCCATTGGCCGTGAAAGCCTTCCCACGAAGTCAGGTCGTCGAGCGGCGGCCGGAAATGGTCGCGGAGCGGCATGGTGAAACCCTCCTTCGCGTTATTATAGTTGAGAGATCCTACCTGTCGCCCCCCCTTCGGCCCTGGAGGCGTCAACGGCCGCGCTCCAATCGCGTCGTGAGGCTTTCCAGCCGCCGGCCGGCCGCCGCCCTGTCCTCGAACTCCCGGCCCTCGTGGTACAGCCAGCGCAGCCACGTCGCCGCCCCGATCACCGTCCCGGACAAGTCCAGCGCCCGCGCCAAGCCCTCTTCTTCGGCCGTGAACGGACGAACTCCGCGATAAGCCGTTAGGCCGGTCGTCCAGCCCTCCGCATCCTCATCCTCTCCGATGAAACTACCCAGCAGGCGGGCCACGTCCACGGCGGGATGGTCGATCTTCATCGCACCGTAATCCACCAGCCCGGTCATTCGGTCGCCGTCGAACAGGACGTGATCGTGCCAAACGTCGCAAAGACACGGCTGGAGCGGCCACGCCCGATCCGTCCACGGCTTTAGGAGGTCGGGAATGATCTCGATCCAGTACGGCAGCACGCGCCAGGCGCTTTCCGCCGCCGCACGCGCCGGGTCGGCGGCCGCGGCTTGCGACAACGGCCGCCAACCGGACGCGATCAACTCCCGCCACTCGCGCACCGCGTCGAGCCGTCGCCGGACGGCGGGGCAAGGGCCGGCGTCCTTCGGGGCGGCGCCCTGCCAACAGGCGTGCAACTCGGCGAGCGCGGAACACGCCGCCCGGAGCTTGGCCGGCGACGGCCGGCGATGGTAGTCGGCTTCGCCCGGAAGCCACTCCTGTAACTCCCACAAGCGCCCTGCGTATTGTACCTGGGTTGCGCCGCCGCTAGAGGGGAACAGGCGCGGCACGAACGCCAGGTCGGCGGCGCGGGCATGAATCGCATAATGGTGGATGAAGTCGAGGCGGGAAGGCGACATGGCGGTCGGCCAGGCCCGTAGGCAGAGTGGCCCGGCGAGGCCGTCGAGCCGCCACAGGCGGGCGCCGCTGAAACCGCCGCGATTGCCCAGCGGTCGCGGCGCCCCCGACCACAGGAGGCGCGAGTAGTGTCGGAGGACTTCGACGGCGGCCCGGTTCAGAAGGTCCGCGGACATGAGGGATGCCGGAAAAATCCATACTAACCCGAAGCGCAAGCGAGGGAGTCGGTCCAAAACCTCGCTCGCGCTTCGGGTTGGTGTGGGCCTCGCTCGCGCTTCGGGTTGGTATGGGAAAGCGGCGTCACGGCGCGGGAATCGCCGCCGCGACCGGGACCGCCGGCGCTGCCGCGACGGGGGCCGGCCCGCGCACCGCGAACTGGACGACCCGTTGCAGCGGCAGCGGGTAGACGCCGACCGCCAGCGTCACCAGGGCGCAAATCCAGATTCCGACCAGCACCGGCCCGAACCGCGGCCGTTCCAGGGGGTGCAATGGCGTCCGCAAATACATCACCGCCGCGATCCGCAAATAGTACCAGGCGCCGATGGCCGCGTTGACGACGCCGATCACCACCAGCACGATGAACCACACCAGCGACTGCGAGCCGCCGGCCGCCGCCGTCTCCGGCGGCACGTCCATCGCCCCGAAGAACAGCTGGAACTTACCCCAAAAGCCGGCCGTGACCGGCATCCCGATCAGGCTGAACAAAAACAGCACCATCAGCAGCGCCGCCAGCGGGTGGCTCACGCTCAGGCCGGCCAGGTCGTCCACCGACTCCACCGGCCTTCGCGGCGTACTCAGATACGAAATTACCGCGAAGACGCCGATGGTCATGGCGGCGTAGGCGACGAGGTAGAAGATCACCGCCTCGACGCCGGCCACCGGGGCCGAGCCGCCCAGCAGCGGCGCCGCCGCCAGGGCGACCAGCATGTAGCCGGCGTGGGCCACGCTCGAATAGGCCATCAGCCGCTTGAGGTCGTTCTGCAACAGGGCCAGCACGTTGCCCAGCGTCATCGACACCGCCGCCAGTATCCACAGCAGTTTCAGCCCCTGCCCTTCGAGGACCTGGCCGACGAACGGCTGTCCGGGGTCGAGCAGACCGAGCGTGAAGCCGAAGACGCGCAGCAGGGCGGCGAAGCCGGCCACCTTGGGCACAAACGACAACAGCGCGGCCGCCGCCGGCGTCGTGCCCTGATACACGTCCGGGGCGTAGAAGTGGAACGGCACCGCCGTGATGCGGAAGCCGATGCCGGCCGTCACCATCACCAACGCCGTCAGCGCCAGCCCCGCCACGCCGGGGGCCGGCCGCGTCAGCGCTTCGCCCAGCGCCTTGAGGTTCGTCGTGCCGGCCGTGCCGTAGAGGTAGCTGAAGCCGAACAGCAGCAGCGCCGACGAAAAGATGCTCAGGAGAAAATATTTCATGGCCGACTCCTGCGCCCGCTCGTCGCTGCGCGGCAAATACAGGAGGATGTAAGTCGGTATACTGACGACTTCCAGCGCCAAAAATAGCGTGATCAACTCGTTGGCCGCCCCGGTCAGGCAGACGCCGGCCGTGATGAGCAGCAGACAGGCGTGGTACTCGGCGGCCTGGTCGTCGGGGACTTCGTTCCAGCTCACCAGGACGAGAACGAACGCGCCCGCCAGGGCCAACCCCTTGAAGAACAACGCCAGCCGGGTGTTGAGCACCGGACTGGTGTAGACGTCGGCGCGCACCTGAACCTGAAGCCAGTCGCGCTCCGCCTCTTTCTCGGACCTCTTATCGGGGGGAAGCGGCGACTCGGAGTCGGCCAGTTCGCGGACGATCTCCCGGATGTCTTCGTCCGCCTTCTCGACCGTCGGGAACTGGACGGCGGAGTACCACAGGGCGAGGGCCGAAAGGCCGAGCGCGACCAGGGCGGCGCCGGCCCACAGGCTACGGCCGCCGCGCCACGTCCCGCCGAGGAACAGCACGCAGGCGGCGACGGCCAGCACGGCCTCGGGCAGGACCAGCGGCACGTAGCCCGTCAGGGCGTGTACAATAGCCTCATTCACGGTGCGTGATCTCCCGATTCGGCCACGGCCGCCGCCGGCGGCCCCGACGCGGCTACCTGCGAATTCCAGCCGTCGGCTCGGACCTTGGCCGCCTCGGTGATGCGGGCCACGACCATCAGGTCCGGCCGTACCGTGTCCAAAAACGACTGCGACCAGACGCCCAGGAACAGGCAGAGCACGGCCAGCGGCGCCAGCGCGGCGACCTCGCGGACGTTCAGGTCGCCGATAACGCCATGCCCCTCGTGGGCCGGCTCCTTCAGTTCGCCGAAGAAGACGCGCCGCAGCAGCTTCAGCATGTACCAGGCGCCGAGAACGATGCCGCCCGTCGCCAGGCCCGACAGCAGCCAGCCGGGGACCTCCGGCCGCTGGAACGCATACATGCCCATCATGGACAGCGTTTCGCTCACAAAGCCGTTCAGGCCCGGCAGGCCGATGCTGGCCAACGTGATGAACATCCAGAAGACGGCCATGAGCTTCAGCCGCGACGCCATGCCGCCGTAGTCGGCCATCTGCCGCGTGTGGTAGCGCTCGTAGATCATGCCGACCAGGAGAAACATCGCCCCGGTCGAGAGGCCGTGGTTGATCATCTGGAGGAGGCTGCCGCCCAGGCCGACCTCGTTGAGGGCGAACATGCCCAACATGCAGTATCCGAGATGGGCGACGCTGCTGTAGGCGACGAGCTTCTTGATGTCGTCCTGGGCCAGGGCGCAGCAGGAGCCGTACAGCACGCCGACCACCGCCAGCCAGCCGATCAGCGGCGTGCCGAAGCTGAGGCTGGCGTCCGGGGCCAGCGGAATGCACAACCGCAGGAAGCCGTAGGCGCCGATCTTGAGCAGGATGCCGGCCAAAAGCACGCTGCCGGCCGTCGGCGCCTCGGTGTGGGCCAGCGGCAGCCAGGTGTGCAGCGGGAACAGCGGCACCTTGACGGCGAAGCCGATCATCATCGCCGCGAAAATCAACACCTCCACCCAGCGCCAGAACGCCAGCCGGTTGGTCGCTCGATTGAGATCTTCGTTGTCCCTTCTCTTGTCGAAGTCGTCGGCGGATCGCAGTTTGTCGGTTCGGGTCTTCACGTTTTGCGGCAAGTCGGCCGTGTGGCCGTGGACCAGCTCAACCAAGCGCGGAATGGAGAACGTCAGTTCGTTCGCGGTGGCGTTTTCCGTCGTCGCCTTCGTTCGTTCGGCCCCATACGGGTCGTTGGCCACGGCCAGCACCGCGCCGAAGACGCCGACCAGGGTGAGCAGGCTGCCGGTCAGCGTGAAGATGAAGAACTTTCGCGCGGCGTACTGCCGCTGCGGGCCGCCCCAGATGCCGATGAGGAAGAACAGCGGCACCAATGTCAGCTCGAAAAAGACGTAAAAGAGCACGATGTCGAACGACAGGAACACGCCCGTCATCACGGTTTGCAGGGCCAACAGCCAGGCGAAAAACTCGTTGTCGCGCTCCTTAACCGATGTCCACGATCCCAAAACGGAGCAGACCATCAGGAGGGCGGTCAGCACGACCAGCCAGAGGTTCAGGCCGTCCACGCCGAGGTAGAACTGGATGGAGGCGGCCGGGCGCTCCGCGTTCGCCTGGTGCAGCGTCAGCAGGTCGCACCGCACGACCATGCGCGGCTTAAAGGTATGCGTGTTGTCGTCGATCGGCTCGGTGCGGCTCAGATCGACGAACTGGACGGCAACGACGACGGCCAGGGCCAGGCTCGCCAGGGTGGCGGCGAGGCTGACCTGGCGCACGGCCTCCGGCCGTCGCGGCCCCAGCAGGGCGGCGGCGACGGCGGCGGCCAGCGGAATGACGAGCAGCAGCACCAACAGCGTCGGCATGGCCATCCTACCGGTAGCGGACGAGGGCGAGGAGGAACACCGTCAGGCCCAGCACCATCAGCAGGGCGTAGTACTGCACCAGGCCGTTCTGGATCGGCCAGAACAGCGCTCCCAAAAGTTTAGGTATGTTGCCCACGATATCGACGAGGCCGTCCACGACGTACTGGTCGATGATGCGCAGGAACTGCGTCAAACCCACGACCGGCTTGACGAGGAAGTAGTCGTAGAGTTCATCGACGAAGAACTTGTGGCTCGACAGCAGGTAGGCCCGCGGCATGGCGTGGGCCAGTTGCGCCGCCGTGCCGGGCCGGGCGACGTACATCCAGTAGGCCAGGCCGATGCCGGCGGCGGCGACGACGGCGCTGACGCCCATCAGGAGGTATTCGGGCGGCGACTGCGGCCCCTCGACGAAGCCGGGCGTCCGCACCAGGAAGGCCTCGAACAGGCGCCACGGCGGCAGGGCCAGCACGGCGCCGACGGCGGCCGCGAACAGGGCCAGGATCACCAGCGGCACGGTCATCACCGCAGGCGATTCGTGGGCGTGGCCGCCGGCCTCTTCGGGAATGCGCTCCTCACCCCAGAAAGTGAGGAAGTAGGCCCGGAATGTATAAAAGGCGGTCAGGAACGCCGTCGCCATCGCGGCGATGAACAGCGCGTAGTAGACGGCGCCGAACGAGAAGGAATGATGGCCGGCGACGAAAGCGGCGCCGACGATCTCGTCCTTGCTCCAGAAGCCGGAGAACGGCGGCAGGCCGGACAGCGCCAGGGCGCCGATCAGGAAGGTCCAATGCGTCGTCGGCAGCAGCTTGCGCAGGCCGCCGAAGCGGCGCATGTCGATGACGTTGCCCATCGCGTGCATAACGCTGCCGGCCGCCATGAACAAAAGCGCCTTGAAGAAGGCGTGCGTGAACAGGTGGAACATCGACGCGGAAACGGCCGCCGTCGCCTCGGGGCCGGCCTGCGGCCGGCCGTCCGCGGCGAAGCCGCCGAAGCCGATGGCGCAGCCGAGGCCGAGGAACATGTAGCCGAGTTGGCTGAGCGTGGAATAGGCCAACACGCGCTTGAGGTCGTTCTGCGTCAGCGCGATGAGAGCGGCGAACAGGGCCGTGAAGCAGCCGATGCAGGCGACGACCAGCTGGGCGACCGGCGCCTGGACGAACAGCGGCGTGCAGCGGGCGATGAGGTAGACGCCGGCCGTGACCATCGTGGCCGCGTGGATGAGGGCGCTAACGGGCGTCGGCCCTTCCATGGCGTCGGGCAGCCAGGTGTAGAGCGGGAACTGGGCCGACTTGCCGGCCGCCCCGCACAGGATCAAGAGACAGGCCAGGGTGACATAGAACGGGTCGTGCGGGAAGTTGTCGAAGACGCCCTGGTAGTCCAGGTGAAAGCCGGAGCCGACCCACAGGAGCATGATGCCGAGGAACAGTCCCACGTCGCCGATGCGGGTGATGAGGAAGGCCTTGCGGGCGGCGTCGGCCGCCGACGGCTTGGTAAACCAGAAGCCGATGAGGAGATAGCTGCACAGGCCGACGCCTTCCCAGCCGGCGTAGAGGATGAACAGGTTGTCGCCGAGCACCAGCATCGTCATCGAGAAGATGAACAGCGCCACCTCCGCGAAGAAGCGCGGGTAGCCGTAGTTGGGTCCGGGCGGGACGGCGGCGCCGTGGCCGTGGCCGTGCGCGTCCTGGCGCTCCCCGTGCGGTTCTGAATGCAGTTCACCGTGCATGTAGCCGATGGAATAAATCGCAATGAGCGTGCTGATGAACGTGACCATCACCAGCATCAGCGCCGTCAGGGCGTCGGCCCGCAGCCGGAAATCGACGTTGACCGCGCCGGCGTGAAAGACCGTGTAGTAGGAGACGACCTGCACCGGCTTCCCTTCGCCCGGCGTCGAGTAGACGGCCCAGAAGACGATCACCGAAACCACGCACGCCCCGGCCGCGCCGAGGATGCAGGGCCAGTGACTCTGGCCGCGCAGCAGCTTCGGCCCCAGGAAGGCGGTGATGAAGGCCGCCGCCAGGGGGAGCGCGGGAATCAACCAAAGAAGATAGCTCACGTCAGACATGGCTCTTCTCTTCGCGGTGTTCGGGTTCCAGGCCTGCCTGCGTCAGTACGGGATTCGGCGCCTCCCTCTCCGGCGTCGGCAAGGGTTCCTCGTCCACGATCGGCTCCTGGCGCGGCTCGCGCAATTCCTGCCACAGGCTCACGTCGAGCGAGCGCTTGTTGCGGAAGAGCATGAGGATCAGGGCCAGGGCGATGGCCGCCTCGCACGCGGCCACGGTGATGATGAAGAGCGTGAAGGCCTGCCCTTCGAGGTTGCCGCGGTAGCGGGCGAAGGCGACGAGGTTGACGGCCACGCCTTGCAGCATCATCTCGGCGCAGAGGAACATGATGATGAGGTTGCGGCGCGCCAGGAAGCCGATCGTCCCCAGGGCGAACAAGATGGCGCCGACAACCAGGTAGTGGTGCAGGGGCAATTCGGGCGTCATGTCCTCTCCGGGGTGGTGCGGCGGTGGGCGATGGCGATGGCCCCGATGGTCGCGGCCAGCAGCAGAAAGCCGCCCAGCTCGACGGGCAACAGGTAGTCGGTGAACAGCGACCGCCCGAGGTAAGCCGGGTTCTCGGCCGGCATGTACGGCGCGCCGCCGGCGGCCGGGTCGGCGCGCACCTGGTCGGCCGGCAGGTCGGGTTGCGGCCCGCTGTAGGGCGACAGGTTGCTGGGCCGGTCGGCGACGCTGGCGGTCTCCGGCTGCGGCCAGCCGTACTGCTGTTTCGCCTGGAGGACGGTGGTTTCCAGGCGGGCGAGCGTGGCGTTGGCCTCGTCCACGGTGGGCGGGCGGGACGCCTGTTCCTGATCGAAGACGGAATCGAGCCGTTGCCGGAGGTCTTGAAGCGCCCTCTTTTCGCGGTCGAGGACCGCCCCGCGACGGCCCTCCGGCGAGGCGCCCTTGACCTGCTGCTCCTTGGCCTCAAGGGCGACGATCAATGGTTTCAGGATTTTCGAGCGGTCCAGCCCGTCGTTCGCCTTCAGGCTCTCCTCGCTCACCGGCCGCGCGGCGGCGATGTTACGGGCCAGGTCGTTCAGCACCTGGCCCTCGCCGGTGGTTTCATAGTTCCATTGGAGTTGAAGGACGTAAAGCAGCGTCCCGAGGAGGACGAAGCCGATGATAGTGGCCAGCAGCGGTTCGCGGGAGCGGGCGTCGGCGTCGGACGGCCCTTCCTGCTGGGCCAGCATGAGAACGAACAGGAAGGTGACGATGATGGCGCCGGCGTAGATGATGATGGTCGCGGCCATGAGGAACGGCGCCGCCAGCAGCAGGAACAGGCCGCAGGTGGACAGTACGACCAGGGCGAACGACAGGGCGGCGCGGGCGGGGTTGCGTTGGGTGACGAGCAGGGCGCCGAAGCCGACGGCCGCGGCGGAGAAGGCGTAAAAGAGGAACGATTCCGGCGTCAGCACGTTGAAGCCGACGACGAGGCCGCCGGCCAGCACGAGGGCGAGGCCGCCGAGCAGGGCGCCCGCCAGCGCGGGGAAGGCGCGCGGCCGCGGCAGCAGCAGGTAGATGGCGGCCGCCCCCGCCAACAGCGGCAGGACGATCGGCCCGAACGACCCCAAATAGGATGGCGGCATGGCAACTCTCAATCGTCCTATACTAACCCGAAGCGCGAGCGAGGGATGAGGTCAGGAACCTTCCCCCTCGCTTGCGCTTCGGGTTGGTGTACCTCGACTAACTCTGCGCCGTGGACGACATGGTCAGCCCCGAGTCCGGCGGCAGTTCCGACGCCGGCCCCAGCTTTCCGCGCGTCGTCCGCACCGGATCGGTGCCCGTCCTGGTCGTCTGGTCGAACACGCTGAGCAGCTTTTCCTTGTCGAACATCATCTCCTCGCGGCTCATGCCGGTGAGGTCGGCCAGCGGCGTCAGTTCGATGGCGTCCACCGGGCAAGCCTGCTCGCACATGCCGCAGTAGATGCAGCGCAACTCGTCGATGACAAACACTTCCGGGTACTTCTCGCGATCCGGCCACGGCGACGGCGCCGCCACGATGTCGATGCAGTGGGCCGGGCAGGCCGTCGAGCACATGTAGCAGGCCACGCATTTTACGCGGCCGTCCTCGTCGCGGTTGAGGCGGTGGACGCCGCGGTAGTTCGCCGGCAGCTTGGGCCGCTGCTCCGGGAAACGCTGCGTGATCTCGCCGCCGCCGAGCGTCTTGACGGCGTGGCCGATGGTCGTGGCCAGGCCGGCGGCGATGGCCGGCAAGTACAGCTGCTCGAACAGGCCAATCTTCGGCTCCTTCACCCACGTCACGTCTTTTTCGGCAATGGCCATCGTGATTCTCCTCTGTTCCGGGCCGCTCACGGCGACATGACGCGGTTGGCGCCCATCTCCAGCTGTTCGGCCCCGTGGCCGCGGTAGACCGTGCGCACGCGGGTCGGCGACCGCGGCAGCGTGGCGCTGAAGGCGGCGAAGGCGATCAGGGCGGCCACGGTGATCGGCAGGGTCAGCCAATCGCTGTAAGGGCCGAACGGGTGGAACTGGCGGACGCACAGCACCACCACGACGTTGAACAGGGCCAGCGGCATCAGCACCTTCCACGCCAGGCCCATCAGCTGGTCGAACCGGAAACGCGGAACCGTCCACCGCACCAGCTGATAAAAGACAATGAAGAGGAACATTTTGACCGACAACACGATCAGCTTGACGACGATCGTGCCGCCGTTGTCCGGCACCGCCGGCACCGCCGGCACGGCCAGCCACGGCAGCTCCCAGCCGCCGAAGAACAGCGTCACCACCAGCAGGCTGGTCGTGATCATGTGGACGTATTCGGCCAGCAAAAACAGGGCCAGCTTCATGCCGGTATACTCGGTGTGGTAGCCGCCCACCAGTTCCTGTTCCGTCTCGGGCAGGTCGAATGGGAGACGGGCGCACTCCGCGAAGACGCTGACCGCGAACAGCAGGGCCGCGACCGGCTGGAAAAGGAAGTTCCAGCCGTGCGTGTGCTGGTACTCGATGATCCGTTCCAGGTTGAGCGAGCCGGTGACGTAGAAGACGCCGAGTACGGAGAGGCCGAGTGGGATCTCGTAACTGATGAGCTGGGCGCTGGAGCGCAGGGCGCCGAGGAAGCTGTATTTGCTGTTGGACGACCAGCCGCCGAGGATGACGGCGTAAACGGCCAGGCTGCCGATGGCGAAGACGAGAACCACGCCGACGTCCACGTGCGGGGCGACGACCCACTGCACTTCGTCGAACCAGCCCCAGTCGTTGAAGTTGGCCTGTCCCGGCCGGTTGTAGGCCGCCAACTCGTCGGTGTAGGCGTGGTCTTTGTCGCGGGCCTCCTGCTCCTGGACGGTCTGCGGCCAGTCGTGGTGCGTCGGCGGCGCCGAGGTGCGGCCGAACGGCACGACGACGAAGGCCATCAGGGCGGCGGTCATGGAGATGACCGGGGCGACGAGGTAGAAGACCTTATCGACCTTACCGGGGATGATTTGTTCTTTGAAGACGAACTTGAGTCCGTCGGCGATCGGCTGGAGCAGGCCCAGCGGGCCGACGCGGTTGGGGCCGATGCGGTCCTGGGTCCAGGCCGCGATCTTGCGTTCCAGGAGCACGAGGTAGGCGCAGGCACCCTGCACCGCGCCCATGACGACGGCGATGATGACCAGCGTGATCCAGATGTTGAAGTCGGAGTACATCGTGTTATCCGTGGGCGTTACTTCGCCTGCTCCAGGGGAATGCCATACTCTCCGAGGTCGCCGCCGGCCAGAGGCGCGAAAACCTTGATTTCGCCGGCCATCTCCTTGCGCAGCGTCGGGGCGTGGACCAGCCCGCGCCGCCGGAGCAGTTCCATGAAGACCTGCCCCTCG
>Ga0182024_10024309_pt1 | contig 10776 bp, 5 predicted proteins | sample P32metaG_FD_120480 | JGI IMG/M metagenome (GOLD analysis project Ga0182024, IMG submission 120480) | Permafrost microbial communities from Stordalen Mire, Sweden - P3-2 metaG (Illumina Assembly) | ecosystem: Environmental > Terrestrial > Soil > Wetlands > Permafrost | place: Sweden: Stordalen...
CGGCCCATGCGCACAATGCCACGCAGGCTTTGATCTGGATCAGCATCTCGATCGGCGGGCTTTCGGCAGCGGCGCCGGTTGGCTGGTCGGTGCCCGCGCTGATTGCGAGCCGGAACAATGTGGGACGCGTGGGCGGCATCATGAATTTTTCAAATCAGGTTTCGGGGATTGCGGCGTCGACGATCACCGGATACCTGTTTGCAGCGCACCAGGTGGCGTGGGTCTTTGGAATCGCGGGGATCTATCTTGCGATCGGCATCGGCGCATACATCTTTCTGCTGGGAAGGATTGAGCCGGCGAAGCGGGAGCGGGCTGCGGCGAACGCTATTCTGTGAGGCAAGCGCAGTCGGCGTGCGGGTGCTTAGAATGAAGGGGAAGCAATGTGCGGAGCGAATTTGGCTGGACGCCGCAGCCTGCGAAGGATGGAGAAGACATGAAGGCACTGGTTCTTTCTTCGTATAAGCATCTCGAGATGGAAGACGTGCCGGTGCCGCAGCCGGCGGAAGACGAACTGCTGATTCGCATCAAGGCGTGTGGCATTTGCGGGAGCGACGTGCATGGCTTCGATGGCAGCACGGGCCGCCGCATCCCGCCGATCGTGATGGGGCATGAGGCCGCGGGGATTGTGGAGTCTGTGGGCGCTGCTGTCGCGAATTTCCGTGCCGGCGATCGCGTGACATTCGATTCAACGGTCTATTGCGGGAAGTGTTTTTATTGCCAGCGGGGACAAATCAATCTCTGCGAAGAGCGCGAGGTGATTGGGGTTTCGACGCCGCTATTTCGCAGAATGGGGGCGTTCGCGGAGTATGTGGCGGTGCCCGCGCGGATTGCGTATCCGTTGCCGGAGACGATGCCGTTTTCTCATGCCGCGCTGATTGAGGCTGTATCGGTGGCTGTGCATGGCGCGTCGCTGACGCCGATTGAGCCGGGAGACACGACCGTTGTGGTTGGCTCCGGCATGATTGGGCTGCTGACATTGCAGGCGGTGCGGCAGGCGGGTGCCGGGAGGGTGTTTGTTGTCGATGTAGATGATACGCGGCTGGAGCTGGCACGGCAGCTTGGTGCGACCGAGACATTCAATTCGAAGAAGCAGGATGTTGTCGCGGAGATTCAGAAGCGCACTACGGGACGCGGAGCGGATGTTGCGCTGGAGTGCGTCGGCATCACGGATGCCATCGGCCTTGCCGTGGAAAGCGTGCGGAAGGGGGGAGCGGTGACGCTGGTGGGTAATGTTGCGCCCAAGATTGAACTCGCGCTGCAATCGGTGGTCTCGCGGCAGATTCGGCTGCAAGGGTCGTGCGCGTCGTGCGGCGAATACCCGGAGTGCATCGCGATGATGGCGAGTGGCAAGATTCGCGTGGAGCGCCTCGTTTCGGCAGTAGCGCCGCTTGAGGAGGGAGCCTCGTGGTTTCAACGGCTCTACGATAGAGAGCCGGGGCTGCTGAAGGTTGTGTTGCAACCGTAAGGATCGAATTCATGGGCGATTCATTATTTGATTTATCCGGGCAAGTTGCGCTGGTGACCGGGACAAGCCGTGGCCTGGGACAGTATTTCGCGCGAGCGCTTGCGAAAGCCGGCGCGGACCTTGCGATGACCAGCCGGGAAAGCAGCACGCTGCACGATTTCTCGCGCGAGATTGAGGCGCTTGGTCGCAAGACTTTCTCGACGGGGCTCGACGTGCGGGACCATCGGAGCATTCAGCAAGCCGTCGCCGCGATTGAGGAGCATTTCGGTAAGATCGACATCCTGGTGAACAACGCGGGATGCAATATTCGCAAGCCCGCGCTCGATGTGACCTGGGACGACTGGAACACGATTCTCGACACGAATCTTCGTGGGTCGTTTTTTGTGGCGCAGGCGGTGGCGCGCGGGATGATCGAGCGCGGCTATGGCCGCATCATCAATATCGGGTCAGTGACCAGCGTTGCGGGATTTGCGGGGTTAGCGCCTTATGGCGCGAGCCGCGGCGGCATAAAGCAGCTGACGATGAGCCTGGCCGACGATTGGGGCAGGCACGGGGTGACGGTGAATTGCCTTGCGCCGGGCTGGTTCAAGACGAAACAGAACCAGGTGCTTTATGAAAATGCCGCGTGGGTTGAATACATCACGGATCGCATTCCTGTAAAGCGGCCGGGACGGCCCGACGATCTGGACGGAGCGGTTGTTTTTCTTGCCTCGGAGTCGAGCCGCTACGTGACGGGCCAGACGCTCCTGGTGGATGGCGGCGTTTCTACCGGAGCTACGAAGGCGACGGTCTAGGTCACCCGGCCGCAAAGACCAATTACTTGGGTATGGCCCGTTCGCACAACCTATCCTGGTTTTGAGCCCGTGCCAGAGCTCGATCCCGAACCACTTCCGCTTCCAGAGGCAGGTTTCTTTTTCTTGCCTTCCTTGGTTGAGGATCCTCCGCCGCTTCCGCTGTCGGACGAGTCGGAGGATTTGGTCAGGCCGGATTGCGAGTTCAACGCGCTGACCGCGATATGCATCGTGGCATAGGTTACGCCCGGAATGGCGGTTTCTGCGCGCTTGGATACGGGAAGGTTTTTATCGGCATCTTTCCGCACAAGGTAACCTTGCGCCAGGTCCAGATTCGGTAACTGACTGGCGAGCTCGTCGGTGTGCTTCTGCGGGACCATCACATAGTCGCCGGAGATCAGACCGATATAAGTAGATTCGTGTTCGGGGTTGGCCATCGCTTGCTGTGTGGCGATGGCATTCACAAGGTTGCCATTCATGATGAACCGGGTGCGATCTTCCCAATAGGCAAACGCTTCGCTGAACGCATTGAGCGCGGGGGTGCTGATGGCAGGCAGAGTGACCATGGGGGCCACGACTTTGAGGCCGGTCATCATGACTTTGAGAACTTTGAGAAAGCCGGAGTCATTGGGCGCGCGCGAGATGTTGACGGCCATCTTTCCTGTGCCGCTGGTGAGCAGGATATGGCTGGTGGACGAGGTCGCCTGATCGGACTTGAATCCGAGCTGATCGAGGCTGGGAATCTTTCCCGCATTATTGGGCGCGATCGATGCAATTGCCGTCCATGCCAACGGCGCAAACAGATTCATCAACGGACTGGTCTGCGTGGCATCGACGCGCAGCTGCGAAGCCTTTTCCGATTGGTCGCCGGAGCCGGGGCGGAATTGCGACAGCATGATGCTGACCGCGACATCGCCGTCATGGTCGAGCAACTCATCTTTTGAGATGTCGGTTGCGTAGCGCAATTTTGCATCATCCGGCTTGTAATGCAGATATTGCGTTTGTAGGGTCGGGTCAGGCAGACCACCGGTGGCGCCGCGACCTGCGGTGCCATAGCTCGAACTGTGCGGATTGACTTCGTCGTAAAACCCGCTCCAGAAATCGAAGGAATCGTGGGGCGTGTCGGCAGAATCCGGGGCTGCGCCGGATTGCTGCGAGAGTGCTTCGGCGGCTTCCGGTGGCAAAAGGGATGAAAGCAGGCCGATGGCAAGGCCATTGCCGACAAAGCGGCGTCGGGAGACTGACATGTTCGCTTAACCTCGCTTCTTGCAGTTATGGGTGAAAGCGATTGGGGAGTAACTATGTGCGAATAGCGCGGAAGTGGAAACAGCATACCCCCAAACGGACGATTGCGCCAGAGCGTTGATGGGCGCGCACACCGAATCATCACTCGTGAACTGAAATTGCGTATCGCCGGCGGTCATGGTGTTGGCGCGGGGACGCTCTGTAGCCCGCTGATGCTGACCGCCCAGTTAGTCGGGACTTCCTGCAGGTCGAGGCCGCGCGTGCCGCTGCTGGCGCTTGAAAGGAGTCGCTCGAGCGGCGACTGGGGCTGACCGATGCCGCGGGTTGCGACGCCCTTGAAGTTGAGGCTGTAGGGGTCCGAAAGTGGTTCGCTGGTGCTGACGAGCAGAATGGTGTCGAGGCCGAAGGGCGCACCGACTGTCAGCGTTGGGCCGCCGGGCAGCACAATCTGGCGCTGATCGTTGGCATCGTTGGGAAATCGATTCTCAGAGTAATTGAGCGGATAAAGAAGGCTGCCTTGGCCGTGGCAGTCGATGTCGAGGATATAGACCCAGCGCTTTTGCAGCACACGCGAAGAAGAGGTGAGGACCAGCTTCAACTGGTCGCCCTGCTGCGCGGACTGGCCTTCGCCAAGTAGGGACTGATCGGTCACGCGCATAAAGCCGAGGTGATAGTAGTCATCGTCCGATGCGCCCGGACTGGAAGGCAGGCGAAGCCAACCCGCCAGCTTGGCGAGGCGCGTGGCATAGTCGTTGAGCTTGCCGGCCGCGTCGGGCAGAGCTGATAAATCGGCGATGGGAACCCAGTCCGTGCGCACTGGGTAGTTTGACGTAGAAGAGCAGCCGGGACTGTGGCGCGGCGCGTTGGCGTCGGGTGGACCTTTTTCGAATTCGGCTTTGTGATACCAGGCCCAGGCGGGGCCATCAGTGGTGAGGGTTCCGGTAAGCACGTAGTCGGCGCTGGCGACGTCGCCGACACCCAGGACCATGCTGGCTTGTTCGTGGAGATTGAGCTTGCCGCCGAGTTCCTGCGAAGGCGGAAGGTTAACCCAGACCTTCGCGCCCGGTGGCACATACTGTTTGAGCTTGTTTGCCGTGAGCGTCCAACCGAGCTCCACGGCATCGGTGTCTCCGGCGCGTTGAAGAATCCAGTTGTCGCTGTTCCAAAGCAGGATGTGCGTCCAGGGTTGCTCGGCAGGATCGGCGACTGTGTCGATTCCCGAGACGCGGATCTGGGCAATAGCTTTCTGAAGGTCGGCCTGCGCAATGGTGGAAGGCCAGATCCAGAAGTGGAGAGGGTCGGTGGGTGCGGGAGCCCATTTGTCGAGTTCGAAGACTTGTCCGACAGTTACGTGAGAATTGGCGGGGGCTGCGATGGTGGCTTTCGCGTGGGCAATTCCATCGAGCTCCGTCACGTTGAGCGTGACGACTTTGTTTTTGTCTTCGACGCCGAAGGAGACGAAGGTGCTGCCGGGTCCGATGCCCGCGAGGCGCCCGGTGTCGAGGACTACGCTGCCGTCATCTTCTGTTGCAATGATGGCGGCGCGCAGTTTGCCGGCTTGTGCCGTAGTTCCACCGAAGAGAGGCTGTTGGCGGCGCGCACTGGCTGCGTCGAGCGAGGGAGTTTGGTCGGCGATGCCGTTGCCTTCGAGTTCAGCGTTGACTTGTTGATAAACCAGGGAAGCAGGCGCGTCGGCGGGAAGAACTTCAAGAGCCTTGATCAATGCGGCAGTGAAGGCGCCGTGCGCTTCCGAGACACTCGCTGTAGTGGGCGATTCTTTCGCGGTTTGATCTTGTTGGGCGGCGGAGAAGATCAATGCGGGATTGTCGGTGCGCTCGGCTGGCGCAGGCTTCGGCTGTGCATTGGCCTGATCCGGCGCTTCATTGATGTCGCGCGGATCGTAGGGCAGCATGCGCTCGCGGACTTTCGGGCCGAGGGGAATTCCGCGTGTGAATGCGCCGCTGTGGCAGCTGTCGAGGATGACGGTGAGCTTCACTCCTTTATCGAGAGCCGCGTTGAAGATGCGCGTCATCTCGCGATCGCGCACGTCGTAGCCGCCGGTCCACGCATCCGCGGGAACGAGGGTGCTATCGGCGTGAACCTGTTTGCCATTCACCATGAGGCTGAGCTTGTTGCCCTGGCTGTTGAGGCGCAGCGAGCCGTGGCCGGCGTAGTAGAGGACGACGGTGTCGCCGCGATGGGGCTCATCGACGATGTACTTCTGCATGGCGGCGAGGATGCCGTCGTGCGTGGTTTGTGTGGCGGGCAGAGTGACGTAGGGAAGCTGCGAAGGGGGGAGCGAGGGATCGGTGAGGACCGCAACCACTGCGGGAGGGAAGCCGAACTTGGGGCTCACGAGGAGATCGCGCATCGCGGCGACATCGTTGAGGGCGCCATCGAGGTTCTCAAAGACGGGAAGATCGCAGCGACCGCCGGTGCAGCCCGTGGGATGTTGCGCAGTAGTCTGCGAAGGCTGATAGGTGTTGATGCCGATCAACAATGCGCGGCGCACCTGGGCGAAGGAGCTTTCTGCAGCGATGAGGAGAATGGAAGCAGCAAAGAACAGGAGTCGAAGACGCATCGAGAGAGGCTCCGCAAGGATGGACGCAAGTTTAAAGGTGCGAGTACGGATGCGAGAAGCATTTTTTGGTAACTGATTGGAAGCCGCTCGTCCGCCCGCAAGAAAAACGGCGCGAACCCGAAGGTCCGCGCCGGCAAAGGGATAGCAGTTGTGTCTTAGAATTCGATCCGCGCCGCGACCTGGCCGGTTCGTGCGCCGCCGAAGTCCGATCCGATGCTCGCAGGAATCTGTCCGAAACTGCTCGAACTGAGGTCCATGCTGGGGTCGCCAAGGTTGGTGTGGTTCAGAACATTGGTGAACGTGCCTTCGAAACGAACACGAAGGCGTTCGGTGATGGCGAAGCTCTTGCTCAATCCAGCAGACAGGTTGACAAGGCCGGGGCCTTCCACCGAGCCGACCTGGCTGTTGCCGAAGCGGCCGATCGGCAGCGGACTCGGACTCAAGGCTGTGCCGGTAGTCGGTTCGAATCCGGCGCCGGTGGTGCAGTTGTTGCCCGCGGTCCAGGTTGGATCGCCGGGGCATGCAAACGATGCACCATTGGTCCAGTTCAAGCGATTCTTGCCGGCGGGATTGGTGCTGATGCCGACGAGCTGGTCAGGATGCTGCGCACGGTGGCCACCGTCGAAGGTGCCAGTACCGTTGCCAGCCTCGCCGTTCAGACCGGAGCCGGTGCCCGACGGGTCGCCTTCGCCACTGGGGAAGTAAGGCGTTTCGTACGGACCTGTCTGCACGGTAAGGATGGAAGATAAACGCCAGCCTCCAACGACAAGGTCGGCGACGCGAGGCATGCTGCCGCCCAACATCTTCCCACGGCCGAAGGGCAGATCGTAGAGAGCCGTCGTGTTCCAACGAAGACGCCGGGTTCCGTAGACGTTGCCGAAGTCCACATGGCGATCGAGGACCGAGGTGGAGCGTTCGCCTCCGCCTTCCCCAGCGAAGCCGTCACCTGTTGCAGCCGATCCGTAGGGACCTTGATCGTCGGCCAGGGCCTTTGCCCATGTGAATTCGGAGTGATACTCGAGCCCTTGCTGCAGCCGATGGCTGGTCTCAAGTTGCAGCGAGTGGTAGCTCTCGTTGGCGCCGGTCGCACGTGTGTTGATGCGGCCCCAGTTGGGAAAGAGCCGTGAGCTGATGGGTGCATTGAACGCGGAGACAGTGGTCGAGTAGGGAAGCGTATTTTCATCTGGAGCCCAAACCAGTTGATGCGTCTCCGAGCCGATGTACGAAATGCGCGCCGCGTATCCGGAGCCGAAATCGTGATCGACGCCCAAGGACCATTGCTCGGTGTAGGGATCCTTCCAGTTAGTGCTATTGGCGGTGCCAAAGTAGTCGCTGCCATAGCAGGTGGTGCAGCCATTGCCTCCCGAACCCTGGTCGATGGCAGGCCACTGGTAGCCGATGGCGTGGGTGGCGGGGTTGTAGGTATTGGTGAAGTTTTGTGTGTAAGCCTGAACAGTGCCGGTAAGCGAGTAGAAACTCGAGCCGAGCATGTTGATGTTGTACATGCCGAAGCCGCCACGGATGGCCCACTTATCGTCGCCGAACGGACGATAGGCAAAACCGAAACGCGGCATGAAGCGAAGGTGGGGATACTTTTTCAATCCCCCAGGGTAGCCGGCGGTGCTATTGCCCTGGACCTGCATGCAGGGCGCGCCGTTGACCGTGGCCGAATTGGTGGTGTTTATGCCATCGGCATCGCACGCGTTCGCACTGGCCAGAAAGCCCTGCGCGAGCAGCGATTCCTTGCCCTGCGGATAAATTACGCGGCCGGCGAGGGGGACACTGGGATCGAAGTTGCCGATGTCGCCATAGCGGTCGGAGTAGCCGGGATGCAGTTCGTACCGTACACCGTAGGAGAGCGTCAAGTTGGGATTGATCTTCCACTCATCCTGGCTGAAGAAGTGATAGTGATTGGAGAGGCCGTCGTTGTCCTGGCGCACGACGTCGTAGAAGGTCTGGTTGGGAAGCCCGAGCAGAAAATCGGCGAAATCGACACCGGTGAACATGCCCTCGCTGCCACTGGTGTTGAACTGATAGGTTCCGTAATTGTCGGATCCGTTGAAGCCGAGCGGCGTGATGGCTTCGAGATGCTGAATATCTGTACCAAATTTGAGGGTGTGGTTACCCTTGGTCCAGATCAACGTGTCGCTGTAGTCGTAGGTGAACGACCTGGTGAGGCTCGTAAGACGGTCGGCGTTCAGGTTCTGGATGTGATTGAAATCCATCTCCGGGATGCCGTTGTAGAACAGATTCTGCAATCCCTGCCAGCCTTGCGCATTGGTGAAGGCAAGCCCGTTAAAGCTGTTGCTGGCGCCTTGGGTATAGCGCGTGAAACCAAAACCGCCTTCATTGATCAGGTTCGGCTTGATGATCCAGTTGGTATCGACTTTCATGGCGCGATTCTGGCTGTTGTTCAACCCTGAAGGAACAAGGAGGATCTCGGGGTTGCCTATGGGGAAGTTCTTCCAGGTGAATTTTCCCCACAGGAGAAATTTCTGATTCGAGCCGAAGTATTGATCGCCGCGAATGTCGAACTGGTCCGAGTGGCCGCTGTCGTCCACGTTCGTTTGCCAGTTGGCAACGCCGTTATCGGTATAGGCAGTGGGATCGCCGATATTCGGATCGGGATAGAACTGCTTCAGGGTGTTTAAGGCAATTTGGCTGAGCGAGCCTTGCGGAATGGCGGTGCCATAGCTGCCGCCGGTGAAGGGATTGTTGAGACCGGTGAATCCCGTAGCGTTGTACTTCGAGAAATTGCCCTGCTTCATCAACGTGCTGGGGACTTTTTCGAGCAGCGTTTCTTGCGCTGGGTGACGCCAGCCTTCATAGGTACCAAAGAAAAAGCTCTTGTTATGTCCGTTGTAGAGATGGGGAATCACGACTGGACCGCCGACGCTGCCACCGAAAGTATTCCCATGCACGCTGGGCTTGGCGACTGTCGTCGGGTAGGTATAGGCAATCGCGTCAAATGCGGAGCTCTGGTAGTACCAGAAGCCTGTGCCGTGCAGGGTGTTGGTGCCGCCCTTGGTGGTTACGACGATCTGCCCCGGGTCGCCAAACTCGGCATTCGCAAGTACGCCATCGGCGCGGATCTCAGAAATTGACTCGGTGGACGGAAACGAGTCATAGATGAATACGCCGCCTGTTGCGTTCTTCGATGTGACACCGTCCACCGTGACATCCACCTGGTAAGGCAATGCGCCCTGCACCGAGAACTGCACCTGGTTGCCGCTGTTGGCCGCCTGGACGCCGGGCAGTGCGCTGAAAATGTTGGCCGCGCTGGTGCCGCTGAAGCTGGCGCGCGTGTTGACCGGGAGGTTATCCGCGTCGTCGGTGGTAAAAGTGCCGCTGATCGTCGGCGAGTCCGTTTCGATGGCGCTGACCGAGTCTCCCGTGACCTGAACCGATTGCTGCACGGCTCCCACGGAGAGTGTCGCGTCCACGCGCAGTTCCTGGCGGACCTCAAGGGCGACATCGGTGGCGGACCATTTCTCAAACCCAACCGCTTCCACAGCCAGCGAGTAGTGGCCGGCCTTGGCATCGAGGAAGCGATAGTCGCCGACGCCATTGGACTTCAAGGTGCGAAACGTGCCTTCGTCGGTGTAGGTCAGCGTGACAGTCGCGTTGGGAATTACAGCGCCGGCGGCGTCCTTTACCGAGCCGATGATCGCGCCCTGGGTCGCCTGTGCATGGCCATGAACGCCGGCCAGAGAGAGCAAAAATGCCAAGCCGAGGACGCCTGACAGCGGTCGGTGGAGCTTCTGCCAAAAGAGATGTGTACGTTGAAACATGGGTCGCTGTCTCCTCAAAAATGTTGCATGTACAGGTTGTTGTCGGGTAGCACTCAAAAAGAGATGGAATGGGCAGGGACGAGCCTGCTCTAAATGCCAGCAAAAAATTCAGGACGCAAATTCGTTTGGAAAAGACACCTGGAGGTTGCGTGTCATTTTCAGGTCTGGCGCACCGCTTGGATGATTGATCGGGGCCATCCAACTGCGGCGACAAGGCTCAAGCACAGATCTGAATCATCTGCGGCGTTCTGCTTCATGTCTGTGGTCTTGGTACACAGTCAGGCTAAACGCATTCTGTTAAAGCGGCGAATGGAAATTGTTACAGAATGATGAAAATTCGTCGTCAGGGGTGTTAGAAGGTTGATTTATATAGGCACACGGAGACGGGGCACCAGGGGCGACTCGGTTTCCATTCCTATTTTGGAGGCGGCGCGGTCAATCGGAATTGGATGGCTTGCGCAGTTTGCCGGCGGACTTTTCCATCTCTTTGCGGATCTCGTCGGCATCATCCACGTCGTGTAGCGCGGCGGCTTCCTCTTTGGTTTTCGGCTTGGCGAAGCGGGCTTTCGCGGCGATGAAGACGCGCGGATCCGACGAGCGAGTGACGAACGGCTCTAAATTCGGCTCGGAGTCGAAGATGCCGGAGATCTCGCCTGCCAGGGCGTCTTCAAGATTCATGGAGCCGAGGCCGAGCAACTCGTCAACGGTGCGCACAATGGAGCCCATGCTGCTGTGCTCGTGAGAAACGGAGCCGGGTTTGACCCACGGGCTTGCGACCAGCAGGATGCTGCGATGCGCATCAACATGGTCCACGCCATTCTGCGCATCGTCTTCCGTGACGAAGAATGCAGAGTCCTTCCAGATGGAGGTTTTCGATAGAAAAGCAACGATGCGGCCCAGGGC
>Ga0182024_10024310_pt1 | contig 10776 bp, 13 predicted proteins | sample P32metaG_FD_120480 | JGI IMG/M metagenome (GOLD analysis project Ga0182024, IMG submission 120480) | Permafrost microbial communities from Stordalen Mire, Sweden - P3-2 metaG (Illumina Assembly) | ecosystem: Environmental > Terrestrial > Soil > Wetlands > Permafrost | place: Sweden: Stordalen...
CGGTGTTGTGAAGGCCGGAGACGTGCTGGCCACGGTCCGGGGGGCTGAGCATGTTGAAGGATGTCGGGCGATACGCAGCAGCACTGCAAAGCTAGAGGTTGATCTCCACCGGACCATTTACCGAGCGACGCTTTTCATACCACCTGGCGATGCTCTGCGATGATGAGAGTTCACCGTGATCGACAGTGGTCAGTAGGATGGATACCCCGTGTGTAAATGTAAATGAGCAGACTCTGGCTTAGTCATTGGACGGGAATTGTTTAATTTCTGTGTTTATTTACTTCGTCACATTATTTTGGTGCCTTTTTGATACGCGCAACAAACAAGGCCTCTCTACTCGAAGACCAGTTCCAACTTGCTGCACCTTGTTGCCTAGCTATTTCTCAATGGTAATTCCTTGGCATTGCATTGCTGGTGCTCCTTAACAACTACTTATGCATGCTTATTGCGATCGACCCACTGACACGTTGTGCTAGCCACCTTCCACAGATCAATACCGCGATGCCTTTGCTCTGTTCGACAGCAAAGGCAATGGTCGTGTCCCAAGAGCAAGCCTTGGAGACCTTTTGAGGGCCTGTGGCCAGAATCCTACTCTTGCAGAAGTGGCAGAGCTAGAAGAATCTGTGGGTGCCGACTGTATCTCCCCATGCTATTCCCATCGTAGCTCCCACCAAGTCTGTCTTTCGTTGAATTTTCTGTCACCTGCACAGGCGCAATCTAATGGGCCGGGGTAGTAGTAATGGCTAGTTGATTTCGACTTGTTTCTCCGCGTTCTTAACAGACCAGACGGGTTCCGGGCTCCAGGGCAGCCAGAAGACTTTGTCCGTGGGTTTCAGGTTTTTGACAAGGATGGAACCGGTTTTATTGGCGTCGGTGAACTGAAATATGGTGACAAGTCATTTAAGCCTTTGTTAATGATGAACAGTGCTTACTAGTCTTGGAGAAAAGCTGAATGACGATGAAGTTGATGAACTTCTGAAAGGGGTCAACGTTGGAAAAGATGGTAGTGTGAATTACGGAGGTATTCCCCTCGTGAATAGAACTAACAACTCGGCAGAGTTTGTTCAAATGATTCTCGCGAATTGAGGGAGGAATACTTTTTCTCTATAGATACAGTTAATAATACGTTGGTCTGAAGTAAACAGATTTGCGCTGATCTGCCCGACCCTAAAGGCCCGTGACGTTATGTATTTCGTACGACGCGTTGTGCAGATCACCAATGCCAGAGATGATAAATCATGTATAATGTCTGGAGAACAGAAGGCCGCCTCGAAGCCAACAAACAAACGCAAAGCCCCTGTACAGGCGCCTTCCCGTAAACGGCTTGCCAAGAAAGAGACGGCCTCAACTGGCGGAAGCGACTCGGCCTCAGCTGACCCAGAAATCGACTCCTCTGCATGGAGCACACAATTTCGACAGCTAGAACAGGTTTTCCGCAGTCTCAATACAGTTTATACTTTCTGCTGCACAAGAAAGCATGTTCCAACGACGTTCGAAAATCTGAAAACAAGTGTTGAAAACTTAACGAGACGGTAAAAGCGTTCTTGCTCTTCACTCATGAATCTAGCCCCCTCGTCGTGGATGATATTGTGCGAATCAAAGCCCTCATCCCAGACGCAATAAGTTTCGACTATATCGATGAGGATAAGCTCGATGTCAATGTTGAAACAGCCTCAGCCTCCACACTTGTAAAGCAAAAGGATGATATCTTCCAGCTCAACAAGGAAGGGGATCCTGCTGTTTCCAAAGTCCTTTATTTTGAGTTTATCGATGGGGAATTAAGACCTAAACTGAATCGCAACAAAGGGCAAGGCCTCTAAGTCTGCTTTTCTAACAGAAAGGCTCTCGGCGGATCGACGAGATCTCAAATTACCAGAATTTACATCGGCTGCCGTCACTCGACTCATCACTAGACGGAATGGCAAATTCAGACGGGCTTTGAACTCGCACTTGGAGATATGCGCAAGAGATGTACCCACCTTGTTTCTTTTCATAGCTGATGTCAGAATCGAGATGCATGGGCTCACCTGGGCTCTCTCTCCAGCCAGTATTTTCCCTCAAATAGCCATATTATTCAAAGCCCTCTATCGACCCCAGAGAAGATCAACGAAAAATCGGTCTTTCCTTCCTTTAGTATGAGAGACTTGGTCAACCAGCTTCAGGCCTCACCAGACTATCGAGATCAGATCGTTCCAAATGGACATCGCACCTTCCCGGAGCATTTAGCTGAATATGGTTATAAATCTTCTAAACTTGCTAAGTATAGGGGATCTCTCTCGACCCATATCAGCACAACTCAAATATGCTCTGCAGGCCGCGAGAGGCATATCGCGAGTGTACAGTCATCAAGCAAATGCCATTAATGATATTTGGGACAATAAGCATGTCATTGTCTCGACCTCTACAGCAAGCGGGAAATCTCTTATTTACCAACTACCCGTCCTTGATGCCCTGGAAAATGACGCGGATGTCAAAGCGATGTATATATTCCCGACAAAGGCTTTGGCCCAAGATCAGAAGAAATCTTTGGTAAATATTCTTTCGCACATGGACCAGCTATCGCATATTCTTGTCGAGACCTTTGATGGAGATACTCCTCAAGCAGAACGTACCAGAATTCGAGAAAACGCTTCTGGTACGATCATATATGAACAACGACTGACATCAGTTATATTTACAAATCCTGATACTTTACATATCACAATCTTGCCAAACGAAGAGAAATGGCGTACTTTCTTGAGAAACTTGAAATATGTAGTTGTCGACGGTTGGCCCTCTCATGAACTCATCTAACGTATTCAGAACTGCATGTTTATACCGGATTGTTTGGATCGCACGTGGCTTTTGTTATGCGCAGGCTTCGACGTTTATGTGCCGCCGTGGGGAATAGACGGCACCTACAGTTCATCTCATGCACGGCTACACTTCCAAATGCAAAAAAGGTATTCATTATTCTCTGCACGTCTAAAGGGAGTAGCACATGGAGACAATATTCGCACTTGACAACGTAAGTCTAACAGATAAAGATGGATCGCCTGCAGGGAAAAAAGAATTTCTGTGTTGGAATTGTCCATTAATCGATCCCCTTGATCGTGGATCTGGACGCCTAAGTACCCTCAGCGAAACTAGTCGCCTTCTGGTATTTCTTATGCAAAGAGGGGTTCGTTGCATTGCCTTTTGTAAAGTTCGAAAAATTTGTGATGTTCTGCTACGCGCTGTCCGTGCGGAACTAAAATTCCAAAATCTTGAGGAACTCTCCGCCAAGGTCATGAGTTATAGAGGTGGCTATACTTCTCAAGATAGACGAAAGATTGAACAGTCAATGTTCAATGGTGATCTCCTGGGCATAATAGCAACAACTGCGCTTGAATTGGGGGTGGACATCGGCTCATTAGGTGAATCTAATCTGTGTATGGAAATTAATATGGTGTAGACGCCGTCTTAATTGTTGGGTTTCCGTATACCATATCTGCTCTAGTATCTCCCAATCTATGAACGGCAAACTGAAAGCAGCGTCAACAAAGTGGTCGGGCTGGACGACGGAGGAAAGATTCGCTCACAGTATTGATTGCTGACCCTTATCCGGTGGATCAACATTTCATGAACCACCCGGATGAATTGTTCACAAAACCTAATCTTGAAGCTTACGTCGATCTCGATAATCCACTGGTACTGGAGGGACACCTCCAATGTGCTGCCTATGAGATGCCGCTTCAGCCAAGCGACGATAAGTATTTCGGTCATCAGATGTTGGACATCGCTGAGCAACGGATGATCAAAGATACAGAGGGATATTACCACTGCCACCCCCGCTTCACCCCTCATCCATGGAAGCACGTATCAATGCGCGATATTGAGGATGATCATTATGTCATTGTGGATACAACGAATCAGCGAAACATTGTGCTTGAAGAGCTTGAACCTTCTCGGGCGTTTTTCACGGTTTTTGAAGGTACTGCATTCAAAGAAGTTCCTGAAACGGTAGGCGCTATATATATGCATCAAGGAAACACCTATCTCGTCAAGGAATTGGACACAGAAAAACGTATGGCAACTGTTATCTCTGTGAATGTGGAGTGGACCACTCGTCAGAGAGATTTCACGTAACGTCCTTCTTCAAGAAGGCCTCATTTTTAGAAATGTGGATCCCATCGAGACTCATGCGATCAAAAAAATATCTGGGTCGACATGTAACGCCTTTTACGGAGACATCTGCGGTACCTCTAACCTCAAGATCAAGTTGCTGACAGTTGTTCAGTCACTGCAACTGTCTTTGGTTATTTCAAGGTAGACAGAAAGAATAATATAATCGATGCGGTCGACGTTGACAATCCTCCCGTGGTCATTAATACGAAAGGACTATGGCTCGACTTGCCTGAGAAAACATTGGAAATTCTCTCACAGAAGCACTACAACATCGCCGGTAGTATTCACGCTGCTGAACATGCGATCCTCTCTTTGCTTCCAAATGTCGTGATTACCTCTCCAGGAGAGGTCCGCACAGAATGCAAAGCCCCTCAAAAAGAATATGCCAAGGTAGTTCTCTTTGTGTGAAACTATTCTCACCCTTGCAGAGAGAGACACAAAGAAAACGGCCAGCACGGTAGCTAATATTTCAGACTGCGTTAATTTCTAGACTTACATTTTATGACGCGGTGGGTAAGGGCGGCGGAGCCGGTATTTCTAGTAAAGCGTTCGATTTCATCGATTTACTTTTGAATCAAGCTGTTGAACAGGTTGATACCTGCGGTTGTACGAGCGGTTGTCCAGAATGTGCTTCCTTTGTCTACTGTACTTAATTCTCTAGGTATCACTAGCCCTGTGTGTTCCGAAGGGAATATTGTCACTTCAAAAATAGGGGCCGCAATAATCCTCAAATCTATACTTAACATGGAAATAGACATTGATAGTCTGCCAGATGGGGGAGAGCACGGCACTCAGATCGAGACTGTAGTTCCCGTAAAGGAGAGGGTCAGGGAATCTGATGAAGTGTGGAAAGATTAGCAAATTTCAGAGTCAGATGCAGTTGTCCGACTCTTCAGGGCTCTGGGAGGGTTATGTAAATACCACCGAATATTAATTTTCGGGTGATCTGGTCGAGCCTGCCACAAAACTCCAAGCTGCCACCTCGTCCAAGACATGCCTCGGTAATCTCGTCTCCATGCCGCCGAAGGTCAGTCGTAACGTGGACTGGCATCGGGCTGCGGAAAGCGTTCTCGGACAGCTTCCCGACAGCCCGTCCGTACGCTCACAGCACAAGTCATTCCCCGATATTTTCAGAGGTTCTCGAGTCGCTACAATACCGAAAGGCTCCGGCGAGCCGCCTTTCTTCATGTCGCGCCATAATGAACTCTTCCCACGACATCAGATTCTCTCGTCGTTCAATTCCGCTCATCGTCGAGGAGATTGGGGTCTGAAACGACCCTTACCTCCGATGAAGAGTCCCAACATCATAGTCACAGAAATCGACACTCAAGAACGGCAAACCCCGTACTCATTCGCAGCTGAGAAGATCCGATTTGTCCGAAGAATGAGAGAATTTGGCTTGGAATTGAAAGTCCGGACAACCGACGCAAACGTGGCCCAATCGCCGAAATATTTCCTGTCCGAAAGACAATCAAGGCGACCGCGCTCACCCCTGGACCACTTTCATCCGCAGTGGAATCGAAACACGGGTTCCGAAACTGGGCCCTGGATTCTCGGGCTCAAGTCCAAAGAATTCAGTCGATTCCTTCGAACGGTTTCTGACAAGAGGGCGGAATTACAGGCCACTCGGATAAGGTTAGGGATCAGTGACTGGCAGAGTGACCGCGCCAAAGAGCTCGTTCAAGCCTGTCTCGACATCCCCACCTTCCAACCTGCGTATTTGACGCACGCTACAGCCGGCCTCACCTATTCAGCCAGTGGTTCGATGCCATCACCATTAGCCCGGGCACCACCTCGTCGGGGGCGTGTAAACCGCGGTAGATCAGGAACACCTTCAAGCGCCTTGACCCACGGCATTGTTGCAAGAATAGAGAATTCGAGGACGCAAATGCTTCCAAACCGTGACCAACCTGTCACAGTACAACCTGTCTCTGCAACTATTGCTCGTTCTGGGAGGTTAGAGGTGTCCGTGTCTATTGAATCGGGTCCGAACCCGGTGAAAAGTCGCGGATTCTATCGAGATACGGATAAATATTAAGGTTGATTTAGATGCTAGATAGACAGCTACGAGAACAGAATATCCCTCATGTGAACATGGGACTTTCCCACAGCAGTAAGACCGTTAATGTCAAACTGCTGAGTGAACGTACACTTTGCTAGGCCGATCTTGATACTACGATCTCACCAATCCACCCACGACCTTGGCATTGGACGAAAAACATGCACTTCTCCGCTCTTCAGATCTCCAATTTTATAGCTATTGTGGGCGACCTTCCTATGATCGCGCCGCTGTTCCAAGACTTTCAGCTTTTTCTTCGTGCCGTTCCATTCTTGAATGACGGCCACATGGTCAGGTTTCCCAACTTCAGTTGTGATTTTCCCCCGTAATCCTCCGTGTGCTTGAAATACAGCAGACCGAAATGCAACGATATCTCCAGGCCGTATTTCGTCAAATTGAGTTGTCGACGAGTTGCCGAGATTACTGTAGATTAAAGCACCGTGAGAACGTATTCCAGCACTCGGTAAGCAGCCATCTAATTTGCTGAAAATTTCGGTAATAAATGCCCATGGTGTCCCATCTCCAACGCAAGTGCCAAGCTTGGCCTGGGAAAGATTGACAATTTGAACCCCGACTTGTTCATGTCTAGTTTCCAGCTCGCGTTTTGTGGGTGGGGCCGGTGGTGGGATATGTCGCTGGCTGAAGACAGCTTGGGAGGGATCGTCCTGGTCATATTGCGCAGTGACAATTGTCTGACTGTAGTCACTGTACAAAATATATACCTCTCGCGTAATGCTTGTGCGACCCCCTCTTTTGGTAGACGTGGAATCCTCCACTTCAAAGACGAGATCTGTTCTGTTTCTAAACAAGGATGGAGGAGCCCCGGTTTCGAGCCACCATAGCTGCCCATCCTTAATATTCTCTTCTTTCATGGCTAGATAACCGCCATCACGCCGATTTGCATCCAGAGATCCGCGTCCTTGCGAAGCCTCTAACGACTGTCTTTCGGTGTATGTCCGACGAAACGGAGACGAGTCGGGTGACGATGGTGTAGGAAACTGTGGATGTGGTTCGTCGTGGGAATAGTCCGCAGAAGCACGGTCTCCGAAGGAAGTCATTGGTGGCACAGGAGGAGGAGAAAAGGAGGATAAGTTGGCAGCATGACCAGGGGGTGACTCAAAGTTCCTGTACATGGTCGGAATTGGTGGAGGTGATGTCGGATGAGGAACAGATATAGATGGAGAACCAGTGAAAATGGCTAGAGGCGGAGGTGGAGGCGGGGGCGGAAGGGGCGGTCTCGAGGAAGGTGACCCCACTGGTTCTATCGGAGAGGCGCTATGCTCGCCAGCGTAGTCTTCTTCGGACATAACTGACGATATGTCGTCGTCGGAATTTGCATAACCAACATCACTAGAAGTGGAATGTTCTAAGGATGCTTCATGTTTCCATGGCACTGGTACGGGTGGAGGTGCCGTTTTGGATGGTGCAGGTATAGGAGGAGGCGGGGGTGGAGGCCTGGCGGTCCGCGGAGATTCAGTAAAAGAGCGAGAGGTGGGAATTGGTGGTAGACCTCGGAACTCGTGGGATGGAGGGCGTTGCGGTGCGATAGATTTTGGTTCTTGCTCGGAGAAGGATTTGCCCTCTTCAGGTGATTTATCCCTTGTTTCATTAATTTCTTCTTCGTCGGACCCGTCGCTTGCTAATATCTGTTGGGGGGTTTCATGAACGTCTTCGTCTTTGTCACTGTCCTCCTCTGACTCCTGACTGCGGTCATCCTCGTCGCTGGAGACGGAAAGTGTAGATTCAATGACATTAGAGGACAAATTCCCCTGCTTCTCTGATGGCAATTCAGAAGCGAAAGCGGGAGCAAGCTGTTGAGGCGTTATAGGATTTGGGGATGTATCCAGGTTCTCATCCACGATTCGAGCATCTCGTTCAGTATGTATAGACTTCCGACTGGGCAGCCCAGGAATGACCGGGATTGGGTCCTGCCGCTCTATCGGAGGACTGGTCAGAGGAGGTGGTATCGGCTTGGGTTGTGACTTTGGCTTTGCGAACGGAGGTGCCATGCCTAAACCCATGTGCATGCCCATTCCTCTGCTCATTTTTGCCATTCTCTCACGTATGGCTATTCGCCGAGCCACCTCGGGATCCGCTTCAACATCATTTGACTCTTCCCCTTCGTCGGGTTGTGATGACTGCCCAGTGCTGTCAGAGGCTTCTGGCATTGCTGGAGAATATATTTCCTCGCGGTCGTGGCCCTTGTCTCCGTGGATGGGAGGATCGGGAACGACGACTTGCTCATCGTCTTCCTCGGATTCCTCAGGGCTTGTCGATCCTTCCTCATGCGTGTCCTTTGGGGGTGGTGGACTGTCGGTTTTCCGTCGGCGCGGTATTGTGGGTTTCGCGGAGTATTCCAGTCCTCTCTGGATTGCAAGGATCTTGTCCTTCATAGTATCCTTACTAATTTCTGGGTCCTCGCTAAGATCCGGTGCTGTGTGTGCGTCCACCGCGTCTACTTTCTCGGCAGGGGGGCTTTGAACAATGGATCTTGTATTGGTACTCGAAGTTGGTTTGGGCGCTGCGAAGTACGCCTCCTTTGATGGCGGGGGGGGAACGAACGGTTTTCGCACGAACGAAGTCGGTTTAGGCATCGGCTTTGGAGCGAGAGGTGCATCAGTTGTTTTATTAAACGCTGCTATGCGATCCCGAAAAGAAGACGTTCTTTCCGGGGGCTCCTACAACAGGGGAGATTAGCGCTTCCATAGTTGCTAAAGGAGGGATCCATACCATTTGCTGAGATGTTACCTCATCTTTTGCGAGACCACGGCTATCTCGCCTTGCAGTGGACGGTGGTGGTGGTGACGATGCCGCTTTCACAGAGGGTCCCGTCATGGGTGCAGGCACTTGTTTCGGTGCGATTGGGGAAGGCTGGCTGCGGTTTACAGGCGAGACAGCACTTGCAACTGACTTTTTCTCTGCCTCTTCTCGCTTCCCAGAGGGAACAGCCGCTTGAGAGCTGTATGTTGTGACGAAATTGCGGGGGAACATGCCCTGGTGGCTTTTGCCGTCAGGACCTGTATACCCTCCGCTGTACCATTCGTCGTCCACCTCCTCGATCACAGAGATGACTTGGCCGGCAGAGAACGACAGATCGTCTTCATGCCCGGAATTGTAGTCGAACTTGGCCTTTACCTCTTTGGCCATCTTCGTACTAGTTAAGGAGTTAGGACAGAAACGCAGCCCGTCGTGGCCCGGCCTTGATCTACGTTTGCCTTGTGCCCCTCGTGTTATGTCAGCACAGTGCCAACACGTATTGTGGACGAATTAATTCTTGGCGGCAGCAAACCGGAGGAAATCGACTCACTACTACTAAGTTTCTGCCTTTTCTCCAGTTTTTGGTACTACCAGTAGGTTCATTCGCAACATCGATCATAATTAGGAATGGTTCAGTAGATTTTCTATTTACTTCAAAAGTTAATGATGTCTGTAAGTGGAACAGCTCAACCTTGAGAACTTTCCAAAATTCCAGTGTATTTTGTGATGATGGCAGTCAATTTTGTTAAGTCAAAGGAGCATAACAACCTAGTACTGTTGCTGTTTCCTAATTGAAACCTCCTGTCCTAGAGCACTTTGAAGATGATGTTTAAGCCTGCCAGTGGATGCTTCAAAATGCCTAGGTTTTAACTACTAGTAGTAGTAGTACAACTTCAAGTTGAACATATGTTCTAAATTTTGTGAATTGAGATGTGACTCAAAAACAAGTCACACCCACAGGAGAGGTAGGTTTTGAGAGAGGTTTATTGTGTGTTTGTTTTGTTTGAACCAAAAGCAGGGACAGTAAGACTGACTGAGACTGTAGACACTTCAAGTTGTAGTCTGCTAATTGCCTGTGTGCTTGCTTGCCAGTGTGACTTGGTTACCTTTCTACAGGGGATTTTCTAGGGGATTATATAGACATTCCTTATCTTTGCCAAAATTCTGTGGCTTGCTTGTGTCACTTACTAGTACATAGCATCCACAATCCAAGGTCTATCTATACCTGCACTGCCTCCACAATCTTTGGCTTTCTTATCTTATGTGACTACACGGCCTCCACAAACCAAAGTTCTAGTTGGACCTTGTGACTTTAAGTTTAAGATAGGGAGATACTCTAGGCTTGAAACTGCCTTTATGGCCGGAATTTTTCAACTTAATGTAGTATTGTTATGTGTTGACTTCCAGGGAGGTCCCTGGGCTAGGGTTTCTCTCTATTTAGCTTGTAGATCTCCAGACTAATGAGACATCTTCTCACTGTCTCACTTTCGGACCTTATCCTTCAACAAGTATCACCACAGAATCTATTTGAGTAAATGTGCCAGTGAGAACTGTTTTGCACTTTACCACTACTATAGCTGAATCAACATATAATTGAGACACACTGTCGATACGTGCCAGACATCTGCGACCATTGCACTTCAGCCTGAGGACATTATTTTATCAAGATCTACATCAAGTTGAACATCATTTCTGTAATGTTGGAATCCTTTTTATAACATGTCAGCAGCAAGTTGGTGTGATGTTAGGCCAAATGTCCCACTAGCATCTACTTCAACTTGAAGTGTCCCCCCAGTTTGCTCAGTACTGCCAGC
>Ga0182024_10024313_pt1 | contig 10776 bp, 5 predicted proteins | sample P32metaG_FD_120480 | JGI IMG/M metagenome (GOLD analysis project Ga0182024, IMG submission 120480) | Permafrost microbial communities from Stordalen Mire, Sweden - P3-2 metaG (Illumina Assembly) | ecosystem: Environmental > Terrestrial > Soil > Wetlands > Permafrost | place: Sweden: Stordalen...
CCGCACTCAGCCGCCGCATACAAATTCGCCACCTTCTGCAGCGGGTGCAGGTTCTTCTCGTCGCCCAATCCTTCTACCGTGAAAACTTTCTTCCCCACCGCTTCCATCGCCAGCGTGTGGCACGAATAAAACGGCGTCCCATCCAGCAGCACGCTACAGGCCCCGCAACTGGCCCGGTTGCAACTGCGGTTCGTCCCCGTCATCCCCAATTTGACGGCGATCACTTCCCACAGCGTTGTGCGCGCTTCGTACTCGGCTTGATACATCTTGCCGTTAATGTTGAACGAACTGGTCTCCTTGCTCATGGCCACGGGAATCGCCAGTGGCGATGGCTTGGCCGCTGGAACCGTTCCAGCCGCGACCACTCCTACCGCTCTCATCGTGGTCGTCACCGCCACCGCCCCAACCCCGGCAGCCTTCATGAAATTTCTACGCGAATACTCCATGGATTAATCCTCCTCAGACTTCTTGCGGGCAATACAGAGCAATGCGTCGAACGTCTTCACTGAAACAAAACCCTGAAGAACCGCAGCGAGATCGTCGCATGTACGCTGCAGGAAAGATCGCTGCTCGGTACCAGTTCTGTGTAGGGCGGGCGGGCCACATGCTAATCCAGGCCTCCGATGCGACGAGATAGCCGAAATCTAGCTCCGTCACCCGGCCTTGTCAATCCGAATCCCAGCACCGTGACAACCCAGACATGGCGCCAATTCCCAGCCCGCGCCAGGTCCAAACGTCACCGTAAACTTCACTTGTCACGGCAGCAACGCGACGCTCCCCTCTCCTGCTCGCGCTAAATTCCCGCCAGAATTTGGATAGCGATCCCGAAGCGATCGTCCTCGAGTCTGTCGACCCTCACGATGGCGCCGGCCACCGCTTTTTTGATCGGACTGCCAGGCTGGAAATCGCCGGTCACATACACATTTGAACCCACGGCGTAATGCCCAGCCGTAGTCGTGAAGTACAGTCCATCCTGCGACAGATTCACCGTCGTGCAGTATTCCGGAGGCAATTCCGGATCGAACGGCCGGATGCGAACGACCTGTTGCAGGTTCGTTCGAGGAGTTCGTCGCTCGTGGTTCTCGCCTAGCATCGCGATGTCTCTACCTTAAGCCAGGCAAGAGCAAAAGTCACATCCGTATCGACGCCCGCGTTGAGCGAGAATACAGCGGAAGCCCGCTCTTCGCCCTTCCATTCTTCGCCCCTTCTGCTTTGCGGCCTCAATCATCGCGCTTCGCATTCAATCGAGTTTCCGGCTTTCTAAAGTAGTCGCGATTCATCGGCGCAATGCACCGGGCATCCGCTGTCAAATGCAACATTTCCTTGACATCACTATTCCCCGGTGATAACCAATTTCGGTTCGGGGTTTTGACGGGGTGAGGTTTACGTTCAGTCGTCCGGGGGGGATTCCATGGTGTCAGCTCAACGAAGTGACAAGGTACAGGTCCGTTTCGCTGTCTCGAAGGTCGCGTTTGTATTTGCCTCAATCTTTGCAGTGCTTTTGATTTCTCTTCCGCTGCACTCTCAACTCAACACCGGCCGCATTTCCGGCGCCATTACCGATCAGACCGGCGGCGTCGTCGCTGGCGCCACGGTGACAGTCATCGACGTCGCGCGCGGCGTATCGCGGCCTCTCACTGCGGACTCCGCCGGTCTCTACGCCGCGCCCAATCTAATCCCGGGCGTCTACACAGTCCAAGCCGAGTTCATGGGCTTCGAGACAGTCAACCGCCAGAACATTCAAGTGGATGCCGGCAGCGACATCCGAGTGGACATCACCCTGCAACCAGGGCAGCAAAACCAGACGGTCACCGTCACCGAAGCCCTGCCGATTGTGAATACCACCAACGCCCAGACCGGCGGAACGCTGCAGAACCAGGTCCTCTCCGAGATACCGCTCAACGGCCGCAATTACAGATGGATGATGGCTTTCGTCCCTGCAGTCACCATCAAGCCAGGCCAGGGAAACTCCTCTCAAAGCACCAATGGCAGCGGCAACTACCCGAACTTCATGGTCGACGGCCTGTATGACAACACGGCTTACACCAAGGAGCCCAGCGCGGGCGGCGTCAGCGAGTCCGGCGATACCACGCTTATGCCCCTCGATGCGATTCAGGAAGTCACCCTGGTTGTCAATCCCAAAGCCGAATATGGCTGGGATCCGGGACTGACCATGAACGTGACCCTGAAGTCTGGCACCAACGATATTCATGGAAGCGCTTACGCCTTCGGCCGTGACCAAGGCCTGGATGCCCGGAATCCATTCGCCCCCGCCAGAGCGCCTGTCAACTTCGAGCAATTCGGCGCCAGCGTGGGCGGGCCTGTCAAAAAAGACAAGCTCTTCTACTTTATGGCTTTTGAGGGAGAGCGCCTCTCGCTGTTCTCCACGTTTACGGAGAACTCCCCGACCACGCTTCCAGGACTCGGAACGTCGAACAGCATTCCCGATGCAATCGCGGACACCATCAATAAGGAAGGCGCAGCCAAGCTGAATACGCTCAGCTTGAATATAGCGGGCTGTAACGCGCCTGCCGTCGAAGCTCTAGCCGGGCCGGGTCTCACTGGTGGAACGGTCGCTGCCGATTGCACCAAGAACCAGTACGGAGCGCTTGGCCTCTTTAGCAACTACACTGCCAGCACGACGGCCACCAACGTCTTCCCGAACAACGGTGGCTCGAACAACGGACTTGGCAAGATTGACTATCACATCAACGACAAGCACTCGCTCAGCGGCTCCTATTACATGGGTGACTTTAGTGAATACGCCGTCGCCAATTCCACCGTCTTTACCGAACCCTGGTGGGAGGAATTGCAGCATGTACGAAGCCAGATGGCCCGGGTGGTCGAGATTTGGACGCCCAATTCCAGTTTGCTGAATGAAGCCAGGGTGGGTGTGGATCACGCCAACCGGCCAACGGCCGAAGGCGAGTGCGCCGGCAACGGCGATACCAGCAATCCTCTCGGTTTCGGCGCCAGTACCGGCGGCAACGGCGGTCCGAACTACGAGACCGGTTACAATTTCTACTCGGGCGCCATTTCTTGTGGATTCCCGACAGTCACCATAACCGGCTTCACCGGGCAACTCGGCTTCTCCAACGACCGGGTCGAGGTTGACAACGACATACAAGGTGCCGACACCCTCTCTTACACGCGCGGCAATCACCAGTTCAAGTTCGGCACCGATATTCGGGCCCAGTACTTCATGGGCGACAAATCCGTGGATACCACGATGGGGGCAATCAATTTTGGAGCTTCAGGAATCGCCGCCTTCAATGTGGGTGGCGTCAGCGCTACGCCGCTGGAAAGCTTCCTGGCCGGTGCGCCGAGTTCGGAACTGATTGTCTACGCCAATCCTGAGCGAACGGTAACGTATAACCAAATGGCGTTTTTCGCGCAGGACGATTGGCGCATTCTCCCCAGGCTGACGTTGAACTTGGGCCTGCGTTGGGAAGGCGTCACGCCCGGCACTTTCAACCTTACGGGTAACTTTGCCCCGGGGACACCTTCCGGAATGGTTCAGGGCGGTCCGGCCTGGAAGTTCCAATCCGATTTCATTCCTCACGTTGGGTATGCGTGGGATATAACCGGCAAGGGCACAACGGTGGTTCGGTCCGGCATTGGTTTCGGGATGCAGGAACCGAACGCGCAGGACTACATCGGTAATGCGATGTACGGCGGCAGTCCGCCAACCGGTGCTGAGCTGTATGGTCCCAATGGCGCTGCGCCCGGCGGCTCGATTCTGCAGCCCATCGGCACGATTACCAGTTTTGTTCTCACCCCGACGCCGGTGACCTCCGGCGGCGTGGTCGTGGGCAATCAGATTCCCTGGGTCGCCGGCAGCAACATCTTCACGGCGCCCACCGTGTCCGCTTGCGGAGACGGCCTGGGCTCGGTCAATCCGATGGGCACGCCAACCGTTGCGGGCGGTTCCAATCCCGTGAACCCCAACACTTGCCAGATCTTTGGCGTCAACCCCAATTTGGTCTTCCCCAAATACCTAAGCTGGAATTTGAACATCCAGCACGCTTTCACCCCAAATCTTTCCCTGGATGTCGGCTACGTGGGTTCGCACACTTACGATCAGGCCCTGGATCTCGATGCCAACGCGCCCACGCCCGGTGCCTCTGGTGCTACAAATGAATTTCTCCGCCGCACCTACGTGGCCAACTGCGCGGCCACGTTCGGTCAGGGTTTGAACCCGAGTGAGTGCTATCCCTGGTTTAACAAGATCACCTATCTCACCAACGTCGGCGGCATCAACTACAACGGTCTGCAGGTGAACTTGAGCGAGCGCGTATCCCACGGCGTCATCTTCAGCGCCAATTACACATTTGCCAAGTCCCTGGGTATTCTCACCGGCAACGGCATTTCCGGAGGCAGCGCCCTGAACAACCTGGCCCCTCAGACCGAAAAGGGTCCTCTGGCTCTGGATGCTCGCCACCATTTCACGTTTACGGCCACGTACGAAGTCCCGGGAGTGAAACTACCGGGTCAGATTCTCGAGGGCTGGGCTGTCAACGGTTCGCTCGATCTCTTGTCACCTCTTCCGGTCGCGGCGCTAGACAGCTCCCTCGACACCAGCGGAACCGGTGAAAAGCTCGACCGTTGGACGCTCTACGGCTCAGCGAAACCATTCAATGACATCCTGGGCCGAGCCGGCACCATACCCTGTTACGGGGTTTCCGGCAGCAAGTTTGCCGCTGCTGGTTCCACTTGCATCACCGTGTCTTCCGCCGGCAGTTTTCCAACCGCTTGCGTAGCTGCCGCAACCGCCGAGGGAACCAGTCCCACGACCGGCCTGACCGGGCTAGCGCAGCTCTCTACAATCGGTTGTTACTCCGTGAACGGCTCGGCCATGGTTCCTCCGGCGCAAGGGACCTACGGCAACATGTATCCGGACGAACTGCGCGGCCCCGGATTCACTCAGCTCAATTTCTCCACGACCAAAGACTGGAAGTTTAAGGAGCGTTTCGACGCCCAATTCCGGTTCGAGGTCTTCAATCTGCTTAACCGAACCCAGTACGGGAACATCGGCCTGAATCTGGGGGCCCCAAGCACCTTCGGTCTGGCACGAAGCACGCCGGATGTATCTCAGGGTAGCCCAGTGACTGGAAGCGGAGGTCCCCGCGCGATTCAGTTGGGACTGAAGTTCCTCTTCTAGTTGCAGGTTGGCGATTCATTTGGAAAGAGAGGCCCGGGCTCGTTCCGGGCCTCCTTTTTTTGATCAATCGAGAATCGCCTGGATTTCTCAATTGTCGGAAAGCAGTTTTGTGGAATGGCATCATCGAAAAAAACTTCTTGGATGCCGAAACCCGCGCTGCACTGGTAAAGTGACGGTATGGCTGTACGCACGAAAAACTCATCGAAAGACCCGCTGAAAGGCTCGCCGAAAAGGCAGAGCACTGCGACGGCCGTGCTGCCCGCCGCTCCGCCAGTGCCTTCGGCGCCGCCGCAGCAGGCGCTCGCACCTTTCACGCTCCTCGCCGTACTGATCTGTTTCTTCCTCTCCGGTGCGGCAGGACTCATCTATCAAGTCGCGTGGGGCAAAGCGCTGGGCTTGATCTTCGGCCACACGGCGTATGCCGTTGCCACCGTGCTCGCGGTTTTCATGGGAGGCCTGGCCGCTGGCAGCGCCTGGATTGGCGGCTGGAGCGAGCGCCGGTTGCGTCCGTTGGCGCTCTATGGCTGGCTCGAGATTGGCACCGCGGCAACCGGGGCGCTGTCCCTCGCGGGTCTCACGGGGGTGCGTTCCGCGTACTTTGCTGCTTATCCGTACATTGCGGCTCACGACTCCGTCCTGCTTCTCCTGCGCTTTGCGGGAGCCGCACTGGTACTCTTCCTCCCCACATTTCTCATGGGAGGCACGCTGCCGATCTTGGTCCGCGCGGTTACCCGGAATTCGGCTGAACTCGGCAAGCGCTTGGCGCGCCTCTACTGGGTCAATACAGCCGGAGCCGTCGCCGGCACCATGGCCGCCGGTTTCCTGCTTCTTCCCACCGTTGGGCTGCGACGAACCGTCGAAATTGCGGTGGTCTTGAACATCGTTGCCGCCGTCCTGGCACTTTTGCTTTCGCGCCGCGAAGCCGCGTCCGAGCCTGCTCCCGCGCCAGAGGACGCTTCTGCGTCTCGCCCAACTACCGCGCCGGAGCGCGAAATGCCCTGGCTCCTTCTGGTGGGCTTCGCCGTTGTCGGCGCCACGGCCATGGCCTACGAAGTTGGTTGGACTCGTCTGCTGGCCACCCAGCTTGGCAGTTCCACCTATGCGTTTACCTTGATGCTGGCGACCTTCCTCACCGGAATCGTGCTGGGCAGCGCCATCTTCGAGTGGTGGACGCGGCGGCGCCAAGCACGGCAGTCAACCTTTGCCCTCACGCAAACGTTCACCGCGCTGGCCTCGCTCGCCTGCCTCATTTTGTTTCCCTTTCTGCCTCAGTTGCTGCCCACCATCTTGCGCGCAACCCACGAATCCTTTCGAGGCTTGGTGCTGGCGCAATTCGCCATCAGCGCCCTGGCCATGCTCCCCGTCGCCATTCTCTTCGGCTTCAATTTTCCGGTGGTGACGTTGTTGATCGCCGGCTCATCCGGTCGCGAAGCCAGCGCTTCGGCCAGCGTCGGCCGCGCCTATGCTTGGAACACACTGGGCGCCATCATCGGGGCGGTAGCCGCGGGCTTTTGGCTGCTGCCGGCGCTCGGCAGCTTTCACCTGCTGGCCGCGACCGCAGGCGCCAATTTGCTGCTGGCAACGCTCCTCTACGCGATGGCCGCGCCGCGGCGCGTGCTTGCCAGCGCGTTCAACGCTGCGCTCTTGCTTGCGGTTGCATTCGTCGGCTTCTCACCCTATTTTTATGATCCCGCAATGAACGCGTTCAGCACCATGCTGTATTGGAAGATTGATCGCCCGCTCAGCGTGCGAGAAAATGCCCACTCGCTGGACGTCGTGTACTTTGCCGATGGCTTGAACTCCACGATTTCCGTCACCCGCTCCAACGATTTGGTCTCCCTGCGAACCAACGGCAAGGCCGACGCCTCGAACCACGACACCAAGACGCAGCTCATGTTGGGTCATTTGGGCGCGCTGGCTCACTCGGGTTCAGGACTGCGCCGGGTGCTGGTCATCGGATTCGGCGGCGGCATGACGCTCTCCGCCCTCTCCCGCTATCCGGAAGTCGAGCGCCTGGATTGCGTCGAAATCGAACCCGCGGTTCTCGGCGCTGCTCCACTCCTCACCGAGCTCAACCGCAACGTTCTGCAGGACCCGCGCGCGCACATCATTTTCGATGATGCGCGCAACTTTCTCTTTACCTCGCGCCAGCAGTACGATCTGATTGTTTCCGAGCCCTCCAACCCTTGGATGGCTGGCATCGCCAGCCTGTACACCCAGGAGTTCTACCATGCAGCTCAGCAGCGCCTCGCCCCCGGCGGCATTTTCGTGCAGTGGGTCCAGGGCTATGCCCTTTTTCCCGACGATCTGCGCATGATTGCGGCCACGTTCCTGTCGCAATTTCCGCGCGCCTCGCTGTGGCACGGCGAGGTCAATGATTTTCTCCTGATGGCGCCGAGCGCGCCCGCCGGACAGATGCTCGATCGCATTCAGGCGCTTTGGAATCAGCCGCTGTTGCGCGACGATTTTGACCAGCTCGGATGGAAAGAGCCCGCCGGTTTGTTTTCCTATTATCTTCTCGGTGATGCCGAGTTGCGCGACTTCTCCCGCGGCGCCCCCGTCAATACCGACGATCTCACGCTGCTGGAATATCACGCCCCACCCGCCTTGCTGGTCGAGGGCCTGCAGGACAAGAACCGCACTGAAATTCTTCGCGCGCAAAAGGACATCTTTCCGGCGGACCTCCCCGCCGAGCTGCGTGACTCCACACTCGATGCCGCCGCCACCACGTCCATGGCGATGGAAGATGCGGAAGGAGCCGGGCGCTTCGCCAAGGCCTTGGAAACACGCCCAGTCACTGCCAAAAATGAGGTGATTTTCGGGCGCATGGCTCTCGCCAATGACAATCCGGACGCCGCCCGCCGCGACTTTGATCAGGCCCTGGCCCTGGACCGCAATTCAACCGATGCCCTGTGGGGAAGCGCCGAGGTCAACCGCCGCATCGGAAAGCCCGAGACCAACCAACTCGCCTGGCAGCAGTACCAAAGCATTCTGATGCGTGAGCCCAACAATCTCCCGGCTCTGCAGTCCTTGATCGAACTCGACGTGGATAACTCGCGCTGGCCGGAAGCAGCCGATCTAGAGCGCCGATTGATCGCCAGCAAGCCGCATCCCGACGCCAATGACTACGAACAGCTCGCGGAACTCTTGCTGCGCTTGCGACAAGAGGATGCTGCCCGCAGCATGCTTCAGCAGTGCTTGGCGCTCGATCCCTATAACTTCAAGGCGCATCTTTTCCTGGGTGTTTTGTTTCGCCACGAGCAACTGTGGACCGAAGCGCAGGAGCACCTCGAGTTCATCAGGCGCTATTCTCCCGACGCCGACCCGGGAACGTACAGCCTCCTCTACGAAGTCTATACGGCTTTGGGCCAGCCACAGGCGGCATCCGAGGCCGTGCGCTTTGGTCTGCGTCTTTTCCCCGCCAACGCCGCCCTCGAAAAGCTGTCCGCGCAGCGCTGACCTTTGCGCGCCGCTCGCGTGATTCCTTTTGCGCCGGAAAATGATATAACCGTAGCCAACCGAGATCACCCCATGAGCGCTTGGCAAAAATGGCTGCACCGTCCCCAGACCTCCACTCTGCGCAAAGTCCTTTTCCAGGTTCACTTGTGGATCGGAGTTGCCCTGGGCGTCTACATCCTCTTGATGAGCGTCTCCGGCACGGTTCTCGTTTACCGCATCGAACTCTCCAGGCGCTTTTCGCGTGAGCCTGTAATTGTCGGCACGTCGAATCCTCATTTGACTGTCGACCAGTTAAAAGAGGCCGCGCAGCGCGCTTACCCGCAGTACGAAGTAATCGGCGTCACGCCGCGAAGGAATCCGAACCTGGCGGTTGAGATTATGCTGCGCAACGGCCAGAAGAAGATCCAGCGCCTCTTCAATCCCTTTACCGGCCAGGACGTCGGCGAGGCCGTCACGCCCGCATTTCGCCTCCTCCTTTGGCTCGTCGATTTTCATGACGATCTCTTGTCCCGCCCCGTCGGCCGCGAGGTCAATGGCATTGGCGCCGTGCTGACCACCCTGCTCTGCCTCAGCGGCGCGCTCATCTGGTGGCCGGGAACGAGGAAGTGGCGCAGCCGCCTCACCTTCAACTGGAAAACCGATCGCAACAAGCTCAATTTTGCCCTGCACAACGCTCTGGGAATCTGGTCCATCGGCTTTATTTTGATGTGGGGCGTCTCCGGAATTTATCTCTGCTTTCCCGAGATGTTTAATAACGCCATCGATTTCTTCGATCCCATTCGTGCCCCTTCCCGCAAGGTGCGCTTGCCCGATCGATTTTTGTTCTGGATGGCTCAGGCGCACTTCGGCAGGTTCGGCGGCTATTCCGTCAAGATCGTGTGGACGCTGTTCGGCATTCTGCCGATCGTCCTGTTCGTGACCGGAATGTTGATGTGGTGGCACCGCGTGCTGCGGCCCATCTGGCGGCGAGAATTCGTTACCCGCCCCGCAATCAAAGCGGCGGAGCCGGAAGCAGGGGATTGAAGTGAGGCCCGAAGCAGCCACCGTGTAGGCGCTGCCAGATCGTTTTTGCGCGTGCTCCGTAGTAGCAAAATAGCAATATCGCCAAGCTAAATGAAGTTGTTGACTCCCACCGGCAAAAGGTCTACCTTTGGGGGCCTAAAAGAAGACAAAAATCCACCCCAGGGCCGAATGGTCACACCCCATTCGGCCCTTAATTTTTTCCCCAATCAAGATTACTTGCCCTGCGAACTCTGCCGCCGCTCCGCTTTTTTTTCGGCTGCCGCCCGCGATCGCGCCGTGCGACACAGCTGCACGCAGTTGCGGCCAGCGCCTCGCGCTGCTATTGTGAAGCCCGCTTTTTGACGAAAGACCACCGAAAGGAATTCCTCTATGGCTGAATTTGCGGTAAGCAGTTCAAGTTTCGCGCCCAACGGTCCCTGGGCAGAAAAGCATTACTGGAATCAGTTTGGCTGCACCGGCGGCAACGTCTCCCCAGCACTAAAGTGGAGCGGCGCGCCCGAAGGCACCAAGAGCTTCGCCGTCACGCTGTACGACCCGGACGCTCCCACCGGCAGCGGCTTCTGGCACTGGGTCTCCTACAATTGGCCGGCCAATGTCACCAGCATGGAAGAGGGCGACGCCAGCTCCGGCAAACTCCCCGCCGGCGTTGTGGAAGGAAACACCGACGTCGGAAAACCGGGCTGGCTTGGCCCTTGCCCGCCTCCAGGCCGCTTGCATCATTACATCTACACGGTCTACGCCCTCAAAACCGAAAAACTCGATGTGCCTCCCGGCGCCACCGCCGCCATGACCGGCTTCTTCCTGTGGATGAACACCCTCGCCAAAGCCACGGTCACCGGCACTGCCGGCCCACGCAAGGGATAGTCTCGCCGATTCCGCAGGCAGGCCTCGCCGGCGCCCATGCGTCCGGCGAGGCCTGCGGCTTTCAGCGTTGTGCCGCCCCCGCAGAGCCACCCGCGCCGCGAATCCAACCTTCCCGCCAAGCCACCCGAAAAAGAGCCGACTGCTGCGGGCTGTACTTGCAGCCCGCGCAAACACGGGTGTGGGCTGTACTTGCAGCCCGCGCAAACACGGGTGTGGGCTGTACTTGCAGCCCGCGCAAACACGGGTGTGGGCTGTACTTGCAGCCCGCG
>Ga0182024_10024314_pt1 | contig 10775 bp, 3 predicted proteins | sample P32metaG_FD_120480 | JGI IMG/M metagenome (GOLD analysis project Ga0182024, IMG submission 120480) | Permafrost microbial communities from Stordalen Mire, Sweden - P3-2 metaG (Illumina Assembly) | ecosystem: Environmental > Terrestrial > Soil > Wetlands > Permafrost | place: Sweden: Stordalen...
AGCGGCATCGACGTCAGCCGCACGTACGCCACCGGCACCATGTAGTCCGGAAGGTGCGCCGACAGATGCACCCGCAGTTGTTCCGCTCCGAGTTCTGCTGTGTCTTGGGCGCTTGCCTCCGCCGCGGTGTAATATGCCACCAACCGCTTGTCGCCAGGCATGTCTTCCCGCGCGATTACCGCCGTTTCCCGCACTGCGGGATGTCTGAGAAGCGCGGCTTCGATTTCTCCCAACTCGATGCGAAAGCCCCGGACCTTCACCTGATGGTCGACACGTCCTAAATATTCGATATTTCCATCCGGCAAGAGTCGGGCCATGTCGCCTGTTTTGTACAGGCGTTCACCCGGAGTTATGCTGAAGGGATTCGCAATAAACTTCTCGGCGGTGAGCTCCGGGCGGTTCCAATAACCGCCGGCTACACCAGCGCCTCCAACGTGCAGTTCTCCTGGCACTCCCACGGGCACGATCTCCAGGTGGGAATCCAGAACATACAATTGCGTGTTTGCGATTGGTCGTCCGATCGGGACCAGAATCGATTCGTCCCCCGGTTCGCACCGGTAAACTGAGCACCATACCGTTGCTTCTGTGGGGCCGTACTCGTTGTAGAGAGTCGCCTGCGGTAGTCGGCTGTAATGATCTTTGACCAGAGTGAGGGGACAAGGCTCTCCGGCGACGATCGCAACCTTCACTGATGCCAGGCGTTCGCTTGGACTGCTCTCAAGCAGAGTTTTGTACAACGAAGGCACGCACAGAAGGTGAGACACCTCGTGTTCCTCAACCAGGGAACTGAGCGAGTCCAGCTCCCATCGAGTGGGATCGGGAGGAAGAACCAGAGTGCCGCCGCCGCTCAGAGTCCAGAAAATTCCTGCCAGGGAGCTGTCAAAAGTAAACGATGAGAGAAGCAGAAAGCTCTGCACTGGCTCCGGATAAAATTTGATGCGCGCAAAGGTGGAATTTACCAATCCGCGGTGCAGAACCCGAACGCCCTTGGGCTTACCCGTCGAGCCCGAGGTGTAAATAACGTATGCGGTGTTGTCTGGGTTTGCCGGGCAGGGCCCCGACGGCTCAACTCTGCCCGGGCCAGCGGCGGTGATGGTGTCGACGCAGACAATCCGCGGCTGCTTAGAGCGCAGCTCGTCAGTCGGCACCAGGCTTTGCAACCGGGAGTGCGTGAGCAAAACCAGCGCCTGCGTCTCGGCGAGCATGAAGGCTACCCGCTCGGCAGGATGGGCCGGATCGAGCGGCAGGCACGCGCCACCCGCCTTGAGTACCCCGAGTATTCCCACCACCATCTCGAGCGAACGCTCAAAATAGAGACCGACCACAACCTCCGGCCCGACTCCCAGCCCTCTTAAATAGCTCGCCACCTGGTTGGCTTGACTGTTCAGTCCGTCATAGGTCAGGTGCTGGCCTTCAAAGGTCACCGCTCGGGCCGCGGGAGTCTTCTCCACTTGCTCTTCAAAGAACTGGTGGAGCAGTGCCTTGTCCCGTGGCAGAACAACCCTGGTCTCATTCCACTCCACAACAATCTGGCGTTGCTCATCCGCGGTCAGGAGAGGCAACTCCGAGAGCCGCTGGTCCGGGTTGGCGACAGTTCCCGCGAGCAGGTTTTGCCAGTGCGCGGCCATCCGACCCATCGTGGCGGCGTCGAACAGTTCGGTGCTGTAATGGAAGCGAGCCAGCACTTCTTTGCTCCGCTCATCTAATTCCAGGGAGAGGTCATACTTCGAGGCGCCGGTGTCGACATCCATCTGCGTGAGGCGCCAGGCAGGGTCGATTTCCGGCAATGGCGGTTCCAGGGAAAACAGAGCCTGAAACACTGGGTTGCGGCCCGGGTCGCGTTTCACTTTCAGCTCCCGGACCAGATGCTCGAAGGGCAAGCGGTCATGGTCGAGGGCATCGATGGTCCAGTCTCGAGCGCGCTGAACCAGGTCGCGAAAACTCGGATTGCCCGAGACATCAGCGGGAACAACCACGGTGTTGAGAAAGTATCCCAGCAGCGGTTGGGTCTCTGGACGATTCCGCCCGGCGGTAACGCTGCCGATGGGAATTCGCTCCTCGCCAGAGTAACGGTAAAGCAAGGCCGCGAATCCGGCCAGCAGCACATGGAACAAGGAGACGTTTTCGCTGCGGCAGAAATTCCGCAATGCCGTCGTGAGGGCGGCGTTCAGTCGGAACGGGTACATCGACCCGCGAGAGCTGTGCTCCCGTTTACGGGCCCGGTCGGTGGCCAGGTAGGTCTCCGGCAGACTCCCGCTAAGCTTTTCACGCCAGTATTCAATATCTTTTGCCAGCGTCTCGCGGGTAGAAGTGCGCCGTTCCCAAATCGCGTAATCGGGATATTGAATCGGGAGATCCGGCAAAGGAGAAGGTTCTCCCGCCGAATACGCTTTGTACAGCGCTGCCAGTTCCGGCAGAAAGACACGGTAAATCGCCACTCCATCGAAGATGATGTGGCTGAGCGTCAGATATAAGCGGTGTTCTTCATCCCGCAGGCGAATCAATCTGGTCCGGAAGAGCGGAGTTTGGGTGAGGTCAAGCGGCACTTTGGCGTCGCCCGTGGCAATCGCTGTAGCGGTTGCATCCCGTTGCTCATCCGGAATGTTTCGCAGATCGATTACCGGAAGCGAGATGACCAGCTGGTCTTTGACTTCCTGAAATGGCTGCCCATCCACGACCACGAAAGAAGTGCGCCAGGCTTCATGGCGGCGGAGAATTTCGTTGAAGGCGCGTTCGAGGGCGCTGACATCCAAAACTCCAGAGTAGTGAATGGTTACCGGCTCGTTGTAGAGCGGGAGGTCCCGAGCCAGTTGCGCATGAACCCAAACCTGCTCTTGAGCGTGCGATAGAGGAATTGTTTCCCCAGGTTGCCGGCGTGCGATCGGCTGAGCCTCAGGACGCAGCCCGAGTTCACCGCGGAGATACTTCTCCAGCAGCTTGCGCTTCGCCTGGGAATATTCAGGGCCCATTTCGCTTGGTCCTCAGGAGGCATACTCCGCCTTCGTACTCAGCTCACGGGTTTGAACCTAACTGGCAGCGCGGTGAGCCCACGCAATCCTAGGTTATGGCGCCACTCCAAAGGGGCCTTGGTTTCGAGCGCCAGATCGGGCAGCCGCCGCAACAATGTTTCAAATGCAATTTGACCTTCCAGCCGTGCCAGTGCCGCGCCAAAACAGAAATGCGCCGCCCAGCCAAAAGCCAGATGGCGATTGTCTTTGCGAGCCAGGTCAAGACGATCGGGATCCGGAAAGCGTTCCGGATCGCGATTGCCGGCGCCCATGACCGCAATCACCGCCTGGCGCTTGAGAATTTTCTTGCCCCCGAGTTCGACGTTGTCGGGAGCCAGCCTGGCGGTATGTTGGCTGGGGCTTTCATAGCGCAGCAGTTCTTCCACGGCCGAGGGAATCAGTGACGAGTCTGCTCGCAACTGCTCCAGTTCAGCCGGATTCCGCAGTAACGTGAGCACGCCATTGCCAATCAAGTTGGTCGTGGTTTCCAACCCGCCGACCATGGTCACGATAAGGTTGGCGATAATTTCCTCTGCCGTCAGACGAGCCCCGTCGACCTCGGCATTCATCATGGCCTGGATCAAACCTTCGCGGGCGTGGGCTTGCTGTTCGATCATGGCCGTACGGAAATAAGAGCACAGGTTCTCGACACTGCGCAGCACGCGAGGAATGCGGTCGGGATTGTGCTGGAAATTTCCCAGCATTTCGGCAAAATCCTGCGACCAATCCTTCAATTTCGCGTGATCGGCGGCCGGCACGCCCAGCAGTTCCGCAGTGACGATGGCTGGGGCCGGACCCGCAAAATCGGCAATGACGTCCATCCTCCCGCTCGAGACAAGTTTGTTGAGCAGAGTGTCCATCACGTCCTGAATATGCGAGCGCAGCTGCTCCACTCGCCGCGGCGTGAACGCGGCGGAGGCCAGCGCGCGCAGCCGGGTGTGGTCCGGTGGATCGAGAAACAACATCTGCCGCACCATGACTTCCGCGATCGGATTGAGCGCGGACAAGTTCAGGGCGCTCAGTTGCTCGGGAGTGGGCGTGCGATTCGCGGAAAAGTGATACAGAACTTGAACAACGTCCGCGTACCGGGTCACGACCCAAGTGTGCAGGAATGGATCCCAGTGCACCGGATCCTCGCTGCGCAGCCTTTGATAGAGCGGATAGGGATTCGCCAGCACTTCAGGATCAAGCAGTTGGTACAGGCTGAGCGCGCGCTCCTTCGGCGGCGGAACGGACGGTGGCACGACGGACACGCTCATAGTGGAAGCCTACTAGGAGATGACTCAAGAATGCGCTGCGCTTCCTCGTCGCTCAAAGCGTTCAGCTTCGCCTGGATCAGGTTTTCAATCTCGGACGAGATCTCTCTCACCGTCGGATGATCGAACAGCCCCCTCAACGTCAGCTCCACGTCGAAGGTCTGCTGAACTTTGGCAATCAGTTGAGCTCCCATCAGGGAGTGTCCGCCCAGATTAAAGAAATTATCGTCCCGGCTGACTCGGCTCACTTTCAACAGGCTGCTCAGGAAGTTGGCTAACCAGATTTCAATCTCCGACTGCGGGTCTTCGAACCCGTGATCCTCAAGAATAGTGTCGGGCGTGGGCTTCGGTAGCGCCGCTCGGTCCACCTTCCCGTTGGGCGTGAGTGGCAAGCTGGTAATTTGCACGAACGCCGATGGCACCATGTAGTCGGGCAGATGCCGCCCCAGAAACTCCCGCAACTCAATGGCGCTTAATCGCGTGTCCGGCGCCGCAACGACGTATGCCAGCAGACGCTTCTCTCCGGAATCCTCTGCGGCAGCAGTTACAAAGCTCGATCGAATCGCCGCATGGCGATCCAAAACCGCTGCGATCTCCGCAGGTTCAATCCGATATCCTCGGATTTTGACTTGTTCATCCTTGCGCCCTAGGAATGCAATCTGGCCGTCGGGAAGAATGCGCGCCAAATCACCGGTTCGATAAAGGCGCGCACCTTCAACGCCGCTGAAAAGGTCCGGCACGAATGGTTGCGAGGTGAGGTCGGGAAGATTCAGATAGCCTCGTCCAACCCCTGCGCCTCCAATCACAAGTTCTCCGGCAGTTCCATCCCGGAGCCGGTTCAGGGTTTCGTCAACGATGTAAGTCTGGACATTTTCAATCGACCGACCGATCGACGGAAGAGCTTCAGATTCGCCGCAAGGAACCGTTCCCGAGGTGGCGACGACGGTGCACTCCGTGGGGCCGTAATTGTTTACTAGGGCGAACGGCAAACCAGCAGGCGGACAACGGCGCAGCGTATCGGCGCCGGTGAGGAGAAATCGCAGCGCAGTTTTCGCCGGCCATTCCAGATCGATCATGGATTCAGCCAGAGCCGTCGGGAGGAAGCTGATCGTGATGCCGGTCGCGGCCATCCAATCGCGAAGCCGCTCAGGACTGGTTCGTATCGCTTCGTCAATGATGTGCACACTCGCGCCCGCGGCTAGATAGGGCCAAAGCTCCCACACCGCAGCGTCAAATCCCGGAGAGGCATGGATGGTGGCCTTATCGGCGGCGGTCACGGCGAAGGCGTGGTTGTGCCACTGGATGAGATTGAGCAGATTGGCATGCGTAATTTGAACGCCCTTCGGACGACCCGTCGAGCCCGAGGTGAAAATGATGTACGCCAGATTCTCCGGCATCGCCTCGCTCACTGAAAAACTGGGACCAGAATGGCGAGGAGTGCAGAAACCATTTTCATCGAGCACGATCGTTCGCCACTTCCCGGCAGGCAATTGCTCCGCAATGTCTGGTTGAGTCACGACCAGCGGGGCTCGAGAGTCGGCGAGCAGCATTGCCAGTCGACTGGTGGGATATGTCGGATCGAGAGGTACGTAGGCCGCCCCAGTTCTTAGAATGCCGAGCGCGCCAAACACCAGTTCCCTAGATCGCCGCATGCAGAGGGCGACCGGAATCTCGGGTCCCGCCCCAAACGCGCGCAACAGGAAAGCCAATTCGTCGGCGCGCTCGTCAAGTTGGCCATACGTGACTTGCTTGGCGCCTTCTCTGACCGCGAGGGCGTCGGGGCTTGCTTTGGCCTGGGCTCGAATTAAGTTTTGAATGCACATATAGAAGTTTGGCAAACCTATTCAGTTCTATGCGCTGGTCTCCAGTGGACCTAACCTTACAGCCGCCGCCTCAAGTGCCGCCTGCAATCCCTCTACATGCCGCTGTTCACTCAGGTAGCTGATGATCATCACGCGGATCACGTTTTTCCCGTTCACCACGGCTTGAGAAATCCAGCGCTGCCCGTCGCGGTTGACGTCCTCTACGATCGCCGAATGCAAACGGCCAAGTTCTTCCGCGCCGACTCCTTCGGCCCGCACCCGCAGATTCACAATCGGTAAGACTTGCGGGGCTGCCAGTTCGAAGCTTTCCGAGGCAGCCGCCCACTGCGCGAATCCCTGCGCCAGCGCTATCTGACGGCCGATAAGATCCTGATACGCCCGCCGTCCGTGAACTTTTAAAGTGAGCCACAATTTCAGCGAATTCATGCGGCGCGACCACTGCGCGCTCACGCTGAGGTTGTCGGGCAAGGTGCTCACCGGGGTCTTCTGCAAGTACGGACAATGCACCGAGAACGTTCGCAACAACAGGTCCGGATGGCAGGTCAGAACGATGCCCGCGGAAAAAGGCATAGCCAGCCACTTATGCGGATCCATGGTGACGGAATCAGCGAACTCGATTCCGCCCACCAGGCCGCGGTGCGTCTCCGAAAATAATACTGCCGCGCCGTACGCGCCATCGACATGAAACCATAGGTTATATCGGCAGCAAATCTCGGCCACCTCGGGCAACTCGTCGATCGCGCCGGAACTGGTTGTGCCCGCGGTGGCGACGACACAAAACGGTCTTTGCCCGGCTGCCAAATCTTTCTCGATCGCAGCTTCGAGTTTCTCCGTATCAAGTTGCAGGCGCTCGTTGACTGGAATCCGGTGCAGCGCTTTTCTGCCGATCCCCAACAGGCCAGCAGACTTGTCCAACGAATGATGGCCCTCCACGGACGCGTAGAACACAGGTTGAGCGCCGATCGAGGTGATGCCTTCCTCAATAGAATCAGGGAAATGGTGGGACATCGCCATGGCGAGGGCGCTGAAATTCGCTTCATTGCCGCCACTGGTAAAGGTTCCGCTGAACGCCTGCGGCCATCCCACTAGTCCTCCGACCCAGCGCACGGCCTCCGCTTCGATTCTGGAAGCGAGTTGAGAGCGGGCTACACTCGCCAGTTGCGGATTCAGCGCCGACACCAGAGACTCGGCCAGAAAGGACATGCAGGTCGGCGTCGGATTCATCATTCCCAGATAGTGCGCGCTGGGGACATGAAATCCTTTATCAATTAATTCACCGCAGACCTCGTCGAGTACTTTGGCTGGATCGTCGGCTTTTTCAGGGATCGGGTCCAGGTGCGGAGGGTACGAACGGTCTACGACCGGAAGCTGCACCGGGCGTTCGGCCAGCGAATCGAAAAATTTGTCCACGACATCGATGAGATGGTATCCGAGTTCGCGGCGAACTTGGGAATTCAGATCAAAATTCATACTTCACGTGGCGCGCTGTGTAACCAGCATCTCCTCTATGGCCGATGCAGTGTAGACGAAGCCAGTTCAGTGACAATAAACCGACGTCACCATCCTCCTATTACGGCTGCTTACCATTGAAACGTTCAAACAACGTCTGCAATTCCGCGGCCGACAGATTATCCAGCTGGGCTAGCAGCGCTTCGCGACTTAGGGGCGGCGTTGTTCGCGTGCTGCGTTGCAGGATTGGAGTGCGGGCCTTGAGTCCCATGGCACGCGCCTTTTCCACCTCAAGCGCAAGCCCGGCAATCGTGGGCGCTTCGAAAACGCACCGCACCGGCAGTTCCACCTCAAACATTCGCCGGATGCGCGCCGTCACTTGCAGCACCAGCAACGAATGCCCTCCCAACTCGAAAAAATTCTGCTCGATCCCCACCTGCTCAACTTTCAACAGCTCTCGCCAAATCCCGGCCAGCTTTGCCTCTGCATCGTTTCGCGGAGCAACTAACTCTTCTCTGTCAACCAACGCCACACCAGTGTTGGCCAGCGCAGCGCGATTCACCTTGCCGCTCGGTAGTTGCGGCACCTTCTCAATCCGCCAGTAATTGGCCGGGACCATATGCTCGGGGAGCTTGGTCCGCAAGTAGCGCCGCAGTTCGCCTGCTCCCGGGATGGAACTGCTTTCTTTCACAACAATGTGCGCCGACAGCTTCTGCTGCTCACTCTCGCCTGTTAGCGACACAACCGCCTGATGCACCGCTGCATGCGAGGCCAGGACCGACTCGATCTCTCCCAGTTCCAGGCGCTGGCCGCGCAGCTTGATTTGATTGTCCACCCGGCCCAGGTACTCGATCTCGCCATTGCCGCGGAACCGCCCCAGATCCCCTGTACGATATAAACGGGCAGAGAGTTCGGGAGCCAGCCAGTTGGTTACGAAGCGCTCCGCCGTCAGTTCCGGACGGTTTAAATATCCGCGAGACAGGCCGTCCCCACCCACAAATATCTGCCCGCGCATTCCAACCGGAACCGGATTCAAAGACTCGTCCAGCAGATAAATTTGGGTATTACTGATCGGTTTTCCAATGGCGGCGGACAAGACCAGATCTCGATCCGTAACCTCATGGCAGGTGACGTCGGCAGCAACTTCCGACGAGCCGTAAATGTTTAGCAGGAGAGCGTCGGGGAAAGCCTCGCGGAATCGCTTGGCCAGGGCAGCAGGCAACGCTTCGCCACTGCAAGACCAGAGTTTCAGATCAGGCACGCGCTGCCTCAGATCCGGAGCATGGTCGAGAAGAGTTCGCAGCAGCGAAGGGACGAGAACAATGCGACTTACGCGCTCGCGAGCCAGTACTTGCAGCAGTTCTTCGGGATCGCGCACCACTTCCTGGGGAATAATGATGTTACAAACCCCGGCCAGCAGTGGACCGAAAATCTCCCAAATGGAGTCAACGAAGCCAATGTTGGTTTTCTGGCAGCACACTTCACCCGGTTCAAACGGATAGGTCCGCCACATCCAGGCGAAGCGATTGAGAGAAGCTCTATGAATTCCCTCAACTCCCTTGGGAACGCCCGTCGACCCCGAGGTGTAAATGACATAGGCGCGCTCATCGCTGCTCACTGTGCGGGCGAGGTTGATCGTGGGCTCACGGCGGAGTTGCTCATCGCGGTCGAGCACCACAACGTTCTTTGCGCTCTGGGGCAGTTGGTCCTGAATCGAAGAATGAGTAACGATGGCGGACAGGGAAGCGTCTTCGATCATGAACTGCAATCGCTCAGAAGGGTATGCCGGATCCAGCGGAACATAGGCTGCACCCGTTTTAAGCGCGCCGAGAAGTGCGATTACCGCCTCTGCGGATAGCGGCAGAAAGACACCGACCAGCGAGCCGGCGCTTATTCCATGCTCGACCAGTCGATTCGCCAGCTGGTTCGCATCCTCGTTGACCTTGCGGTAGGACCAAGTTCTCTGTTCGCAAAGCAAAGCCGTCGCATTGGGAGTTTCCTGGGCTTGCTCCTCGAAAGCCCGATGGATTGTGAGGTTGTGAGGGTATTCCGCGGCGGTCTGGTTCCACCCGGTCAGGACCTGGTTTCGCTCCTGCGCGCTCATAATTGCCAGTTTCGCGATCGGCAAGTCGGGATTCTCCAGCGCCGAATTCACCAGCTTTTCAAAATGCCGCAGCATTCTCTGAATCGTGGAGCGCTCGAAAATGTCGGTGTTGTATTCAAACTGGCAATGAAATTCACCGTCATCCCACACTTCCACCGAAAGGTCGAATTTGGCGATCCCCGCTTCAAAAGCCATCTCTTTAATCGTCAGACCGGGAATCTCAAAAATCTGCTTGGGAATGTTCTGGAAGGTGAACATTACCTGAAACAGAGGATGGATATCGAGGGAACGTTGCGGGACCAGCTCTTCCACCAGCTTTTCAAAAGGGACATCCTGATGACTATAGGCTTCGAGCGCAAAGGAGCGAACCTGCCGAATCAGATTCCGAAATGTCAGGTTGTCTTTAAAATCAACTCGAAAGACCAGTGTGTTGACGAACAACGCGATCATATTTTCAATTTCGACTTCATTGCGCGCGGCCACGGGCGTACCGACCAGAATGCTTTCCTGATTGGTATACCGCCACAGCAAGGCCTGAAACGCGGCCATCGAAATCATGAAGAGCGTGGAACTCTCCGCCTGAGCCAGGGCTTTCAATTTCACCAGATTGCTTCGGTCCAAAGTGACTCGTTCGCTGGAGCCGCGCCAGCTGTGGGTCGACGGGCGCGGGAAGTCCGTGGGCAGGTCGAGTAGGGTTTGAGCTCCCTCCAGCTTATTTTTCCAGTGTTCAATCTCGCTCGCCAGCAGCGCGCCACTCATATGCTCGCGCTGCCACTGAGCATACTCGGCGTACTGAATTGAAATCTCAGGGAGATCGGGGGTTTGATTTCTGATAAACGCGGCGTAACACGTCGTCACTTCGCGAAACAGAATCGATATGGACCATCCATCCGTGACGATGTGATGGATCACCAGAACGAGGGTGTGTCTGTCCGGCTGAAGACGAACCAGGCACACACGCAGCAGAGGACCCTCGCTCAAGTTGAACGGCTTCTTGCCTTCTTCGCAGACGATGCGAAGGGCCTCGGCCTCTCGCTCCTCCGGTGGAAGATCCGACAAATCCAGTACCGGAATGTTTACCTTCAAGTCGGACAAAACGATCTGCCGAGCCTCCCCATCCACCCAGTCAAAAATG
>Ga0182024_10024315_pt1 | contig 10775 bp, 5 predicted proteins | sample P32metaG_FD_120480 | JGI IMG/M metagenome (GOLD analysis project Ga0182024, IMG submission 120480) | Permafrost microbial communities from Stordalen Mire, Sweden - P3-2 metaG (Illumina Assembly) | ecosystem: Environmental > Terrestrial > Soil > Wetlands > Permafrost | place: Sweden: Stordalen...
CCAGCAACCAGCAACCAGCAACCGGTGAAAAAACGCTCTAATTCAAAAAATGCATGCAAATTAAATCAGACAGCTAATCGAACCAGAAGCCCCACTCACTGCAGGCCCGGCCCAGGTCCGAACCCAAAACAATACGATAATAAAAATACATTCCGAAAGCACAAGCGAAACAAAGCACAAAAACTTCCCGCAAAACCATCCTACCATCTCACTCCAAACCCCATATTTGCGTACTCCTCGATCTCTAATCGGACGAGCCCCTGTAACCGCACTAATTAAAAATCGACAATATCCCTTGACGCACATCGTCTGATAAGCTATATTATGTTTAGTGATCTAGATGCTCATAGGAAATTGCTTGGTCTAGTTGTGATTTTTCGGGACCTACTACTCGGTGGGCGTTTACGAATGTTGTGGGCGTGGCTGTTATGTTTAGGGTATGGCCTTCCTCCATTGTTTCTTTCACTTGATTTTCTGTTTCGGGGTTTGACATGCACGCGGTGAAGGCTGGTGTGTCTAGACCTTGTTGTTTGGCGAGGTCTTGCATTTTTTCCCAGACGTTGGAGGGGCTGATTACGTCTTGGGCATCGAAGATGGCGTCGTGCATTTTCCAGAAGGCGGCGGGATATTGTTGGTAGGCGCATTGGCTGGCGATTGCGGCTGTCATGGCCCAGGGGTGGATGTTGGTCAAGGGGTAGTGTTTGAAGACCAGGCGGATTTCAGGGTGTTGCGGCAGGAACTCGCGCAGGACCAGGTCGAGTTGGCGGCACGAGGGGCATTCAAAATCTGCAAATTCGTAAAGGGTGATTTTGGCATTTTCCGGGCCCATGGCGGGGGATTTGCCTACGTGGAGCTTGGAGCGGTTGTCGGCGAATGGGTCGACGGACATGTCTGTCAGGTCGCCCCGTAGCAAGAAATTCCCTGTTTTTGAGGCATACACAATTGCCGTGTCAGATTGTCCTCCCATGGAGACTGTGACCGGCACCTCCAGCAAATCCGGGACGGGTGACGGTTTCGATGGGCCGACTTTGACATCAAACGTAGGGCCCCAAGCGTAGAGATTCCTCAGGTACTGTTCGATCTTGGCTTCTGTGGATCCGGGCTTGGCTACGGTCGGTTCTGGGGGCTTTGCTTCTTCAGATTTCTCTTTAGGTGGAGTTGATTGAGCCAAGGATGAGCACTGAAATGCCGTTATCAATAACAGGGCAAATGGCACGAAATTTCTCACAATCATTCGGAACATGGGTGACACTCCTCTTAAGGGATAAACTTTTGAACTATTGGAAATGGGCGGCCCAAGCCAAAGGCCCGAGAGGTAATTTTCAGGCCTGGCGGGGCTTGCCTTCGTTTGTATTCATTTCTATCGAACTTGGCAGCAATGGAACGCACTAAACCTATGTCGATACTGAATTCCGCGGCAATTTCTTCAGGGCATTTTAATTCTTCGATATAAGCCTTCAAAATCCGATCGAGAATTTCGTACGGCGGCAGGGAATCCTGATCCGTTTGATTTGGGCGGAGCTCGGCGGATGGCGGCTTTTCGACCGAAGCTCGGGGAATCAGTTCCCTATCGCGATTTATGAAATCCACCAAATGGTAGACCATTGTTTTGGGAACATCGGAGAGCATAGCCAGGCCGCCAGCCATGTCTCCGTACAATGTGCAGTAGCCTACGGCCATTTCTGATTTATTTCCGGTGCTGATGACCATGGATCCGAATTTATTCGATAAAGCCATTAAAAGATTTCCGCGCACTCGTGCCTGAAGATTTTCTTCGGTCACATCTTCAGGGCGTCCGGAGAAAGCCTCCGCTAGTGTTGACTGATAGGCCTGAAAAACATCCGTAATGGGAATGGTTAGAAACTTAATTCCCAGATTGTCCGCCAGCTGGCGAGCATCCTTGCGGCTTCCTTCGGACGAGTAAGGGCCGGGCATGGATACACCCAGGACATTTTCAGGGCCTAGCGCGGTAACAGCAATAGCCGCAACCACGGAGGAATCGATTCCGCCGCTCAGGCCAACCACCACGCTTCGGAAGCCTGATTTCTGAACATAGTCGCGGGTGCCGCAGACAAGGGCCTGCAGGACGTGGTCGAGTTCAGCGGAAGGCTGCGCGTGAATTTCTCCGGAGGATGCTTCTGTGTCAAAGAGAACCAAGTCTTCCTCAAATGATTTCGCTTGAGCGGCAATGCGTCCGTTGGGCAATACTACGACGCTGCCACCGTCGAACACGAGGCTGTCATTCCCGCCGACCTGATTCACATAAACCACAGGCAGGCCGTGCGATTTTGCGAGGGAACGCAACATACCTGTACGCAATGTTCGTTTGCCAATGGTGTAGGGCGAACCAGAAATGTTGACGATCAGGCTGGCTTGTTGGGCGGCAAGTTCGGAAACTGGGTCGCGGTCATACAGTTGCTTGGCCCAGAATGTTTTGTCGTTCCAGATGTCCTCGCAGATGGTGATGCCAAGTTTTTGACCGCCGAACAGGAAAACTTTTTGCGATGTAGCGGGTTGAAAATATCTGGATTCGTCGAAGACATCATACGTAGGCAGGAGCATTTTGTGCTGAACGAATTCGACTTTTCCATTTGCCAGGAGGGCAGCCGCATTGGCGGCGGATTTGCCGGTTGGGCCTGTGGCATGAGCCGCATAGCCGACAATGGCGGGAAGCGGCAACTGCATCGCTAGGCGAGCCAATTCCCTTTCGTTTCGATCGATAAAATGGGGACGCTCAATCAGGTCCATGGGCAGATAACCGCACAGACAAAGTTCGGAGAATACGGCCAGATCGGCGCCCTTTTGCAGGGCGCGTTGTGCGAAATCCAAAATCTTGGCGGAGTTTCCGGCGAAGTCGCCGACCGTAGGATTGAGCTGGGCAAGGGCTATTTTCATTGGCGCACTATAGGATACGGGGCGCGGTAACGCATTGCAATGAAATCACCGCGGCACTGTAAACATGAACTGCAAAAGAAAATGGGCCGTTGCGTGTGTTCGCAAAGGCCCATCGGAAAATGCATTGGTATGGAAGATCTGTGCGGCGTTCTTATACGCTGAACGAACTGCCACAGCCGCAGGTGCTCTTCACATTCGGGTTGTTGAACTTGAAGCCGGCGCCTTCGAGCGACTCGACGTAGTCGATGGAAACGCCTTCCAGATACATTTCGCTCATCTGGTCGACTAGAACTTTCAGTCCATCGAATTCATAAACATTGTCGGTCGGATTTTCGGCGTTCTCGAAAGCCATGTGATAACTGAAACCCGAACAGCCTCCGCCCACGACAGCCACGCGAAGCGCAATGGGCGCTGGGTTCTGCTGGCCCATAATCTCTTTTACTTTGGTTGTCGCCACTGGAGTAACTTGAATCATTTCAGTACCTTCACTCCCTGCCGGATTCGGCGATATTAGTAACACCCATAATTATAGCACAAGTTGCAAATACGCAACCCTGCTCGTACAGCAACGCGCACAAGTAACTATAAATATTCGATGCGCTTAATGGAAAAAAGTTTCAAATCGATGTGCCTAAATTGCCGATCTTGATAGAGACCACCGCAATGCTACGGCCATGCTTGTCCGCTTCAATCGCTCTCATGAACCGCGCGGCTCAAGCGCCCAAAATGAAGACACCGAATTGGCGGATCATTTTGAAATGACCAACTGGCGGCCGGGCGAGAAAGATTATTGCATCCAGGGAGCGCGCCTGTTTGCGAATTTTGTAGCGCCGGCGGTTTTCGTGTCGGTAACGCAGCGTAAATCCGCGGGCGGGACGCTGGCGCTATAAAATCCCATGCAAAATTGGCAACTCGACTACAACGCTGGCTGACGGTTTTCGACAAATGCGAGGCTATCCCTTAAGATTGGTGAACCTATGACCCACAAGATTACACTTCTTCCCGGCGACGGGATTGGACCTGAAGTCGCGAACGCAGCCACGCAGATTGTGGAGGCCGCCGGTGTTTCCGTGGAATGGGAAGTGTTCGCGGCTCCCTTGAAGGACGGAAAACGAATTGGGGAATTTCCGCGCGAGCAGGCGGTGGAATCGGTGCGACGCACGCATGTCGCGCTGAAAGGGCCGATGGCGACGGCCGTTGCGCAGGGACCTCCGAGCATCAACGTTGCGCTTCGCAAGGAACTGGATCTCTATGCCAATTTGCGCCCGGTGCGAAATGTGGCTGGAGTTTCCTCGCGATGGTCGGGCGTGGATCTGGTGATCGTGCGTGAAAATACAGAAGATTTATATGCAGGGCTCGAGCACACGGTGGTGCCGGGCGTCGTCGAGAGCTTGAAGATCATTACGGAGTATGCTTCCACACGCATCGCAAAATTCGCATTTGAATATGCGCGCAAAAATGGGCGCAAGAAAATTCATGCGATCCACAAGGCCAACATCATGAAGCTCTCCGATGGCCTTTTTCTAAGTTCCATTCGCACTGTAGCGGAAAAATTTCCAGACATCGAATATCACGAATTGATCGTGGACAATACGTGCATGCAACTGGTGATGAACCCTGCGCAGTTTGACATGCTGCTGCTGCCGAATCTTTATGGAGACGTGGTCAGCGATCTGGCCGCGGGTCTGGTCGGCGGTTTGGGCGTGGTGCCCAGCGGAAATATTGGAGATGTCGCCGCTTTGTTTGAAGCGGTTCACGGGACAGCGCCTGATATTGTCGGAAAAGGAATCGCCAATCCCACGGCGATTATCATGTCCGCGGCGATGATGCTGAATTACTTAAATGAAATGGATGCCTCGCGGCGGATTTCATCCGCACTCGACAAAGTTTATCGAGAAGGAAAACATACCACGCGCGACGTTGGGGGAACGGCTACCACGCAGGAATTTACGCAGGCCGTGATCGGCGAGATTCGCGGTTCGTAGCTCACGAAGCGAGCTGAGAGGTTCGCCGTAACAGGTCGCTTCGATTCGTTTGCATTAATTCCATTCTGCCTTCGACCCTGCATTTCAACTACTTGCTCCACTAGCTTGAGGCTAGTTTAAACCTGCTCGCTGGCCACCGGCATGCCCCCGTGCTGATCTGACCAGCGGCAAAGCGGGTTTCACGACCATATTCTAGAGATCACCCATCGCAAATAATCTCTCCAGGTTCGCCTCACACCTGGTAATCGCAATATTTAGAAAAATATAAGGTTAGCAGCCATTCTTTGGAACGGTGGATGCACCCGTTGCGCCGGTTCCAAAGTGTAGGCATTAGAAATTCATTCCAACCAAAACACGCATTGCGTCCGGGCGAAAGAAACGTAAGGGCCCGGGATCATTAATTTCTTCTAATTGCCCCCAAATGAATGAAATGAACGCGCAACAGACTACGACTAAATTGGAGGATTGACGTTCATGCTTTCCAGAATTTGCGGCGCGGATCAGGAACAAGATTTCTTGTCGAACTGCCCTGCTCAAAGGGAGTTGATTCCCTCTGCCAGGAGCAAGCTTTCAAAGATTCGCACCACATTGTTCCTGGCTCTAGCACTCATGGCCTCAGCCGACTTTTCTGCCTTGACCGCGCATGCGCAAACCGCTCAATGTGTCGCAGCGCAAAGCATCATTCCTTCCACAGGATTGAGTTACCCTTACCGCGTTGCTGTAGATGGCAGCGGCAGTGTCTACATTAGCGATACGCAAGCAAATAGCGTTCTCAAGGAAACGCTTGCTCCGGATGGCACGTATACGGAAAGCGTAGTGGCCTCAACCGGGTTGGCCACGCCTTACGGGGTAGCCGTGGATGCAGGAGGCCACGTGTACATTGCGGATAACGGCAACAACCGAGTGTTGATCGAGACTCCCTCCGTGGGCGGCTACGTGCAAACCGTAATGTCCACCAGTACTCTGTCCTACCCCACCGGTATAGCCGCGGATTCGGCGGGAAACGTCTACATCGCGGATACCGGCAATGGAAGGATACTGAAGGAAACTCCGTCCGCGGGTAGTTTCACGGAGACCGTGGTTTCCTCTTCAGGGCTGCCTCAAATTGTGGGGATTGCAGTCGATTCGTCCGGGAACGTTTTCGTATCCGACATCGACAACATGGCCATCTACGAGGAAACTTTAGTGGCTGGAAGTTATGTGCAAACTACTGTGTCCACCAGTGGACTAAACTACCCGTATGACGTTGCCGTGGATACGAACGACAACCTGTATATCTCGGATTTTTCCAATTATAGGATCGTGGAGGAAATGTTATCCGGCGGCACTTATACACAAGGCGTTTACCCCACCTATAACCTGGCTGGCGCGTTGGGACTGGCGATCGATAAGAAGAACAATATATTTATCGCGGACACATTCGCATTTAACATAAAGAAAAGCTCACCCCGCGCGGGCAATTTTGGCCCCATACCGGTTGGAACTCAAAGCCCAGTCGCATATTTAATTTTCGGTTTCACTGCCACCGGTGGAGCAACGCTGACGCTTGGAGGAACCGCGGTCTCAACGCAAGGAGCAACGGGACTGGACTTTGCGGACAGTGAATCTGGCAATTGCTCAACAAGCGCCGCCTATGCGAATGGAAACTATTGCGTCATTGGGGTAACTCTCACGCCAGGCGCGCCGGGGCAAAGGCTGGGAGGCGCCGCACTCCTGGATATAAACAGTAACGTTCTTGCAGCAGGATACATCACCGGTAACGGCACGGGTCCTCTGGCGAACTTTCCCACGGGAACGGAAACCGTCGTTGCGTCTTCGCCCAGCATAAGTCCCTGGGGCGTTACGGTGGACGCCAGCGGCAATATTTACTCTACGGAACCTCAAAATGGCTCCGTGATTATGATTACGTCCCAAGGCGTGCCCAGCGTGATCGCCAGCGGTCTTTCAAATCCCCAGGAAGTGGCCGTCGATGGAATTGGAAATGTTTATATTTCGGAAGCAGCCCTCAATCGCGTCCTGAAGGAAACTCCATCAGGCAGCGGCTACGTACAAACCATTGTCGCGAGCACGGGTTTATCTGCACCCACGGGAGTGGCCGTCGACGCCGGCGGCAACGTCTATATCGCCGATTCCGGCAACAGTCGGCTGCTGAAGGAAACGCTGACAGCAATCGGTTACACGGAAAGCGTTATTCCCACCAGCAGTTTGAATATTCCCTATGCCATTGCAGTGGATGCCAGCGGCAATGTTTATATCGCCGATTCCTCCAACAATCGAGTTTTAATGGAATCTCCGACGAGCGGAAGCTATGTCGAAACCACAGTTGGCAGCAACCTGTCTGGGCCAACCGGAGTTTCGGTGGATGCAAACGGCAACGTTTACATCGCCGACTCTGGGAATGCCCGTATTTTGAAAGAAACATTGTCAGCCGGCACGTATGCACAAACCGCCGTTCTCACCGGCAGTCCGACAAGCCCCGCAGGAGTGGCCGTGGGAGCCAATGGGAACGTGTATGTTGCGGACTTAAGCCTCAGCCGAATTCTGCTGGAGGATTTTGTTGACCCGCCAAGCTTGACCTTTGCCGCGACAAAAGTTGGTTCCACAAGTGCAGACAGCCCTCAAATATTTAGCATGTTCAATTTTGGAAATTCCGCGCTTACCTTTCAGGTTCCCGGCTCAGGTAGCAATCCCAGCTTTTCCACCAGCAACTTTGTAACGGATTCGTCCACAACCTGCCCGGTTTTGAGTCCAAGCAGCAGTCCAATGAATTTGTCTATCAACGCGAGCTGCTCGTACGCCGTTAATTTTACTCCCACTACGGCTGGGTCTCTCACCGACGCACTGATAATTTCGGATAGCAGCCTCAATGTTCTTTTCGCAAGTCAGACCATTGCGCTGACCGGGACAGGAATTCAGCCGCTCGCAACAACTCTGACTCTGACGGCAAATCCCCCATCGCCAGTCGACATTCAGCAGACCGAAACACTCACAGCGACGTTGAGCCCGTATTCTTCCGGAGGCCATTTGGCAAGCGGTGAGACGGTCCACTTTTTGGAAAATGGAAATGCAGTTGGGACTGCGAGTCTAAACGCTTCCGGTGTTGCGACCCTGGCCGGGGTGCCCGTTGTCGCCGGTGCGAATAGCTTTACGTCCAGCTTCTCCGGCGACAGTTATTTTGCGGCCAGCACTTCGTCCGCCGTCAGTGTTACATCCCAACAATTAACCCCAGTGATCACGTGGGCCACGCCTGCGGAAATTACCTTTGGCATAACGCTCAGCGCTGCACAGCTAAATGCAACGACCCCCGTCCCAGGAGCATTTGTCTACACGCCAGCCGGAGGCACAACTCCTGCCGCTGGGACCGATACGCTTTCAGTTACGTTTACACCAACCGATACAACCAACTATACGAATGCAACCGCCGCCGTCATGCTTTCGGTCTCCGATTTCAGCTTTGCCTCGAGCGGCGGGACGGCGTCGCAATCCGTTTCCGTCGGTTCCCCGGCTACATTTACTTTCACATCCGCGCCGCTGGGCTTGTCCACAATTCTTGGGGTGACCTCCTTCTCAGTTACCGGCATGCCTGCGGGAGCGACTTACGTGTTCACCCCATCGTCTTTCCCGACAAACAGTGCTGGAGGCCCAGTTAGCCTAGTCGTCCAAACTACAGGTGTTGCCGCCGGATTAAATCGAGATCGATTTCCTCTCGACAACGGGCATCCCGGCATCTTCTCAACCGCAATGCTCGCGCTTCTTTGTATGCCCGTACTAGGTTTATTTTGGCTGCGCAAAAAGCCGCTCCAAACTTCGTCAGCACTTGCCGTGGCCCTCTTCACGGTCCTGCTTGTCGGAGTTGTCCTTGGAATTGTCAGCTGCTCCAACAATTCTCAAAGCACAACTCCACAAAGCGCGTCGTATCCATTGGTCGTGACAGCAACCAGTGGGTCGCTGCAGCATTCGGTAAATGCGACGCTCACTGTCCAGAATTGATAACGGTGTGATGATGAATCGAAGCCCCGGCCTGCATGAATCATGCTTAATCGAGGGCTTCGGCAATTTCGGAAGGATCGCTTAAGCTTTCTTTTCGGAACCGCTGCTGAAACCCGCAGCCGCCCCCAGCAATGCAAGTGTTGCGTTTGTCAGAAATTGTCTGCGAGATTTTGCCATCTAGCCCTTCGTTGAAGAACTTGGCGGAAGCTTTGCAGCTTCGCGCCCGGCGATGCGCCCTTGCACCGCGCATCGCGCAATCCCGTGAATGCTGAATCCGCCAGCCGATTCGCCGCCGCAGTACAGACCCGGAATTACATTGCCGTTCAAGTCAATCGCTTCGCACTTGCCATTAATGCGCAGACCTGCGCGCGAATCGTGTACTACCGGTGTGGACCATCCCGCGTGAAAAGGCGGCGTCTGAATTTTATATTTCGGCGCAGGCTTTCCGAAATCCGGATCGTTTCCTGCGTCCACGAAAGAATTATATTTTGTAACAGTGTTCTGCAAAGCGGCGGGTGGCATGGGCTTGCGCTGGTGCTTGTTTACGATGATCTGCGCCAATTCCTCAATCGAATTCCCTGAAAAGAATAATCCATTCGCGGTGTCCACATCCGGCGGAGCAGTGTTCCATCCCTCGCGCTTGGCCGCATCCGCGTCGAATATCGCCCAGATGGGGCCGCCTCCATTTACAGCTTCTCCTGTGCCAGCAAGCGCCGCGTTCAGGAAATTCGTCGGGTCATACTTAATATTTGCCGCATTCAAATAACTCCCGGCCACGTATGGCTTGATCGCGCCGTAATTGTTGGCCGTCGGATATTGCCCTTTGGTTTCATCGAAGAATCGAAGTCCTGCCTGATTCACGAGAATCACATTTTGCCAGTCGGCAACACGCAAGCCCGTGGCGCCTGCGCGCGAAAACATCGGACTCGCCGGCATCCACGCGAGGTTCACGTATCCTTCCTTGCTCCCAATTCTTCCCGCTTTTGAAAGAGCTTCTCCGAATTCGCCAGTCTGGTTGTAGGCGCCCCAGAGCGACGCGCCGATGGCCATGCCCGCTAGTTCTCCGCTTGCGTCACGTGTCGAATAGGCCTCGCCCATCGTCTGATATTCTTCCGTGAGTCGCGGATCGAAAATCCGGCGGAAATTTACGTTGCTGCTGTGGCCGCCCGTGCCAATGATGACGGCTTTCTTTGCACGAATATTCAATGTCTTGCCATTATTCGTTACTGTAATTCCAAGGACGCGCCCTGAATTTTGATTTTCGCGCACAATGCCGGTCATCCTGTGCTGCAGCAGAATTTGCGCGCCCAACTTTCTTGCGGAGGCCTCCATCGGCCTCACAAAGCCAATCCCCGCCGATGTCGTCGCTTGTTTTTCAGGAGCTAGCGGGACGCCTGTTTGCGCCTGCGGCCATTGCATGGGAGCGGCATGGTTTTCGCGCGGCGCGGAATTTCCAGTGGCGTGCGCGCCGGCATTGTCCGGAGTCTTTTCGACAAACACTACGCCATGCGCAACGAGCCAGTCGCATGTGGCTCCGCTGTTCTCGGCGAAGGCGCGGATAATTTCCTTGTCGTTGTAACGGTAATCGGGAAATCCGTTTGGCTCGACGACAGACCAGTCGGTTAAATCAGAGAAGAGCAAATCCGGAGAATCTTTCACGCCATATTTTTGCTGCCGCGCGCTTCCTCCGCCGAGAGCGATATTTCCTCCACTCACGATCGCGTGCCCGCCAACGTCCGTATTGGCATCGACGATGATGACCGACGCTCCGTTTTCAATCGCTTCGATCGCGGCAGGCAAGCCAGTCGCCCCAGCCCCGATGATGACGACGTCGGCTTCGCGATCCCAGTGCTTCGGAAGTTGCGCGCCGCCCTGCGCGGTTTCCGCGGGAACGGATTCCATGCC
>Ga0182024_10024316_pt1 | contig 10775 bp, 11 predicted proteins | sample P32metaG_FD_120480 | JGI IMG/M metagenome (GOLD analysis project Ga0182024, IMG submission 120480) | Permafrost microbial communities from Stordalen Mire, Sweden - P3-2 metaG (Illumina Assembly) | ecosystem: Environmental > Terrestrial > Soil > Wetlands > Permafrost | place: Sweden: Stordalen...
GCCGATCTTCGGCGTCAGCGCGGTGACCAGCATCAGCGAGTTATTCAGCAATTCGCGGATCCGCGGCTCGTTGGCGCGGATGCCGGCGACGCAATGGTCGGTGAACGAGCGCGACGCGTCGGCGAGTAGCCGGATCGATTGCAGCATGGCGTCGATAATGACCGGCTTGAACACATTGAGCTCGAAATGACCCTGGCTCGCCGCCACCGCGATCGCGGTGTCGTTGCCGAACACGCGGCAGCACACCATGGTCAGCGCTTCGCACTGGGTCGGATTGACCTTGCCGGGCATGATCGACGATCCCGGCTCGTTCTCCGGCAGGATCAATTCGCCCAGGCCCGAGCGCGGGCCGGAACCGAGAAAGCGGATGTCGTTGGCGATCTTGAACAGGTCGGCGGCCAGCGCGTTGAGCGCGCCATGGGCAAAAACCAGCGCGCCGTGCGAGGCCAGCGCCTCGAATTTGTTGGGCGCGCTGACGAACGGCAACCCGGTCATGCCGGCAACTTGTTTGGCAAACAGCTTGGCGAATGCGCGCTTGGCGTTCAGTCCGGTGCCGACCGCCGTGCCGCCCTGCGCCAGCGGATAAAGTTCCTTCAAGCCGAGTTTGACGCGGGCGATGCCGGACGTCACCTGCGCGGCATAACCGGAAAATTCCTGGCCCAGCGTGAGCGGCGTCGCATCCTGGGTGTGGGTGCGCCCGATCTTGACGATGGAGCCAAACGCCTTGGTCTTTTTCCTGAGCGCGGCCTGCAAATGCTCGAGCGCCGGGAGGAGCCGCGCGGCGATCTCCTGCGCCGCCGCGATGTGCATCGCGGTCGGAAAGCAGTCGTTCGACGACTGGCTCATGTTGACGTGATCGTTGGGATGGATCGGCGATTTCGCGCCCAGCTTGCCGCCGAGCTTTTCATTGGCGCGGTTGGCGATCACTTCGTTGACGTTCATGTTGGTCTGGGTGCCGGAGCCGGTCTGCCACACCGAGAGCGGGAAATGATCGTCGAGCTTGCCGGCGATGATTTCCTCGGCGGCCTGCACGATCGCCTTGGCGCGCCGGGCGTCGAGCGAGCCGAGCGCGAGATTGGTTTGCGCCGCGGCGCGCTTGACCAAAGCGAGCGCGGCGATCAGCGGGCGCGGCATGCGCTCCTCGCCGATGCGGAAATTATTGCGCGAGCGCTCGGTCTGCGCGCCCCAATAGCGATCGGCCGCCACTTCGATCGGGCCGAATGAATCGGTTTCGGTGCGGGTTTTCATCTCGGATGACGGAGGACCGCCGGCCGTCTTCATTTCTTCCTGAATCGATCGAGCCGTACGACTTCGCCGCCCATGCCACTATCCGCGCCAGACGCCGGCTCTTTCGGTTTTGCCGCAGGCGCCGGCAATGCATCGGGCTTGCTGTCTTCGGCCGCCAGGCCGATCGGCATCGTCGATGTCTCGTTCCCTTTGGCATCGGCCTCGATCGTCTCGAACTGAAAACCGAACTGCACGGCGGGATCGAAGAATGCGGTCACAGCCTCGAACGGCACCACCAGCCGCTCCGCCACGCCGCCGAACGACAGGCCGACCTCAAAACCGTCGTCACTGACGTCGAGGTCCCAAAACTGATGCTGCAGCACGATCGTCATCGCTTCCGGGTATTGCGCGCGCATCCGCTCCGAAAGCCGCACGCCCGGCGCCACGGTGTTGAACGTGATCTTGAAATGATGCTCACCCGGCAGGCCGTTCTTGGCGGCGTCCGCGAGCACGGTGCGCACGACCCCGCGCAGCGCCTCTTGCGCCAGGATGTCGTAACGAATGTGATCGACAGGCATCGGGATCTGGGACCGGGAATCAGACGTCAGAGATCAAGTTATAGATAGGGAATGAAATGTGGAAAGTGGAGGCTTCTGTTGCCAGGTGCCTCCGAACCCCGCCTGACGCTGCTAAGACGCCAGGGCTTCAAGTCGGTCTTTCAGACTGCGTTACGCAGCCAGAGCAACCGGAGCATAGTTGTCATTGGCAACTATGGAATTGGCCCGATAACGGCGGAACCATGCCGAGCAAAAGCACGCCTTTTACGCCCTCGTCGATCCTATTTCGCCCCCGCCGATACGGCCCCGAAGTTCAGGGTCGAAAGCGAGCCGCACTGGTGGAGGCGCCGGGTACCGCCCCCGGGTCCGAAAGGTTTATTACGACGGCCATTTATCGCCATATCCGGCTTGCGCCGGCACCCGGAATATAGGCGCAAAAGGTTGCCGAAAAAAGAGCATTGGGGGCGGGTGCGCTTTGGTGCCGGAATAAGGGGTTAGGTCATGAAACTCATCTCCGGCGGACAATCCGGCGTCGACCGCGCGATCCTCGATGTCGCGGTCGAGCGCGGCATTCCCTATGGCGGCTGGTGCCCCAAGGGCGGCTGGGCGGAGGATTTTCCCGCACCGCCGGGGCTGCTGGCGAAATACCCCGAGCTCAAGGAGACGCCACTCACCGATCCGGCGCAGCGCACGGAATGGAACGTGCGCGACGCCGACGCCTGCATGATCGTCGTCGACGCCGCCGGATTGGAAGTCTCGAACGGCACGGTGCTCGCGCGCGAACTCGCACACCGTTACCGCAAGCCGCTCCTGGTCGTGAACCTTGGCGACCCGGATGTCCTCAAGCATGCCGGGCTCTGGCTGCGCGTACAGCGCGGCAGATATCCCGCCGGCCTCACGCTCGCCATCGGCGGGCCGCGGGAGAGCGAGGCGCCGGGCATCCATGCCGCCACGGCAACATTCATCCGCGGGTTGCTCGACTAGGTTTGTCTTGCATCGTTTGTCTTGCATCGCTCGAACCGTCTGGCCGTGAAAGCCGACCGGCGCTAAACGAACGTCATGATTTCCCCGCCGATTCCCGGCCCGCCGGAACCGCAAGCCGCAAATCCGCCGTCCTCGCCCGCCTCGGCGCCGCAACCGGTGCGGCCGAGCCTGTCCGAACTGTTCATCGCCTTCGCCACCATCTCGCTGTCCGGCTTCGGCGGCGTGCTGGCGTGGTCGCGGCGCATGATGGTGGAAGAGCGCAAGTGGCTCACGCCCGAGCAGTTCAACGAGACCTACGCGCTGTGCGCGTTCCTGCCCGGGGGAAACATTCTCAACTTTTCCGTGATTTTCGGATCGCGCTTTCGCGGCCCATTGGGCAGCCTTGCCGCCTTTGCCGGCCTGATGGGCCCGCCGACGCTCCTGGTCATGTTCATTGGCGGCATTTACGCGCGTTACGGCGACCTTCCGGCGCTTCGCCATATGCTGACCGGCGTCGCCTCGGCCGCGGCCGGCCTGATGATGGCGACAGTCGCCAAAATGGCACGGCCGTTGTTTCGCGACCGCGCCGTGATCCGGCCGCTCATCGGGCTGGCGACTTTCATTTCGATCGGCGTGCTGCATTGGCCGCTGCCGCTTGTGCTGGCGGTGATCGTCCCGGTGAGCATTGGCATAGCCTGGGTGCGGGTATGAAGACCGACGGCGGCACGCTTCTGACGCTCACGGGATTTTTCGCGGTGCTGTCGCTGTTCGCGATCGGCGGCGGCAATTCCGCCGTGCCGGAAATGCATCGCTTTTCGGTCGATGTCCAGCACTGGCTGACCGACCGGCAATTCGCCGACACCTTTGCGCTGGCGCAGCTCACACCAGGACCGAACCTCATCATCGTGACCTTGATCGGCTATCACGTCGCCGGCGTCCTTGGCGCGCTGGTGACGACGCTCGCGATGTGCGGGCCGAGTGGCGTATTTGCGTTCTTCGTCGGCCGCGCTTCCGATCGTTTCAAGGGATCGTTCTGGCATGGCGCGGTGAGCCGCGGGCTTGTCCCCGTCACGCTCGGCCTGACGGCATCGAGCGCCACCGTGATCGCGACCACGGCCGATTATAGCTGGAAGGCGGCATTGATTACGCTCGCCACCGCGCTCACCGCCTATTTCGTGCGCGTTCACCCGCTATGGGCCTTTGCCGTCGCGGCGCTGCTCGGCCTCTGTGGGCTTGTTTGAACAGTTGGAAACGGCCTTGCGCTCGGATCGACCCCATTTCATGGTGCCGCTTTCCCGGGACCGAGGACGACAAACCCATGGACGACAGGGCTCGTCTCAACGCGATGGCGCGATGGATGTGGGACGCGCGACAGCAGCGTCTGCCCTGCCGCAACCTGCCGGACGAATTGCGGCCCGCATCGATCGCCGACGCCTACGCGGCGCAGGAAGCTTATTACCTGTTGGCGGAGCCGTTATACGGCGCCGTGGGCGGCGCCAAGATTGCCACCACGACCAAGGTGATGCAGCAATTGATGGGCATCACCCATCCCTGCGGCGGCGCGATCTTTGCGCAGACGATCCATGAATCGCCGGCCAGGCTACGCACCGCGGATTTCGTCAACCTGCGTATCGAAAGCGAAATCGCATTGAAACTTGGCGCCGATTTGCCGGCATCCGGCGCGCCCTGGACGCGCGAGACCGTCGCGCCGGCGGTCGCCGGTGCAATGCCCGCGTTCGAACTGATCGAGGACCGCCGTGCCGATTACGCGCACACCGAGGCCACCTCGCTGATCGTCGAGAATTGCTGGAATGGCGGCGTGGTCATCGGCACACCCAAGGCCATGCCGGTTGCGGCTCTCGTCGGTATTGCCGGTCACCTCACGGTCGGCGGCAAAACCGCCGGCGCGGGCACGGCCGAGGATCCTTGCGCGACGCTTGCCTGGCTCGCCAATCATCTCGCCGAACGCGGCCGTGATCTGAAAACCGGCATGGTGGTCATCACCGGCAGCTTGATTCCGACCGTTTCCATAGCGAGCGGCGAACGCGCGGTGTTCACGGTCGACGGGCTGGGCGAAATCGTGATGGATGCTCTCTGAGCTCGCGCCGGACCCGCTAGTTTAGGGCGTGTATTCATAAAATCGAGATCGATGAGCAACGGGTGGTCAATGTCCGCTTTCCCCCCGAAAGCGGACATCGCTCGGCATCATCTGGATGTCCGCTTTGGGCCAATAGCGGACATTCCGTCGGCCGCCCGGCGCAGTGTGAAGTGGGTTCACAGACTGCCATTTTGAGGCATGCTACCCACACGACGGTCAGCGGACGGTGGTCAACCTGGCTGGCGACGCCACCGGCTGGTTGTAGTGCGCCAGCGCCATGCGGCATTCTGCCGAGATGCGGCTGCGGTTGGAAATAAGACAGCTCGCGACGCGATCGCGGTCCGGGATGAATTGTGAACAAACGGTCATGGCGTCGTACATACAGGACTGTTGGTTTTCCTGCGCACCGGCCGTGACGACGATCGGTGCGAAGGCAAGGCAAAACAATGCAAGCGCAAGTGTGGTGCTGATTTTCATGGCACCCTCCGATATTCGGCACTGGTGCGCCCGACCGAGCGCTGTGGCTCAGTGCATTAGACGAGAGGGAAATGAAAAAGGTCCGAGAAAGTTCCGTCTAATTACACGCAATACACTGCAATATCCGTTCTGTGACACCCGGAATTTAGCGACATGATACCGCCCCGTTCGCGAGTAGGCGCGACTTACGGTTAGGGTCATCAACGTCGATTCGAGCGCGCTCCAGCGACTTCCGGTTTGGCCCCGAAACCGGACATAATCGCTGCGCCGCATTAAGTAACGCGAAGGGCCATAAGCCGACATCGCGCCTACCGCTCACAGGGATATTTTACGACGAACGAGGCCGCCAACTGAGGCGGCCTTCATCCTCGACGGGTATGGCTGCGCTGGATAGCTTTACTTTATAGCGCTCGATACGCTGCTGAAGGTCGTGTTGAGGTTGGTCCCAAGACCCTGCACAACGGCGATGATTGCCACGGCAATTCCGGCGGCAATCAAGCCGTATTCAATCGCCGTCGCCCCGGATTGATCCTGCTGGAACCGAACAAGAAGTTGAGACACGATAGCCTCCTGGCTATTCTGCTGTCGCCCGGTTCGTAGATACATGCGCCTTATTGCACATGCGTAAATGTAAGGTACTCAGACAGGCATCGAACTTTTGCGAGTCGGTAACCAAAACCGGTCAATACCCAAAAATATAAGGGCGCCTCAGTCTGCGCCCTGCAATACCTTGGATCATTTCATCGGCTTTAGCGGATGGATAATAGCATCCGCCAGCCTTAGCCATTCGGTCGCCATTTCGTGTTGAATGCCTCGGGCTTCCTGATCTTTTGTTACAGGCAACATTTCCAAACAATGCGCGGCATAACGCACGTAATTTTTGTGCTGGTGATTCTTCGGAATTGCCATGATTCTCTATTCTCTCGCCAACCCCCGCTAGCGCCTTAAATCTGGGGCGCATTGTTGGGGTGAGTCTGATCTAAATCGACCACTTTTCAAAAAAGGGCCAACGGCAGATTCAAAAGTGACCACCGTGGTTCAAGGGGGTCAAAACCTGCCCCGCCGCTTCGTCGCAGGCGCGGCGGTAGTACCCCCGAAAGCGGCCGCGGCCGCCGTCCGCGGGCGCGACCGTTGAGGGCCAGTAGCAGACATCTCCACCAATTCAATTCCTCGTCGGCAGCACCACCAATTCACAATGAAAATCCACGACGGTGCTCCTTGCCTGTGGGATTCTAAGTGCCTCCTGGACTAACATAAGCCTCTGAAATGAAGCGATAATTCTAATAAACGCTTTTATCTGAAAAAGAATTGCAAGTTTTTTGGAACTTTAGCGTGCGGTGCGAGTCATGCCTTACGCCCTGATAGCGGCGGGAAGGGCTCTGATAGCCGTGATACGGCAGGAAGGGCTCCAGAGCCGCGGAGTGTTTATTGTCACGGCCGAAAGAGTTGTGATGGCCGTGATATTGGTTGTCGAGGACGATGTGTTTATCCGCCAAGTCGCGGAAATGATGATTCAGGATTGGGGGCACGACATCCTTTCTGCCGGCGACGTAGACGAGGCACTTTCACTCCTACGTTCTCCTCAACACATTGACGCACTCTTTACCGACATCTATCTGAAAAATTCGGTCCTTGGCGGGTGTGAACTTGCACACCAAGCCATCGCGCTTCGGCCGAAGTTGCGCGTGCTCTACCAGGAAATTTTGTTACCGAAAAAATGAAGGCTTTGTTTGTTGAAGGCACGCAATTCCTTCCCAAGCCATACACGCAAAATCAGCTCGAAGGCTGTGTTGCGGCTATGCTCGCGGCGTAATGTCGAAGTCATGGGATTGATGAGGTAATAATGGCAGTATCCGATATTGCTGCGAGCGACATTGTTGAGACTGTGCCCAGCGCACTCATCGTTCTCGATAGAAATTTAAACATCACCTCTGCCAACCGTGCGTTCTACCAGACGTTCCGCACGAGCGCCGATGAGACCGAGGGATGTCATATTTACGACCTCGGAAACCGGCAGTGGGATATCCTCGCACTGCGTACCCTGCTCGAGAGCGTGATCCCGCATCGTGCATCGGTCGAAGGGTTCGAGGTTGAGCATGATTTTCCGACCATTGGCCGGCGCACAATGCTGGTCAATGCTCGAAAGATTTTTCGCCCCGGCGACCATGATGGTTCCATCCTGCTCGCGATCGAGGATGTCAGCGAGGAGCGCGCGGCCCGGGCCGAAAGCAAGCGCTACTGGCAACTGATTCAAAGTATCGTCGACACGATCCGCGATCCCCTGGTCGTGCTCGAAAACGACATGACGATTGTGACTGCGAGCAAAGCATTTTTGACGATATTTGGGATTACCCAGGCAGAGACGCACGGGCGGCGTGTTGCCGAACTTGGCCAGCACCAATGGGATGTGCCGGCGCTTCGCCATTTGATGGAGAAGGTCCTCACGGAAAACAAGCCCATCGAAAGTTTCGAAATCGAAGATAATTTTCCCGGTCTCGGCCGCCGTGTCTTCAACTTGAATGCTCGAAAAATTTCTCAACCGGGGAACCATGCCCATCGGATGCTCCTCGTCTTCGAGGACATCACGGACCGCAAGCAGCGGGAGCGCGACGCGGTGAGCTTGACGAACGAAATCTCTCACCGGATCAAGAATAATTTGCAAATCGTCGTCGGCTTGATCGCCTACGAAGCCAAATGGACCGCAGCTCCGTGCGTTCAAGGCTATAAGGCCATGCAGGCACGCATCGGAGCCATTGCCGAGCTTTACGACCTGATATCTCAATCCAGCCGCGGCCAGACTGTCGCCGTGGACGCGTATCTGCGGGAAATCGCCAAGACGATGTCAGCGAGCCTCATTGGAACCATGTCGGGTATCGAAATAGAGGTTAAGGCGGAGCCGTTGGAAATCGACCCTGATCGTGCCGTACCCTTTGGCCTTCTGGTCAATGAGCTTGCGACGAACGCAATCAAGCATGCTTTTCCGCAGGGGACGGGACATATCATGCTGAGCGTGGAAAAAGTCGGCGATCAGATTGAGCTGATTGTCGCCGATGACGGCGTGGGTATGAAGGATAAGGATTCGGCGAAGGTTCCGGAGAAACGTGGTTCCGACTACGTGGCTATCTTCGTGCGTCAGCTCGGCGGCACGATCGCCCCGTCGGTATCGGAAGGAACCGGAACGATCGTTAGAATACGACTTCCCTTGCTCCTAGTTCCACCAGGGGGCACCGAGCGCGTAGCCGCATAGCGCGCTTTCAGACTGCTTTACCTCGAAAGCGGACATTCATTTCGGCGGTCGGAATGTCCGCTTCGGGTCACAAGCGGACATGGCGGCTCCAATTCGCGATGTCTGCTGTTCCCCCGAAAGCGGACATTGCCGGCGCGCTTATGAGTCCACGCCCTAATAGGGTTTAATCAAGGGTGCCCTTGCGCGCCCTTCGTCGGCCGCTCATTTGAAGCTAAACTTGCCGAACGACTCAAGCTGCGGAGCGCAAAAACCCATGCGCCAATATCTCGACCTGATGGAACGCGTGCTCTCCGAGGGCGTCGAAAAGCGCGACCGCACCGGCATCGGCACGCGCTCGATCTTCGGCCACCAGATGCGCTTCGACCTGCAACGCGGCTTTCCGCTGGTCACCACCAAGAAGCTGCACGTCAAATCGATCGTTTACGAGCTGCTGTGGTTCCTGCGCGGCGACACCAATATCAAATACCTCAACGATCACGGCGTCACGATCTGGGATGACTGGGCCGACGAGAACGGCGACCTCGGACCGGTCTATGGCCGGCAGTGGCGGTCGTGGCCGACGCCGGATGGCGGCTCGATCGATCAATTGGCCAACGTCGTTGCCGATATCCGCCGCAATCCAAATTCGCGCCGGCTGATCGTAACCGCCTGGAACCCGGCGGAGATCGAAGGCATGGCGCTGCCGCCGTGCCACTGCCTGTTTCAGTTCAATGTGGCCGAGGGCGCGCTGTCGTGCCAGCTTTATCAGCGTTCGGCCGATGTGTTTCTCGGCGTGCCGTTCAACATCGCCTCCTACGCACTGTTGACCGTCGCGGTCGCGCAGGTGACGGGGCTAAAGCCCGGCACGTTCATCCACAGCATCGGCGACGCGCATCTTTATCTCAACCACCTCGAGCAGGCGCGCTTGCAGTTGACGCGGAGCCCGCGACCGCTGCCGACGCTGCGCATCAATCCCGCGGCGAAAGACCTGTTCGCGCTCGACTACGAGGATTTTTTGCTCGAGGGCTACGATCCGCACCCGCACATCAAGGCTGCCGTGGCGGTGTGACCATGGACATTCTGCTCCTCGCCGCCGTGGCCGAGAACGGCGTGATCGGCCGCGGCAATGCGCTGCCGTGGCGGCTCAAGTCGGACATGCAGCATTTCCGCGCGCTCACCATGGGCAAGCCGGTGGTGCTCGGCCGCAAGACTTATCTATCGATCGGCAAGGCGCTCACCGGTCGTACCACGATCGTGGTCAGCCGCGATCGCGCCTTCGCCGCACCGGACATCGTGGTTGCGCAAAACCTCGATGCCGCCTTGGCGGCGGCGCGCGGCGATGCGTTGCGGCGCAATGCGGACACGATCGTCGTTGCCGGCGGCGCCGACATCTATATGCGGGTCTTGCCCATGGCGACGCGCCTCGCCATCACCGAGGTTCACAAATCCGTCGAGGGCGACGCACGCTTCCCGGCCATCGATCCGAAGCTTTGGCGCGAAGTCGCGCGCAACGAGCAAAAGCCGGGCCCGGAAGACGAGGTTGCGTTCGCTTTCGTCACCTACGAACGCGCAATCGAGGCGGCCATGCGCCGGCCAAGCGCGGCATAACTGCGCGTTGTAAGGGGCGATGCGCTCCCCTATAACCCCCAGCAACCAAGCCGAGGAGAGTATTGATGCCGTGGAGCAACCAATCCGGCGGCGGCCCGTGGGGTTCGGGGTCGCGAGGACCGTGGGGCTCGGGGCCGCAATCGCAGGGGCCGAGGCCGCCCGATCTCGAGGAATTCCTGCGCCGCGGCCAGGATAGGCTGCGCAACCTGTTGCCGGGCAATCTGGGCGGCCGTTCCGTCGCGCTGATCGCGCTGGCGGCGATTGTGCTGTGGGGCTTTTCCGGCTTCTTCCGCGTCGAGCCCGATGAGCTCGGCGTCGTCCTGCGGTTCGGTAGTTTCGTGCGCGAGGTGCAGCCCGGCCTCAACTATCATCTGCCTTATCCGATCGAGACCGCGCTGACGCCGCAGGCGCTGCGCGTCAACAAGATCGATATCGGCATGCGGCTCTCCGACGACATGCGCCGCGGCACGACCATGCGCGACGTGCCGGAAGAAAGCCTGATGCTCACCGGCGACGAGAATATCGTCGACGTCGATTTCTCGGTGCTGTGGAAGGTCAAGCCGGACCGAGTCGGCGATTATCTCTTCAACGTCCAAGGCCCCGAAGGCACCGTGAAGGC
>Ga0182024_10024317_pt1 | contig 10774 bp, 9 predicted proteins | sample P32metaG_FD_120480 | JGI IMG/M metagenome (GOLD analysis project Ga0182024, IMG submission 120480) | Permafrost microbial communities from Stordalen Mire, Sweden - P3-2 metaG (Illumina Assembly) | ecosystem: Environmental > Terrestrial > Soil > Wetlands > Permafrost | place: Sweden: Stordalen...
CATCACATCGGTTGGCCAAGCGGGAGAATGACAGGTCGAGGTCCTGAACAGCCATCCATAATCGTAAACGACACCGCTCGGAGGCAGAGTGGACCCAGGACCGCCCCAGTTGCAGAACGGGAGGAACTGATTGTTGTCAGCGACATACATCGTGACTGCGATCATGAGTTGCCGCATATTGTTCTGGCACTTCGTCTCGTACGCCATTTTGCGGGCCCCCGCGAGGGCGGGGAGCAGGATCGCCACAAGGACCGCGATGATGCCGATGACCACCAGCAACTCAACCAGCGTAAAAGCGGGGCGGGCGAGGCAACGGGTAACTCGATCACGCATTCGAATCCTCCAAGAGAGGCGTCAGGCGAAATGAACGCCGTGGAACGGTCGTCGATGGGGAAAATGACCGGCCGACATCACGCAATTCTCAGAAAGGGCCGCAAACACACGGGCGCAGCCGCCAGGCCGCCGGGGCGATTATAAGAGAACAGGGCGTCTGATGGTACGATTCGCCCCTGGGTGGGTTCCATCCCGGCTCTACTTGCCGTCTCGACCCGACCAAACACGCAGGATGTAATCCGCGAAATCGAAGAAGCAAAGCAATGCGAGGACCGCATCATCGTGCTCGACGGCAGCGACCTGGTCTACCGCATGAACCCGGTCAGGGCCGAAGGCTATTTCACCGACGAATATATCGCAGCGCTCGATTGGAAGCGCGCCGCTGACGCGACTAACGTGGCGCCTCAGCTCCCGCGTTGGGGGCTGAATCGCGTTTACGGCGCATTGGCCCTGGTCTGTCTGGACAGCTCTGGCAAGGAAGAGCTGAAGCGTGATCTGAAGACGATTGAGATTGCCGTGGGCTACGGTGTCGCCAAACGATTTGCCAGGTACGAAGGCGGCAAGCTAATCGTGGGTTTATGCTTCTACGGCGGTGACACGCAAGGCTGCTACGAATATGAAATCGCCGCGGCGCTGGCGGGGCGGCCAGTGGATTAAGATAAGGACGGCAGGCGATTCACACATCATCTCCTAACGTGACGAAATCGGCGACGGTTGCACCGGGAGTCAAAAGAAAAACACCGGTTTGGCAGGAACCTGGGCTACGCTCGCGCGTCAATGAAGTATTGAATCCGGTCCCGACCCGCAATCCTGGCTCTTGTACCAAAGTGAGGCAAACGTGAAACCGACACAACTCGTCATTGCCGCCGCGATACTCCTTGCCGTCACGGGGGCGGCCTTTGCCAGACACGTTACTCATTCGGTCACGCCCGACAATATCAAACAGCAGCCGTTCTCGTTTACGCTCACGTTCAAGGACGCCGGGGAGCTCATGGAATTTGCGGTGACGGTCAAGCAGAAACCCGGGGGCAGACCGCCCGCGTCGTCCGCGAGCGGGAGCGCCGTGGTTGACCGCAGCGGCAGGCAAGAGGCGGCGTTCCCAACGGTCACCAAGGTCGACTCCGACGGAGTACAAACCTATACGTTCCAGATCCCGCGTTCGGTCCTCGACCGGGCGCGATTCACGTTCACCGAGAGTCCTTCGGATGCCGAGTTTCCCAATCCCGGCGACTACTGGGTGTTCAACCTGGCCGATTTCGCGGACCCCGGCGCGCATCACACGCCGCCATCGACAAGGCCGTAGCGGACCGATTGCCGCGCGGTACAATCCACCTGATGTTTTTCACGTGGATGATCGTTGGCCTGCCTCTCACTCTCCTGTGCATTGGCGTGGGCGTGGCGTGCCTGTGGCTGCCGCGTGGGCGCAAGGTCGGCGGGAACGAGCCGCGATGTGCGGCTTGCGGGTATATCGTTCAGGGGCTGCCTGAGCCCAAATGCCCCGAGTGCGGCTCGGACCTCACCAGGCCAAACGCCATTAACACTACCGGGCGCCTTCCTCCCGGACGCCTGGCGCGCTCGGTCGCCTGGTCATTTTTCTGCGTGCTGGCGGTTGTCGTGCCCCTGGCCGCAATCTGGGGGGCCCTGGTCATGCCGGCGATGCCCATGGTGCGCGACAGCAACGAAAATGTGACGTTCGGTTCTCCGGCCTCGAAGGGCTATCAATCCATCGCCATTCTTGCCCACACCTATGGCCTGGTCTATCGCAACGGCCTCAATCCGCTACCCCGTGAGCTGAAGATCGAGCTGACCCGCTCCGACGGATCGCTGCGGGCATTGGCAGTCGATCCGGTCACTCTCCATTATCGCGACTCCGCCGTGCCGGGAAGTGCGACGAGTTCGACGCCATTGGATGCCAACGTGCTGGTTTCCTGGCTCAAGAGCCAGGCCGTGCAGGGACAGGCGGACCTGCTCGAGCGGGAGATGTCCAAAACGATGCAGCAACTCCAGCAAGTTGTCAGCCGGCCGGAAAACCGCCAGGTCAGCGGAAGCGGCGAGTTCCATAGCTACGGATCGGGGGGCAGCACTTCCCTGAACCCGATTCCGTGGGTGGGTTGGGTGCCCGTGTTTGCCGCAGTGCTCGTCTGGAGCATCGGCATGATCCGGATCGTGCGCAAGCCTTCAATGGCAGGGGATTCTCATATCATCCCCTAAAATGCATCGCGTCACAACGCGGCATCCTACGGCTTGATCGGCGTCTCCCGCGTTGCCAATTCGGCCAGGCGGTATTCGACGCGCAATAGGTGCTCCCGCATGGTCCGCTCGGCCATTATCACGCGGTTCCATTGGTTGATCGAGCTGGTCAGCAGGAACAGCAGCACGCCCAGCATGGCCCAAAGTATCCCGGCCAGTGAGGGACGTTGCAGCCCGTGGTAGATCAAGGACCCGGCGACAACGACGGAGATGCCCGCCATCGCCTTGCTCATGCCCTGCATGGCAGACAGGGGCTCGGCCCCGCGGCGGAGGATGTGCAAGATCCACCCGGCCAAGGCTGTAAAGGCCAGCAGCGACAACGCCCAAATCCTGCGGTGCGGCGCGTCGAACGCGATGCCGCAGGCTGCACCGGGGAGTCCGGAAACTGCGCAGCAAAGGGTGACTATGTAGTACAGCCGGTAGCCGCGGCTCAGCCGGGGCTCAACGATCTGAGCGAGCTCTTCACGGAATCGCTGCTGGCGCTGCGGGCTCAAAGGCTCGGCGCTGAGCAGGTTGTCGCGCAGGTCCTTCTCATGCAACATGGCTTGCTCCTTCTCGGAGGACTGCTCCGAGTGCTTTCTTGGCGTGATGGAGACGCGACTTGACGGTCCCCGATGGAACACCCAGTACGGAGGCGATCCCCTCGATGCTCAGGTCTTGCAAAAAGAAAAGCGTCAGCGCCTCGCGGTGCGGCAGAGAGAGCTTGTCCAGCCCGTCATGGACGGCGGCGGCGTCCTCGGCAGTGAACGTCGGCTCCGGTTCGGTGGTCGACGGGGGATCAACGGCTGCGGTGTGCCGGAGGTCGGCATGGCGATGGCGCAGGTGGGCCAGGGCGTGGTTGCGGGCCGTGCGGTAGAGGAAAGCGGGCAGGGCGCGGGCGTCCCGGAGCCCGGGCAGGGCGCGGAACGCCGATATCCAGGTCTCCTGGAGCAGGTCCCAGGCGTCGTCCTCCGATCCGGCCATTCGGCGCAGGAAATACAACAGCGGTTTTTCGAACAAGCCCACCAGTTCGTCGGCCGCGCCGGGGTCGCGCCGCTGGCAGCGGAGCACAAGCAATTCGCAAAGGACCAGGTCCGCATCGGGAATCATGGGGCCTCATTTCGGTAACGCGCAGGTAAGGATGCGCCAGGGGCCCATTCGGTTCAAAGGCGGACGTTGGCCGCTCGCGCAAGGGCGTCCAGACCCGTCGCAAGCCCGATGCGCCTTCAGACGGAGGCTGGTCAAACCACAAAAAACCTCTCACTGGCGGGCGATGCTTTTGTCCCCATAATGTCCATTCCATGAGTATCTGATCTGCTCGTGGCACAGCGCCCTCGGGACTTTGCCTGCCGGCATTTTGCGGCACCGCGAACCGTGGACAGCCAACGACGGCGGATTTGCGGCGACGTTCAGGCTTCGGCGTCCTCAGGGAGCGCCTCGCGACGCAGCATCGGCACGTGCGGCATCAGCACGGGCGGCCTCGGCACATTGGCGCAGATATGGAAGGGGCGCCTCGCGGCGCTCCGCCGCCAGGTCGAATTGCTCGGCTGCTTCCCGCGGCTTGTCGTCATTCCAGTAGCAGCGGGCCAAGGTCAGAGCGGAGATGGTGCCGCCGTGATCACGGGCGCGCTCGAGGAGCCGGGACGCCTCGGGCCACTGCCTGCGAAAGGCGTACCACTCCCCCAGCGTCGCCAAAGCGGCGGGACCGTCGGGGTTGGATTGCAGCACCTGCCGGGCTGCCGCGAGCCGCGGCTCGAACTCGCGATATGCCGCCGGACGTGCCAGATCGAGAATGCGGATCTGGCGGTCGTTCCCGAAAATGACGAGTTTGCGTCCCTCTTCGGCAAGAGCCAGGTGCGTCACGAATTGATCGTTTCCTTCAAGACTGAGCAGCTCCCGTCCCGAATCCGTGTCCCATAGCTTGACCAACCCATCGACACCTCCCGAGGCGATCAGTTGGCCATCAGGCGAGAACGCGGTTGCCAGCACCTCGCCGCCATGACCCGTGAACCGCCGCGCTTGGCGGCCAGTTGCGATGTCCCATAGCACCAGGTCACTGCCCAAGCAGCCGATGACGCCAGATAAGCCTGGACGGAAGGAGAGACCCGATCCCGGTCGGCCCCCTGGAGATTGCAACTTGCAGATCGGCAGAAGGACTTTACCGGTCTGAAGGTCGCAGGCAACGACCTTGGCGTGTGCGGTGACGCAATAGACTTGTCGGTCGGCAGCCAGGCCGATGATCCCCTCAAACGTCTCTGGCGCTTTGAAGTTGCGCAGCTCCCGCCGGCCGGCCAAGTCCCAGATCTTCAGTCCATTCCCGTTGATCGACAGGCCAAGCCGATCGTCAGAAGAAAACGCAACCGCCCGAACGTCACCATCGTGGCGGCCCAGCGTTCCGAGGTCGGACCCATCTTCGCCGCTCCAGAGACGGACGAATCCCTGGTCGTCGCCGGAAAGGACCCATTGTCCGTCGGGAGATACCGCGACAGACTGCACGTTCCCGCGATGGCCGGTGCATCGCGCCAGCGGCCTGCCGGTCGCTCCGTCCCTGATTGTCAGCTCGTTGGAATTGGACTGCGCGATAATTCGCCCGTCCCCTCTGACCGCAATAGCGAGGTTCGGAGCACGCGGCCCGACGTCAATGGTCGTAAGGTCGCCGCGCATGCTCCAGAGGCGGGCACACCCATCGCCGTGGCCGGTCAGCGCGAATCGTCCATCCCGCGTAAACGCCACCACGTGCGGAGTGATGCCGTTAACGGAGATGTTTTGACCCCAGTCCTTCCTCGCAACGCTCCAGGTTCGAAGAATCCCATCACTTCCTGAAACCAGTATCGTCCCTCCGTCGCCGCCGAAGCTGACTTGCTCGGCTCCGCAGGTCAGATTCTTAAACTCGCCGAGCTGCCGCACGCTGGCTATATCGTACTGCTTGACCCCTCCGCCCCCTCGCTTCGGGATGTTGATAAACCCCACGACGCCGGTCCGGCCATCGGGGGAGAAGGCGACCGACGCCGCCGCGGCACCACCGGCGTCCGACAACTTAAGGAACCCGCCGCCGGTTTCAGCATTCCACGTGCCAACGCATCCGTAGCCCGCGCCAGATAAGCAAGTCCGGCCATCCGGGCAGAAGGCGACGCACTGCGCGGCGCCCACGTGCCGGGCCTCGGCGACTTTGTGCCCGCTGCCCACGTCCCAAACATCGACCATGGTATCTGCCCCGGCCGAAGCCGCGCGGTCCCCGCCCGACGTGCACGCGACGGCCAGAACTTCCGCGCCGTGGTCGAATCGCGCTATCGCCGCGCGCCTATCGGCATCCCAGACGATCACCGTGCCGTGTTGGGACCCGGAAACGAGCCGGCGGCCGTCGCCGGAGAAAGCAATAGCCTGGATCGCCCCGCGCCCGGCATCCAGCGTGCCCAAGCCTCGGGCGGTGGGCGTGTCCCAGAGCATGACCGTTCCATCTTCCGATCCCGCGGCACAGATGCCGCCGTTGGGCGATATCGCCACCGACGTGATCCGCCCCCGATAGGCGCCGTAGACGTTCACCGGCGGGGGCGAGAATCGGTATGCGCCGACCAGCCCGATATCGGCCGGCAAGACCGACCGGCCTTGGGTCGCAAGGGCGTCCCGCGCCTCGTCGTAGCGCAGGACCGCGTCGGGCCAGCGCCCCGCCGCCGCGAACGCAGTGCCCTGAGCCAGCAGGCCATCGGCCTGGCGCTGCTCGGCGATGCGCCGCTGGCCGTCGGCGATGCCACGCTGGGCATCGGCAATGGCGCCGGCGCGAATGGCCACATTCTTCTCGCGGAGGATGTTGACCTGGGACCAGATTACGACCCCGACCAGCGCCGCCGCGAACGCCGCGCCGGCCAGAGCGGGAACGCGGTGCCGGCGGATCGCCTTGGCCGCGAAGTAAACCAGTGTCGGCGGGCGGGCGGAAATAGGCTGGCCCGCCAGATACCCCGTCAGATCCTGTGCCAGCGAAGCGGCCGCCCCGTACCGCCGGGCAGGATCGCTGGTCAGCGCCGTAAGGAGGATCGCTTCCAGATCGGCGTCGATTGACCTGTCAAGCGAGCGCGGCCGCAACGGCTCCTGCTCGGCGATCCGGCGCAGCACCGCAAGCGGGGGCCCATCCAGATCGTGGGGCGTGCGGCCCGTCAGTAGGAAAAACAGAAGCGCCCCCAGGCTGTACACGTCCCCGCGCGTGTCGAACATCTTTCCGGCGCCGGCGGCCATTTCCGGGGGCACGAATCCTAATGTGCCAACCACATGACGGCCGAGCGACATGGACTGCGACCATTGCGTCCCGCCATCGCCTGCACCCAGGCCGAAATCAAGCAGGTGCGGCGCGCCGTCGGCGCGGCCCACCAGGATGTTGGAGGGCTTGAGATCGCGGTGAATCACGCCCCGTTCGTGGGCATGCTGTACGGCCTGGCAGACCCTCACGAACAGCTCCAGCAGTTCCCTTCGACTCAGAGTGCTCAGGGCCGCATACTGGTCCAGCGGTAACGCGTCGTCGATCAGCTCCATCGCGTAGTAATAGGCGCCGCGGGAAATCCCGCTGTCGTACAGCCGGGCGATGTGTGGGTGCTCGAGGCGGGCGGTCAGCTCTATCTCGCCGCGGAACCTCGCCCGCGCCTCGCGCGACCCGAACACGCCAGCCCGCATGACTTTGAGCGCCACCTCGCGGCCCGTGCCTAGCTGTGTTGCCCGCCAGACAACACCCATTCCCCCTTCACCGAGCAGCCCTTGGATCTGGTAGCCATCAATGCGCAGCGGGCTTTGGTCATCGGCTTCGCCGCTCTCCATGGCGCAGCTCAGGAACTGCGCCAGGTCCCTTGGCGACGCCTCCTCGAAGCCGGGCTGGGCCGTGTCCGCCGAATCGGACATGCCCGTGCTGCCAATGTCGTCGATTTCGTCTTTCTCCCGCATGCGGCCACCCGAGGTGCTCAAATTGGTCGGCGTTAACGGCGCCACCCCCTTCCCGGCGGGCGGACCGTACCCGGCATCGCTGGGCCCTGGTTCGTGGTTTTGCACCAAGCCGGATGCAGTACGCGCATCGCGCAGGACCATTCAGAGGCCCGTATCACGGCTCAGTATCCACGCGAGAGCGCCCGGCGCATGTCCGCCACCTCCTGGTCAACCTCGACTTCGTCGCGGGCGTATTCGCGGAAGATCTCGCGCAGGTGCCGCTGGAACATCCGCTTGGCGGCCACCAGCAGGTTGGCGGCCTGTTGCGCCGATTCCACACTACCGGCGCGGACCAGATCCTGGTAGCTGATGGCAGCCCTTTGCTCCAGCGTCGGCCCAACCACACGGGCCTCAAACACCATCCACAAGTCCGCCCGCTGGCGGCGGTGGCATTCCTGCCGCATCCGCAGCAGCGCCTGTCCCAGGATCTCTCTTGCCCACTCCTGTTCAAGCACGGCTGCCGGATCGACCGACGAGGTCGCCATCTCGCGGGCGGCATGGATTGGGGCCGCCGCCGTCCTGTTTGACCGCCTGGCCCGGCCATCGTACTTCCGCGAATCCCTCAAATATCGGTCAAGCGCCGCCAGCAGGAACGTCCGCAAGCGACCGCGGCCCCGATCCGCCCGCACCAAGAGGCGCTCCCCCAAGACCTTGCTGGCGATGAAGCCCTGCACCAGGTCGTCGGCCTGTTGCGACGGAATACCGCGTCCCCTGACCAGATATGCCTTGATCGGCTGCAAGTAGCGACCGAGCAACTCGCCCATCGCCAGACGCGCGTCCGGCAGCGGGTGGGATGCCGCGCGGACCACCAATGACCAGCGCGTCGTGGGAAAACGCATCATAGGCCCGGGCGAAAAAAGGACGTGCCAGCGGAACTCTATCAGATAGTAAAGATCGGTGGGCCGACAGTCAAGAAAATCCTGCGATGCGCGCAAGATCGGCCGGCGGGCGTCGAAAATAAGGGTAGAGCCAGAGCGGCGATCGCGAGGCCGATTGCCGAGTTCTGTGGCTCGGGGCACATCCAACGTTCCAGGCAAGGCTCAGCGATCGGGAGAAGATATGAAGAACATTGCAAGGTGCGCGGCGTTCGTATTGGTTATGGCGGCGGGCACCGCCTTTTCTCACGCGGACACCGTTATGGCAGACGGCAGCCTCTTGAACCAATCCGCGATTCCAACAGAATTCACAGGCAATCAGGGCGGCTACATCCTTTTCGGTGTTGACGAGCACTCCCGCCCGGCGAATCTGGTGAGCGGAGCACTGGCAACTGGAGGGTACGCCTCGAACTACGCCTTAGGTTCGTCGGCTGGTGAGGACGGGCCAGGGTCGTTACTTAACCTGAACGGCTATACAAGCATTTTAGTGAACGAAACGCCGGTTCCAACGGGAGTAGTGTATTCCGGCGGATGGGTTCCTGGAACCTTTGTCAACCTGTTCAACATCACATTGGGAGCCAATACACCAAGCAGCTTTATCGTGTCGGTCCTTATGGATAACGACAATAACGGGTTCAACAATGACACTGCCGTGGGCGTTTCTGTGGGGGGATCGCCTACGGTCACACAAATGACGTTCGGCAATCTTCCCGCGAGCAACGATTTTTACTCGTTCAGCGTAACCGGTGCCATGTCGGGTGACGTGATCTCGATTTCCGCGGAGACCGGCCCTGCCGCAAACCTACCACCGAATAATAATACCCAAACGTCGCTGATCGGCGGCGTTGCATTCAGTTCCGCGGCTGCGACGACGGCCGCTGCCCCCCTCCCACGCACCGCGTGGGGTGCTCCGGTTCTCTTCGCGGTGATGCTTCTTGCAAAGAAGTTCGGCCGCAAAAGGCTCCTCGCGTGATTGCCGCGGATGGCGATTCCGATTCCCAGGCTGCCCGGGGGAACCTGTCCTGTTGATCTTGCTTGGATTTCACCAGATTTCGCCGCTGGAGGCTGGGCATACTCGCGATTCAGCCGGGAAGGATAGATACCAGCGTTCAGGCTGTCTCACCGGCACGCGTGCAGTGAAATCAATTGGAGCGTTGCCGCGGTTCCACCCGCCAAGCGGCGCCGCCGAAGAGGCGGTCACACCGCACCGATTCACGCGGCGCGTCCAATTCCTTCGCCGTCTGCGGCTCGTTGACCCACTTCAGCCAGTCAGCGGGCCGTCGGACCGGCCACTCGCTCATCGGGCCGCGTTCCTGCCGCGAGCCACGTTTCCGGCGCCACAACCTGCTCCACCGCCAGTTCTCGGCACGCTCGCCCGCTCCGACAGCTCGCGTTGCTGAATGCTCCACGCTTACCGTCCTTCATTCCGTTCACCCCACCAGCGCCCAGGCTCGTCCCAGCCGCCGGCTTCCGGATGCTGCTCCTTTTCCAGGTGCTTCGCCGCGTGGACCTCCAACCTGAAGAAATGCGCGCGTATCGGTCCCGGTCATTCCAGTCTGAAGGTCTCTAATTCAACGGCAGGGGCAATCGCCATAGCCGCAAGACCCCTGAATCCCCTGTAGCCAGGGCGACGCTACCGTCGGGTGAAACGGCGAGTGCAAGAGGCTGCTTATTGAGATGGGCCGACTCCCACAGCAACTTGCCGCTGTTGACGTCCCACACACGCAGAGCACAGTCGGCGATGTTGCCCTGGTCGAATCCCGCCCCGACGATGAGGCGACCGTCGGGAGAGAGGGCAATGGCGTCGGCCATGCTTTGCCGGCCGGGAATGTGGCGAATCTCGTCGCCGCTCGAGCTGGACTTATTCGTTCGAGGCGGATGCAGGCCGGGCACCTCGGTGTCCCAGATGCGCAGGAAGATCGGCTGGTCAGCCGCTCCCGTGGTGGCCGCCGCCCGGCGGCCATCGGCGGTAAATGCCACGATCATCATGGAGTCACGCGCGCCCTTGAGCGCGAGCACTTCCTTTGCCAGCGGCAGTCCGACGTGGAGGATCGGGTCGCCGGGCACACTCCAGGCGACTAACTCGCCGCGCCCTGACAATGCGAAGCGGCCCTCTGGCCCGGTAAAAAGTCGGTTCGTGCTCAGTATCGAGCCCTGGCTGGAATCCCACCATTGCAGCACGGCATTGCGCGTCACAGAGACGACGCCGTTGCCGTCACCATACCACGCCAGGGCGACGAACGGCGGATTGGGGCGCGGCACCGGCGGCGTGCCGCCTGGCTCAGCGCCGGCCGCGCCGGTCATGGATCGGGTCATGCGCCCAGTCCCCGTATCCCAGATCCTGACGGTCTGGTCGTCAGAGCAGGAAGCCA